>Ga0272442_10004435_pt1 | contig 19210 bp, 13 predicted proteins | sample SSMForm2O_FD_200262 | JGI IMG/M metagenome (GOLD analysis project Ga0272442, IMG submission 200262) | Marine sediment archaeal communities from Little Sippewissett salt marsh, Falmouth, MA, United States - SSM-Form-2O | ecosystem: Environmental > Aquatic > Marine > Wetlands > Sediment ... | reverse complement strand
TTGTCGTCCACGAGATGATGCAGTTTCATCATGTAAATGTAGCCGATCGTCGCTTTCTGGTCGAACGGCTCGCCCGTTCTGCCGTCGTACAGTTGCGTTTTCAGGGTCTGCGGCACGTTGATGAACAACTCGCCATCCGGCGGCGCTTCCCTCTTTTCCTGCAACTCGACCCGTCGCCGGGCCATGACTTCGTTGGCTTCCACGGTCAGCGTCTGGATGTCCTCCTCGCCGGCGCCGTCAAAGACGGGCGTTAACGCATTGAACCCGAGAACGCGAGCTACCAGACCCAGGTGGGTCTCGAGGATTTGCCCGACGTTCATACGGCTCGGCACGCCCAGCGGGTTGAGCAGGATATCCAGAGGTGTTCCGTCTTCGAGGAAGGGCATATCCTCTTCCGGCATGATCTTGGCGATCACCCCCTTGTTGCCGTGGCGCCCGGCCATCTTGTCACCGATCGAGAGGGTCCTCTTGATCGCCACATAGATCTTCGCCATTTGCAGCACGCCGCTGGGCAGTTCGTCACCGTGCTTCAAGCGCTCGATACGGCGGGCCTTTTCTTCCTCCAGTTCCGTAATCTTGACCCAGAACTGGTTCCTGATCTTTTTCACCTCGTCGCGCGACGCAGCCGGCCGGACCCATTTGATGTCGAAGTTCTCAATCTGCTCGTAGATCACCTCGTCGTCTTCACTGGCGCCCACTTTCTGGCGGGTGGACGGATCGACGATGTTGACCTCTACCCGTTCGTGGATCGCGCCGACCATCTGACGGAAGATCGCGCATTCTTTTACGCGGACCTCCGCTTCGTACTTCTTCACCTCTTCGGCCAGCGTCTTCTTCTGGTCGTCGCCGCCGGCGCCGCGCCGCGTAAACACCTCCGTCTTGATCACCACGCCCTCGTACCCGCTCGGCAACTCAAGCGAATCGTTCTTCACGTCTTCGCCGGCCCGACCGAAGATGGCGTGCAGGAGCTTTTCCTCCGGCGTCAACTCGACCTTGCTTTTCGGGACCACCTTGCCCACGAGAATGTCGCCGGGACAGACGCGGGTGCCCTCGCGAACCACGCCGCGCTCGTCCAGATTCCGCAGCGCCTTCTCGCTGACGTTCGGGATGTCGCGCGTGAACTCTTCCTTGCCCAGGCGCGTCTCGCGAACTTCGGCGGTGAACTCATCGATGTGGATGCTCGTGAAGCTGTCGTCCTTGCACAACCTCTCACTGACGATGATGGCATCTTCGAAGTTGAAACCATCGAAGGAGACGAAGCCGACCAGCACGTTCTTGCCGAGCGCCAGCACGCCGGCGGCGGTGCCGCCGCCGTCGGCGATCACCTGCCCGGCCTTGACCTTGTCACCCAACTGGACGATTGGCGTCTGGTTCAGGCACGTGCGTTCGTTGAGGCCGACGAACTTCTCCAGGTGATACTCCTCGGTGTGGTTGACGACGATGTGCGTCGCGTCCACCGCCGTCACCGTGCCGCTGTTTCTGGCCCGGGTCACCATACTGGAGTTCGCCCCGACGACCACTTCCATGCCGGTGCCGACGAGCGGGGCTTCGGTCTTGAGCAGGGGCACGGCCTGCCGCTGCATGTTGGAGCCCATCAGAGCGCGGTTGGCGTCGTCGTGCTCCAGGAACGGGATCAGCGAGGCCGACACGCCCACGATTTGTTTCGGGGACACATCTACAAAGTCCACCTCGTTGCGCGGCGTCTGGGCCAGCTCGCCGGCCTTGCGCGCCAGGACCATCTCGTCTCGAATCTTGCGCGTCTTCGGATCCACCGCGCTGGGCGGGGCGAAGACGGCACGTATCTCCTCGTCGGCGCGGAGATAACTGACCTGGTCGGTGAGTTTGCCGTTCTTGACTTTCCCATAGGGGGTCAGCAAGAAGCCGTACTCATCCACGGCGGTGAAAATCGCCAGCGAGGAAATCAGACCGATGTTGGTCCCTTCCGGGGTCTCGATGGGGCAGATTCGGCCGTAGTGACTGATGTGGACGTCGCGCACTTCGAAGCCGGCCCGGCGCCGGTTCAACCCGCCCGGCCCCAGGGCCGAAAGACGCCGCTCGTGCGTGAGCTGGCTCAGGGCATTGGTTTGATCGACCACCTGGCTCAGCTCGCCGCGTCCGAAGAAGTAATTGATGCTGCTGGCCACACTCTTGGAGTTGATCAGATCCGCGACGCGCGGAGGCTCCTCGGCGTCCCTCTTGATGCTCATGCGCTCCTGCGCCGTTCGACGCAGCTTGAGCAGACCCTTGCGAATCTCATCGGCCGCCAATTCCTCGATCGTTCGCAGCCGGCGATTGCCCAGATGGTCGATGTCATCCACCTCGCCCTCGTTGTTGCGCAAGGCGAGCATGTACTTCATCGTATTGAGGAAGTCCTCCGGGCGCAGCGTCATTTCATCCTCGTTGACCGACTGGCCGAACTTGCGATTCAGCCGGAAGCGACCGACCTTGCCCAGACGATACCGATTGCTGTCGAAGAACTTCTCCGCAAAGAACGTCTGGGCCTTCTCCTGGTTGGGCGGATTGCCCGGACGCAGCCGCATGTAGAACTTCAGCAACGCCTTCTCGTGACTCTCGCAATCATCCTCCGCCAGCGTGTTCAAAATGATGGAGTCACGCACCGCCTCAACGACTTCGACCTTCTTAATGGCGCTCTGCTGGATCAGAGAGACCTTATCGCTAATCTGGGCGCCGGCTTCGACGATGATCTCGCCGGTCTCCGTATCCACGATCGGGCCGACCGCCCACATGTCCGCGGTCAGCTTGCCGACCGCCACGTTCCGGGTCTTGTAGAACAAACGTACGATGTCCTCGGTCCGCCCGAAATCCGCACTGATGGCCCGCAAAAAGACCGTCGCAGGAATCTTGCTGGATTGATCGATCTTCACCACCAGAATGTCCTTCTGCGTGACGCCGATCTCAATCCAACTGCCCCGTTCGGGAATGACTCTGCCGCCGTGAAGGACCCGGTCGCCTTCCTTGCTCTCGATCAGGAAGTCCACACCGGGGCTGCGGTGAAGCTGGCTGACGATCACTCTGACGGCCCCGTTGACGATGAACTCGCCGCCCCCGATCATCACCGGAATCTCACCCAGGTAGATGGCTTGTTCGGCCAGATCCGCGCCCTCCTGCGATCGCAGCCGACAGTGCACTTTCACGGGGTACGCATACGTAAGACGCAACTGCCGGCATTCCAGCGGCGTATAGTGCGGCTTTTCCAGCTCGTAGCAGAGGTACTCCAGGGTCATTTTCTTATCGTAGCTCTCGATCGGAAAAATCTCCCGAAACAGAGCCTCAAGACCCATGTCTTCCCTCTTCAACGGCGCTACGTCCTTCTGCAGGAACTTGTCGTAGCTGGCCCTCTGAACCTCCACGAGGTTCGGGATGTCCACGCCGTCCTGAATGCTGCCGAAATTGCGAACCGTTCGCCCGACCATCTGATGCTCCTCGGCTAATCAATCAACTGTCGCCGCAGCGTTGCTGGGCTGTCGCCCATCCTCGACTGGAGTTACTTGACCTCAACAACGGCCCCGGCCTCTTCAAGCTGGTTCTTGGCGGCCTCGGCGTCTTCCTTGCTGACGCCTTCCTTCACGGGCTTGGGACAGTTGTCCACGAGGTCCTTGGCCTCTTTCAGCCCCAGACCCGTCAGTGCCCGGACTTCCTTGATGACCTGAATCTTCTTTTCTCCGAACGAAGCCAGGATGACGTCGAAGGTGGTCTTTTCCACTGCCTCTTCGGCGGCTCCGCCGGCGCCCGGTGCGGGCCCGGCCATCATCACGGCGCCGCCGGCGGCCGGCTCGATGCCGTGCTCTTCCTTCAGATAATCCGCCAGCTCCTTGGCCTGCATCAAGGTCAGGGCCACGATCTTCTCGCCCAGATCCTTGATCTCGCCGCTCCATTGCTTCGATTCCTTGGCCTCTGCTTTTTCTTCGGCCTGCTGGCCTTCGTTGACTTGTTCGTCTGCCATCTGAACAAACTCCTATCACACGTAACGCCTGATGGTAGCCGAGACTCCACCGTCCCGTTTAACCCTCTCGGGGCAGCCACACAGGCCGTTGACAAACCTCGAAGACAATTCTCCCGTACCGTTTCAGGCCGCCTGTTTCTCGGCCTTCTCGATGATACTCTTTACACAACCCGCGATGATTCCGGCCGGTCCCATCAGCGCGCCGCCGATACGGCCCCCGGGCGAGCATACGCAACTGACGATGCAGCCCTGGAGCTCCGAACGCGTCGGCATCTTGGAAAGCTCCGTGACCCCGGCATCGTCAAAGACCTCCCCTTCCACGAAGGCCCCCTTGATTTCCACCGCCGGCAGTCGTTTGGCCCAGCCGATCATTTCCTTGGCGACGTCCACGATGCTGTCGCCGCCGTAGGCCAGCGCGCAAGGCCCGTCGAACAGACCGCTCGCGGCGTCCATCTCACGGGCCCGCAGGGCCTTCCTGAACAGCGAGTTCCGGACCACCAGCAGGCGCACGTCTTTCTCTTTCAGTTCGCCGCGCATCAGGTTGTTGTCCACGCCCCCGATACCCTTGAGATCCACAACCAGGAATTCCTGAATGTGCTCATCCGCGATTCTCTTTTGCAGTTGTGATTGCAGCAGCTCTTTTACGTATTTGCTCATTTCTTTCTCTCGCCGATCAGATTCACAGTTATTCCCCGGCCCCAAGCCCGCCGCAAGGAACTCCTCCTCGTCAGCCACGGGCGAAACAGGAAGGTCGTGGCGTCAGAGGCTGACCTCCACGACGGGACTCATCGTCGCCGACAGGCACGCCTTCTTGATATACGTTCCCTTGGCGGCCGTCGGCTTGACCTTCTTGATGTGCGAAACGAACGCCTCAATATTCTCGACCAGCTTTTGCTTCTCGAAGCTCTGCTTGCCGACCACGGCATGCACGTTGCCTCCGGCGTCGTTGCGATATTCGATCTTGCCGGCGGTAAACTCCGCCACCGCCGTGGGAACATCACTGGTAACCGTGCCGTTCTTCGGCGACGGCATCTTGCCCTGCGGACCGAGGATTCGGCCCAGCCTGCCGACCTTGCCCATCACCTTCGGCGACGCGATGGCCACGTCAAAGTCGGCCCACCCGTCGGTAATCTTCTTCACCAATTCGTCGGACCCGGCCTCAATCGCGCCGGCCTGCGTGGCGGCCTCCACCTCGTCGTCAGCACAGAACGCGATGACTTTCTTCTGTTTGCCCACGCCGTGGGGCAACGACAGCGAACCACGCACTAACTGGTCGGCCTGCTTCGGATCGATGCCAAGCTGCAACACGCACTCGACCGTTTGATCGAACTTCACCCCGGTGAAGGACTTGATTCGGTCCACGGCCGCTCCCAAACCGACCGCTTCCTTGCCCAAGCCTTCCACCTCTTTCTGATATCTCTTACTCCTGCTTCTCATGTCAGACGTCTCATCTCATTCTAAGAATCAAAAGACCGCGAACGACGACTTACCCTTCCACCTCAACACCCATGCTGCGAGCCGTCCCCCGGATGATCTTCTCGGCCTCGTCCAGATCGTAGGCATTGAGATCCTTGAACTTGGTCTCGGCAATCTGGCGGACCTGCTCGGCGGTCACGCTGCCGACCTTTTCCCGGTTGGGCGTGCCGCTGCCCTTGGCGATTCCGGCGGCCTGCTTGAGCAGCACCGCCGCCGGCGGGCTCTTGACCTCGAAGGTAAAACTCTTGTCGCCGTACACCGTTATCACCACGGGCACCGTCGTCCCGTTGAGATCTTTCGTCCGCTCGTTGAACTGGGACACGAACTGTCCAATATTGACCCCATGCTGGCCCAGGGCCGGCCCGATCGGCGGAGCCGGCGTGGCCTGTCCACCCGGGGCCTGCAACTTGATCTGAACTGCTACTTCCTTCGCCATTTCAAACCTTCGTTCTACAACGACTTATGCCCTTAGTCCCGCCGTTACCGTCACGGCGGCGGACCTCAGACCTTTTCGATCTGCCAATACTCAATATCCAGAGGAGTGCTGCGACCGAAGATCGTCACAATCACCTTGACGATCCCACGTTCCGGATCGATCGAGTCAACCGTCCCCTCGAAGTTCTCAAACGCCCCTTCGCGAATCTTGATGTGATCGCCCTTCTGGAACTCCACCTTGATGCTCGGCGCCTCTTCCGGCTTCTCCGCCTCCCGGAGCATCTTGGCCACATCCGTATCGCGCATCGGCGTGGGAATCCCTTCAGTGCCGATAAAATCTCCCACCCCAGCCGTGCCTTTGATCATAAACCAAGCCCTCTCCGGAACGCGTCCGTCTTCGGTCGGCTCCATCTCCATGAAGACGTAGCCCGGATACAGCTTGCGTTTGTGCACGGTCTGTTTGCCGCCCCGAATGCGCTTGATCTGCTCCGTGGGCACCTCGATGCGCCCGATGATATCGCCCAGGCCCTCCTGTTCGGCCTTGCGATCCAGCGCATCTTTGACCTGCGCCTCTTTGTTTGCCGCGACTCTCAACACATACCAATGCATGTCGATGCCTTCGGTTTCCGCTTTGAGAACCTACCGTACAACGCCGGGCCTACACCGCGGCCACAACGTCGCTTGTCAAAAGAAAAGAAATAACGGACAGAACTCTTTATGGTTCGTTCTTCCAGTGAGCGTGCCTTCAAGCAGGCCGTTCTTACCGCCGACGCCCGCGACCGCCTTCCTCCTGAATACACGGTGCGGCGGGCGTCCCCATGTCACCCAAGCAACTGGCGAAAGACAAGCTGGAAAAGCATGTCGGTGGCTCCCAACAAGACGGCCATGCCCACAACAACGACAATGACGACCACCGTCGAGACGGCCACTTCCTTGCGGCTCGACCAGTTCACTTTCTTCAACTCGCCCTCGGCCGCAATCAGAAAATCGGCCAGGGAAGCCTTGTTGAGAAGCCAGAAAACCAACACGCCAAACGCCACAAATACCCCAACGGGCACCATGGTCACGACCCACAGATTCAAGTCGCCGGCCTCCAGCTTCTCATACAGCCGCCAGCACCCCAGCGCCACCACGACGGCCAGAACAAAACCGCTGCACAGTCTGGTGTACTTACCCTGTCCGGGCTTATATATGTGCATTCGCATAACTTATGGTCCCGTCCTATCTACCCAGCGACGCGGCGTCAGCACCGCATCCCGTCACACCAGGCCAGGAGGGAATCGAACCCCCAACCTTCGGTTTTGGAGACCGATGCTCTGCCAAATTGAGCTACTGGCCTATTTGCCTGGACGCCTTTCAACGATCCAACCCGCTCCTTATTTACGCCTGAGTTTGTGAGCCGTGTGCTTGCGCTCATTTCTACAGAACTTCTTCAGGCCGAGTTTCGGTGTCCCTTCCGCCACACTCACGCTCGTCCTGTAGTTCCGCTGGCCGCACTCACTGCACTCCAACCACACATACTCTCGTTTGCTCTTCTTCTTTTTGGCCATGAAGGTATTTCCCTACGTACCCATCCCCGTCCGGGACCACAAACCAGCCCAACGTCGCGGCACGCCCTTACGCAATCACTCGATGATCTTGGTTACGACGCCCGCGCCTACCGTTCGGCCCCCTTCGCGAATGGCGAACCGAAGCCCATCCTCCATGGCGATCGGCGAGATGATCACGACTTCCATGGTGATGTTGTCGCCGGGCATGCACATCTCGGCGGATTTGCCGTCGGCACTCATCAAACCCAGCATGGACCCCGTGACATCCGTGGTTCGGAAGTAGAACTGAGGTTTGTATCCCGGGAAGAACGGCGTATGGCGTCCGCCTTCCTCTTTCGTCAGAACGTAGACTTCGGCGTGGAACTTGGTATGCGGCGTGATGCTGGCGGGAGCCGCCACCACCTGGCCCCTCTCCAGGTCCTTCTTTTCAACGCCGCGAAGCAGAATCCCGATGTTATCCCCGGCCTGGCCCTCATCGAGCGTCTTGTTGAACATCTCGACGCCGGTAACGACCGTCTTGCGGGTCTCTTTCTTGATGCCGACGATTTCCACGTCCTCGCCCACGCGAACGTGGCCGCGCTCCACACGACCGGTGCCCACGGTCCCTCGGCCTTTAATACTAAAAACATCTTCCACCGGCATCAGGAACGGCTTATCCACGTCGCGCTCGGGCAGCGGGAAATAATCGTCCACGGCAGCCATCAGCTCGTCAATGCTCTTGCAAGCCTCATCATCCGTGCCATTCGATTCCATCGCCTGCAACGCAGAACCCTTGATGATGGGGATCTCGTCGCCGGGGAACTCGTATTTGCTCAGCAACTCGCGAATCTCCAGCTCCACCAGATCCAGCAACTCGGGATCGTCCACCTGGTCCACCTTGTTCAGGTAGACCACGATGCTCGGTACGTTCACCTGGCGCGCCAGCAGGATGTGCTCGCGCGTCTGGGGCATGGGTCCGTCGCTGGCCGCTACCACCAGAATCGCCCCGTCCATCTGGGCGGCGCCCGTGATCATGTTCTTGATGTAGTCGGCGTGCCCCGGGCAATCCACGTGCGCGTAGTGTCGATTCTCCGTCTCGTACTCCACGTGCGCGGTATTGATCGTAATGCCGCGTTCCTTTTCCTCCGGAGCGTTGTCAATCTCCTCAAACTTCTTCACGTTGCCCACGCCGGCCTTGTGTGCCAAGCGCATCGTGATCGCAGCGGTCAACGTCGTCTTTCCGTGGTCAATGTGGCCGATCGTACCGATATTGATGTGTGGTTTGGTCCGCTCAAACACTGCCTTAGCCATCTTAACATGAACCTCCAATATGCCTGGTTAGCAGTTATTTGCCTGCAAAAAGCTCCGATACTTGCCCAAGATCCGTTCTGCTTGCGTGCGAGGCGACTGCCGTCACACACCCGTTCATATTTTCCCAAGCCGTTCCGCTTGGCCTGCTTACATTTAGCTGCTGATGGGACTTGAACCCATGACCTCGTCCTTACCAAGGACGCGCTCTACCAACTGAGCTACAGCAGCAACCCCATCATGACAGTCGCAAACGCCCCCACCCCAGCCGGCACGCGGCCGATACGGCGATTGCGAATATAGAGACAAAGCCCGCCCTTCGCACCCTTCGCGTGCGCTGGTAACAAGGCTGATGCTCCATTCTGGGTTCTTGCTAATCGTAAACAGGCGAATATAAGACAGCACCGCAGCATCTGCAATCAGAAAAAAGGAAAAAAGAGAAAAAAAACTGGCTCCGACGTGCTGTTTTCGCCCGTACCGTCACGCCCTGTCGAACCTGGAAGAATGCCCCCATGCCGCCGTCCGGCGACGAACGCCGGGTCAATTGTTGGTCTTCTCGACCTCTTCGGGCTTCTGGGCCTTCGCCACCGGCTTGGTCCAGGCTTGGAGGAACTGTCGCCAGACGGGGCGGGCCTCCGTCTGCGGCACGTTGATGTTGGTCAATTGCTCCAGCAGCGCATTGGGGTCCACTCCGGCCGGCGGCTCTTTGAGAAAACCGTCCAGGGACTTGGCCAGCCGACTATCGAGCGTTACGTCCTTCTTTGACAGGTAGTTCTGAATAATCTGGCCGGCCATCTCGAAATTCGGCCAGCGCAGGCAAACCGCCAAACGGTCCAGCAGCAACCCTTCCTGTTCTTTCGGGTCGCCGGCTGCCTTCTCCAGCAACTCCAGGTACTCGGCCGCCTGCTTGAACCCCCCGTTGGCGACGTGCAGACTCACCAGCTTGCTGCGTGCTTCTCGCAGCAGGGCCGCATTCTTCTCTGCCTGGGCCTTCTGCTCGGCCAGAGCGAAAAAAGCGACCTTCTGATCCGTTGGGAGCTTTTCCTTGGCCGGCAGGTCCGCAACCGCCTGCGTCCACTTGGCCGCAACCTCAGCCCCCGAGCGTCGGAATATCTCGAGCATCGCCTGCCACGAAGGTTCACTTTCCCCGGCCGCGCCAATCTTCTTAACCAGCCAATCCAGATCTTCGGCGCTTCCCACCTCGCCGGCCAAATCGATCAGCCGGGCCCGTACGGAGACGCTCGGATCATTGACCAGGTCCCGCCTGAGCCTTTTCAGGGCTGCCGCCTTGTCGATATTCATGAAGGCGTCCACCGCGGCCAGACGAACGGCCTCGGCCTTGCTCGTAAGCGCCTGCTCGAATGACGGGCTGTACAACTGGATGGCCTGCGTCCGGCAGACGCTCCTCTGCCCGCACAACCCCGCCATGGCATTGAGCAACTCACCCTGGAGGCCCTGGTCGCTGCCGGCGACCGCCGCCTGCCGATATCTCTCCGCCAGCGCCTTGAGATAGCCGTCAACCTCGGTCGGCGTCAGCCCATCCTGTTCCAGGAGCTTGCGAATGACATCCGCTCCGCTGCGCGCCTTGGCTGCGGCCGGCTCGTTGAGGAACCTCACGGCCCACTTCAGAGTCTCTTTGCGCACCTCGTCAGGGACCTCAACGTCAGAGGTCGGCAGGGAGGCGAAATAACACGCCGCTCCCAGCGCCACGAACAACTCGTGCTTGACCTCCGCGTCTTCCTCGGCGGCCAACTGCTGGAGCAGCCGCTGGGCCGAGTTCAACTCCCACATCAACGCCAGGAGCCGAGCCGTTCTGAGCCGCACCTGCCGGTTCTTGCTGGAGACCATCTGCAGAAGCGTCGCTTTCAACTCGTCCGAGAGCTTGGGTTTACCGGTGCCTTTCTTCAGTTCCTCCAGGCGTTCCAGGGCCCAGAGTTTCACCGCCGGCTCGACCGCCTTGAGCCGCCCGGCCAGGAACGCGCTGCGGGCCGCCTCGTCACCGACCGAATCGTACCAATCGCCCAATGCGGCAAAATAGTATCGCTGCCACGAGCCCAGTTCCTCCCTCAGGTCTCGGATGTCTGCTTCGCTGCGGACCAGCCGTTTGCGCAGGTAGGCTTCGGGCCCCTGGTGTTCAAGCTCGCTGATCGCCAGACGTCGCCCTTCCGCATCCTGCCCAACCGATATACCCAGCGAAGTCAGCGCAGTTTCCGCCGCTTTCCTCAAGTCACTATCGGGATTGTCCAACAGACTGATGAGCTTCAGCGCCGCCCGCTTGTCAGGATGCAACTGCAGGGCGTAGACCCCATTGGACCTGATGGCGCCGGCGATCTCGGTGTTGTCGACAAGCTTATCGAGAGCGCCCTGGAGCTGGTCGTAGCTGAACATCAGCGTGGTTTCCGCCGCCAGCTTGGCCAGGCCGGCGTCCTTGGTGGTGCCCAACAGACCGATAAGAGGCTGGAGGAAATCCTCGGGCGACTTGAGCTGGCGGGGGTCCGTTCGCGACGCGTCCAGCGCCTTGCAGACCGCCGCCCGGGCCGTCGCATTCTTCGACTGGCTCAGCGCCTCGATCACCACCGCCCGGGCCGCCGGCGCCTCTTTGAAAAGCAGAACCGTCGCGGCGCTGACCCGCGTGCCGAAGTCCTTATTATTGAAGAGATGATCGCGAAAGAGGGCCAGCTCCTGATTCTCGGCGCTGGGGGTTTCCTCCTTGGCCGGCGTCGCGGCACCCTCCTGCGCCGGCGCGGCGCAGACACACGCTGCCAGCACCAAAGCGACAAAAAGGGCATAACAGCGTGGAGCACTCATTCGGATAACCCTCAGTGGACCCCTACCGACCTATTCACCGGCCATCCTACCGCAGTAACGCCGCAAAAGTCAATCCTCTTGGAGTGATTTTCAGCAAACTGCGCGCCATCCGTGGCAAAATTTCTCTCTTGCGTGCAACGGACTTGCATCCTTCTTCCTCCTGCCCTCCCAGGCGTTGCTACGGCCTGGGATGATATTTCTTATGGATTCTCCTGAGCCGCTCGTGATCTACGTGGGTGTAGATCTGGGTGGTGCCGATGTCGGCGTGGCCGAGCATCTCCTGGACGCTGCGCAGGTCCGCCCCGCCACTGAGAAGGTGCGTGGCGAAACAATGGCGCAGTGTATGGACGGTCAGCCTCTTATCCATCCCTGCACGAACTGCATACTTCTTCACGAGTCTCCATATTTCAATACGGGTCAAAGGCCGTCCGGTTCGCGACAGCAGCAGAAACGCACCGCTCTCCGGCCGCGACAGGGCCCCACGCAGGTCGCGCAGGTAGGCCGACGCGGCCGCTAGCGCCACCCGGCCCACCGGGATGACCCGCTCCTTGTTGCCTTTGCCCAGGCACCGCAGATACCCGATGTCGAAATTCAGGTCCGTGGTCTTCAAACCCGCCAATTCACTCGCCCGCAGCCCCGTGGCGTACAGCAGCTCGAGCATCGCCTTGTCGCGGAGATAATACGGCTCCTCCGGAGACGGCGCCTCCAGCAGCTTGATGACCTGCTGCTTGTTGCAGACCACCGGCAGACGCTGCCAGGTCTTGGGCGTTTCCAGGATGTTGGCCCCGTCGTCCTCGATCAGGCCTCGGAGCTTGGCGAACCGCAGGAACATCCGAATCGCCACCAGGGCCCGCCGGGCCGAATTCTCGCTCTTGGGCCCCTGCGCCATTTCGCAGACGTACTTCTGCACGAGGCGCGGATTCACACCTTCGACCTCAACGATACCGGCGGCGCTGCAAAAGGCGACGAAATCCTTCAGATCCCGGCCATAGGCAAGCACCGTGTTGTCCGCCAGGCCCGCCTCGACCACGAGGTAATCGAGGAAGTCGGCCACCGGCCGGCCCAAAGGCACCGCACGAAGCTCACGCATCACCGACTGTTTCTGTATCACCGACATCAGATACAACCCGCCGCTGGACGGCGTCGAAGATCATGTAGGGTGGGGCCTGCCCCACCGCCGGACCAGCACAGAGAGCGAAAATCAAGACGGCGGAAGCCCGGCGCGCCGCGACGACTTCCCTAATTTTGCCGTTCGCATTTTGATTTGCCGTCAGGCCGGTCCTTATTCCTGGTATCGGTCCGAAAACAGGGGCACCTTTAGGAAATGGACCTTCGCAACGGCGCAAAGAAAAGGACCGGCGGCTCCGTTCTCCGCCGGCCCGTGTGGCCTTTGCCAAGGTTGGGCCAGTCAGCGCGTCGAGGCCCTCCCGCCTCCCGCCTCCAGCCTGAAAACGACCTACGGCCTCACCGCGCGGTTATAGATGCGCACGTCGTCGATCACGGCGGGACCCAAAAGTGCTGCGGCGACAGCGCACTTGGCCTGCCGCCGCCCCGGGCCCGCTGTGGGCCACGTCTGGGACTACCTTTGCGTCCGAAGCTCGTAGGCACCGAGGTCCACAATGGCTGTGTAGTCCGGCGGATCGGACACCCCCGTATCTGCCACGGTCGAGGCATCCAGGAAACGCGGGGTACCCGCGAGGTCAAGGGGAATCCGCTCGGCCGTATCGCCGTCGGCATCCACATCGCTGATATCGAGCGAGACTAACGTGTCGTCGCCTGCATCGAGACACGGCGAACTGGCCAGCAAGTCCAGCCGATCATCCAGAGTTCCCGCGAGGTCGTCGGCGCCGTCCGCATCGGCAAAAGACGGGTTGCTCGTGAGGTTGCCTGTGCTCCACAGCAGCGCACTCTTGCCGACCGCCACATCCAGCCGTCCGCCCTGCACGTCGCAGAATGCGACGGTGAGCACGGCACCGTCGCCCAGGGTAATCTGTGAACCCTGCAACGCCACGTTGCCCCATAGGATGCTGTTGGCCAGGATGGCCGAGACGCTGGTGCTGGCGTAGATGGCGCCGCCCGTGGTCGCCCCATTGCCACTGAAGGTGCAGTTGATCAGGAAGACCGGCTGGGCGCAATCCCAGATTCCCACGGCGCCGCCCACCAGCTCGGCCGTATTGCCCGTGAACACGCAGTTGGTGAACTCGACTTCGGCGGATTGGCAGCAGACGCCGGCGGCGTTCGCGGCGACGTTGCCGGTGAAGGTGCAGTTGACCACCGAGAGGGCACTCGAGGTGATCTGTAGGCCGGCGCCGCAGCCCAGGCCGCCGCCGGCATTGCCGTAGGCGATGGTCAGACCATCCAGGATCGTCCCCACGTTGCAGTCAACGGCCATGACGACGTGACAACTGTTGTCCGCCATGCTGCCTGGTAGGCCGATATCGCCACTGAGGACGGTCTGATAGCGGTCTGGATTGCGTTGCTGCGGGGCCCCGCCGCCGGCCGGGAAGCCGCCAGCGATCGCCACACCGCTCACCAGCATGAAGGAGGTCTGAGGGTCGCCCAGAGTGTAGGTGCAGCTTGTGCCTTGGTCCGGCGTGTAGACGCCCTCCGCCATCCAGATGGTCTGCCCTGCCTGGACGACCGCCAGCGCTTCTTGCAGGTAGTTGAACGCATTGGTCCAGCTTGAGCCGTCGCCCCTGCCCCGGGCGCTGGCATCTACATAGTAGGCCTCTTCCATATCCGGACGGTCCTTCTCGAATGTGGCGCAGAGGCTTCCGTTGCCGTTGACTGCCATGAGCGTGGTGGCGGCGGTCGGGGCTTGGACCAGGACGTCGCCCCCCGGCTTCCATTCCTTAAATCTGTAACCTGAGGTCGGGCTAGCCGTGACGGGGACTAATGAGTTGCAGTCGTAGCTATGCGCCCCGGGACTCGGAGAGATCGTTCCACCCGTCGGCGTGCAGACGGTGACCGTGTACGTGGGAGGGGCCGCCTCGAACACCGGGCACAGGGTCCCGTGATCGTTGACCGTCATGGTCGTGCTGGCGGAAGTGGCGCTGGCTACAGCGACCCCGCCGGTGGAATTCCAGCGGACAAAATGATAGTCCCAAGCCGGCGACGCTGTGATTGAGACCGTCGGCCCCGTCGTGTACGTGTGGTCACCGGGACTCGGACTGACCGAGCCCCCCGTCGGCGTGCAGACCGTAACTGTGTAACGCGGTGGATCCCACACCGGGCACAGGGTCCCGCTGCTGTTAACCGTCATGGTTGCACTTGATGAGGTTGGCTTGTCTACACTTATGCCATCCGTGTAGTCCCAGCGCACGAAATTGGCTCCTGCAGGCGCCGTCGCCGAAATGCCGACCGATGATCCTTCCCAGTACTCATGAGCGCCTGGACTCGGGGTGACCGAGCCCACCGTCGGCGTGCAGACCGTAACCAGGCAACGCGGTCGAGGAATGATGGACAGCGGGGGCGTGCGGAATGTGCAGGAGGACGACCAGTCCCCTATGATGGCCCCCATTGACATCAGCATTCTCGCCCGGCACTGGTATTCGTATTGTGTGTCCGGAGTCAAACCGGGGGCCGTCTCGCTGAAGGTGTCGCCTTCAGCCAACCTCCCTTTCCAGTTGGTTTCCGTCCAGGTGGAACTGCCCACCCTTCCGTATCTGAATTGGCTCTGACAGGACAAGCCCAGACCACGTTTCGTCAGTTTGCCATTTAACGTGGCCGATTGCGCTTCGATATTCGTGGCCCCGGTCGTGATCGCCACGGGTTTCGTGAAGAGCGGGGGCGTGGTGAATGTGGAGCGGGACGACCAGTCCCCTGTTACGGCCCCCATTCCGCTCAGGGTTCTCGCCCGGCACTGGTATTCGTATTGTGTGTCCGGGGTCAAGCCGGTGACCGGCTCGCTGAAGGTGTCGCCTTCAGCCAAGCTCCCTTTCCAGTCGGTTTCCGTCCAGGTGGAAGTGCCCACCCTGCGGTATCTGAATTGGCTCTGGGGCCGGCCCAAACCACATTGCGTCAGTTTGCCATTTAACGTGGCCGATTGCGCTTCGATATTCGTGGCCCCGGTCGTGACCGCCACGGGTTTCGGGAAGAGCTGCCCAAACACCGTCGATGTCATTAGGAGAGACAACGCGATTGTCATCACTACGGATCTCATCTTTGCACCCTTTGAAAATGCCGGCGTAAGCCGGTCTTCATGATGAATCTGCCCAAAAACGAGGTTTCGGTTGTCGAGTTGCTCACGTCGCGGGCCCGGTACTGCGATGCATCCACCAATAAATTCAGGCGGAATGCAGGGCCGCTGCGCGCGATCCGAGGATTTTTTGACAATTTTTGGGGCCGGGGATCTGTGAGAGGCGCCGCTATCATCCGTCTGCCGACCGTGGTATAATGCCTCCAGGCGTCCCCGCCGGCAGGGAGCCGACGAGGGACGGGGCCGGTCACCAGATGGTCAACGTTGCGGAGGACAGAACGCTGATGGCATACCAGGACCCGACAGAAATGGGGGGCCCCGGGCAGGCGTTCCTTACGACCCATTGGACGCTCATCGAGGAGATCAAATCGGGCGAGGACAGAGACCGAGCCCTCATCGGTCTGCTGCTGGAGCGATACTGGAAACCGGTCTATTGCTATCTACGCCGCAAGGGATATGGCAATGAAGACGCCAAAGACCTGACGCAGGGCTTCCTCCATGAGGTCGTGCTGAACCGTGGCCTCGTGCAAAAAGCGGAGCAATCCAGGGGACGTTTTCGCTCCCTGCTGCTGGTGGCCCTGAACCGATACCTCATCAACGTCAAAGAAGCCCGGACGGCCCGGACGCGCATTCCTCCGGGCAAGCTGGTCTCCCTGGAGGTGGTCGAGCCGCCGGAGCTGTCCAGCATGATGACAGGGTCGAATCCTGATGACGTCTATCAGTATGTGTGGCTGTCGGCCTTGCTGGACCAGGTCCTCTCGGCGGTCCAGGCGAGTTGCAAGCAAGATGGCCTGCATGCCCACTGGCAGGCGTTCCACGAGCGTGTCGTGCGGCCGATTCTGGAAGGTTCAGCGCCTCCTTCTCTGGCGGATGTCGCCCGCACACATGACATCGAGGACGAAAAGAAGGCCTCCAACATGGTCATCACGGTGAAACGCCGGTTTCAGGCGGCCCTGAAGGAGTACGTCCGCACGACCGTGGCGTCAGAGAGCTACGTGCAGGAGGAATTGACGGAAATCATGAGATTTCTTCCGCCCGCTGCGCAGCGGGACGCGTAATCGCCTGTATTTCTTAGTGGCGTGGGAAATCCCGCGCGTCGGGTAGACGTCTGTTGGTGGCCCATCGCTCGACAGCGTACCACGTGAGCCAGAACAAAATGGTGAGCCATGGCACGAGAATTCACATTTGGGGCCGGTCCGGAGCGGCTGAAGCGACTTCTGTTCGAGGGCTTGGAGGAGCCCCAAGGCCAGCAGGAGGCTGAGCGCTCGACGCTCGGCTTGCCGGCACAGTCTGAGGGCGACTGGATCGGTCCCTACAGGCTGCTCTCCGTCCTGGGCGAAGGCGGCATGGGGATCGTCTATCTCGCGGAGCAGCGGCGCCCGATCAAGCGACAGGTCGCGTTAAAGGTCGTCAAGCCGGGGATGGATTCGGCGCGTGTGATTGCCCGTTTCGAGGCTGAGCGGCAGGCGCTGGCCCTGCTGGATCATCCCAACATTGCTCGGGTCCATGATGCCGGGACCACAGAGGCTGGCCACCCGTACTTCGTGATGGAGTATGTTGAGGGGCTACCCATTACCGACCATTGCGACGAGCATAAGCTGACGATTGACCAACGGCTCAAAGTCTTCCAGCAGGTCTGCGAGGCGGTCCAGCACGCCCACCAGAGAGGGATCATCCATCGCGACCTCAAACCGTCCAATATCCTGGTCGCTACCGAAGGCGACAAGGCCATCCCGAAGATCATCGACTTTGGCGTCGCCAAGGCGATAGCCGCCCCATTGACCGAGCGGACCCTGGAGACGGAGGACAGCCGGTTGCTCGGTACGCCGGAGTACATGAGCCCCGAGCAGGCGGACACGGCTGCTGAGGATATAGACACGCGCTCGGATATCTACTCGCTGGGCGTGCTCCTTTACGAACTGCTGACAGGTGTGCTGCCGTTCGATTCGGACACCCTTCGTACAGGTGGCATAGAACACGTTCGCCGGGTGATTCGCGAAACTGACCCCAGGACGCCCAGCACGCGACTGACGAAGCTCGGCGACGAGGCCCGGAAGCTCGCCGAGAGCCGCCGCACCGAGGTGGCCGCGCTGGCCAAACGCCTTCACAGAGAGCTGGAGTGGATTCCCCTCAAAGCGATGCGAAAAGAACGCTCGGAGCGCTATCGTTCGGCTTCAGAACTGGCCGACGACATCGAGAACTATTTAAAGGGTGCTCCACTGATCGCCGGGCCACTCAGCACGATGTATCAACTTAAGAAATTTGTGCGACGAAACCACATCTTGCTGGGCGGCATTGCCACCGTGTTTGTTCTTCTTGTCGCCGGTGTTATTGTTTCTACAGTCTTTGCTATCAGGGCGGAGCAACAGGCAGATCTCTCCAACAGGGTGCTCAGTTTCCTGACGAACGAGGTCCTGATGTCGGCCGACCCTGCGCGGGCCAAACGCTGGGAGATAACCCTCAGCGAGGTGCTCGACGGGGCCTCGGAGAGCCTCAAGGCCAAGTTTAGTGATGAGCCTCTGGTTGAAGCATCAATCCACCACACGTTGGGTAGCACGTACCTAAGCCTGGGCAAGTGCCCGGAAGCGCAACCCCATGTCGAGAGCGCGTACCGAATTCGTCGTGCGGCACTGGGTCAGGAACACCCCGATACGCTGGCCTCAACAATCAGTTTAAGCGGACTCCGCTTGCGTCAAGGTCGATACGAGGAGGCGGAACAGCTTTGCACCACTGCAGTCGAGAGCAAACGCCGATCGCTGGGCCGAGAGCATCCGGAGACTCTGGCGAGTATGAACAGTCTCGCCGTTGTGTACTGGTATCAACGCCGGCTCGCTGAGGCCGAGATACTCTTCTCTGAAGTGTGGGAAATGCGACGTCGAACGCTTGGGGAGGACCACCCTGATACACTTTCTGCCCTTTATGGACTAGTAGTCTGTAACAACTATATTACTGGGTAGAGTCTTTTCAGTCTTACACGGGCGTCAGCGTTGGTGAACTGCCAGTCCACGGTAGCGTCAGCCTGGTTGCGTTTCTGCTCCCAAGCGGCGACTTCGGTTATCATCTGTTTCTTTGTCGGAATATATCGAGACAAACACTGACGACTGAGGACGCCGATCTCGATTTCCGCCATGTCAAGCCAACTCCCGTGCTTGGGCGTGTAGTGAATCTCCAGCTTATCCGCCAAACGCCGCGCCTCGGCCGGGGCAAACGCTTCATAGAGTGATCCGGCCGAGTGGGTATTCAAATTATCCAGCACCAGCACAATCTTCTCGGCCTCGGGATACTGTACATCCACCAGTTCCCCAATACATTCGGCAAAGTCTTTCCGAGTCCGTTGATCGGTGACTTTCACATGCCGCCGGGCCCGCAACGGCTCAAACATCATGAACAAATTGACCACACCGTTGCGATGATACTCATAATCCTGGCGTTTGGGCTGACCGGGTTGGGCCCGAATCGTGGGGCGGGTTTCGGCAATCAATTGCCGGTTCG
>Ga0272442_10004434_pt1 | contig 19212 bp, 12 predicted proteins | sample SSMForm2O_FD_200262 | JGI IMG/M metagenome (GOLD analysis project Ga0272442, IMG submission 200262) | Marine sediment archaeal communities from Little Sippewissett salt marsh, Falmouth, MA, United States - SSM-Form-2O | ecosystem: Environmental > Aquatic > Marine > Wetlands > Sediment ... | reverse complement strand
TTGATCTTGGCCACGGTCGGGTCGATGGCCGCGTCGTACTGGATAGGCCCGTCGATGAGGAAGTCGGGGTTGCCGGCGCGAATCATGTCGGTGGCCTTTTGGACCTTCTCGACGCTGCTGCCGCCGGCGCTGGAACCGGTGGCGTAGCTGAGCATGGCCACGCACGGCTCGATGCCGAAGGCCCGCGCGGTGCGGGCGCTGGCCAGACCGATGGCTGCAAGCTGATCGGCGTCGGGGTCGAGCACGATCGCACAGTCGCCGTAGACTAAAACGTGGTCGCCCAGGGCCATGAAAAACACGCTGCTGACCAGTCCGCCGAATTCGGGATTGGGGCGGATGATTTGCAGGGCCGGCCGGATCGTGTCGGCGGTGGAGTGGACCGCGCCCGAGACCAACCCGTCGGCGTGCCCCATGTGGACCATCATGGTGGCATAATAGGTCCGCGACGTCTGAATCTGATCGCGGGCGGCCTCGGGGGTGATGTTCTTCTTCTCCTTGCGGAGTTCGTAGAAAGCCTGGGCGTAGGCCTCGGACTGTTCCGACTTGCCGGGGTCGACGATCCTGGCGTCGCCCAGGTCGACGCCGAACTGCTCGGCCCGCTGGCGAATTTCGTCAACGTTGCCCATCAGCGTGGCGCGGACCAGCTTCATCTGGCGCATGCGGGCGACGGCGCGGATGGTTCGCTCCTCGTTGCCCTCGGGAAAGACGATGTGCTTGTCGTAGGCCGACGCCTGCTCGACCAACTGATCGAGGAAGTCCTGCGGGCCTCGCCGCCGCTTCGGTCTGGGCAGCTTGAGAGCGTCCCACAAGCGATCGCTCTGGATATGCTCGGCCACGGCGGTGACGGCGACGTTGATCTTCTGCGTGTCTTCGGGGTGGATTCGCAGGTCGAGGCTGTTGATTCGCGTGGTGGTGGTGTACGTATCGGGCTGGACGTGAAGAATGGGGATGCGAAACTCACTCAATCCCATGGCCAATCGCAGAATGGTGGGGCTGGGCTGGAGGCCACCGGTCAGCACAATGCCTGCGATACTGGGGTAGCTGGCCGACACCTGCGAGCACATGGCCGCCAGAATGGTGTCGTCGCGGTCGCCGGGGGTGACAATCAGCGTGCGGTCGGTCTGGAGGTAGCTGAGCATGTTGCTGGGCGTCATGGCCGCGATGATCGTCTTGCCCACCAGATTGTCCAGGTAGCGGTCACCGAAGAGCACCTTGGCGTCGAGCCGGTCGGCGATGTCGCGCATGCGAGGCATGGTCAGCAGCGGCAGCATGGGCACCACGCCGTAGAGTTCGAGACCCTCCTTTTTCAGGCGCTCGCCCAGCTCCTCACGGGCCTGCTGCATGTAGCCTTCGGGGACCTTGTTGACGATCACGCCGAGCACGTCGCACCCACGCTGCTGGAAACTCCGCCTGGCGAGGGTGGCGGTGGTAACGACCGATTCGCGGACTTCCGGTCGGTTCAGCTCGCCGCCGGCCACCAGCAACACCGAGGCGCGCAGCTTCTCAGCGAGTGCAGCGTTGATGTCGAGCTCGAAGAGCGAGCTGACTCGCCGGTGATCGATGCCCTCCATAATGACCACGTCGGCGTCCTCGGCCACACGCGTATAGCCGCGGGTCACGCGGTCGAAGAGCTCCTGCTCGTGCTCGCGAGCGATCAGATCGCGGGCCTCGGCAAGGGTAACGGGAGCGATGTCGGCCAGATCGAGCGGCAGGCTGTAGGCCGACTTGATCAGATCGGCGTCGCGATCGTACTTGTCGGTCCGGCCGATGGGCTTGAGGAAGCCCACCTTGCTGACGATCTTGGCCAGGGCGCCGACGAGACCCAGCACGATCGCGCTGGTGCCGGCAGAACGGTCTGTACCGCAAAGCATCAGATTTGTAGCCATAGCAATTCTCCAGCCGTTTGTCCTGCCGACAGTGTTGCACCGACCGTCGGCGGCGCCAAGCGCTGCGGCCGCGAAGACGGGGCAGGCTCGTCGGCGGGCATCGCACACGAGGCCCACGGTCGTCGCAAGGCATGAACAGTTGCGGCCGGTGCGGCTCTCTACTAGGATGGCACCTGCTCGCGACGCGGCTCGGCGCGGCAGCACGCGAGTGTCGGGTCACTTGCGGACCGAATCGGCAACCTCGATCTTTGATGTAACCGGCTTGCAGGCCCATTCTTAGGCCGGAAGAGGCACAATGCACGGCGGCAAACGGCTACTGACGGTACTGATTCTAATCGGACTGGCGCTTGGCTGCGTGGCGGGGCAGTGGCTCTACGATCCCGACTACTCGGCCCACGACGCTCGCGAGAAGATCAAGCAGGCCCGCGCGCACCTGGATGATCCGGCGGGAGGCGAGATCAGCACCCAGCGTCTGATCAGGCTGCGCCAGCTCGCCGGCGCCGAGCCGTGGCACTTTCACAAGCATGGCGACGCTCTGCGCTATTTGTACTTCATCGGCAACAACATCTTCATGAAGGCCTTGAAGATGCTGATCATTCCGCTGGTGATGAGCAGTGTCATCGTCGGGGTGATCAGCGTAGGCGATTTCAGTCGTCTCGGGCGCATCGGGCTCAAGACACTGATCTACTACTTCGCTACGATGTTCGTCGCGGTGACGATCGGACTGGTGCTGGTGAACGCCATTCGCCCGGGCGACAGGATCGAGCAGACCCAGCGGGAGGAAGCACCGACGACCTACCGCGAGACGGGCAAGGAGCAGCGGGTCGAGGCCAACGCGCCGCCTGGGTTGGGCGGTGCGTTGCTGAACATTGTCGATCAGATGATCCCGGCCAATCCGATTGCGGCCGCCGCGGCCGGCAGACCTTTGCCGGTCATTTGCTTCAGCCTGCTGTTCGGTGTGTTGCTGACGATGATCGGCCCGCAGGGACGGGTGGTCGGTCAGTTCTTCGAAGCCATCTTCGAAGTGATGATGCGGATGGTGGGTCTGGTGTTGTGGATGGCGCCGGTGGGCGTGTTCTGCCTTGTGGCATGGTCGTTGGCGCGGATCGGGTTCGGGGTGTTTGCCACGGCCATCGGCACGTACATGTTGACGGTGCTGACGGGTCTGGGCATCCACGCGTTGATCATTCTGCCGCTGTTGCTGTGGATCTTCAGCCGCACGAAGCCGTGGAAGTTCTTCAACCAGATGCGGCAGGCGTTGGCCACGGCGGGCGGGACGGCCAGCAGCTCGGCCACGCTGCCGGTGACGATTCGCTGTGCCGAGGACGCGGGCGTGAGCAAGAAGGCGGCGGGCTTCGTGCTGCCGCTGGGTGCCACCATTAACATGGACGGCACGGCGCTTTACGAAGCGGTGGCCGTGGTGTTCTTGGCCCAGGCGTGGGGGGTCGAGATCGGCCTTCAGCAGAACGTCATCATTGCGTTGACGGCGACGCTGGCGGCCGTTGGTGCGGCGGGCATTCCTGAGGCTGGGCTGGTGACGATGGCGATTGTGGTGGCGGCCGTCAACCAGAGCGTGCTCGGGCCCGACCCGACCACGCGAACGATTCCGCTGGCGGCGATCGGTCTGATCATCGGCGTGGACCGCATCCTGGACATGTGCCGCACGTCAATCAACGTCTGGGGCGACGCGGTTGGCGCCATGATCATCTCGCGAACCGAACCGGACGAACCGGTCCAAGACAGCTAGAACCCGTTCGGGGGCACATTCATGTTCGAGAAGCTCTTTCGTTTGCAGGAGCACGGTACGACCGTCGGCAGGGAGATTGTCGGCGGGGCTGCCACGTTCATGGCGCTGTCGTACATCATCTTCGTTCAGCCGGTGGTCCTCGGCGTGGCGGGGATGGACGCCGGCGCGGTGATGGTGGCCACCTGCGTGTGCTCGGCGCTGGCATGCATCCTGATGGGGCTGACGGCCAACCTTCCGGTCGCGCTGGCGCCGGCGATGGGCCACAACTTCTTCTTCGCCTTTACGGTATGCGGCGTGGTGACGGCAGGTGGGTTGGGCTGGACGTGGCAGGAGGCGCTGGCGGCCAATCTCATCGCGGGGCTGTTGTTTCTGATACTGGCGGCGGCGGGGTTCCAGCAGGCGCTGGCGCGGGCCATCCCCGAATCGCTGAAATACGCCATCGCCGTCGGGATCGGGTTGCTGATCGCGTTCGTGGGTCTGCGATGGGGCGGCATCATCGTGCACGAGCCGGCTGCGTATACCAAGTTGGGCAGCCTTCGCAGCCCGACGGCGCTGCTGACGTGTTTCGGGCTCTTGGTGATTGCGAGTTTACTGGTGCTACGGGTCCGCGGGGCGATCCTGATCGGGATTGTGGTCACCGCGGCTGCAGGTCTTGCCGCAAGCCATTTGTGGGGAACACGCTGGGGGTACGATCTGGTGCAGTACGGGGGACGAATCGTCGCGCCGCCACCGTCGGTGGCGCCGACGGCCGGCAAGGTGTTCGGCGGTTTCGCTGCCCTATTCGGAGCGGGGTGGACGAAGTGGCTGACCGTTATCTTCATCTTTCTGATTCTGGATCTGTTCGACACGATCGGCACGCTGGTCGGAGTGGCCGAGCGCGGCGGCCTGATGCGAAACGGCGAGGTGCCCAACATGCGGGCCGCTTTGATCTCCGATGCGTGCGGGACGATCGCCGGCACGATGGCCGGCACCAGTACGGTCACCAGCTACGTGGAAAGCGCCGCGGGCATTTCGGCGGGCGGGCGAACGGGCCTGACGCCGATCGTGACGGCCGTGCTGCTTCTGGCATCGTTGTTGTTCTATCCGGTTGTGGAGATGGTGGGTAAGTCGGTGATGGTGCCGCCGGAGCATCTGGCCGCCGTACCCACGGTGTTGGGGGCGGTTGAATGCCACCCCGTAATCGCCCCGGTCCTGATCGTCATCGGCTGCTACATGTTGCCGATGGTTGCTCGCATCAACTGGGAGGATTTCTCCGAGGCCATCCCCGCGTTCCTGTGCATCGTGGTAATGCAGTTCGGGTTGAGCATTTCGCACGGAATCGCCTGGGGCTTCATCAGCTATGCAATCCTCAAGGCGGTTCAGGGTCGCGTCCGCGAGGTGCCGCCTTTGATGTGGGTGTTCGCGGTTTTGTTCGTGGTATTCCTGGTGGCAGCCTGACATGGACGCACCTCGCGCTTCCGGCTATCGGTGGATGGTCAAGGGTGACCTGGACGGGTTCTTCGGCCTGGCGGTCGACAACCTTGTTCAGGTGCTTGTGATCGTCGCACTGTGTACCAGCCGGCAACTCTGCAATCTGCCCGACCAACTGGTGTTCGGCCGGATCCTGCCGGGGATAGCCGTCAGCCTCGTCATCGGCAACCTGTTCTATGCGTGGCAGGCGTGGCGGGTCGCACGGCGGGAGGGGCGGTCGGACGTAACGGCCATGCCCTATGGCGTCAACACGGTGACGATGTTCGCCTTCATCCTGCTGATCATCGCACCGGTGTACCACGGGTCGGTGGCTGCGCGGGGCGAGCAGGCGGCGGCCGAGCTGGCCTGGCGGGTGGGTCTGTTGGCGTGCCTTGTCAGCGGCCTGACGGAGTTGATTGCAGCGATGGCGGCCGAGCGGCTGCGCCGGATCATCCCTCGTGCGGCCCTGCTGTCGGTTCTGGCCGCGGTGGGCGTTGCGTTCATCGCGTCGGAGTTCGGCTACCGGATCTACCAGCGGCCGGTCGTGGCGATGTTGCCCATGGCGATCGTATTGCTCGTGTACTTCGCGCGCGTGCGGTTTCCGTGGGGGCTGCCGGGCGGTCTGGTGGCGCTTCTGGTGGGCACGTTGCTGGCGTGGCTGTCGGGGCTTTGGGATGTGCACCTGTTCGGCCGCGAAGCGTTGATGTCGGCCGAGCGTGTGCAGGCGGCGTGGGCGGCTCGCGGATGGACCTGGCCGGTGTTTTGCGGGTCGGACATTGTGGCGGTTCTCAACGTCGACTTTGTGGTTCGTTTCCTCGGAGTCACCATACCTCTGGGGCTGCTCAGCGCGTTGGGTTCGCTACAGAATATCGAGTCGGCCGCGTCGGCCGGCGACCGCTTCAACACCACAAGCTGCCTGGCTGTCGACGGGATCGGCACGATAGCCGCGGCGCTGTTCGGGAGCTGTTTTCCCACAACGATGTACATCGGCCATCCGGGCTGGAAGGGCCTGGGCGCTCGAGCGGGCTACTCGGTGCTGAACGCGGGGTTCTTCACGCTGGTGTTCTTGGGAGGGGTGGGCGGGTTGATCGCCGCGGTCGTGCCGATCGAAGCCGGAGCCGCCATCGTCCTGTGGATCGGGATCGTGATCACCGCTCAGTCCTATGAGGCCACGCCCCGCAGGCACTTCCCCGCGGTGGCCATCGCGTTTTTCCCAGCCATCGCCGCGTGGGTGGCCATCAAGTGTGAGATGCTTTACGGGCAGGTAGGCGCGGGCGAGGCATTCGCCAACGTGGTGCGCGACAACCCCCACGCCTTCTGGGTCGGCCTGTACGCTCTGGCCGGGGCCAACTCGGGCTTCGTTTTGACGTGCACCATCCTAAGTGGGATATCGGTAGCCCTGATCGACCGTCGATTTGCCACAGCCGCCATTTGGGCCGTTGTTGCGGCTGGCCTGACGATTCTCGGCATGCAGCACGCGTTTCGCCTGGGACCGACCCCACCCTCGCGGGAACTGATGATCTGGCAGTGGGACCTATCCGGTGGTACCTTCGCCTTCCGCGGCTTCGGCATTGCCCTGGGCTATGGGTTGGCGGCGCTTCTATTCGGGTTGATCCACGTGCTGCGCAAACGCGGTGCGGGCTTTGCCGATCAGGCCGACTCGCCGGAGCTGTCGACAGGCAGGGAGTCGGCCTCCCAAGACATGTAAAGCTCTGTCAGAAAATGGCTTACAGGTTTTTGCGTACAGCGCGAACCTGCCGAGTCGGCGGCTTTTGGCGTTGACAGGGCAGGCAAAGGCACTAGAGTCAACGTCTTTTACGCGAGATAGAAAAGCATGAGCGCACCGGCTTTCGCTTTTAGTGACAAAGCATTGCGTACGGACGAGCAGCCCATCAGCTTCCTGATGGCCGAGGCTGTGACCAACCCCAACCTCATCAGTCTGGCTGCGGGCCTGGTCGACTATGCCTCGCTACCGACCGGGGAGGTCGGGCAGCTGGTTTCGGAGATTCTCGCCGAGGCCCAGAGCGGGCAGGTTGCCCTGCAATACGGCACGACGCATGGTCTGACCGAGTTGCGCGACGCCCTGCTGTCGCACTTGGCGACGCTGGAGGGACGGTCTGTTCAGGACATGCACTTGTCGCTGGACAACTGCATCGTCACGACCGGGTCGCAGCAAGGCCTCTACATCCTCAGCGACATCCTTCTGAATCCCGGCGACCTGGTCATTGCCAGCGCCCCGAGCTACTTCGTTTTCACGGGCACGCTGGCCTCAGTGGGCGCCGACGTGCGGAGCGTACCCATCGACGAAGATGGGATGCGCATGGACCTGCTGGCCGACTTGCTGGCCGAACTCGACCGCAGTGGGCAGATCGGCCGGCTCAAGATGATCTACGTGGTCAGTTACTATCAGAATCCCTCTGGCATCAGCCTGTCGGCCGAGCGCCGGCGCGAGTTGGTGGAACTGGTTCGCCGATACAGTCGCGAGCATCGGATCCTGATTGTGGAGGACTCGGCCTACCGCGAACTGCGGTACGATGGGCCGGTGCTGCCGTCGATCAAGTCGTTCGACCCGGAGAATGAGTACGTCGCGCTGGCGATGACTTTCAGCAAGCCGTTTTCGGCGGGGATGAAGACGGGTTATCTGTTCCTGCCGGACGAGTTGGTCGACCCGGTTCTTCAGCAGAAGGGCAACCATGACTTCGGGTCGAACAATCTGGTGCAGCACGTCATCTGCCGGGCGTTGGTCAACGGCGTGTATCAGGAGCACGTTGAGCGTGTGCGCGAGGCATACATTCCCAAGCGGGACGCCATGCTGGAAGCCTTGGCGGAGGGCTTGGCCTCGCTGAGCGATGAGGTAACATGGACGCGTCCGGCGGGCGGGCTATACGTCTGGCTGACGCTTCCGGAGGACTTCGATACGCGTCGGGGAGGAGAGTTGTTCAATCGTTGCGTGAAGAAGGGCGTCTTGTATGTGCCGGGCGACTATTGCTTCGCGCCGCAACCGGATGGGCCGGTACCTACCAACCACATGCGCCTGAGCTTCGGCGTGGTCGACACTGCGAGCATTCACGAGGGCATACGCCGTCTGGCGGAGGCTGTCCTCGAGCAGGCTGAGTGCCAGCGGGCCGCCCCACCGGCCTGAGGTCGCCAAGTCTTCATGACCTGGACGCTCCAACGCTACATCTTCCGAGAGCTGCTCAAGACGTTCGCGCTGAGCACGGTCGCCCTGATTCTGCTGTTCACCAGCGGGATGGGATTGTTGAAGAGCTTCAACGTGAAGGATTTCTCGCCGGGCGACATGGCGAGACTGTTCCTCTTCCTGGTGCCGCTGTGCGCTTCGTTCATGATGCCGATCTCGGCTTTGTTCAGCGCGGCGGTAACCTACGGCCGGCTCGCGTCGGACAACGAGTTTGACGCATGCAAGGCCAGCGGTATCAACGTGCACCGGCTGCTTCTACCGGCGGGGGTGCTGGCCTTGCTGGTATCGCTCTGCACGTTCAGCTTCAGCAACTACGTGGTGCCGCACCTGACCGGTCAACTCGACAAGATGATCGAACCGGCCCTGCCGCAGATTTTTGCGCGGGAGTTGGCGCATCGCGGCTACATCACCGTTCGCAACCGGTACGCGATCTACGCCGATCAGGTGGAGCAGGTGTCGGCGGCAGAGCAGACGCCGAGCGGCGAGGAGCAGTTGCGGCACTATGTGGTTCTGAATCGCGCGGCGTTCATCCAATACGAGGGAGAGGAGCCGTCCGTGTTCGGCACGGCGGCGGGGGCCACGGTGGAGTTTCGATCGGTCGGCGGCGAACACAAGGTCGAAGCCGGCCTGCACAATGTGCGTGTTTTCGACTGGAAGCGGCATACGTTCATCGAGGAGGATTACCGTCCGGTGGAGGGGGCGGGTATCGCGCTTCCCATTAAGCAGAAGCCGAAATTCTGGAACTTGAACGAGCTGCTGCATTACCGGCGGCATCCGGCCGAGGCGCCGGGCGTCGTCGACAAAATCGAGCGGCTGCGAATGGAACTTGCGTCGTTCCTGTACTGCAGATCACTGGCCGATTTGCTGCGCGAGCCCGGGGGGCAAGTGGAGCTGTCGAGCGAACAGCGTCGTTACACCGTGGAGGCGGAGGAGGTATCGATCAGAGAACAGGACGGCTCGCTCAAACTTCGCGGTCCCGTGATCGTGGACGCGCAGCCGGGCAAGACGCGCCACCTGCGGGCGAACGAGGCAACCCTTCGCGGCCAATGGATGATGCCCTATCGTGACAAGATCAAGTTCAGCTTGCAGATAAGCCTGCGGGGAGACGTCCAGATCGAGGATCCGGATGCGAAAGCGATCGGGGGCAGCCTGAGCAAGCCGACGGAGGACCTGCGTCCGCTCCCGCTGCCGCCATCGATTCTCGACGCGACAAGGCTGTACAGCGACGCCGATCTGATCGACGAAGAGGTGGCATTGCCTTTGAGCGGCAAACCGGCCGACGGACGCGCACGGTTGTGCGCCGACGTGTTCAAACTGGTGCATAAGATCGGCGGCATCCTGCACATGCGGCTGGCTTATTCTTCGTGTGCGTTGGTGTTAGTGGTGCTGGGCGCGGCGCTGGGCGTGATCGTACGCGGCGGGCAGGTTCTGACGGCGTTCGGTGTGAGTTTCATTCCGGCGATGTTTGTCATCGTGGCGATCATCATGGGTCGCCAATTGGCGGAGAACACCAACACAGCGAGCATCGGCGTGGCCATCATATGGGGCAGCATGCTGGTCACGGCCGCACTGAACCCGGTCATTATCCGGCGGTTTATGCAGCGATAGACGGCCGTCATCGGCCAACGTAGAGGACTTGCAGGCGAGCAACTGGCGATTGGATGAGACTATTTGACCGTTACATCATCCGGTCTTTTTTGATCAACTATCTCATCGCACTGACCGTGCTGGTCAGTCTGTTCGTGGTCGTTGATCTGCTGGTGAATCTGGACGAGTTTGCCGAGTCGGGCGAGGCGCCCGGCGCGGTTCTGAGTCACGTCGTCAGCTACTACGGGTACAACCTGTTCCTGTATTTCGCGTGGCTGGCGGGAGTGATCACGCTGGTGGCGGCGGCTTTCACGCTGGGACGGATGGTTCGCGACAACGAGTTGACGGCCGTTCTGGCAGCCGGCACGAGCCTGTACCGGGTGGCTGCCCCCGTGGTCGTCGTCGGCGTATTGATGAACGTGCTCTGGCTGGTCGACCAGGAATTCGTCATCCCGCGCATCGCACACAAGCTGGCCCGCGAGCAGGACGACGTGGAGGGCCGCCGCACGTATGGTGTTTGGTTCGTGCCGGACCGCGACGGCGCCCTGCTGTCGGCTGCCCGTTTCCACCCCAAGACGAAGCAGATGCGTCGGGTGATCATCATGCAGCGCGACACGCACGGGCTGGCCTCTCGGTTCATCGTGGCTGACAGCGCGCGGTGGAACCCCCAGGCCGAGGCTTGGGACCTGGGGCGCGGCACGATCTTCGAGCGACCGACGGGCGATACCGGGCCTCTGGCCAGCGGAGGCCAATTGGGTAAGCAGACCATCAGCCGCTACCACAGCGACCTGCGTCCGAAGGATCTGGTGCTGCGACAGGCGGCCCAATGGATTGATTTCCTGAGCGTGCGGCAGATGACCGAGTTGGAGCGGCGCGGTGCCAAAAACCCGCGCATCGCTCAAGCGAAGCATGGCCGATTTACCCAACCCCTGATCAACATGCTCCTTCTGCTGTTGGGGATCCCTTTCTTCCTGACGCGCGAGCCCCGGCCGGTCCTGACCAGCGGCGCGATCTGTATCGGCGTGGGCGGGCTGTTTTTCATCTTCTCGTTCATCTGCCAGAATCTGATCTACTCCAGCAGTCTGCCGGCGTTGTCGGCATGGCTGCCGATCATCGTGTTCGGTCCCATCGTCGTCCTTCTGCTCGACTCGATCAAAACCTAGAGCCACCTTGCTCATCCGCCGCACGTTGACCGGCGCCGGCAACGTGCCGTAGCATAGCGACGAGGCCACCACGGCGTCAGATGGTGGTTGCCCGTGCGATATTCGAGCCGAAGAGAATGATCGGAGGCGGTAGGCTCACAATTCGTCAGACCGCTGTCGTCGCTGCCTGGCTTTGCCTGGCGGGCGGCTGCTCGACCGGACAGGTAAAGCCGGCTACGCACCACGCGGCCCGCGGCCTGAGCCTCCTCCAGGGCGACCAACTGGATGAAGCCTTGGCCGAGTTCCGGATGGCGGTGGCGCTGAATCCTGAGCTCGCGCTGGCCCACAGTCAGATCGGCGGCATCCACAAGCGCCGGGGCGAATACGAGCTGGCGGCCGTCAGCCTGGAAAAGGCCGTCAAGCTGGATCCGTTCAACTTCCAGGACGCGCTGAGTCTGGGCGAGGTCTATCGGCTGCTCGACAACCTGAAGGCCGCGGTACGGGCCTACCTGCACGCGTGCGACCTCGACCCGGCAAGTTACGAGGCGGCCCTGCAACTGGGCGTATGTTACTGTCTTCTGGGCAGCCACCAGCAGGCCGTCGGGCGGTTCCAGCGCGCGGTCGAGCTGGAACCCGCCAGTGCCTTCGCCTGGCAGAATCTGGGGGCCGCGTATGACGCAACCGGGCAGTACTATCAGGCCATTCGCGCCTACCGCAATTCGCTCGAATACGATTCCCATCAACCCATGGTACTGGTCAACCTCGGGACCACGTACCTCAAGCAGGAGCGCTTCACACCTGCCGAACGCGTGTTGGCCCTGGCGATCGATAGCGATCCCACACTGGCGCCGGCCTACTGCCGGCTGGGCTATTGCCACTACCGGCAGCGTCAGTATCAGCAGGCCCTTGATACCTATCACCGCAGCCTGGAGCTTAACGAGACGATGGCCGACGCCCATGCGGGGCTCGGCGTGGTCCATATGACGATGTATCTGCTTGACAGCAGCGCCGACCGGCACTACGAGAAGGCCATCGAAAGTTGGCACCGATCGCTCGAACTGAATTCCGATCAACCCGTGCTGAAGCGCCTGCTGGCCAAGTACCGTCACAAAACCGTGCCGCCGGACCTGCTACTGGACAATTGAGCCCATGAGCACCGCGATGACGGAAACACGCTTTACTGCAACACGCGTGCTGGCAGGCGGGCTCGTGCCGCTTGCCTGTTTCGTGTGCGGGTGTGGGTCGGCGCGTCTCGATGTCGACCCGTCGACGCTATGCCGGGCCATCGCTCGCACCGAGCAGCACCGTGTGACCGAGGGGCTATACCGGGCGGCCCACGGCGACGCGGCAAGCCGCGATGTGTTCGACTATCCCCGGCTCGCCAGCGACATGACAGGTGGAGCAGCCTCCGCCTCCAGACCCGCCGAGCCCGAGAGAACCCTCGACCCCTCTGGGCCTCGGGGCGACCTGTGGGCGACGGTGTCGGGCGATCTCCGGGCCATGCCCAAGGACCTGTGGACCGATGCGAAGGCCACCTTCACCGACACGACGAACCTGATGGTTCTCGGCGTGGCGGGTGGCGCGTCGCTGGCCCTGCGCCCGGAAGTGGACGACGACATCGAGGACAAGTACGACCGCTCCCGATCGCTGCGACCGGTATGGGGCGACGTTTTCGGTGCCCTGGGCAATCCGGGAACGCACTTTGCCCTGGCCGGCGCGTGGTACCTGGCCGGGACCCTCCAGCAGGACAGCAAGACGTACGAGGTCGGCAAGACGCTGTTTTCGGCGTTGACGATCAACGGCGCGGTCACGGTGGCTTTGAAAGCCGCCGCGTGCACGGACGCACCCAACGGCGAGCCCTGGGCCTGGCCATCGGGTCACACCTCCAGTTCGGTGTGTTTTGCGGCTGTGATGCACGAGGCGTATGGTCCCTGGGTGGGCGTTCCACTGTATGGGGTCGCCGGGATGGTGGCCCTGGAGCGTCTCGACGACCGAGAGCATCACTTCAGCGACGTGGTGTTCGGCGCGGCGCTGGGCTGGGTGGTCGGCCATACGGTCGCCAGCGGCCATCGCCCCCGGATTTTCGGAGGAGAAGTGCTGCCCTATGCCGATCCGGGCACGGGCGCAGCCGGGCTGGTGTGGGTCAAGACACTCAAATAGCCACGCCCGAATCGCGGGTGGGCGATGCCGACGGGTTGACACGCCCGGGGCGAATCGCGAACATAGAGTTCTATATCGTAATGGTGGCCATGTAGTCCACTCTTTAAGGGACAGCCAATGAACGTAAAAATCCTACTCGACGAGAAGGAAATCCCCCGTCAATGGTACAACCTGGCAGCCGATCTGCCGACGCCGTTGCAGCCGCCGCTCGGGCCCGATGGCAACCCCATCAGTCCGGACATGCTGGCGCCGGTGTTCCCGATGAACCTGATCGAGCAGGAGGTCAGTGCGGAGCGGTGGATCGACATCCCCGAGGAAGTGCTGGACCTGCTATATCGCTGGCGGCCCTCACCGTTGCACCGGGCGAAGTATCTCGAGAAAGCGTTGGATACTCCGGCCCGCATTTACTACAAGAACGAAGGCGTGAGCCCTCCGGGCAGTCACAAGCCGAACACGGCCGTGGCCCAGGCCTGGTACAATAAAGAGTTTGGCATCAAGAATATAACCACCGAAACCGGCGCCGGTCAGTGGGGCAGCGCTTTGGCTTTCGCATGCGCCCTGCTGGGCCTCGAGTGCAAGGTGTTCATGGTTCGCATCAGTTTCGATCAGAAGCCGTTCCGCCGTCTGATGATGGAGACGTGGGGAGCCAAGTGTCTTCCGAGCCCGAGCACAGAGACCAAGGCCGGACGCGACGTGCTCGAGCGAGATCCGGACACACCCGGCAGTTTGGGCATCGCCATTAGTGAGGCCGTCGAGGCGGCCGTCACCGACGCCAGCGGCGAGACGCGCTACGCACTCGGCAGCGTGTTGAACCACGTGCTGCTGCATCAGACGATCATCGGTCTGGAGGCCAAGAAGCAACTGGCCAAGATCGGCGAGAAGAAGGTGGATATGGTGATCGGCTGTGCCGGCGGTGGAAGCAACTTCGCCGGGTTGGCCTTCCCGTTCGTAAACGACAAGATCCACGGCGAGGACATCACGATCATCCCGGTGGAGCCGACAAGCTGTCCGACCATGACCCGAGGCCCGTTCGCATACGACTTCGGCGATACGGCCATGACCACGCCGCTGCTGCCGATGCACTCGTTGGGTCACGGGTTTGTACCGCCGCCGATCCATGCAGGCGGTCTGCGCTATCACGGCATCGCACCGCTGATGAGCCAGGCGATCGTCGAGGGCCTGCTCGAGCCGCGGGCATATCACCAGCTCGAGTGCTATGCGGCCGCCATACAGTGGGCGCGTACGGAGGGCTCTATCTCGGCTCCGGAGACCAGTCACGCGATTGCCTGCGTGATCGAAGAGGCCAAGAAAGCCAAGGAAGAGGGCAAGGAAAAGGTCATCCTGCTCAACTGGAGCGGGCACGGCCTGATGGACCTGACCGGGTACGAGCGTTACCTCAGCGGGCAGCTGGAGGATTTCCCGCTGCCGGAGGACATCCTGAAGGAGTCGCTGGCCGCGCTGGAAGGACTGCCCAAGCCATCGGCGGCCAAGTCCGGGAAGTGGTAGGAGCCGGACGGCACGGCGACCCGGTGGTGGGTGGCGCTGCGGCCGAGCCATGGCCATGGACGTAAAGATTGAAGCGCACGATCAGCGTGAGACATACTGCCGCATGCTGGGCCATTCGGTGCCGTTCCGCTATTGCCGCCGGGCGGCCGACGGTCTGCCGTGCCGGAAGATTCTGGATTGCTGGTTTCGCTGCTTCGACGTGGCGGCGTTTGTGAAAGAGCATTACACGGCTGAGCAGATCGAGCGCATCCTGGCTCCGCCCAAGCCGAAGATGACGTCGCTGTTGGAGTTGATCGAACGAGCCAAGGCCGCCCGCAAGCCGACCGACTCGTCCGACTGAGCCGGCAGACCACCGCGAGGTACCGACGCCGGCCATCAGACGTACCAATCAGCGATCAGCGACGGCACTCGTTCTCGATGACGCTATACAGACAGGACCGACCATAGCGGTCGGTCCTGTGTTTTCGTCCACTTCACCAGGCACAACCTGTTTGCGCCCGGCACGTCGCGCGGCCTCACGGCTTGACCGGTGCCCGATTACCCATGTGAGCTTTTACCACGCTGTAGTCGGCCGTGGTCACGCGACCCGAGCCATTCAGGTCGCAGCATGCGTCGGTGTACTGGGCCATGTTAGCCTTCACTTCGGAGTAGTCGGCCGTGGTCACACGTCCGCTGCCGTTGGCGTCTCCTTGGAGCGTGCACACATCGAAGCCGAACGGCTGCACCGCAAAGCCGGCCGCCGGCGTGATGTGATACCACGTGAGATTGGTCAGAACCGCGCCGCCTTCCACGGCGCGGAGCGTCACACCGTCCGGCTCGATCGAGTAGGCGAAGCCGTTGCCCCTCTCGGAGGCCCCGCCGAAGATGCTCAGCGCCGGCGCCCCGCCGCCCGGCAACGTGATGGGCGCATCAAACGTCAGCAACATCAGGTTGTTTTGGGTCTTGCACCACGTGCCGTCGGCCACCGGGTCGGTCGACACCAATAGCGGCTCGCCCGTAATCGCGACCAATTCAATGCCGTCGCCCGTGCCGAGGTTGCGCGAGTACTGCTTGTCGACCGGATTGTTCCAGTGCTCGTATGTGCCGAGGCTGCCTATGGGCGTGCCGTCGCCGTCCGGGTCGTAGGCAATGCCGGTCGGCCACTCCGTCGAGGAAGCGGCCTGCGCGATGTAGTCGTCGCCGCCGTACACGCTGCTGGGAAAGCCGAGTTGGCTGTTACCGTAGATGGCCGACTCCGAGTACAGAAAATCGTACCCTACCGAATCGACCGCCACCGGGTCCTGCGAGACGAACAGGCTGCTGGGCCAATCGCCGTTGAACGGGGGCATGTTCCACTGAATCACGCCCGAGCCCGCGTCGTAGCCGCTCCACAAACCGTCAACCAGATAGAGCAGCCCCTTGCCGCCGGTGTCGGGGTGGGCGAGCAGATCGACCAGCGTGCGGTAACGGTTATACCCAGGTGTCTGATAGGGCAAGGCCGTGTGCATCCCACCGCGGTAGCGCGCCGCATCGGGCGTGTGGCACATGGAGCCGTAGTAGTTCTTGCCGCACAGCGTCACGCCGCCGCCCTCGTGACCCTTCAAGTCCGACAGGTTGATGTGGTAAGTGGCATCGACGTAAGCTTGCGGCATGTAGTCGCGATACGACCCGACCACGCCGTCGCTCCAGTGGATCTCGTGATTCGGATCGCTGGACGGCAAAGCCTTCGTGCGACCGAGGATGCCGACCTTGTCGAGGTACACCACATTGGGAAACTCGTCGTGCAGGCGGGTGTACAGGTGATTGGGGAAATAGGTTACCGTGTCGCCGATCGAGATATCGGCCTGTGGCACGCCCCCCGCATACACCAACTGGCGAAGCAGTGCCAACATAACTTCCGTCGACGTGTTGATCTTCCACAGAGCGTCGATCTGGTCGTAGGTCGACAGGTTCATCCAGCTATCCGCAATCGACCCGACGAAGTTCACCTTGATCGAGATACCTTCACCGGACGTGTAGCCCACGTCGCCGCGCCCGTGTGTCGTGTTGTAGTGGTGAAACAGCGCTATCCAGGCGTCGGCGTCGGTGGCTTCGTCGGTGAGGGCACGCACCGCCCGCGACATCATCGCGTCGACCGCGGCCTGGTCGAGATTGTTCGGATCCCAGTAGTATCCCGTCGAGCCGTTCCAGTCGTTGGCGTTGGGGTCGTGCACCCACACGACGCGTCCGGGGTTGATGCCCTTGGCCACGCCGATCGGCACATTGGGTCCGGGCACGGCTGCGCTCACCGGCGCGTCGGGCATGTAATGCACCACCAACAGCGTGCCGCCGGCCGCCATCAGCAAACAGACGCACGCCAACGCCAGACGCGATTGCCCCAGCAATTGCCGCGCTTTGGCGATGGTGATCGCCGAGGCGATGACCCCCACCAACCAGACCACGAAGCCACCCGCCAGCGGAGCGGCGACACGTTGGCATGGGTAGACATAGCGGCTGGGCTTGGGAACCACCCGTACCAAGAACCACACCAGGGAGACCAGGCCGATGACAGGTACCAGCCACCGAAGGACCCAGGGGAAATCCCTCGGCACAATGACCCGCTTACCGGTCTTGGGACACACCCGACCTACGCCGAACAGCTTGTCACGTAACATGGTTGGACGGTCGCTCCTAACCCCATACCGTACCATAAGGGCTCGATTTGGGGGTAACCGAGCCCCTCTATACCCATCCATCATAAAGTCTATCAGATCGGGGCGGGAAAACCAACAAGCCTGTCGCGTAGCCTGTAACAGGCCCGAGCGGCTGAGCTTATCGGGCTCGGCGGGGTCGGGCCGATCGCCGCGGCTTGGGGGGTTTGGCTCTTTTCATCTGGGCCACGTTGCGCAACGGCAGCCGAGCCGCCCCCCTGCCTTTATGTGTGCCCAACGGTTTCTCGGCGGCCAGACGGCGCTTGGCCGCCGGCACGGCATGACGATACTGCGGCAGCCACTTCGCCTGAGCCACCAGCATGTCGTCGGTCATCTGCCAGATCTCCGGCGGGTTGCAGACGGCGGCCGTCAGCGGGTCGTGCAACATGGCCTGTTTGAGCAGCGTGACGTCGCCGGCTACAGCCGCCTGAACGGCCATGCGCTGCACGTTGATGCTGGCCATGCACGTAGCCGCGCAGGCCAGGGGCAGCGGACCCACCCGTGGGATGTTCATTCCGTTGCGGTCGACATAGCCGGGCACCTCCACAACGCAGTCGTCCGGCAGATTCGGGATGCAGCCGTTGTTGCGGACGTTGAAGTGCCCTCGGTAGCAGCGCCCCGTCTCAAGCGATTCGATGATATAGCTGCCGTGCTCGTGCCCGCGTTGGGCCGCGCCGATAGGTTCGTCGTCGGCTGCCAGTTCCTTGGCAAAATCGCTCTTGAACCAGTTACGTTGCTCGGTGCACACGCGCAAGTACCCACCGGTCTCACCGTGGATCCAACTCGAAAGATCGATCCATCGCCGTATCTCCTTGGGACGTTTGCGGTACCAGGGCACATACTCGGATAGATGTCCGTTGGATTCGGTGCTGTAGTAGCCGAAGCGACGGAGTACGTCGATGCGAATCTTCTCGGTCTTGCTGTAGACCGGGTGGCGCTCGAAGGCGGCGAGCAACTCCCGGCTGTCGATCTTCCGCCCTTTGTAGATAATCTGGAGGTACCACGTTTGATGATTGATGCCCGCGCAGATGATATCGACGTCTTCGATGCGCTCGGCGCCCAGCACGTTGGCGATCTGCTGCCAGCCGCCGCGTACACCGTGGCACAGGCCGATCGTATTGACCTTGCCATACTCGATGGCCGCCCAGGTGTTCATGGCGTTGGGGTTGGCGTAGTTGAGAAACAGCACGTCGTCGGCCGACACCTCGCCCATATCCTTACAGAAATCCAACACGCACGGGATGCTCCGCTGGCCATACATGATGCCCCCCGGCGCGAGCGTGTCGCCCACACACTGATCGACCCCGTACTTGAGCGGGACATCGATATCGAGGGCAAACGCGTCGAGCCCGCCGATGCGCGCCACGTTGAACACGTACCGGGCGTCGGCCAGGGCACGGCGGCGGTCGAGCGTGGACGTCAGCTTGGCGGGCAGCTTGCTGGCTCGAATATCCTTGCGACAAAGCTGCGTAACCATATCCAGGTTGCGTTTGCTGATATCCGTGAACGCGAAGTGCACGTCAGCCAGTTCCGGTACAGCCAGGATGTCGCGGCAGAGCTTGCGTGTGAACCCGACGCTGCCGGCTCCGATGAAGGCGATCTTCAGCGGCACTGTGCATACTCCCTGTTGGGCGGGCGTCCGCCTGCCCGATCGCAGGCCGGGCGCGTGAAAATGCAATCAGCAGGACTACTCAGGCGTGACCGGCGCCACCTTCGGCGCCACGGTCACGTATCCCAGATCCGGCAGACGATCGAGGTCCACTTCGGGTGACGGCATCGGCCGAGCGCATCGCTGATAGGCGGGTTTTTTGGCGGAGACCATCTTGCCCACTCGACAGCGCAGGCTCCACAGGCTCGCCGGATCGGC
>Ga0272442_10004430_pt1 | contig 19227 bp, 14 predicted proteins | sample SSMForm2O_FD_200262 | JGI IMG/M metagenome (GOLD analysis project Ga0272442, IMG submission 200262) | Marine sediment archaeal communities from Little Sippewissett salt marsh, Falmouth, MA, United States - SSM-Form-2O | ecosystem: Environmental > Aquatic > Marine > Wetlands > Sediment ... | reverse complement strand
GGCCTTGAGTTTTCGAACGAATACAGCCATGGCTGAGTCCTTTCACCAGGGCAACATGTTCTCCTGCTGTATTCATCGACAAAATGAACCCAAAAAGATAATGCAAACTTATCTGACACCGCTTAGGAGGCAGAGAAATGAAGAAATTAGCACTGGCAGCCATCGTCGTGCTGGGTTTGAGTACGACGGCGATGGCTCTTGAGATTGCGCTTTCAACACAGGCCAACTGGTGGACGCAAGCTGCGGCGGACCGCGAGATGCAGGAGATCGTCGACAACGTGACGGGCGCTTCCGTGTTACGATTCGACGCCAATCAACACGGTGCCCTTGCCGACTGGGTGGCGGCGAACACGGGGGATGGTGACTCGGACCTGCTGATCCTGTGCGGACAGTGCCCGGATACGATTTATGGGCCTGGCAATACGCAGCCGGATGGCTCGCTGCTCGAGTTGTTCCTGGACGACGGCAACTGTATTGTCAACACCGGGGATTGGATCTTCTACGTCGTCAATAGCGCCGGCACCAACGGTACGGCGGCTTTGCCCAATGTCATGGACATTGCCAACATGGACATGTGGGACGACGATACGCCTGTTACGGTGACGGCGGAAGGTCAGCTCTACACGCCCTCTCTGGTGGATTTCCAGACGGACCGGGCCATCCACCTCGATCTCCTTGAGAACGATTGGTATGCGGAGCTGATTCTGGCTATCGCTGCCGACGGTAACCGAGCGGAACCCTGTATCCTTCGCAATTCCGTGACGGGTGGTCGTATCGGCATCTTCTACCAGACCGCCAATCAGGACGATGACCCGCGTGGCGAGGTGATGAGTGAATGGATCAACAACTGGTATCTCCCGATGATGGGGATGGCCGTGAATGTCAGTCCCGCCGATGGAGCGGTGGATGTTCTTCGCGACACGGCTCTGGTCTGGTCGCCCGGCATCGACGCCGTGACGCACGATGTGTACATGGGCACCGTACTTGAGGACGTGGAGGGCGCCAGTCGGAGCGATCCGAGGGGCGTGCTGGTCAGCGAGGGTCAGAGTGCGGCCAGCTATCAGCCGGCTGATATTCTGGCGTTCGGTACGACGTATTACTGGCGTGTCGATGAGGTCGGCGGGGCACCGGACAACACGATCGTTAAGGGCACGGTCTGGAGCTTCACGACCGAGCCGTTTGCGTATGCGGTCGCGGGCGTGATTGCGACGAGCAACGGCGTTTCGGACCCAGAGAACGGGCCGGAACGACTGGTCGACGGGTCCGGTCTGGATGCGGACGGCCTCCATTCCGTCGAGTCTGACGACATGTGGCTTGCTGCACCCAGCGGCGCCGATCCTCTGACTGTTTCGTTTGCGTTCGATCGTGTCTACAAGATGCACGAAATGCTGGTCTGGAACTACAACGTCGAGTTCGAAATGCTTCTGGGCTTCGGCATTCAGAACGTCACGGTAGAGTACTCGGAGAACGGCACCGACTGGACGGCTCTGGGCGATGCCGAGCTGGCGCAGGCCACGGCGCAGGAGGGCTACGCCGCCAATACGGCCTTCGACCTGCAGGGTGTGGCGGCCCAGTACGTCAGGCTGACTGTCAACAGCGGGTTTGGCGTGTCGGGGCAATTCGGGCTCAGTGAAGTGCACTTCATGCACATCCCGGCACACCCGCGCGAGCCGGAGCCGGCGGACGGGGCAACGGGTGTCAGCGTGGATGCGCTGCTGGCCTGGCGCGGAGGCCGTGGTGCCGTGACGCACGACGTGTACTTTGGCACGGATGCGGAGGCCCTGGAGCCGGCCGGTACACCGAGCGCCGCCAGCTACGATCCGGGTCCGTTGGATCTTGACGCGACCTATTACTGGAAGGTCGATGAGATCAGTGACGCGACGTGGAGCGGCGCGGTGTGGAGCTTCGCGACGCAGACGTATCTGGTCGTCGATGACTTCGAGAGCTACGACGACGATGAGAACACTATCTTCGACACGTGGATCGATGGGTTTGTCAATGAGACGGGGTCAACCGTGGGGCACTTCGACGCTCCATTTGCGGAAACGTCCATCGTTCACGGAGGCAGTCAGTCGATGCCTCTGCAGTATGACAACGTCAACGGCCTGACCACATCTGAGGCAGAGCTAACCCTGGACGGACAGGACTGGACGGGGCACGGCATCCAGAGCCTGTCGCTCCATTTCTACGGCGGCTCGGGTAACAGCGGGCAACTGTATGTCAAGATCGACGACACGAAGGTGGCCTACGATGGGGAAGCGGTCGACCTCGGCCGGGCGTCGTGGCAACCCTGGAACATCGATCTGTCGGCTGTGGGTGCGAACCTGCAGAACGTGACCATGTTGACGATCGGCGTGGAAGGCGCCGGTGCCCGCGGCATGATCTACATCGATGACATACGGCTGTATCCGAAGGCTCCCGCGTTCATCACCCCGGCCGAGCCGGACAGCGCGAACCTGGTGGCCTACTACGCTCTGGACGGTGATGCCACGGATGGCTCGGGCTACGGCATCAACGGCACAGCCGAGGGCAACCCGGGGTACGGGCCCGGCGTGGTCGGTCAAGCGGCGACGTTCGACGGTGTCGGTGACTATCTCGACTTCGGCAACCCCGCGCATTGGCCGTCCGGGACGGCGCCGCGTACCATGACCGGATGGGCGATGAGTTCTTCAGTGGAGAGCGGCTGGCGCTGGATTGCGGCCTATGGGACCGGAGCCACGAACCAAGCCATGTTCATCGGCATGAACGGCACGAGTCTCTATGGCGGCGGTTATGCTAACGATGTCTTCGTGAGCAATTTCTGGGTGGTGGACGAGTGGTACCACGTCGGTCTGACCTACGATGGGACCACGGCTCGGCTGTACGCTAACGGCATCGAGGTTGCGACGAGTGTGAAGACTGCCTGGAACCTAGTGCCGAACCGCGCTCACATCGGACGACAGGTCAACAACGCCGCCGAGTTCTGGGCCGGCGCTGTTGACGAAGTGCGCATCTACGATGTGGCCCTGTCGACCGAGGAGATCGCCTGGCTTGCCGGACGGACACTACCCGTGCATCAGTCCTTCTAAGGTGCAGGCCATCAGCGCATCACGTGCATTACGGTCGCGCTGATAGGCAGGCTTTGAAACGGAGAGCAGAGCAATTCAATGTTGCTCTGCTCTCTGACTTTTCCGGCTTATGGCTGTCCAGCTAGATCCACCGCTTGATCCAGGAGCGTACGCCGATGTTGGCTTTGACGATGACGGTCGGTTTCGTGCAGCGGTGCATGATCTCTTCGGGAATGGACCGGCGGGCAAACTGGGCGAGGAGGGACTTGCGCGTCGTGCCCAGCACAACCAGATCGAAATCCCCGCTGGCAGCAAGGATGGCTTCGACGGGGTCTCCGGCCTCGAGCGTTCGCGTGATGAAGCGTTGGCGGTCCAATCCTCTCTTGAGCGCGTGTTCCTCTACAAAGCCGGCGATGTCGAAGTGCCGGCCCGTATCCACATGCAGGGCGGTGATCATCTTTTCTTGCACGTCGTGCTCGCAGAGGATGGAGGCCACTTCGAGGGCCAGCGCTCCGTTGGGTCCGCCGGCGAGCGGGACGAGGACCTTGCGGAAGACGCCGTTTTGCCGGCCGCCTTTGAGGATGACGACATCACAGGGTGACTGCTCAATGATGGGGTCGATGGTCGATCCGATAGAGAAGAGTCGGTTTCTGCCGCGGCCGTGCCAGCCCACGACAAGCAGACGGATACGTTTCTCGCGCACGGCGGCGACGATACCGCGGGCGGCGTTGCGGCAGTAGCGCAGCGTCGTGCTGAGGGGGAAATGCCCCGCCAACTCGCGCATCACGACGAGCATGGCCTCTCTGCCATCCCGGCACGAGTACCAGGCATCGCGCAGGGCGACCTGATCCGGTACGGGCACCATGTGAATCAATTCGACCTGAGCGTTCTTGGCGCCGCAGAGACGATAGGTGCTCGTGACGAGACCCTCGGCGTTGGCCGGGTTGGCAACGGCGACCATGATGGGGAACTTGTCGGTCGTATCCTCTTTGTGATGGGATCGCTCTTCGAGGACGCGGATCTCGTCGTCGGTAGTGACGGCTCGTGGTCGGGCGTACGTCTGGTAGATCGCCAGGCCGGCAACGATCCACACGGGCGCGACGACCCAGGCGATCCAACTCATGTGCACGAGCCAGATGGCCAGGACGGCCTGAAAGAAAATCGCCAGCAAGGGGAAGAGCGGAAACAGAGGCATGATGAATCCGTACTCGAGTTCGTCGGCCATGGAGCGGCGGATCTTGATCACGCACAGGTTGACCATGAAGAAGAGGAACAGAAACATGATGCTGGCGCTGGAGGCGACGTCCTCGGTGGGCAGCAGGACGGTGACGATGAGCACGATGGCGGCGGTGCAGATGAGGGCACCGTATGGGGTCTTGCGCCGGGGGTGGATCATTGAGAACAGCCTGGGCAACATGCGATCGCGGCCCAGGGCGTATGAGGCTCGTGTGGCCGAGTAGACCGTTGCGTTCAGCGCGGACGTGGCGGAGAAGATCACGGCGAGGGTCAGGACGAAGTTGCCAAAGGGCATAAGCTTGGCGACGGCTTCGCCGAAGCCTTTTTCGCGATACTGTCCGATCCAGAGATCCGGACGCATGCCGCCGAGAGAGGGATCGCCGATCTTTACGGAGACGACGGTCGCGAAGGCCACCAGGATGTAGAGTACGGTGACGATGAGGACGGAATAGAGCATGGCCTTGGGGAGGTTGCGCTTGGGGTTCCTGGCTTCGTCGCCGGCCTGGGCGATGACCTCGTAGCCTTCGAAGGCCACGTAGGTGAAGCCCATGGTGATGAGCAGTTTCGACCAGCCGTGTGGCATGAAGGGGCCGAAGTTGGCGAGGCGCTCGGGCTCGCGAATGGCGGTGATGACGCCGACCAGACCGATGGAGACAACAAAGAGCGTTTGGCCCATGGTGATGATGGCGCCGATCTTGCCCGTCTCGGAGGCCCCGCGGAAGTTGATGTAGATGAACAGCAGCGCCGTGACGACGGCGAGAAGGGTTTCGATCATCTTGATGGTTGCCAAATCAGCAGGGTTCTCGGGCGCCAAACCGATGATATCCATCTTGCACAGGAAGCGGACCGTGTAGATGGCGAAGGTCAGGGCGTACATGCTGCCGGCGACGCTGGAGGCGAACCATTCCATCCACCCGGCGAGGAAGCTGGCGCGCCGTCCGAAGCCGACCCGCGCGAAATTGTAGGCACCGCCGGCACGGGGGATGGCCGAACTCAATTCGGCAAAGGACATGGCGGTGAATATGGCCAGGAGTCCGTTGAGGGCAAAGGTTAGGACGACGCCGCCGGGACCGGCTTTATTGATCGAGATGCCGATGCCCAGGAAGACGCCGGCACCGATCATCATGCCCAAGCCCATCATGGTGATGTGGAACAAGGACAACTCCCGGGAGAGTTCGCCGTGAGGATTGTGTTCGAGGGAATCGCTCGGGGTTGTGGGTTTATTCGTCGCCATTTAGTTGCTTGATCAGGTGTCGCGCCGTCTGTCGCTCACTGTCGGCGATCTGCTCGATGATCTTGCGTGACCACAGCGTTAGGCCGGTGATGCCGGCCAGGGAAAAGCCGACCATGCCGCAGCCTATCAGTATTTCGATCCCATGATGCATAGCACGGGTTTATAGTCGATCCGGCGAGCGAAAGCAAGGACCACACGTTCTTGGGCGTCGACGAAGGTCGCTACCGAACACCCATTAAGCCCTGCCCATATAGACACTTAGAAGCCCAGTGGTCCCTTGAGGATACGTCGGGAATAGCTGGCGAAGTGGCGTGCGATCTGGCATAATCGGGCCATGGTTGTTGAGGCGTTCACAGGCATTGATCTTTGCAGGAGTTTGTAATGGTGAGACGATCTTCGTTGCTTGTTCTTGTTGCGCTTTGCGTGGGGGCAGCTTGCCCGAACGCTCACGGGGCCCTGCGGGCCGGCTGTGCCAAAGTCAACATCACACCGCCGGTAGGCGTTTGGCTCTCGGGCTACGGCGGGCGCGACAAGCCCAGCGACGACATCCTGGACGAGCTGTTCGCCAGGGCTTTGGTTGTCAGCGACGGGACGAACGCGGTGGCGCTGGTTTCGGTCGATCTGCTCTGGGTGCCTCTGGATCTGACGAATAAGGTCCGCGCGAGTGTGGCGGAGAAGACCGGCATTGCGGGACAGAATGTTATGATCTGCGCGTCGCATACGCACTTCGGGCCTAAGATCTATGGTAAGGTCAAGCTCGGGGCGGACGCCGAGGGCAATGCGGTCGACGGGGCCTATGTCCAGACGCTGACGAGGGAGATTGCCGATGCAGTGTACCTGGCGCACAAGGGCATGCGCGAGGCGAAGGTGGGTAGCAATCGAGTTGATCTGGCGGAGATTTCGTATCATCGGCGACCGAGGAGTGGCGATGGGTCCGTCACAATGGCGTTCAGTCTGCCGGAGGAGGTGCTGGCGACGCGGCGGATCTTGCGTGAGTCGGACGGGGCGGTGCGTGTGACGTTTGCGTATCCGGATGGGCAGCCGCAGCGAACGTTCGGGCCGATCGATCCGGCGGTCTGGGTGTTGCGCGTGGAGGGTGCCAACGGGGAGTTGCTGGCGTCGATGGCCAATTTCGCTTGTCACGCGGTCAGTGGGAGTCGGTATCCGGACTGGTTCTATTCGATCTCGGCTGACTATCCGGGCGAGACGATGCGGGTGGTGGAGCGTGTTGAGGGCGGTGTGTGTTTGTTCACGTCCGGGACGGCCGGTGACATCGTGCCGCTGAAGCGTGGGAAAGGGCCGCGTTACCAGATCGGTCGAGCGCTGGCCGGAGCGGTTGTTAGAGGATTGCAGTTCGTTCCCATGAGCGATGACCTGGCGCTGGAGGCGATGAAGACAACGGTCGAGATTCCTCTGAAGAAGGACCTATCGCCCGATCGGATCATGGATGCCGATGGCGAGGAAGGGTATCTGACGACGGAGATCCAGGTCTTGAGACTGGGCGACATCTACCTACTGGGCCTGCCGGGTGAGGTGTTGGTCGAGGTGGGGCTGGAGATCAAGAAGCGAGCGGGAATTGAGAAGCTGATCGTTTCGTCGCTGAGCAACGATGTCATCGGCTACGTGTGCCACGCCGAGGCATACGACGAAGGCGGCTACGAGCCCACCTCGGGAACGAATCTCGCCAAGGGCGCCGGCGAACTCATCATCGACCGCGCCCTGGAACTGCTCAAACAGATCAGGGTGAGGGAAGTCCAGGCCGCGCGTCGCTAGAGCCGGCTCCAGCACTATCTATCGCACGAGACGCCTTCCCACTGGAGGTGGGGATAGTCCTGGCCTTCGCAGATCATCCAGGTGGCATCGAAGTCCCAGTCCGTGAAGCTGGCTTGTTGCTTCATCTGCTCGTCGGTCAGGGGTGCCCCAATGCTCGTATCCAACTCGACAGCATCAACCGATACGAGGAAGTAGCACTGGGCTGTTGCAATGTGTGAGGCGCGCGTACCGAGCCCGCCCATGACTGCACCCAGTGATCTGGATCCTTCTCCGGCTGTCACTCTGCCGGTAGCATAGCACCGTCTGAGACTTCTATCGATCCAGCCACATCCGACCAAGCCGCCAAGGCATACTGCGTACCCTCCGCTAGAGATAGCAACACCGGCATGAGAATCCGCGATCATACCTTCAGACTCAGTGTACGCCTGGTCCCCGCTCTCCCCCACGAGCCCACCGACGCCACGTGCCCAGTCCCCGCTGAAGATGTTCCCCGTGGCATAGCACGAGGCTACGTCCCCCCTATTCTGCCCCGCTAGCGTACCAAGGTATCGCCCCAGATCGGCACCCACAATCCGGGCACCTTCAACACCCAGATTGGCGACAGACGCGCCCGGATCCAGTCTTCCGAACAGACCGAGATGGGCTCCTCCATCGACTGTCAGGCTGGAGACAACGTGGCCGGCCCCACTAAACGTTCCACCAAAATCCGGGATAGGAGCCGTTGACCACGTGATGCCGGCAAGATCGATATCTGCCACCAATTCGTAACATGCCATGGGATCGTAGTGACACATCGCTCCCAGGTCTTCGGCCGTAGCGATCTGGTAGGGATCGCCTGGAATCCCGGCGCCTTCCAGGACGGGGAGTGCATTGACAGCACCAAAGACCACCAATTCGAGGTATCCACCACCTTCGGGCGCCAGCCACAGATTGCTGGTACCATTGGCACGTTCATCAACAAGACCCCAGCCCGCATCTACAAACGTCTGGACGTCCTGTATCTGCGCTGTGGTTAGCCCAGTCCCTCCGGCGCTTTCGGCAAGCCCACTGCATTCGACATCCTAGAAACTGGCTGTGATGCAGGTGAGGCGACTGAAACCCAGTAGGCCTCCAACCTTGTCACAGTCTGGCGCAACCGAAACGGCGCCACTGGCGTAACAGTTGGCAATTGTGTTTCTGCCAAGGTCAGTAAGCGCAGTCTGTACTCCGTTGTCGCCCACCAAGCCACCGATTGCAGCAGACGCTTCGTCGCTCTGCACGAGTCCACGGGCACAGCAGTTGGTGATCGTTCCAGACACGTTGCCACCAGCCAAACCACCAATAGAATGGCTCATTTGGCCACAGGAAACGTCCCCTGTGGCGTAGGAACGGCAGATCGTGTTTCCATAGGAATCCAGAGAGTCCCCGGGCTCTCCGTTGAGTCCAACTAGTCCGCCCAGATACGATGCCCCATCGCCTGCACTGACATTACCCATGGCACAACAACTCCGGACAGGGCCATTGCCGCAGAGACCCACTAGCCCACCGAGATAGAAGCTGCCACTCGCACCAGAAACATCACCTTTGGCATGGCATTTGACGACCATACTCGGCTCGGTGGTTTTCCCCCATGCGGCGAATCCAGCCAGGCCACCCAGCCCCCACGAACCCTCTCCTCCGGTCACGTTGCCCGTGGCATGGCAGTCTGTGATGTTCCCTATGTTCCAGCCAACCAAGCCGCCCAGTGGACTACTTCTTGGCCCTCCAATCACAGTAGCATCGGCGTAGGATTTCGAGATTGACCCGCCCCAGTTATCTCCTACGAGCCCCCCCAGACTGGACGAATCTTCCCCTCCGATCACCGCGCCCGTGGCATAGCAATCTTCGATGGTTCCCTGGTTGCCTCCGGCCAGCCCCCCCGTGTTGAACAGACCGGTGACATGCACGTCCTTCAGGCCCAAATGCCGGACGCGACCGCCTTCTCCAACGAAACCGAAGAAGCCCAGCCATCCCATTGCGGGAGCCTGGATGGTCAAGCCATTGACGGTGTGGCCGTTCCCATCAAAGCTGCCAGTAAAGGCAGGTCCTTGAAAGCGATCGGCGGTATCCGTGTTCGGGGCGATCACGGCTTGGGTGAAGATTTGGCGGCCGGGGAGGTTGGGGTCCAGGTCGATGTCAGCGATGAGGATGAAGGATTTGTCGAGGAGGTTGGGATCGGCGCCGATGGAGATGAGCTGGCCGGCGGTGGCGATCTGGTAGGGATCGTTCGGCTCGCCAGTTCCGCCAGCGAAGTCCACACGGGCCGACAGATAGGTAGGTACGAGGAAGATCACAACGGCGATTGTTACAGTCATCGATATCGGAGAGTACGCTCTCATGTCCTTACCCCTCAACATCCGGTCCTCTGCTCCATTCATAGCGATTACTGGTTGCAGTCGATGCCTTCCCATTGGAGGTGGGGATAGTCTTGGCCTTCGCAGATCATCCAGATCGTATCGAAGTCCCAGCTCGCGAAGCTGACTTGTTGCTTCATCTGCTCATCCGTCAAGGGCGCGCCGATGCCTGTATCCGCTACGCCGTCATCGGAAGACACCAGGAAATAGGAATCACTGACCTGACCACGAAAGCGATCGCTCCCTACAAGACCTCCAACTGCTTCGCTTCGCCCGTCACGAAAGAGACTTGTCGCGGCATAGCAGTGATTGACCACCCCAGCGTTGTACCCTGCCAAGATGCCAGAAAAGTCAGCGCGATCGCCGACAGAGACGCTTCCCGTCGAATAGCAGTTCTCGATGCGTCCGGTGTTGTGGCCGGCCAGACCGCCGATATCGTTGGCATAGCCGCCCGCCGCAACATCCCCACTAGCCGAACACTCGGAGATGGTGCCCTCATTGACACCGGCCAGGATCCCCACACTGCCAGCCCCCCATCCACACGTGATTGTGGCCTCCCGCAGGGCCAAACGCTGCACCAAACCTCCGGAGCCCAGATAGCCAAACATGCCGGCCCACGCCATTTCCGGAAACGATCCCGTGTCGATGGTGAGACCATGGATCACATGACCGTCACCATCGAAGGTGCCGTTGAAATCCGTGCCGGGACAGCACCCGATGGGTGGGAAGTCGATGCCGGCGAGGTTCACATCGGCAGCTAGACGGAAGGCTTTGTCCCAGAGAATACTGGCCGTGCCGATGCGAGCCAACTGTTCGGCCGTAGCAATGGTGTAGGGGACTTCTGGCGTGCCCTCACCATCAAACCAGGCAATGCTCGGCGTGGGGATCGGTCGACCCGGTGTCCCTTCCCATGCCAAGCGGGGATAGTCATTTCCGGCGTCCAGAACCCAGTTCGGGTCACTTGCCCAGCCGTTGAGGCTGTACACTTCTGCATCCATCATCTGCGCCGTGGTTAGGCCCATGCCCCCCTCGCTGGCATGTATGTCGCTCGGTTCGGTATTCCAGAAACAGTTCCTAGCGCTGCCCTTCTGTTCGGGGGACGGTTCCCCATTGACACCGATCAGGCCGCCCATGATCGAGTCCTCCGGGTACTGGTTCAGAAGCGTGCCGACGGCGTAGCTGTTGACAACCAGACCGACGTTGTACGCGACAAGGCCACCGAGGTAGACACTCAACTGCTTACTTTCGATACCGACGATAGCATAGGAGCTTGAGATCGTGCCGAAGTTTGTGGCGACCAGGCCGCCGAGGAACTCGTCGCCCACCACTCGGCCGACAGCGTAGCAGGCACGGATGGCACCGCCGTTGTGTCCTACGAGCCCGCCAAGAGCAGCCGCTCCGCCCAAAACGTTCACGTCGGCGTAGCTGCGGGCGATGCTTCCTGAGTTACACCCCACAAGGCCGCCAGCCGTATCGGTTAAGAAGCCTTCTCCAAGGACGGCGCCCGTTGTACGGCTGCCATCGATGACACCGGACTGACCATTGGACCCCACAAGCCCCCCTACGCAGGCGCGGCCGGCGACACTACCGCTGACCCGACAATTTGTGATGCGGCCACTATTCCATCCCGCCAGCGCCCCGACCACCGCGGAGGTTTCTTCGCCCAGGACACTGACGTTCTCAAACCTCAGATTACTCACCTGCGCCTGCGGACCGAGCATTCCGAACAGACCAAGGTAATCCAGTCGGGTCTGACCAATGGTGAAATTCACGATTCTGCGGCCATCACCATCCAACTGTCCGTTGAAGGCAATGCCCCGAAACTCACGTACCCCAGTGTCAGGTGTGTCGTTGGTGTCAGGGGCGATCACGGCTTGGGTGAAGATTTGGCGGCCGGGGAGGTTGGGGTCTAGGTCGATGTCAGCGATGAGAACGAAGGACTTGTCGAGGAGGTTGGGGTCGGCGCCGATGGAGATGAGCTGGCCGGCGGTGGCGATCTGGTAGGGATCGTTCGGTTGGCCCGTGCCGCTGGCGAAGTCGTAGGCATATGCCGATCCGGCGCCTGCGAGCATAAGGAAGAGGATGGCGGCAGTCCGGCCAAGGTTCCACGGATTTGCGAACGCGAACGGCATGGCACCGGATTTGCGGGTCGTCGACATTTCCATCTCCTTCTCAGCGGACCGCCAGCGTGGCACTGTTGTGGATAGGTGCCCGCTGTCGATCCGGTGACGCCGCGATGGCGAAAATGTGGTGGGCCGTCCCTCCGAGGCGACCCACCACGCAGGTCAGTTGCCCTCTTCCTACGCGTTTAGTCCAGGGCAGCTCGGCGGCGTTACGCGGTTTTTCCGGAAAATCGCCTCGCGGGCCAAGATGAGGGATAAAAAGGGCCTAGATGGAGTTTTTTCCGTCACCGAGGCTGTGCTATATTGCGTTTTGGTGAGAAAATCTGGAAATGCGGTGTAACGGACCGCTCGATCCGGGACTGTAAAGAGTGGATGAAGCCTATGCGTGAAGGTGAGGATGTTGTCGGGCTAGTCCAGCGAGCCCAGCTCGGGGACGAGCAGAGCATGGATTGCCTGGCCGAGGAGGCCAGGCGCCGGCTCTGGGGCTACATCTATCGGCTGACGTTGAACCACGATCTGGCTCAGGATTTGCTCCAGGAGACTCTCCTGAAGATGATCGAGCGTATCAAAGAGGTGGAGCATCCGGATCGCTTCTGGCCGTGGCTGTTTCGAACGGCCCTGGGGCAGGTGCAGCATCACTACCGGGCCGAGGCGCGCGCCAGGGAGTTGGAACTGTCCTCACGGAGTCGGCAGCGGCTGTCGGACTATCTGGCGCGCGAGCACGACGACGGGTTGAACCGGCTCATGCGCAAGGAGCTGGCCGATACGATCGTCGAGGCCATGGCGCAGTTGAAGCTGACCTATCGCAGCGTGCTGACTTTGCGCTGTTACGAGCAGATGTCCTATGCGGAGATTGCAGATCAGATGGGATGCAAGGAGATGGGGGCCCGCATCCTGTTCTTTCGGGCGAAGCACTCGCTGAACCGCCGGCTGGCGCGACGTGGGTTTGGCAAGAGCCTGCTGGTGACGGCCCTGGGGCTTTTCGGATTGCTCACCGCCCCGGCCGACAGCGCGTCGGCGGCCGGCACTGTCAGCGCTGCCTCCCTGCAGGTCGGCGCGTTCGCGGCTCTCGCGGGTTTTGCGGGCACTCCCAAGGGCATCGCGGCCATGCTGGCAACGGCGGTTATGACCTTCGTGTGCACCCTGACGCTCGAACACTTCCTATATGCCGCCCTCATCGGTGGCGTGGTCCTGATATCCCTCGCCGCGGCGTCTCTGAACTGGGATTGACGGGCAGCCGGGTCCGGGTATCCCTTCAGCTTCCAACTCCAGCCCTGTGCAACAGCCATGCTTGCAAAATGGGGCAATCCGACTATCATAGCGGTCGGCCGAGAAGGTCCACTGGAACGCTATCGACGACGGTGCGAGGTACGTTTGGAAAGCCCAACGAAGACGCAGATCCCGCTGACGCGGATACAGAAGCTCATCGGCAAGCGCATGATGGCCTCCAAACGGACGAAGCCCTGCTTCACCATCGAGCGGAAGGCGGACGTGACGGAGTTGATGGGCATGCGGCACAAACTCAGCAAGGCCGTCGGCGTCAAGATCACCAGTAACGCCTTCTTCATTCACGCGCTGGCTCTGGCGGTCCGAGAGTATCCCTTGATGATCGGGCGATTCGTTGACTGCCCGGGCGGCCCGGTCATTGAAGTGGCCGACAGCGTTAACGTTGGATTTGCGGTCAATACGGCGCGGGGCCTGATCGTCCCGATTGTCAAAGCGGCTGAGAGCAAGTCGCTGGCCGAGATCGCGCGCGAGGAGAAGCGGCTGACGGCCGGGGCGCGCAGCAATACGCTGACGCTTGAGGATCTCGAGGGCGAGAGCATTGCGATGAGCAACCTTGGCGCCTATAACATCGACACATTCGTGGGCATCGTGCCGCCACCGGCCACGTCTATCTTGAGTGTGGGGAAGGTTCATACGGCGTTGACGGCTGCGGACGGCCAGTTCCTACAGCGTCGGGTCGTGAGTCTGTCGGTGGCCGCGGATCACCGCGTTGTCGACAGCGCCTACGCGGCGCGGTTCCTGGATATGATCGCGACCCAACTGAGCCAGCCGCAGCGCCTTATTTGAGCGTGCTGCACGTGAAAGTACGGGAATCGGCTAACCGGCTTGCGGCACTGGGAGACGAGCGTCTGTGTGAAGGACGAACGGGCCAAGAACACATCGTGCCTGGAGAAACGAAGCAAGTATTGATTGAGTTCAACTCGTAAGGAGGAACACCGATGAAGAATCGTGCGATCGTTGTGTTGTGCCTTGGCGTTGTGATGTTTCTGTATCTATCGGCCGCTGCGGCGGAACCCAAGGTCGAACTTTTATGGCCAGGCGGAGTGCCGGGAGCGAAGGGGACGGAGGCCGGTGACACACCGACGCTGACGATCTATCAACCTGACCCAGACAAGGCGACCGGCGCAGCCATCGTGATCTGCCCCGGAGGTGGCTATGGACATCTGGCGATGGACCATGAGGGACACCAGATTGGGCAGTGGCTGAACTCGTTCGGTGTGGCGGGGTTCATTCTGCAATATCGCCATCGCAACAGCGGAGCAGGGTATGGCCATCCCGCACCGTTGCAGGACGCGCAGCGCGCCGTGCGGACCGTGCGCAGCCGGGCCAAGGAATGGGGGATCGAGCCCAACCGTATCGGCATCCTGGGCTTTTCGGCCGGCGGCCACCTCACCTCCACGGCACTGACGCATTTCAAAGACAAGGTCTACGAGGCCAAAGATGACATCGACAGGGCGAGCGCTCGTCCTGACTTCGGCGTTCTGATCTACCCGGTCGTCTCCTTTACGGAGTGGTTCACGCATAAGGGCTCGCGGCGGAACCTGCTCGGGACCGAACCGAGCGAGGAATTGTACGAGCGGTTCTCCAACGAGAAGCAGGTGACGTCAGAGACGCCGCCAACGTTTCTGATCCACACGTGGGAGGACACCGGGGTGCCGGCCGAGAATAGTATCGCCTTCTACCTGGCGCTGCGGAAGGCGAAGGTCCCGGCCGAGATGCACGTCTTTGCCAAGGGTCGCCATGGATTCGGGCTGGGTAAGGATCTGCCGGGGACGTCCGTCTGGCCCGAGCTGTGCCAGAATTGGATGAAGGCCACGGGTCTGCTGGGCGAATAGACGGGGGAGAACGAGGATGAGACCGGGTGCCTTAAGCACATTGGTCGGGGCGGGAAGGCACATGCCGCTTCACAAGCATCCCGTGCTACGGCAGTCCGATCCTTATCGCGGATGAGAGTATCATCCCACTGGCAGAAACGACGGGGAACTCGACGCCATAGACGAAGCGTCCGCGATCAGAAGCCTGCTTGCTGGGGCTCGTCCCGGACATCCTCGGCCTGGCCTGGAGCATCATCGGTGACGTGCGAATCGGCGGGCCGCTTGGCCGGCGGAATAGGAAAGGTTCGCAGGGGCGGGGCCGGCGATTGGAACTCTTGAATCCGAAACGGGACCGGCTCGCGCTGCGGCTGCGGCGCCACGGGATCAGGTTCGCTCGCAGGCGCCGGTTCGCGGTGATCCTCGTTAGACACGGGCGCAGGTTCGACCTCCGGTTCTGTCGTGGGCTCCGGCGCGGGCATCGACTCGGGCTCGGGCTGATGACCCGCTTCCTGAGACTGCGGCGCGAATTCGGGCGCGGATTCGGTGGCTGACTGCGGCTCGTCAGGGACCTGCTGGGATTCGGGGTCAGGCGCGGACGCCGGTTCAAGTTCCCGTTCAGGCCCGTCAGTGGCGTCGCACTCCGCAGCGCCGTCGATCTCGGGCTCCGGTTCGAGACCCACGAAGAAGCGGGCGACATTCATGTAGTCGACCGCCCCGTTGCAGGTCGAGTCATATTCGAAGATGGTCTGGCCGTAGCTGGGGGATTCCGCCAGCTTGATGTTCCGCCGAATGAACGTGGGCAGGAGCTGTGCCTCGGCCCAGGCGCTGTCCGAGCCGCGGGCGTTGTTCAGGAAACGCTCGATATCCGCTTTAACCTCGTTGGGCAAAGAGGCCCGCGTATCGAACATGCACAGCAGCACCCCGGTGACCTTGAGGTCGCGGTTGATACGCTTGTTGACCAGATCGACGGTTTGCAGGAGTTTGCCGAATCCCTGCAGCGCGAGGAAGTGGGGCTGAAGCGGAATCAAGACCTCCTGCGAGGCGGCCAGGGCGTTGAGCGAGAGCAAGCCCAGCGAAGGGGCGCAGTCGATGAGGCAGAAATCGAACTGCTCCTGGCTGGCGTGCATGGCCTCGCGGAGGATGATCTCCCGGCCGACCACACTGACCAACTCTGTTTCGGCGCCGACGAGATTGATATTGGCGCCCATCAGCCAGAGGTTGGGTCGCGTCATCATGAGGCTCTGCTCGAACGCGGCCGACTGGGTCATGACCTCATAGGAGCCGGTGCGAATCGTCTGCGGCTCGACGCCCAAGTGGATGGTCAGGTGGGCCTGGGGATCGAGATCGATGACGATGACTTTGAGGCCCATGGCGGCCAGCGCTGCGGCCGTGTTGACCGTTGTGGTCGTCTTACCGACCCCGCCTTTCTGATTCAGGACTGCGATCGTTCTCAATCCGTTATCCTCGACAATCCCCAACACGCTCCTGTTCGGTGCGCAACTTGCGCAGGACGGCGTCCAGCACGCCGTTGACAAAGGGACCGGATTTCTCCGTGCTGAACTTCTTGGCCAGTTCAATCGCCTCGTTGATCACCACCTTGGGCGGAATATCGGCGCAACAGGTCAACTGGTACACGGCCAGACGCAGGATGCTCTTGTCCACCGGGGAAAGGCGGGAGAACTGCCAGCGAATGGTCGCCGCGATGATCAGCTCGTCACAGGCCGCCAGGTTCGCCCAGGCGCCGCTGGTCCATTCCCACGCCAGCTTCCGGGTGCGCTCGTCGCGCTCGGTCACAACGAAGAACTCTCCCCGCAGCCGTTCGAGCAACTCATCGCCCTGAACGTCCAGTTGATAGAGCGCCTGGATGGCAAGCTCTCTGGCCCGTGTTCGTTTGTCAATACGCATTCGAGTGCAAGCTTCCTTGCGAAAACGAATCGCCGCGTTGGTGCTACCTTTCCAACCCTCACTCGGCCGCACAGAATCGGAAACGAGATCCCCCGTCGGGATGTCACCGGCCCGGGAGCGACTGAATCGACAACCCTAGAGCTGCCCCATGACGTTGGCCATTTCCATCGCCGTCGTTGCGGCATCCGCGCCGGCGTTGCCCATCTTGGTGCCGGCCCTTTCGACCGCCTGCTCGAGCGTTTCGCACGTCAGCACACCAAAGACCGTGGGAACGCTCGTGTCGTAGTTAATCTGTCCAATACCGCGCACCACCTGCTGGAAGACGGCGTCGTAGTGGCCCGTCTGCCCGCGGATGACGGCGCCGAGACAGATCACGGCGTCGTAATTGCCGCTGGAGGCGAGTTTCTTGGCAACGATGGTGATCTCGCAGGCCCCCGGAACCCAGACGACGGACACCTGCTCATCGGCGGCGCCGTGACGCTGGAGGCAATCGATCGCACCGCCGAGCAACTTCGAGGTGATGAACTCATTGAACCGGCTGACGACAATTCCGTACCTGGCCTTGCCGGCCGAGATCTGGCCTTTGATTTCCTGGATCATAATCTAGACACTCCACGCGACGACCGGCCACCGCGGCCAGGCATCATAAACAGGTTCCCCCGTCTGGTTACCTTCCAAACGCATTATAAGACGGTCGCCGCCAGGTTTCCAGAAAAACAGGTCTGCGAATGACACGGGCCGCCCGGAAGAGGTGGCTATTCGGCCTTAAGGCCCTCTGTCGGCAGAGCTTATGGCTCAGGCCGTGGGCTCGGCTGGCCGCCGAGCGAAAGCGTGCCAGGGGGTGGGAAAAACCGCTAAGGACGGCCCGGGCAATGGGCGATAACGCCCTTGAGTAACGACTTGCTGCTAACCGACCCCTGGAGGTTCGTGATAGATATGCTGTTCGACGAGATGGAGTACGGTTCGTACGACCGGGCCGAGCGCAGCGCGCGAAAAGCCTACGAACTGTACGAAGATGGTAGGATGTCGCAGGCGCTGGTGGAGCTGGAACTGGCTCTGGAAATCAACCCGACCAATAGCGCCTGGCACTTCAACAAAGGCCTGACGCTCGACGCGATCAACCGCTTCGAGGAGGCCATCGCTGAGTACGAAACCGCGCTGGAACTCAGCCCTGAAGATCTCGAGATCCACAACTCCCTGGCGGTTGACTATACGCGGACCGGTCAGTACGACCGGGCCATCGACATATTCGAGCACATCCAGCAACTGGACTCGAAATTCGAGCCGTGTTACTGCAACCGCATCATCACCTACACGGAGATGGGCCTGCACGATCTGGCTGAGCAGATGTTCTATCTCGCCCAGCAGATCGAGCCGGACTGCGCCCTGTGCTACTACAACATCGGCAACAGCCTCTTCGCCCGGGGCGAATACAAGAAAGCCATTCGGTGCTGGCTGAAGACCGCCGAGCTGGAGCCGTCGCATCCCCAGATCAACTATCGAACAGCTCAGGCCTATTGGGCGGACAACGATCCCGGCCTGGCGCGAGAGTACTTCCTGGCGGAACTGCGCCTCAGCCCCGGCGACCTCGAGGCCATCATGGACTTCGCCCTGTTCTTACTCGAACAAGGCGACATCGATTCGGCCCGCGAAAAGTTCAATCGCATTCTGGAAATGGAGCCGGACTTTGCTCCGGCGTCGTTCTATCTGGGCGAAGTGGCCTTCGACCAGGGTGATCTGTCGCGCGCCGAGACGTTGTTCGAAGAGGCCCTCAGCCAGGATCCGGATCTGCCCGGGCCGCACTACCGCATGGCTCAGTGCGCGATGGCCGAGGATCGCCCGAAGGAAGCCAGAGCCTATCTGCTGGCCGAGCTGGAACTTGATATCGAGGATGCCGACACGCTGGTCTCCATGGGATCGATGCTCCTGGCCCTCGGTGACAACGACCACGCCGTCCACTGCCTGCTGCGGGCCACAAACCTGGACACGAGCAACACCGAGGCATTCTACTACCTTGGCGTCACGGCGGCCAACAAGGGGCATCTGGATGACGCCGTTCAATTCTTCTCTCATGCGCTCGACCTGGACAGCGAGCACATTGGCGCGCTGCGCGATTCGGCCTTCACCTATGTGGCGGCCGGACGAATCGACAAGGCGACCGAACGTATCAAGCGGGCCCGGGCCATCCTGCCAGGCGATTGCGAACTGCGGGTGCTGGACTACGGCATCCGCATGATGCGCGCCATCGACCGCCTGAAGCAGAGGCTCCGCCGACTCGACCCCCGCCGGCTGTTCAAGCGACACCGCTAGAGCACGGGCGACGCATCGCTGCGGCCAGGGCCAACTGACGCCGGCGTAGACTGAAATACCCCGTCTTCCCCAACCATCGGTCCCCCCTCACTTCAGACCTCCGTTCCCGCACAATTCTCACATGGC
>Ga0272442_10004428_pt1 | contig 19229 bp, 15 predicted proteins | sample SSMForm2O_FD_200262 | JGI IMG/M metagenome (GOLD analysis project Ga0272442, IMG submission 200262) | Marine sediment archaeal communities from Little Sippewissett salt marsh, Falmouth, MA, United States - SSM-Form-2O | ecosystem: Environmental > Aquatic > Marine > Wetlands > Sediment ... | reverse complement strand
GAGCTCTTTGGCCAGGTTCACGATGCGGCGGAAGTTCTCCAGGCTCACCGCCGAGGGCACGGAGTGGTCGCTCGAGAAGATGTAGCCGCCGCTCTCCTTGAGCACGGGCACCACCTGCTTCATCTCCGCCGTAATCGCCTCGAAGTCGTCCCAGAGCACCGCGTTGATCCCGCCGTGGAAGAGCAGGCGGTCGCCGAAGTCGCGCTTGAGCTGCACGGGGTCCATGCCCGCCTTCACCTCGAGCGGGTTCAGGCCGTCGAGCCCCATCTCGATGAGCTCAGGCACCATGGGGTTCACGTTGCCGCACGAGTGAAGCTCGGCGAATGCCCCCTTGCTGTGTGCCCACTCGATCGCCCGTTTGTGCACGGGCTTGAGCAGCTCGCGATACATCCCCAGCGAGAAGAACTGGTTGTACTTGTAGCCCATATCGTCGGGCCACGAGACGGCGTCGAAGCGGTAGCCCTCGTCCCACACCTGGTCGAGGAGGGCGATATCGAGGTCGAGCATGTGGTTCCAGATATCCACGATCCAGTCGGGGTCGGTAGCCATGGCGATCAGGAGGCGTTCGGTGCCGACCATTCGCGAGTGGGTCACGTCGAAGCCGAACCACAGGCCGGCGGAGATCCAGCGGCCCTCCTCGCGCCATTTGGGGTAGTTGGTGTTGAGGTGATCCCAGTTCACGCGGTCGCGGGTGGGGGTCATTCGCTCCTTGGCGGCGAGCCAGGAATCGGCATCGATGATCTTGAACCCGATGTGCTCAGGGGTGGAAGCCGCGTGCTTCCAGTTCCGCTCCGTGGCTCCCCACTGGGTGGTGTGGACACGGTATGCCTCGGTCTCTTCGAGCACGGTGGCCTCGTAGCGGGGGCTGTTGTCCACTCCGATGCCCGCCGTCTTATCGAGGCCGAAGTAGTCGACATACGAGACATCCTCGGGCATTCCCTCGCGGTGCCACCGCTCGATGGTCGCCCCCCACGGCCCGTCGATGATGGGCACGCGGTCGGCCTCACGATGCTCGAACATGCGCTGGAAGCGCTCACGGGAAGTCAGCTCAGCCATGCGGGATCTCCTATCTATGCGGCGAAGCATAGACGGAACCCCGCCCGGCGTCAAGGCTGGCCGCTGATCGATCTCGATCTCGTCCTCGATCTCCATCTCCTCTTCTCTTGGGCCTCCGCCGCCCTGGGCGCAAGACGGGCACGGCAGTGCCGTGCCCCTACCGTGGGAGCTTCGGCCCCCGCCGCTTTCCACGGGTCACGGACCACGGGCGCCTGTGGCGGCCCAGGAGGATGGGACGCATGGGACACATCGCGGCCTCGGGCCGCAACCAAAGGGTCAGAAAACGTGGGGCTGGACACGGTACCGTGCGTCATATCGAGAGGGGTGGTCTCCTCGAGCGCGCTGGCTGGACGCGCGCCTGGCTTGCCTGCGTAAACCCAATCAGGGATTGGGTTTGGTATGCCCAGCCTCACGTTTTCTTTGCGCCGCGCAGAGGTTTTGGGAGTTAGTAGTCCATGGTACCAATGGGACGGGGGCCAATCCCGCCTCATGAAGGGCCACGCTCGGCGGGGGCGGGCTTCATGCCTTCGGTGTTCGGTGTTGGGTGTTCGGTTGCCCGGGGTCAGGGCGGCCCTCACCCCTCCCTCTGCCGCTGGGCGAGGGCGGCGAGCCCGGTGCACCCCCTGCGCATGCCCATCGAGATGTAGGGGAAGGCCCCCACGCCTGCTTACGCCGGGGGTGGGGGGCCGATCTATGGCGGCTACTGCCTCATCGCCTGGTCGCGGGCGAGGAGCATTTCCTTGACTTTCATGAGGCGGCTGATGTCGCTGCGGGTGTATTCTTCGAGGCGGGCTTCGATGGAGTGGCGGGTTTCGCGCAGGTCGGGGATGACGGAGTATTCGAGTGCGTTGGTGCGTCGGCGGGTGCGTTCGAGTTCGTCGGCGAGGCTGCGGATGACGTTTTCGAGTTCGGCGAGGCGGACGACTCGCGGGAATAGCTGGAGGAGGCGTCGGAGCGCGGCGTCGAGGTAGGGGGAGGTCTCGGAGAGGCTGTAGGGGGCGAGTTCGGTGCCCATGGTGAGGTCGAGTGTGGGGACGGGGACGCCCATGATGCGTCGCTGGTCGGCTCGCAGGACGGCTCCCGCGTTGGCGAGGACGGCGGCGGTCTCGGTGGCGGGGACGGAGGCGGTGGCGGCGGCCTTGGTGAAGAGCTGGATGACTTCGGGGAAGTCGGCGTCGAGTGCCAGGCGGTGTGTCTTGAGTTCGTCGAGTCGCTCGGTGACTTCCTTGATGAGGCCTTCGAGCTTGTCTTTGAGGAGCTTGTGTCCGCGCACGGCGAGCGCGAGGCGCTTGCGGATGCGGAGGAGCTCCATCCGTGTTGGCGGCACTTTGCGTTTCATCGGGCGTCTTCCGCCTGATCAGTCGGCCTCGGGCGTGTCGTCGCCGGTGTCGAGGGCGGCGACTTCGTCGGAGGGCCGGTAGTATTTGTCGAGGTTCTCGGGCTTGATGCGTTTGAGTTCGGTGCGTGGGAGCATGCCCATCAGGCGCCAGCCGATGTCGAGCGTCTGCTCGATGGAGCGGTTTTCGTAGACGTCCTGTCCGACGAAGTCTTCTTCGAAGCGTTCGGCGAATTTCACGAAGAGTCGGTCGGTGGGGGTGAGTGCGGATTCGCCGAGGACGATGGCGAGTTCCTGTGCGTTCTTGCCTCGGGCGTATGCGGCGTAGAGCTGGTTGAGGACGTCGGCGTGGTCGCCGCGGGTCTTGCCTTCGCCGATGCCCTTGTCCTTGAGTCGGGAGAGGGATGGGAGGACGTCGATGGGAGGGTAGGTGCCCTGGTTGTGGAGGGGTCGGCTGAGGAAGATCTGGCCTTCGGTGATGTAGCCGGTGAGGTCGGGGATGGGGTGGGTTTTGTCGTCGTCGGGCATGGTGAGGATGGGGATTTGGGTGATGGAGCCGTCGCGGCCTCGGATGCGGCCGGCGCGTTCGTAGATGGTGGAGAGGTCGGTGTAGAGGTAGCCGGGGTAGCCTCGGCGGCCTGGGACTTCCTTGCGTGCGGCGGAGACTTCGCGGAGGGCGTCGCAGTAGTTCGTCATGTCGGTGAGGATGACGAGGACGTGCATTCCGAGGTCGAAGGCAAGGTATTCGGCTGCGGTGAGTGCGACTCGTGGTGTGGCGATTCGCTCGATGATGGGGTCGTCGGCGAGGTTGATGAAGACGCAGGCTCGTGCGAGTGCTCCGGTGCGTCGGAAGTCTTCGAGGAAGAAGTTGGCCTCTTCGAAGGTGATGCCCATTGCGGCGAATACGACTGCGAATCCCTCGCCGCTCTTGAGGGTTCGTGCCTGTCGTGCGATCTGGGCGCCGACGGCGGCGTGTGGAAGGCCGGAGCCGCTGAAGAGGGGGAGTTTCTGGCCGCGCACGAGGGTGTTGAGCCCGTCGATGGTGGAGATGCCGGTCTGGATGAATTCGTTGGGGTAGTTGCGTGCGCACGGGTTCACGGGGTTGCCATTGATGTCGAGCCGCTTGGTGGGGATGATGGCAGGCCCGCCGTCGATGGGCCGGCCGGAGCCGTCGAAGGCGCGGGAGATGATATCGGGGGAGACGGGGAGTTCGAGGCCTCGTGCGAGGAAACGGACCTTGACGTTGTCGGGTGCGATGCCGCGGCTTCCCTCGAAGATCTGGAGGATGGCGCGGTCTTCGTCGGCTTCGAGGATCTGGCCTCGGCGCACGTCGCCGTTGGGGAGGCGAACTTCGGCGAGCTGTCCGTAGCTGACTCCCTCGACGGCCTGGACGAGCATGAGCGGCCCGACGAGGTCGCGAGCTTCCTTGTGGAGAGTAATCATTCGGTATCCTCGGCGATGGTGCGCTGCGCGGGCAGGCTCGGGGGGGGGCGGGCCTGCGTGTCGCGGCGTGCGGGTTCTCCTGCGTCAGCTCCCGGCGGCGGGAGCCGTGGCGAGGGCGTTGAGCTCCTGCTCGATCTGCTGGCGAATGGTGTCGAACTGCTCGAGTTCGCTTTCGTCGATGCGTTTCATTCGGGCGATGGCCTCGAGGACGTCGAGGTCGACGATGCGGTCGATCTCGGCGCCCGCTTCCATGGCCTGGCGGGCGACGTCGTAGAAGTCGACGATGTTGCGGAGCATGAGGAACTGCTTGCGGTGGGAGGTGTAGGTATCGACGGGGTCGAATGCGTTCTGGTGGAGGAAGTCCTCTCGGATCATCTTGGCCGCCTGGAGGATGAGGCGGTCGGAGGGGGAGAGGGCGTCGACCCCGACGAGGCGTACGAGTTCTTCGAGCTCGGCCTCTCGGTTGAGGAGCCAGAGGGCGCGGCGGCGGACGTCGCCCCATCGTTCGTCGACGTGGTCGCGTGCGAAGGCGTTGGACACGTCCTCGTAGAGGGAGTAGCTGGTGAGCCAGTTGATGGCGGGGAAGTGGCGCTGGGCGGCGAGAGCGTCGTCGAGACCCCAGAAGACTTTGACGACGCGGAGTGTGGCCTGGACGACGGGCTCGGAGAGGTCTCCGCCTGGCGGGCTCACGGCGCCGATGAGGCTCAGGGCGCCGTGGCGCTCGTCGGAGCCGAGGGCGACGACGCTGCCGGCGCGCTCGTAGAAGCCGGCGACGCGGCTGGCGAGGTAGGCGGGGAAGCCTTCCTCGCCGGGCATTTCCTCGAGTCGGCCGGAGATTTCGCGCATGGCCTCGGCCCAGCGGCTGGTGGAATCGGCGAGCATGGCCACGCTGTAGCCCATGTCGCGGAAGTATTCGGCGAGGGTCATACCGCAGAAGACGCTGGCCTCGCGGGCGGCGACGGGCATGTTCGAGGTGTTGGCGATGAGGACGGTGCGCTCGATGAGGGGGCGCCCCGACTCGGGGTCCTGGAGCTCGGGGAACTCGAGGAGCACATCGGTCATCTCGTTGCCGCGTTCGCCGCAACCGACGTAGACGATGACCTCGGCGTTGGACCATTTGGCGAGCTGGTGCTGGACGACGGTCTTGCCGCTTCCGAAGGGACCTGGCACGCAGGCGGTGCCGCCCTTGGCCACGGGGAAGAGGGTGTCGATGACGCGCTGGCCTGTGACGAGGGGCTCGGTGGGGGGCACGCGGCGTGCCACGGGCCGGGGCTGGCGGACGGGCCACACCTGCATCATCTTGAGCTCGTGTGTGGTGCCATCGGCCTCGAGTGTGCAGATGGTCTCGACCACGGTGGCTTCGCCCTCGTGGATGGAGGCGACTCGTCCCTGGATGCCTGGCGGGACCATGATCTTGTGGGTGATCAGGGCCGTTTCGTCCACGGTGCCGATCACGTCGCCGGGCACGACCTGGTGGCCTTCCTTGACGGTTGGGACGAATGGCCACTTCTTCTCGCGGCTGAGTGCGGGCAGCTCGGCGCCTCGGACGATGAAGTCGCCGAACTCGTCTCGGATGAGTGCGAGGGGGCGCTGGATGCCATCGTAGATGGCGGTCATGAGACCGGGGCCGAGCTCGACGCTCAGGGGGGTTCCCGTGGCGAAGACGGGGTCGCCGGGGCCGATGCCCTCGGTGCTCTCGTAGACCTGGATGGAGTACTCGCCGCCGCGGATCTCGATGATCTCGCCGAAGAGGCGTTCTTCGCCGACGCGGACGACTTCGTACATCCCGGATTGGTCGAGGCCCCTCGCGACGACGAGGGGGCCGGCCACTTTTTTCACAACGCCTGCGTTCATGTCTCGCCTTCCCGTGGTAAGCGATCGGTTGTCTGCGTCGTCTGTGTCGGGCCTGGTGCGTGTGGCTTCGGCCCGACGGGCTTTATCGGGGGTCAGTATTCCCCGAGGATGTTGGCTCCAGCGGCGAGCTCAATGAGTGTGCGTATCGAGTCGAGGGCCGGGTGTCGGTCTGAGGGCTCGGCGGGGAGCAGGATGACGGCGGCGCCGCGCTGGCGGAGGGCCTCGACGGCGTGCTCGCGCTCGGCGAAGTGCTGGTCTACGAGGACGAGTGCGGGGGGCTGGTCGGCGCCGAGGGTGCGGCAGGCCTGGTCGAACTCGGCGGAGGTGTTGGCGGGCACGGTGGCGGCTCCGATGGCGGCGAAGCTCCCCACGAAGTGCCTGCGGCCCACAGCGGCGATCTTAGACATAGGTCTGCCTGATGTCGTTGGCGATGGCGTCGTCGGGGAGGCCTGCGGCCACGCCTGTGACGATGAGTCGGAGGTTGAGGGCCTCGGCTCGCAGGCCCCAGAGGAACGCGAAGACGAGCTCGGGGCCGAAGGGCACGCCGCGCCCGTCGTGGGCGAGCTCGGTGATCTGGTCGTCGATGAGCCGCTCGATGCCGAGGGCGGCTTGGGGCGGGGCTTCGGGGAGTGTGGCGACGGCGCTCAGGCCGAGGGCCGAGAGCGGGGCCTGCCAGTTCGGCCGTTCTGGTCCCACGAGGGTCATGATGTCCTGCTTGCTCACGCCGAGGTCGTCGAGGGCATCGGCGCCGCGGACGTGGCCCCAGTCGTTGACGCGGCACCGCAGGAGTGCGAGTGCGAGGGTGAGCTTGAGCGAGGTCTCGGTCCAGCCCAGGACGCTGGGGTTGCCGAGTGCCTGAGCGGTGCGGCGGATATGTCGGGCTTCGTAGACGTGTGTGATGCCGTGGACGAGTCGCTGGTCGTGCTTCTCGCGTGGCATGGCCTCGCGAATGGCGGCAGCGGCGAGCGCGAAGAGGTCGTGGGGTGGCTCGACGTCGATGGTGGTCCAGCAGCGTTCCCAGATGTCGTCGGAGATGGCGGCTCCGGGTGCGGGGGTGCGGGGCATGCTGAGCGCCTTCTCGCGGAGGACGCCACGGAATGCCTGCCACTCGATGGGCAGGAGGAAGAGGTCGGCGAGCAGGGGGGTGGGGCTGTCGGCGCCGAGGCGTCGGACGGTGGTGGCGAAGGCGGCCTGCATGCTCTCGGCGAGAGCGAAGGGCTCGGTGGTCTCGGGCAGGTCGGTGAAGAGGAGGGACTGGCGGACGCGGGTCAGGAGTGCGTCGAGTCCGCCTGCGTTGAGGAGGTCGAGCGTGGCGCGTCGGGTGAGGAGGCGTCCTTCGAGGGCGCTCACGAGGCCGCTCACATAGGTCCAGGCCGCGCGGTCGCGGACGGCTGGTGGTGTGGGGGCTTGGGGCACGGGCTAGTCTCCCGGCGCGGGCTGGGCGCTGATGGGGGGCACATCGGCGAAGAGGCTTTCGGCGAGCGAGACGAGCATTTCGTCGCGCAGGTCGTCGAGGGCGCCTTCGAGGGTGAGATCGAGGTCGAAGGATGGGCCGACGAGGACGACTCCGCCCCGCATGGTGGCGTGGTCGGGGGCGAGGCTCACCTGGTCGGAGCCGGTCTCGCGGAGGACGGCTTCGACGGTCACGCGGTCGGCCTCGTTGCAGTGGAGGACGCCGGCGCCCTTTGCGACGGCGAGGCGCACCTGGTCGGCGAGCCAACGGCCGTAGTCGAAGCCGTCGGAGGCGAGGATGCGGTCGCGCGCCTGGTCGAACACGGAGTCGAGGGCCTGGTTCTTGGCCTCGAGGGCTTTCATTGCGTGTTCGGCGCGTCGGGTGTTGATGGCCCGTTCGGCCTCCTGGTCGGCCTTGGTCTTGGCGAGGCGGATCTTCTGCTGCTGGTCCTCGCGCAGGGCGGTGCTGCGGCGTTCGAGCTCAGCGGCGGCCTCGCCCTCGGCCTTCTCCACGATGGCGGCGGCCTCCTGCTTGGCCGAAGCCAGGACCTTTTTTTCGACGTCTTCGAGCGACAAGGTCAGGCTCCTAACCAGCAGCGGCAGCGGCCTCGGCGGCGACGGGAGCGGCCACCTGCATGGCGGTGATCCACATGATGAAGAGGATGGAGGCGAGGAGTGCTACGACGGCGTAGGTTTCCACGAGAGCGGGCATGAGGATGGAGCGGCCGCTTTCCTCGGGCCGGCGCGACGTGAGGTTGATGGCGGCGGCGGAGGCTTCGCCCTGGTAGACGGCGCTGCGCCAGAGGACGATGCCGGCCAGGATGCCGACGGCCATGAGCGCGAGGCCCATGAGCGGGGTGCAGGTGACCTTTCCGCCCAGGAGATTGGTCTGGGCAGCCATGAAGATGGCGACGATGAACCCGTAGAAGCCCTGTGTGCCGGGCAGGGCCATGAGCACGAGGAGCTTGCCGAACATCTCGGGCTTCTCGGAGAGCACGCCGGCGGCCTGGCCCGCGGCGATGCGGATGCCGCGCGCCGAGCCGGCGCCACCGAACATCACGGCGAACATCGCTCCGATGCACGCCCACCCAATGCCCGACTGCGTGAAGTACAACTGCCAGAAGGCGTCCATGTGCCGGCGTCCTCCAAAGGTTGCGGCAGAGCGTTCTAGTCCACGACTCGAATGCGGCCGCTGGTGGCTCCCAGGGGTGCGAACCGCTGCGCCCCGGGCTCGTAGAAGCGGCCGAAGAATTCCACAAAGATGAGGCGGGCCGAGTGGATGAACGCTCCGAGCCCGCTGATCAGGAGATTGAAGAAATGCCCGAACACGGCGATCAGGATGAAGAGGACGATGCCGATGAAAGGGATGCCACCGAGCATCCCGCAGATGATGTTCACCGCCATGCCCACGATGGCCGTGGTGAGCCCGAGGGCGAGCAGGCGGCTGTAGGACAGAGTGTCGCCGATGAACGTGACGGCGCCGTAGGAGCCGACGATGCCGTAGAGGCTGACGATGCCGACGGCGATCTTGCCGACGAGGCTCTTCTCGCCGCGTCCCTGGGTGACGGCCAGTCCCACGGAGCCCGCGATGGCCAGGGCGGCGCCGGTGGTGAGGAGCCAGCCGGGCTTGGGCGGTGCCGCGAAGAACCAGGCGATGAGCATCACGAGCCCGGGGAGCATGAGGAACCAGAGGCCGCCATCGAACAGGGCGCCCAGCTTGTCGCCCTGGAGCCAGCAGCCCTTCATGCGCATCACGATGCCCCAGAACTGGTTGAGGACGCCGAGCGTGAGGGCAATGCCGAGGGCGATGAGCGGCTTGTCCAGCGGGTCGGCCACCTGGAGGGCGGTGACCAGGGCGGCAAACACGTTGCCCTCGCCCAGGTAGTCGGGCTTCCAGATGTCGGCCGCCCAGGTGCCGGTGAGCACGCCGAAGAGCGAGGAGCTCACGCCGCACACGGCGAGGAGGGTGAAGAAGTTGCGCAGCCCGGGATAGGCCCTGTACTTCTTGACCAGGGGCAGCGTCATGCCCAGCACCACGAGGCCGTAGATGACGTCGCCCAGGCAGATGCCGAAGAAGAGCACGAAACTGACCATGAGGTATGCGGAGGGGTCGAACTTGAAGTAGCCGGGCAGGCCGAACATCTCGACGAGGAACTGGGCGGGGCGGAACACGGGCTTGTTGGTGAGGGAGACGGGCACATCGTCGTCGGTCGAGGGCTCCTGGGCGACCATGGAGACCTGGGGGAGGCGCTCGGCGAGGGCGGCGGCGAACGGGTCGAACTCGCGCACTCGGACGTAGCCTGTGAGCACGGCGGCGCGGCCCGTGGTGATCATCTTGTCGAGAGCTCGGGCGGTGGCGAGCTTTTCTTCCCAGTGGCCGAGGACGAGCTCGGCCTGGTGGCGCAGCTTGCTGGTTTCGGCCAGTTCGGCGAGGGTCTCGGCGAGGGTTTTCTCGGCCTGGTCGCGCTGGGCCTCGATGGCCTTCACGTAGGCGACGAGGGTGACGGGCTGGTCGGGGCCTGGGACGGCCTCGAAGCCCATCCCGCGGAGCCTTGCGGACACGTTGTCTGCGTCGTCGCGCAGTGCCACGCTGGCGACGAGCGCCTTGGAGCCCACGAGGCCGAGCTGCTGGAGCGTCGCTCCGTCGGGGGCGAGTCCGCCGTCGAGCACGCGGACGGCCTGCTTGGCGGGCACGAGCCACAGGGTGGCCTGGGTCCATCGCATGCTGGCCTGGGAGGGGACGGTGACGTCCACGGTGCGGAATGCAGCGATGGTGGCGAGTCGCTCGCGAGCCTTCTCGAGGGCGGTCTGGGCCTCCGCGCGGCGGGCGGCGAGAGCCTTGGCCTTCTGGTGGAGGGCATCGATGTCGATCGTCTCGAGCGCGGCATCGAGCTCCTCGCGGGTGGTTTCCACGGGCGTGGGGATGAGATTGGCGAGGAAATCGCGGGACGTCTTGGCGAATTCGCCCAGCACGTCGAGCGTCTCGGTGAGGCGTCGGATGTGGCTCTCGATGTCGCGTGTGTCGGCGGAGAGGGAGGCGATGGCGTCGGGGCGGCCGTCGTGGCCGAGCGGCACCTCGGCAACGTGCATCAGGCCGATAGCGGCCACCTGCTCTGGGACATCAGGTGCGTGGGAGGCCGGGCATACGAGCCAGACCTTCCGGACGGGGTCAATCGCCATTGGCCCTCTGCTCCAGGAGCCGAACGACCTCCTCGACACGCGCGGGCACACCCTCCTGGGTAGCCTTGTCGACTGCGGCGAGTGCGGCGCTGAGCTGTCGGTCGAGAGCCTCGAGCTCAGCCGCGTTCTTCTTTTGGACTTCAGCGGTGTAGGTAGCCAACTCGGCCTCGGCCTCGGCGTCGAGCTTCTCGGCGAGTTGGGCGAGGTCGGTCTTGACCTTCTCGCGCAGTTGGCGGGCGCGGTCGCGGGCCTCGTCGACGACGTGAGCCGCACTGGCCTCGATCGCCATGACGCCATCGAGCACGTTTTGGTTCATGCGTGGGGTTCCACCGGTCATGGGAAGTACGAATCAGCCACTGCCGCAATCCATTATGGGGCAGGGCTGAACTGGCCCCGTCGCTGGGCCAGGCCACAACACAAATATACACGCAAAGCGGCCTTACGCAAGTTCTTTTTGCCCCGGTACGGGGCATAACGGCAGTCAGGCCGTTCCTACTCCGTGGTCTCGAGGTACTCCTGGAGAATCCGGCTTGGGAGGGTCTTTTCTGCCTTGGTATCGTAGGGTTTTGGTGTGGCTTTCTCCACGAAGTCGCGTGCGCCATACTGGAAGAAGGTCTGCCAGGCTGGCACGGGGTCGCTGGAGGGAGCTTCGAGCTCTCGCTTGGCGTAGGCGAGGAAGTTGCGGATCTGGCGCGCTTTGAGCTGCTTGTGGTACTCGATGGTGTCGGTGAGGGCATAGCCGCCGGCGAAGAGGCCGCAGGCCTGTTCCCGGACGGCGAGGGCGAGGTTCTTGTTCACGCCGGGGGTCCTGGCTGCCTCGATGAGTGCGTCGTCGAGGCAGAGGTCCTGGCGCGTGGCGATCAGGCGGGTGAGGGTGGTGTGGGCGGCCACGAGGTCGGCCTCGAGGGTCTTGAGGCGTTCGAGAGCCTGTGTCTTCGCGGCGTCGCTGTAGCCCTGGGTCTGCTTCGCGCGCTTGGCATCGCGAATGGCGGTGATGATGATGCTGCACACCTGCTGGATGTTCTGGTGGAGGTAGGAGCGGCCGAGGTCCACGAGGTCGCGCTCGAAGAAGGGGCTGGCCCCTGCCTCGGCCTTGGCCCCGAGGGCCAGGGCAATGGCTGCACGGGCTGCCTGGAGGCCGGGGATGCCCACGTCCGCCCAGCGGACGTAGGCTCGGTAGTTCATGCCCGCGTCGCCACGCGGGGCGCCGCGCATGGCCTGCTTGCAGGATTCGGCCATGGCAAACGCAGCCTGTCGTGCGTAGCGTCGCCGCAGGTAGCGTGTGATCATCCGGTTCGTCGTGGCACCCTCGCCTCGCCACACGTTCTGGCCGGTCCAGGCGTACTCGGCACACAGATCGTCCATGAGGGCGTTCACGCGGAGAATGTCGTTGCAGTTCCAGAAGCCCACGGCCTTGGGCTCGGGGGGTGCTCGGAAGCCTTCGCGCTGAGTCAGGGTGACGCTGGGGACCTTGGGCGGGAGGTTGAGATGGCGGAACACATTTCGGAGCATTGCGAAGCGGTTCTCGAAGAGGTCGTTGCTGGCAGCAGAGCCCCAGGGGGCGGCATAGTCGAACTTGCGGCCGCCGAAGCCTTCGGTGCTCCGGAACAGCGAGTCGTCTGAGAAGCCCGGCTCGTAGTAGAGCAGGAGGATGCCGGGGTCGAGCTGGTTGATGAACGTGGTCTTGGCGTCGTCCGTGGCGCCCCATTGGCCTGCGTCCCAGGTGGTGAGGAAGAGCTTGCCCTTGGGATCGACCTTGCGGATGACCTCGAGGGCATACGCGGACGTGTCCTCGGCGGGGCCGGGGCTCACCACGGGGTTGGGCGGGGGCTGGCTGGCGAGCACGTAGGCCTGGGCGGGCCCGTAGGTGTCTACGATGGCTTTCCACAGGCGCTCCTGGAGGGCTCGGCAGGTGGGCTCGGCGCGCGACAGGAGACACGAGCCGCCGGCCACAGCCGGGTAGTTGGCGGGCACGGCCGGCTTCCAGCGGAGATTCGGCATGGCCTTCTGGAGCGAGATGTCGTAGTCGCCGAATGGCAGGATGTAGCAGATGTCGAGGCCGAGGGTGTTCCGGGCGTAGTCGAGCACCTGCTTGAGCAGGGCCGTGGTGTGCTCGGGGCTGAGGCCCCAGCCCAGTTGTGCCGTGTGGGAGGCGTTCTGGCCGCTGGCCGGCAGCGTCTCCTGGCGGAACTTCTTGGCCTCGGGGAACGCGGCGTCGAAGGCGGTTCCCCACGCACGGGTGTCGGAGGAGAAGGGGATGGCGAGGGTGTTGAGCTTCTTCTTGGCCATCCAGCCGAGGAAGGCCTTCCAGTCGTCCAGGTTCCACAGTGCGGGCTGGAACCGCTTGGGGCCGTAGGCGCGGAGCGGCATCCAGTAGGGGCGGTTGGTTAAGACAGGGTTGCTCAGGAGGCTCACCGGGCGCACCGCGATATCGGGGCTGCGCGGCACGTTGTCGCCGTCGCAGAAGAAGCCGCAGTCGAGCTCGGTTTCGAGCAGGTTGTAGACGGCGTAGAGGGTGCCTCGGGGCATTGTGCCAGCGAGCACAAGCGCAGGCGGCTGCTGGTTTGCCACCATGATGGAGTAGCCGTCGTCGCGCACCTGGGCGAGCTGCACGGCTGCTGCCGCCGCGCCTCCCGCCGCGCGCGCGGCCTCCTGGCCCACGATGACGAGGGCCTGCGCGCCCTTCGGCACGGTGGCGGCGATCGGGAGCTTGGCCCCGCTCATCTTCTCGAGGATGCTCTGGAGCTCGGCCGCGGCGAATTTCTCGGCCGCCGGGGCCTTCTCGGCAACCACGATCGTGGCCACCGGCTTGCCCGTCCGCACAAGCTCCACACCGAGAGCATTCGAGAACGTGGCAACGGCAAGAACGGCCGACAGGATCAGGCGCGCACTCATGTCCTTCCTCCAGGAACCAGGCCAGGAGACGCAACGGCGCAACACATTGAACTACCCTCGCGGCATTAGTATAGCAACACGATCCTCATTCTGCAATGCCTTGCCGGAAGTTCGTGTCTGACCCAGGATCTGGGGGACCTCTGTGCCGCGATGGGTTTCCCCTCGACGTGCCGCTGACCGGAGGGGATGGATGAGGCATTGGAGGGGTGGATGGACGGAAGGCAGAACGCACGCGCTCCGTTCTTCCACTCATCCATTCTTGCACCCTTCCATCGGTTCTTGCAGGGGGGAAGACCCGGTGGGCTTCGGGCAGCTGCCACGGGAATGCCCCACGATTTCGGGTCAGACTCCCGGAAGTTCGCGCGGCGATGGCGGGAATCGCCGCGCGAACGCCCGTGCCCACCGCCGGCCACGCACTTGCCGCGCCACGTACCCATTGGTATCATAGCGACCCCCCAGGAGGAGACCGAGATGGCCCGTGCGCCGCTTGCGATGTTCCTCACGGACGACAATCTTGCCCTGGCAACGGACCTGTATGAGCTGACGATGGCCGCCGGCTACCTGAGCCTGCGCCGCAACGAGCCGGCCTCCTTCGAGCTCTTCGTGCGCGACCTGCCGCCCGAGCGTTCCTACCTGGTCGTTGCAGGGCTCGAACAGGCCGTGCACTACCTCCAGCACCTGCGCTTCACGCCCGAGGCGATCGCCTGCCTGCGCGGCCAGCCCGTCTTCCGCCACGTGGGCGACGACTTTTTTGCCGCGTTGCGCACCCTGCGCTTCAGCGGCCACGTGGCGGCCATGCCCGAGGGCACGGTGGCCTTCGCCGGCGAGCCGCTGGTTCGCGTCACCGCCCCCCTCGCCGAAGCCCAGATCGCCGAGACCTACCTGCTCGCCACCGTGAACTTCCAGACCCTGGTGGCCACGAAGGCCTCGCGCGTCGTCGCGGCCGCGCGGGGCCGGGCCGTGGTGGACTTTGGCTCCCGCCGCGCCCACGGCCCCCAAGCCGGCCTGCTGGCCGCACGGGCGGCCACCATCGGCGGGTGTGCGGGCACCTCGAACGTCCTTGCGGGCTGCCAGCTCGGCATCCCCATCGTGGGCACCCAGGCCCACTCCTGGGTCATGTCCTTTGGAACCGAGGAGCGGGCCTTCCGCGCCTACCACGACCTGTTCCCCGACCACACCACGCTGCTGCTGGACACCTACGACACGATTGCCGCGGCACACACGGCGGCCGCGCTCGGGTTCACTCCCGGCGGGGTGAGGCTGGACAGCGGCGACCTGGTGGACCTGAGCGGCCGCGTCCGCCAGATCCTGGACGGCCGCGGCATGGAGGAAACGCGCATCCTGGCCAGCGGCGACCTCAACGAGCACGTCATCGAGGATCTCCTGCGGCGCGGTGCTGCCATCGACGGCTTCGGGGTGGGCACTGAGATGGTGACCTCGAGGGATGCTCCCGCGCTCTCGGGCGTCTACAAGCTCGTCGAGCAACGCATTCGCGGCCGGCGCGTGCGCCGGCTCAAGCAGAGCGAAGGCAAAGCCACCTACCCCGGGTGCAAGCAGGTCTTCCGCCGCACGAGTGCTCGCGGGCAGTTCCGGGGCGACGTCGTGGGGCTCGCGGAGGAGAGGCTCGACGGCGAGCCGCTGCTCGTGCCCGTGCTGCGCGGGGGCAAGCCCGTCGGGCCGCTGCCGTCGCTCGAGGAGGCCCGACGCCGGGCGGCAGAGGGTCTGGAGCGGCTGCCCGCCCGGTTCCGACGCCTCGACGGGCCCGCCACGTATCCCGTGCGGCGCAGCCGCCGGCTGGAGGGCCTGCACCGCGAGGTTGTGCGCCAGCTCCAGCGCACCCGGCGAACTGGAGGTGCACGATGAGTGCCCCGAGGCGTCCGCGCGGCGTTGCGTTCTTCGACATCGATACCCAGCGCGACTTCATGACCCCCCGCGGCGCCCTCTACGTGCCCGGCGCGCGCATGGTCTCGCGCCACATCCGCGCGCTGGTCGCCCACGCCGCTGGGCGGGGCATCCGCCTCCTCTCGTCCGTCGACGCGCACGCCGAGGACGACCCCGAGTTCGCCACCTTCCCGCCGCACTGCGTGGCGGGCACGCGCGGGCAGGCGAAGATCCCCGGCACGGTGCTGGCCGACCGCGGGGTCGTCGCAGCGGAGGCGCGCCTCTCGCCCGCTGCCATGCGCAGCCTCCTCGAACACCACCAGCTTGTTCTCGAGAAACAGACCTACGACGTGTTCGACAACCCGAACACGGAGCGGATCCTGCGCGCCGCTGAGGTCACCCGCTGCGTCGTCTTCGGCGTCGCCACGGACTATTGCGTCCGCGCCGCCGTCCTCGGCCTGCTCCAGCGCGGCTACCGCGCCACCGTGGTGGCCGACGCGATCCGGGGCGTAGCCCCCGACAGCACGCGCCGCGCCCTGGCGGCCATGCGGTCGGCCGGAGCACGCTTCCAGACCACCTCGCAGATTCTCGGCTGAGCTGCCGGCCAACCGCGATACACCATCGTGTTCGGAGAGACGTATGCCCGACGTGGAATGCATCGAGTTCCTCGACCGCCAGGTCGTCTCGCGCCCCGACCGCTTCCTGCGGCTCGAAACCCTGCGCGTCCGCAACCACTACACGGACGGCACGGCCTCGCGGGAGTATCCCTGCGACGTTGTGCTCGCGCCTGGCCTGGACGCGGTGGCGGTGATCCTCTTCACCCGCCGCGAGGGTCGGGTGGACGTGGGCCTGAGCGAGTGCATCCGCCCGCCCGTTGCCCTTCGCCGCGACCTGCCGCTCGTGCAGCCCGACAGCCGGGAGTACCTCTCGGTGACCGAGGTGGTGGCCGGGCGGCTCGAGGGGAGCGACGTGGGGGAGGGGGGCATCGCGCGCCGCGCCGCCATCGAAGCCCACGAAGAAGCGGGCTTCCCCGTGGAGCCGGCCGACGCGATCCGCCTGGGCGGCGGACTCTTCTCGTCCCCTGGCCAGACCCCCGAGAAGATCCACTTCTACGCCTTCGAGGTGGACCCTGCGACGAAGGAGACCCCGCTGGGCGACGGCTCGCCCATGGAGGGGTGCGACACGTTTCGGTTCATCGAGCTCGCCGAGGCCATTGGCTTGTGCGTGCGTGGGGAGATCGAGGATCCCAAGGCCGAGATCGGCTTCCGACGCCTCGCCGACCACCTTGGCTACAGCCGCTGAGGGGCAGCCAGCGAAGCTGCTCCAGCGGGGGCTGTGGGGCTTCCTCTGCGCGGGCGTTTGGCGATTGGGATGTCCGGCGGGGCTTCATTCAGCCTCGTCCGCGCCCTTCCTGTGCGGTGTGAAGATCAGCTTGACCTTCGTGCCCACGCGCGGCACGGTCTCGGTGTTGATCTCGAGGCCCTGGTCCTCGCCCTGGTAGGGAATTCCCGCCCTCTCGCCGAACTGGACGACGCCGCAGCCCTCGGGAATGATGCCGATGGTCACTCCCGTGTGGTCTGCCGCATAGTGGTTCTTGCCCTCGTGCTTGAAGAAAGCCGAGCCCGTGAAGATCCAGTGGGTGGCTGCCACGCCGTCGGGCCGCTCCCGGTTCGTCAGGAAGGTGCCCACGGGGCGCCGCACCGTGGTTCCTTCGTGCTCCCACTCGACCTCGATGACGACCCGCGAGCGCGGCTTCTGGCGAGCCGTAGCCCACCACCCGAAGCCCTCGGGGCGGAACGGGTGCGGCACCAGCCCGATCGCCAGCAAGGCCACGTGCAGCTTGGCGGGCTGGCATCGCGTGGTGAACACCGTCTCGTGCTCGAACGTGCCGGGGCGGCACACGAGGTACTCGAGGATCCCCTCGTCGAGGCACACCGTGGCGTCGATGCGCACCTGGTGCTTCTTGAGATCGATCTCGATGCCGGCCGCCTTGAGGTCCTTGCCCTTCGGGGCGTCGGCGGCGCGGCCCCACGGGGCCAGGGCCGAGGCGGTGGCACACAGCAGGACGGCGAGGATGCGCGGGTGGGCTTGCAGGGCGAAGTCTCCTAGGATGTGGCGTCAGGTCACACGAACCACGCGGATGCCCGCGTCGAGCAGCATGGCGGCCGTCACGCCCTGGCCGGGCGTCCAGCGCCTCTCGATGTCCACCACGCCGTGGCCGCACGATGGGCTCCTGGTCTTGAGGTACGCCAGGTCGACGCCGTAGAGGCGTGCGAGACGGAGGGTCTCTCGCGCGCCGCGGAGGAAGTGGTCCGTCACGTCGTCGCCAAGCTCGTTCACCACGCGGGCGCGGCCCGCGAGAACCGCGCGACCATCGCCGCCCACGAGCCACTGGCGTGGCCGCGGCGTGGGCAGGCCGCCGAGTTGCTCGGGGCACACGGGCACGAACGCCACGTCGCGCAGCCTGGCTGCCAGGTGGTCGCAGGGACGCGACGCCCCGTCGTAGCGGCAGCTCACCCCGAGCAGGCACTCGCTTACCAGCACGCGTCGCACGCATCCACTCCTGTGAAGGCTTCCACTCCCTCTAGTGGACCACGGAGCCCGACAGGCGTCAAGGGGGGAAGAACGGAAGAGTGGAAGAGCGGGGGAGCGGAAGGATGGAGGAGCGAAGGGCTTTTGCTCTGTTCCTTCATTCCTCCATTCCTCCAATCATCCATTCATCCACTCCTCCACTCCTCCCTTCCTCCTGTTGACTTGCCGGGCGCGTGGGGCTAAGATCGTTTGCGAGAGCAGAGTCGAGGACGTGGCCGCGGCCCGGGCCTTCGGGCTCGAGCCGAGGAAAGTCCGAGCTCCACAGGGCAGCGCGATGGGTAACGCCCACCGTCCGCAAGGACAGGGAAAGTGCAACAGAAAACACACCGCCCACTGGCCCGCCACACGGCGGGCAAAGGGCAAGGGTGAAAAGGTGGGGTAAGAGCCCACCAGCGGCGTGGCGACACGCCGGCTTGGCAAACCCCGCGTGGAGCAATGCCAAATAAGGGAGCACGAGGCTGCCCGCCTCGCTATCGACTCCCGGGTAGGCAGCTCGAGGCCGGTGGCAACGCCGGTCGCAGATGGATGGCCACGGGCTCGGCCGCCGAGAGGCGGGCGGGTCAACAGAACTCGGCTTACGATCGGCTCTGCTCTCATTTCTGAAGATTGGAAGAGTGGAAGGTTGGAAGAGAAGAGAGGAAGGGTGGAAGACTGGAGGACTGTCAGACAGGGCAACTGGCGAGTTGCATCCGGTGGAATCTACTTCGCCTTCCTTCCTCGTCCATTCACCCATTCTTCCACCCATCCAATCTTCCATTCCTTTCCCTGAGGTCTGATGGCGCCTGAAGTCAAATTCGCCGTGATGGCGGCCTGCATCTACCTGCCCCTCGGCCTCGGGCATGCGAGCCGCACCTTCGGACTGCTCGATGCCGATGTGAGCAAGCGCCTCTCGCGCTTCGCCGTCGTCGTCTTCGAGTCGTCCGTTGTCCTGATGGGCACGTGGAGCCTCTCCCTCGAGTCGCCGGCTCGCGTGCTGCTCGTGCCCGTGCTGGGCGCCGTGGTGAGCGTTGGCCTCCTGGGGGTGGGCTTCCTCGCCTCGAGCCTTTTTCACCAGGAGCCGATCCGCCGCGGCGCGTTCCTCCTGTGCGCCCTGATGTCGAACATCGGGATGTCGCTGGGCGGTTTCCTGTGCTACCTGCTCTTCGGGATGCCCGGCCAGTCGCTCTCGGTGGTCTACACGACGCACTTCATGCCGGTCGCGCTGCTCATCGGGCTGATGATTGCCACGCACTACGGCCACGGCGGCCGCGCGTCGGTGCGGTCGACTCTGGCCAGCATGGCCCGCAATCCCCTGGTCGTGGCCCCCACCGTGGCGCTCGTGGTGGGGCTGGGTCTCAACGTCGCCGGGGTGGGGACGCCCGCCTGGGTGAGCCCGATGAATGGGGTGGCTGTGTATCTGGTCGTCTCGCTCCACGCCTACTCGATCGGGCTCACGCTGCGCGTTCAGCGCATCGGGCGCTACTGGCGCGAGGTGTCGGCCATCGCCGCGATCAAGTTCGTCGTCGGGCCGTTGCTCGGCGCCGCCGCGGTGTTTGTGTTC
>Ga0272442_10004427_pt1 | contig 19232 bp, 19 predicted proteins | sample SSMForm2O_FD_200262 | JGI IMG/M metagenome (GOLD analysis project Ga0272442, IMG submission 200262) | Marine sediment archaeal communities from Little Sippewissett salt marsh, Falmouth, MA, United States - SSM-Form-2O | ecosystem: Environmental > Aquatic > Marine > Wetlands > Sediment ... | reverse complement strand
CGGCTACATGTACGCGGTGTCTGAAGACGAGTTGGAAGTGCCGTTCGTGGTTCGGGCCCGGATCGAGCGACCCGAGGGTTCCTGAACGCCGGGAAGACTAGGCCGTCCCGTCCCACTCCCGGCGAGCCGTATCCAGTCTCTCGGGCGTGCCGACGTCCATCCAGCGTTCACCGGTAACGTCGAAGGGCTCGATGCGTGCGCCCTCGGCGGCGAGCCTCAGGTACGAGCGCACGATGGAGAAAGCCCCCTCTTCCGAGAGCCTCTCCAGAATGTCGGGGGACAGGGCGTGAATGCCCGTGAACCCGGCCCGCCACTGCAGGCCGGTTGGGGCCCTGGCCCACTCCTCCGCGCCCGTACGCATATCGATCCTCCCACACAGCCCGGCTTCGTCGAACACGAGGTGCCGACTGGCAGGCCGCCTGTTCACGGCCAGCGTGGCGAGCGCACCTGAGGCCTCGTGCTCCCGGGCCACAGCGGCCAGGTCGATCGTCGACAGCACGTCCACGTTGTGTACCAGAATCGTCCGGTCGCCGCGGAACAAGTTCCTGGCCCGCTTGAGGCCGCCACCGGTCTCCAGCGCCCCGCCGGTCTCCACGGACACCAGTACTTCCGCTCCGAAGCACCGGTAGGGCGACCCGAGATCTCCCGTCGTCTGCCCACCCGCCGCACAGTGTTCCGCCAGAAAGTGCGAGACCCTCGCCGCATGGTGGTGAAGGTTGACGACGACCCGGTCACAGCCCGCGTCCACGAGCCGGCTCAGCGTCCTCTCCAGAAGCGTCACTCCGCCGATCTCGACGAGCGCCTTCGGGGTGCCCTTCGTGAGAGGGAGAAGGCGCGTGCCGAGGCCGGCGGCGAGGATCATTCCATCCACGGATCGCTCACCGTCCCGCTGCCTCGCGCGCCGGCCAGTACGGCTCCTCTCGATGGTGCACCCTGACTCGCACGTCCGGGAATACACCGCTCACGTGCCTGGCCAGTCGTTCAGCGAAGTATACGGAACGGTGCTGACCTCCCGTGCACCCGAAAGAGACCGTGAGGCTTTCGAAGCCCCTGCGGAGGTATTCCGAGACGTGCGCCTCGGACAGATCTCGAACGTTCGTCCAGAACGCTTCGCTGGAAGCGTTCTTTTCGATGAACTCGACGACGCCGGAGTCGAGCCCGGTCAGCGCCCGGTATTCCGGCTCCCGGCCCGGGTTCGGGACCGATCGGCAGTCGAACACGAAGCCGCCCCCATGGCCGTCGACCGGATCCGGGTAACCGCGCCGATAGCTGAAGCTGAACAGATGGAGCGTGAGTCCGGTGTGGCTCGGCACCGCATCCGGCGCCGACCACGAGGCGGCGATGTGGCCGAACACCCGCTCCAGTTCGGGCACGCGAACCGGCAGCCCCTCGTCGAGCAGGGTTCGAAGGTTGCGGGCTGCGAAGGGAACGCTGCGCAGGAATCGCGGCTTTCTCTCGAAGAAGCCCCGGTATCCGTACGCTCCCAGCGCCTGCATGATGCGGACGAGCACGTACCCCCGGTACAGGAGCTGGAACCGGTCCCGGTCGACCGACGTCTCCTCCTCCAGGGCCTCGAGGTAACTCTCGAGAAGGCTCAATCGCAGTTCCGGGGGCAGATCCGCCTTCGCATCGTACAACAGGGAGGCGATGTCGTACGGAAGGGCCCCCCGCCTGCCGCCCTGGTAGTCGATGAAGCGGGGCATACCATCCTGGAGCATGACGTTCCGGGACTGGAAGTCCCGATACAGAAAGTGCTCGCGCTCCGCCGCCAGGAGGAACTCGATCAGCGCCTCGAAGTCGTACTCCAGCCTGGCCTCGCTGAACGGAACGTGGGCCAGCTTGAGGAAGTGGTACTTGAAGTAGTTCAGGTCCCACAGAATCGACTGGCGGTCGAACGCCTCCCGGGGATAGGCGACGGAGTAGTCCACCACCCGACCGCCCCGGACCTGGAACCGCGGCAGCCAGCGGACCACGTCGCGGTATACGGACACCATCGCTTCGGGAAAGGCGCCGCCGGCCTCTGTCCGGGACTCGTCCAGGGCGTCGAAAAGAGTCGTGTCTCCGAGGTCTTCGAGGAGGTAGACACCACCCTGTTCGTCATCCGCGATGATTTCCGGAACCGGAAGGTCGATGCTGCGGAAGGCTCGCGTAAAAGACAGGAATGCCCGATTCTCGTCGTGGTCCGGCCCCATCACGCCGATGACCGATTCGTTCCCGGAGCCCAGCAGCCTCCGATAGGCGCGATTGGACCCGTCCCCGGCCAGCGCGAGTACCGCTGACGGGGCCTGTCCGAAGCGCTCCCGGTACAATCCGATCAGGCGTTCCTGCATGGTGGAAGGAGAAGCTATGGCCGACGGGATCCGGCGCAACAGCCGTGACAGCGAAATCGACGCCATTCGAGCGATCCTGCTCTCCATGCGGGAAGAGGACCTTCGGGTACGCGCCGAGCTGGTGGCCAGCGGGACTCTCTCGGACACCTACCATGCGCGCATGGAGGAGGTGCACCTCAGGAACGCTGCCCGGCTGGAAGGGATACTCGAGCGGCAGGGCTGGCCCGATGCCGGCCGCTTCGGCGAGGATGGCCAGGAGGCGGCCTGGATGGTCCTCATGCATTCGATTTCAGTCCCTCACCTCATGCGCAAGGGTCGCGCCCTCCTCGCTGAGGCGGTCCAGCGTGCGGTAGCGCCCCCCGGACTTCTCGCCACGATCGAAGACCGGATTCGAACCCTCGAAGGGCGCCCCCAGTTGTATGGTACGATCCTCGATTGGGACGACGAGGAGCAGCTGTCACCGCTTCCCATCGAGGCGCGAGGGACCGTGGACGAACGTCGGGCAGCCGTGGGCCTCGCTCCGCTCGCGGAACACGTGGATCGCTGCCGGACCGAGGCGACAGCCGCGGACTCACGGCCGCCAGCGGACCCTCGCTCAAAGGAGAGGGAATACCGCATCTGGCTGCGCCGAACCGGCTGGCGATAGGTTCACGGCCCACTCTTCAGGTTTGGCGGGCGGGACGCCCGGCCAAAATGTCACGGACCACGCGCTGGGAGGGCTCCATGGGCAAGATCAGACACTACGACGGAGACGGGATCAGGGTTGCCTACGATGCCAAGCGCTGCATTCACGCCGCGGAGTGCGTTCACGGACTCCCTGAGGTGTTTGACCCGAACCGGAAGCCATGGATAGAGGCAGGGGCGGCGCCGGCGGAGGACCTCGCCGCGGTGGTCCGGCGGTGCCCCACCGGCGCCCTGACCTATGAAAGACTCGACGGCGGGCCCGACGAAGGGCCGACATTGACGAACGTGTTGCGGATCGTCCGGGACGGCCCCGTCTACGCCACAGGCGGGCTGGTCCTCCTCGATGCGGAGCACAGCGAGATCGGACGTGAGAGTCGGGTCGCCTTCTGCCGCTGCGGCGCCTCGGAGAACAAGCCGTACTGCGACGGACGGCACGCGGAGGCCGGTTTCGAGGACCCCGGGGTGATCGGGAACCCGACCGTCCGTCCTCCGGGCGACGACGACCCGTCCGACCTTGCCATCAGGCTTCGGCCGGACGGCCCCCTGGTCCTGGAAGGACATTTCACGGTCGTGGGCACGGACGGTGAATCCGCGGAGGGGTCGTCCGGAGCCCTGTGCCGCTGCGGCGCTTCGAAGAACAAGCCCTTCTGCGACGGTACCCACCGGGAGATCGATTTCGAGGCGAAGGACCCGTCGGCGGGTTGAAGACCTGAAGCTCGCGGCGTGGGCAGAAGCTGAGTTGCAGGCCAGAAAGCAGTCAGCCGGCTTCGCCCGCTTCTCCCGGAATGGGGAACCAGCGCAGATGCTCGAAATCTCCGGTCACGTCGTCGGTACAGCGGCCCCGGGTCGCCACGGTTGATCCGCCGTCCGCGACGATTCGCTCCGCCTCTTCCAGGTAGGACGCCAGGTCTCCCTCGCCCGCCGAATACCGGTGATGCGGGCACTCGATTCCGTTCGGAGTGAAGCGGACATCCCACAGGCTCATTGGCGGCTCGCTGCGTCCGCGTACGTGCGTCCACAAGCCGGTGTGCGGATCGAAGTCATACTGGTCCAGCAGGCGCCAACCGTGCTCCGCGACGAAATGCACGGCATCCAGGACGAACTGGAAGACGGTCTCGGAGATGAAGTAGTTGAAGTTGACTCGCACCCAGCCGGGCTTGATGCCCTCGCACCCGCGGCTGATCTCGCGCTCGAATTCACGCGATTTCTCGACATCGATCCCGAGGAGGCGGTGCCCGTAGGGCCCAGCGCAAGAGCATCCGCCGCGGGATTGGATTCCGAACAGGTCGTTCAGGAGCGCCACCACGTAGTTGTGGTGCAGATACCGCTCGCCGCTTCGCAGAACGAACGACACGATGGACAGCCGCTCGTGGGTCCTGTCACCCAGGATTTCGATGTTCGGGTCGTTGCCCCACGACTGGATGGCCCTCCTGATGAACGCTTCTTCCCGCTCTCGGATTACCTCCCACCCGACGGCGTCCTTCAGCGCGAAGACGAGTCCCGCCCGGATCGACCCGACGATCTGTGGTGTCCCGCCTTCCTCGCGCTTCTCCGGGTCCTCGAAATACCTGTGATCGTCGGGGTTCACGTACCATACGGTCCCGCCTCCGGGGACATCGGGCACCCGGTTCGTGAACAACTCGCGGCGTGCCACGAGGAGGCCAGGAGTATCGGGCCCGCCGATCATCTTGTGAGGCGAGATGAAGACCGCGTCCTTGTAGTCGAGCCGATCCTCTTCCGAATCCCCATCCGGTCCCATTCGGATGCCCACGTACGGCGCGGCCGCCGCGAAGTCCCAGAGGGCGAGCGCTCCATGCCGATGCAGAAGCACCGATACGTCTCGAACCGGCGTCGTAATCCCGGTCACGTTCGAAGCCGCCGAGAACGATCCGATCTTGAGGGGCCGCTCCGCGTACTCCACCAACCGCGACTCCAGCTCGGCGAGATCGATCCCTCCATGCAGGTCTTCGTGGATGGTCACCACGTCCGCGATCGATTCCCTCCACGGCAGCTCGTTGGAGTGGTGTTCATACGGTCCGATGAACACGACAGGGCGGTCCCCCGCGGGAATCTGGGCGGAGAGTTCGTATCGATCGTCGAGATCCGCCGGAATGCGGAGGTTCATCACCCCGATGAGCCGGTCAATCGCCCCAGTCGTACCGGTTCCGCAGAAGATCACGGCATGCTCGTCAGTCGCCTTCACACACCGGGCGATAATCCGACGAGCGTCCTCCCGGAACCGCGTCGTCTGCAGGCCCGTGCCCGAACTCTCGGTGTGCGTGTTGGCGTACAGCGGCAGGACCGCTTCGCGAATGAAGTCCTCGATGATCGAAATGGAGCGTCCGGAGGCCGTATAGTCCGCGTACGTGACACGGCGGGGTCCGAACGGGCCTGGCACCGCCTCGTTTTCCCCGATGACGGAAGACCGGATCAGGTCGATGAGCTCCCGGCCGTCTTCCGGGCCGAAGTCGATCAAGCGCCTACCCACTCGGTCGGATCATCCTCGGCCCCACTTACCACGACCTCCGCCGGCTTCGAGCCCAGGAGCACAGCCATCCAGCGCGTTTCGTCGTTGGCCTCGAGCACGATCTTCATGATCATCGTCAGGGGAACCGAAAGCAGCATCCCGACCGGCCCCAGCACCCAGCCCCAGAAAATCAGGGACAGGAACACCACGAGCGTCGAAAGGCCCATGCCCTCACCCATGACCCTCGGTTCGATGAAGTTCCCGATCGCCGTGTTGATGACCAGGTAGCCGATGGCAGTCAGTGTGCCGTCACCTGGCCCCAGCTGGAGAAAGGCCAGCATGACTGCCGGAATCGCCGCAATGAACGACCCGAGACTCGGGATGTAGTTCAGGAGAAACGCCAGTAAACCCCACAGCAGCGCGTAGTCGACCCCGATGATCCTTAGCCACAGCGCCACCAGCACACCCGTCGTGAGGCTGATCAGCGTCTTCAGGGCAAGGTAACGGCGCACGTTGTCGTTGATCTCCGCGATCGGCAACAGGCTGCGGTTCGCATTCGGAAAGGCCAGGCGAACCTTGGCCGAGAAGCCGGAGATCTCCAGCAGTATGAACACTGTGATGATCAGAATCAGGGCGATCTTGCCCAACACGTCGCCCACTCCCGTGAAGATGCGACCGACGATTCGGAGGATCTCTCCGGGGTCGAAGGAATCCGCCAGGAGCTGCCCCGACACCTCGAACCCATGCCCGGAAAGCCACACCACGAGATCCGCCACCTCCCGTTCCAGGCGCACCTGGTAGCCGGGAAGCGAGCGTGTGAAGTCGATCAGGGATGTGCCGATCAGGGTGCCCGCCATGGTCCCGATACCGAGCAGCATCAGCACGATCAGAAGGACCGAAAGCCAGGTTGGCAGGCCCTTTCGCTGTAGCCATTGCAGCGGTGTCGCACAGATCACGGCCAGCATGACGGCCAGAAGGAATGGAACAAGGATGGGCTCAGCGGTTCGCACGCCCGCCACCAGGACGACGAATGCCGCCCCGTACAGCAGGAAGCGCGCAGCCTTTGAGAGTCTCGGCCCGTCGGTCATTCCGCATCCCGTGAAACGGTTTAGGTCGGTACAGAAACCTGTTGCGCCCGCCAGTCGAATCGTAAGGTAACGTGCGATACGGTGCTGCCGTCAACGGGGATTTGCAAAGCCAGGAGCCGCCGCGCGTGACAACGCTTCAGACTGCATGGCCATACATCGCGGCGGAACTGGCTTTCCTGCTCTCCTTGATCGTCTCTTCGCACATCCTGCTTCACAAGAGAGAGGTCAGGGCCGCCATCGGCTGGATCGGGCTCGCCTGGCTCGCGCCGGTCGTCGGATCGATTCTCTACCTCGTGTTCGGCATCAACCGGATCAAGCGTCGGGGGTCCGAGATTCACGCCAGCATGGACCGGATCCCCATCCCGACACGGCTTCCGCCGACCCTCGCTCCGCAAAGGCCCCCCGCACCGATCGACGAATCGCTGCAACCGCTCGCGAGGGCCGTGGATCGGCTGACTCAAAACGAACTCGTGGCGGGCAACCGGATCGAGCCGCTGCGGAATGGAGACGCAGCCTATCCCGCGATGCTCGACGCGATCCGGGGAGCCCACACCTCGGTGGCGCTCGCCACGTATATCTTCGATATGGACCGGGTGGGTATGGAGTTCGTGGAGGAACTGGGCGCGGCCGTCCGGCGGGGGGTACAGGTCAGGGTCCTCATCGATGGGGTAGGAGCGGCATACAGCAAACCTCGAGCTCCGGGGACCCTGCGCGATCGAGGTGTCCGGGTGGCGCAGTTCGGGGGCCGGATGGTCCCCTGGCGCATGCCCTATGTCAACCTCCGGAACCACCGCAAGATCCTGGTCGTCGATGGCACGATCGGTTTCACCGGGGGGATGAATATCCGCGAGTCAGGCTGCCTCAAGCTCGACACACCCTTCCCTACGAGAGACCTGCACTTCAAGCTGGAGGGCCCGGTGGTCTCACAACTCGTGACCGCCTTCGCCCAGGACTGGACGCACACGACGGGCGAGCACCTCGACGGCGACCTGTGGTGCCCGCCAGTCACTGCGGTGGGTGCATCCATCGCACGTGGCGTGAGCGACGGACCGGACGACGACTTCGAGAAGCTGTCCTGGACGATCCTGGCCGGCCTCAGAGCGGCGAAACGACACGTTCGGATCGTCACACCGTACTTCCTTCCCGACCAGGCGTTGCTCACGGCCTTGAACGCGGTCACGCTCGCTGGAGTGCGGCTGGACATCGTGCTGCCAGAAACGAGCAACCTGCGAATCGTCGGGTGGGCGATGCGCGCCCAGCTGGCGCAGGTCATGGAGTATGGTGCGCGGATCTGGCTCAGTCCGGCCCCGTTCGACCACACGAAGCTGATGCTGGTGGACGACGGGTGGGCGCTGTTCGGCTCCGGGAATTGGGATCCGCGCAGCCTCCGTCTCAACTTCGAGTTCAACGTGGAATGCTACGACCCCGACCTCGTCGCGATCCTGGACGCGATCGTCACGGAGACGATCGAAGATGCGCGCCCGCTATCGCGGGACGAATTGGACGGCCGCAGCCTCCCGGTGAAGCTGCGCGACGGGGCTGCCTGGCTATTCTCTCCCTATCTCTGACCGGAGTGTTCGGATGCTCGTGAACGGACGGGACACACGGTCGATCCGCCTCGCGGAGCCACCGCGTAAACCGCCGGTGCCCGAGATCATCGACCAGACGAGGCTCCCCCACGAAGTCCGCTTCGTACTCCTCGAGACGCTCGAGGACGCCGAGAGAGCCATTCGGGAAATGTGGGTGCGCGGGGCGCCTCTGATCGGCGTAACCGCCGCGTACGGGATGGCCCTGGGCGCCCGGACGGACCCGTCGGACGGCGGGCTCGAGTCAGCGGCCCGCCGGCTGTCGGACACTCGTCCGACCGCCGTGAACCTGGCGTGGGCCCTCGGGGACATGCTCGAGAAGCTCCGCCCCCTGCCGCCGGCCGACCGGGAATGCGCGGCATTCGAGCACGCGGCGGCCCTGGCTGAAGCCGATGTGGCCGCATGCCGGGCGATAGGGCGGCATGGCCGCGAAATACTGGACGGCCTCGCGGCCGCCGGAACTTCGGCCGGAGGAGTGCAGATCCTGACGCACTGCAACGCCGGTTGGCTGGCTACGGTCGACTGGGGCACCGCCCTGGCCCCTGTGTTCGACGCACACCGTTCCGGCGTGCCTCTGCACGTGTGGGTCAGTGAGACGCGGCCGCGGAACCAGGGCGCCGGGCTCACGGCGTGGGAACTCGCCCAGGAGGGTATCCTGCACACGGTGATCCCCGACAACGCGTCCGGCCACCTGCTACGCACCGGGCGCGTGGATGTCGTGATCACCGGAACCGATCGAACCACGTCAGCCGGCGACGTGTGCAACAAGATCGGCACCTACTTGAAAGCCGTGGCTGCACGCGATTGTGCGGTCCCCTTCTACGCAGCCGTCCCGAGTTCCTCGATCGACTGGGAACTGGGCGAAGGCGAGGCCGCGTTGATCCCCATCGAGGAGCGGGATGGGTCGGAAGTGACGCACGTGCGTGGATTGGGGCCCGACGGGCAAATGACGTCCGTGCGGATCACACCCGCGGGAAGCCGGGTCGCCAACTTCGGATTTGACGTCACGCCCGCGCGGTTGGTCACGGGGCTCATTACCGAGCGAGGCGTTTGCGCTGCGAGCCGGGAGAGCCTGGCATCGCTGTTTCCTGACAGGGCCAGTGGAGAGGATACGCAAGGATGAGACTGCTCCAGGTTGATGCATTCACTGACGAGCCGTTCGCCGGCAACCCGGCGGCGGTGTGTCTGCTGGACGGTCCGGCCGAGCCCGACTGGATGCAGAACGTTGCGCGTGAGATGAACCTCTCGGAGACCGCGTTTCTGTATTCCCGGCAGAACGCGTTCTCGCTTCGCTGGTTTACGCCCGCGGTGGAGGTCGAGCTGTGCGGGCACGCGACCCTGGCCAGCGCACATGCCCTATGGGAGGAAGGGGTCCTCGACCCGATCGAGTCGGCCCTTTTCGACACGCTGAGCGGCCGACTCGCGGCGACCCGACGCGGCGATGGAATCGAGATGGACTTTCCGGCCGAGTATGCCCAGACCTGCCTGCCACCCCCGGGTCTCCTGGACTCGCTGGGCGGAGTCAGTCCCGTGGCGGTGGCCCGGAACCGTTTCGACATCCTGGTCGAGGTCGCCGACGAGGCGACGGTTCGAGCTCTCCGCCCGGACTTCCAGCGCCTGAGTTCCGTCGCGGTGAGAGGCGTCATGGTAACCGCGCGGGCGGGAAACGAACTGGTGGCGAGCGGTATCGACTTCGTCTCCCGCTTCTTCGCTCCCGCGGTCGGGGTCGATGAAGACCCGGTGACCGGCTCCGCCCATTGCTGCCTCGGACCGTGGTGGGCCAGTCGCCTCGGGACCGACGATCTCCTTGGACGACAGGTTTCGGAGCGCGGAGGGACCGTAGGCGTACGCGTCCGCTCGGACCGGGTTCTGCTGGCGGGCAGGGCGGTCACCGTGCTGAGGGGTGAGCTGCTGGGCTAGCGCTCTGGAGGTCAGGGACATGGACAGCGACGATATTTTGAGCGTGAACAGTGAAGAGGCCCTGGACGATGTCCTGCGGCTGCCACTGGCCCTGCTCTACAAACACTCCACCCGCTGTGGGACCAGTATGCGGGCGATGCTGGAGGTGGAGCGGTTCGCTCGGAGCCAGGGAGAGATTCCCGTGTACGGGATCGATGTCATCCGGCAGCGTGGGATTTCCGACCAGGCCGCGCGGCGGCTCGGAATCGGACACGAATCGCCCCAGGTCATCCTGATTCGAGATGGCCACGCGATGTGGCACGCCTCGCATTTCCGGGTCACGGCCGCAGCGCTGGCGGCGGCCGCCGAACAGGTCAGCGACTAGCCGCGGCCACGAATCGACGAACGATTTCCTCCACCGCCTCGATCGAGTCAACACCGGCGACACTCTTCCCCGCCTGCCAGAACTGCCGGCGCCCGGTTTCGTCGCGATTGGCGCGCGCGAGCCGGACTCCCGACTTCAGGGCGTAGAACGAGCGCATCCAGTGTTTGGTGCGACGGCCGCTGAGCAAGCGTCTCGCTACCGGTCCGGCACGGGTCCCCATGGCATCCACGTAGGGCGTCCGGAGAACCGCCAGAGGCACGCCCGTGACCTTGTCGCTCAGCACGACATCTTCTTCACCAGCCGCGATGATGGCCCCCTTGTACGCCTCACTGGCGGAGCATTCGACCGTAGCGATGAACCGCGTTCCCATCTGCACGCCGGCGTATCCCAGGCGAAGTGCCTCGACGAAGTCGCGCTCCGCGCCGATCCCGCCGGCGCAAACCACCGGCAAGCCCAGGTCTCCAACCTCGTCCAACAATCTCTCAGCGGAATGCGGACCGGAGTGCCCCCCCGCCCGCTCGTTGACGGCGATCAACCCCTGTACGCCCCCATCCACCGCCTTCTGGGCCCACTTCCTTTCGGTCACGTCGTGATACACGACCCCACCGACTTGCTCGGCTCGCTCAACGACCCACGCCGGATTCCCGAGCGAGGTCACGAAGAAGCGGATGCCCTCCTCGAGGGCCACGTCGACCCACGTGGCCATGCGATCCTGGTAGCGCCTGGATGACTTCTCGATGAGCGCGTTGAATCCGATGGGACGGGAGGTCAGGTCCCGAATGTAGCGGAGGCCGTTCCTGAACCCGTATCCGTGCACATAGGTCAGTGACACCGGTTGCACGATCCCGATACCGCCAGCCGCGGAAACGGCGGCCACGAGCTCTGGATTGCCGCATGGGTACATCGCGCCGCCGATCAGCGGAACGTCGATCCGCGCATCGCGCGTGAGCGCCGTACTCAGGAGATCAGCGCTCACAGGGGGTGGGTCTGTCCGGCCCGCGCGATTTCGAATCCCGCGGCGAGGACGGCTTCCCGTTCAGAGCCATCGAGATCGAGCACCGGATTCGAACTGTTCAGGTGCGTCAGTATGATCGACCGATCGGACCGGGCAAGCGGTCCCAGGCGCTCCATCGTGTCGATGATGAGCGGGTGAGGAACCTCTGACTGATTTCTTCCCGGAAGCTCAGCCGCCGAATAGAAGGTCGAGTCCAGGAGGGCGATATCGACCTCGGCGACCACATCCTCGATCCGCCGGTCCCATTGATCCCAGCGGTCGATGTCCGGCAGGTACAGCAGGGAGCGGCGGGACCCCTGGAATACGAAACCCAGAGTATCGCTGTACTCGTCCCGGTGAGGTACCTGCAGAGCGGTCACGCTCAGGTCTTCGGCCAGGTGCGTCGGGCGCTCCAGCTCCAGCACGCGCAGATCCAGGCGCCCCTCATCGACCATGAGGCTCCATGGACCGTTTGTCCTCAGAAACTCGGCCATGCGCGTACTGCAGTAGCAGGGGGTCGGCTCCATCCCGAGACCCTCTCGACCGAGCAATGCCAGGCCCAGGTAATGGCCGATATGTGCGTGCGTGAGGAGAATCCCCTCGAACGGCCGTCGGGCTGCGGCCCGGGCTCGGAAAGCGGCGCCCGGCAACAGGTCCATCTGCCGGATCAGGTCCGGCGTGGCGTCCACCAGGAACGCGCTCCCCGATTCCGGATTGACGATGCCCAGCGAAGCCACGTAGTGGGGATCCAGCCGGGCCCTGTCACACCGCTCCGTATAGCAGCCGGCCTGCGGAAGCCCTCCGTCCTGTATCGAGCCGAGAACGATCGCGAGCCACTCGGGCGCCGGTGTCAGACCCGGCAACATCTTGAACCGGGTCCCGAGGGCTCCGCACACGGCAGCGCCCGCAAAGGCTCGGCGGGTCCACGTGCGGGGCGACGCCGGGTCGGGACCGTGCCTCACCGGCGAGGCCGCCTCATGGCACGAGGGCCCTCGTGCGGACTTCGTCCTGGATTCGCTCCACGAACTCCTGCACCGGCATCACGACCTGTTTCTTCTCCGCGCTCCGAGCCCTGACGGCCACCGTACCCGCTTCCAGTTCTCGTCCCCCGACGACCAGCAGATACGGAATCCTGTTCAACTCGCCATCCCGGATCCGGTAGTTCAGCGTGTCGGAGCGGACGTCGAGTTCCGCCGCCAGGCCAGCGTCTCGCAGTGTGCTCACGATTTCGGCTGCACCCTCTGCCTGGTCGTCGGTAATCGGCAATACGCGCACCTGCTCCGGGGCCAGCCAGACCGGGAAGGCCCCCGCGAAGTGCTCGATCAGAAAGCCCGTGAACCGCTCGAGCGTCCCGAAGATGGCGCGGTGAATCATCACCGGCCGGTGCGGCTTGTTATCCGGTCCGATGTACTCGAGCTCGAATCTCTCGGGCAGGTTGAAGTCGAGCTGAATCGTCGCACCCTGCCACTCGCGGCCGATCGCGTCTTTGAACTTAATGTCGATCTTGGGGCCGTAGAACGCTCCCCCTCCCTCATCGACGCCATAAGGTCGGCCCACCCGGTCGAGGGCCTGTCTGAGATCCGCTTCCGCCCGGTCCCACACATCGTCAGCCCCGATCCGTTTCTGCGGCCGGGTCGAGAAGTCCAGCCGGTACTCGAGTCCCAGTGTCCCCATCACTTCGTCGATCAAGTCGATGCAGGTGAAGATCTCGTCCTCGACCTGGTCCGGCGTGCAGAACAGATGCCCGTCATCCATGGTGAGCATCCGCACCCGCAGCAGTCCGTGCAGGGTGCCCGAACGCTCGTATCGATAGACGTTGGCGATTTCCGACAGGCGCAGGGGCAGATCCCGGTAGCTGCGCTGACGGGCGGCGTAGATCATGGTGTGGCCCGGACAGTTCATGGGCTTCACCCGGAACGCCTCGCCCTCGCCTTCCTCCTGCATCCTCGGATACATGTTCTCGGCGTAGGCCGGGAGGTGGCCGGACCTGCGGAACAGCGCCTCACTGGCGACGTGGGGCGTGAATACGAACTCGTAGTCCTGCTTCAGGAGAAGATCCTCGATCCATCGCCTGAGCTTCATCTGGATCCGCGCGCCCTTCGGGTGCCACGCCACCAGGCCCGGGCCGAACTCCTCGTGGAAGCTGAACAGGTCCTGCTCCTGGCCGATCTTGCGATGGTCGCGCTTCTTCGCCTCTTCGAGCTGTGTCAGATACGCGGCGAGAGCCTTCTTGTCGTAGAAGGCCGTGCCGTAGATGCGCTGAAGCATCTGGCGCGTCTCGTCACCCCTCCAGTAGGCGCCGGCCCCAGAGAGCAGCTTGAAGTGCTTGATCTCGTCCGTCGAAGCCACGTGAGGGCCGCGGCAAAGATCCGTGAACGGGCCATCCGTATACGTGGAGATCGTCTCCCCTTCGGGAATCTCCGCCAGGCGCTCCAGCTTCAGCGGATCGTCCGCGAACAGGTCTTCCGCCTCCTGCAAGTCGACCTCACGTCGCTCGAACGCGTATCCCTGCTTGACGACCTCGGCCATGCGGGCCTCGATCCGCTCGAGGTCCTCGGGCGTGAACGGCTCCGGCACGTCGAAATCGTAGTAGAAACCGTTCTCGATGGGGGGGCCGAATCCGATCCCCGCGCCCGGATAGAGATCGCGCACGGCTGTGGCGAGCACATGAGCCGTGGAGTGGCGGAGAGCGTAGAGAGCGTCGGCGTCATCGTCGCCTCGCGTCACGATCGCCACGGTGGCACCGTCGGGAAGCGGCCGGTTCAGGTCCCACAGCTCGCCTTCCACCCTGGCGGCCACGGCGGCGCGGGCCAGGCCCGGGCCTATCGAAGCCGCCAGATCGGCCGACGACGAGCCGGCGGGAAGGTCCTTCACGGATCCGTCAGGGAGGGAAACCCTCAACTTGGAGTCGCTCATCGCATACCCGTCGATGATTCGAGTGACTGTACCGGTCCGGCTTCGTCTATCGGAGGCCAGACCGCGATATCGAGGGAAAGAAGGTAGAGGGTGCCCGACAAATCGACCAGCGGCGGTATCCCCCCGCCTGACCCCGACTCAGCTTCCTTCGGGCGCCAACTCGATTCGATCCGGCAGGTTCGGCACCATGCACAGAAACTCGAACGGCCCGGATTCCGCGGCCCGGTACCAGTGAGGTACACCGGCCGGGATGAAGACGACGTCTCCGGCGGACACCGCGAACGTGTCGTCCCCTATGCCGATGTTCGCTCGCCCCCTCAGCACGTACTGTTCGTGTTCTACCGTGTTGGTGTGACGTGGCATCCCGCCTCCCGGCTGCATGATGAACCGTCGCATCTGGAAGTTGGGGCCCGTGTCCTCACCGATCAGGACCTGTCGTTCGGTTCCGGAGCCGGCGGCAACCGACTCGACCGGCATGTCTTCTGCTCGTCTCACGTACACTGGTGATGCTCCCTTCAAACAGGTCGACCCATTCCCCCTGGCACGGGATACGACGATCTTAGTGCGATTGCGCGTCGAAGAGAACGGCTCGAGCGACACATGACCGCTTCGGACGCGCGGCCAAACCGGATTACTATCGTGGAGAGTTGCATGGAGAGGTGCCGTCACCGTGCGGCTGCAAGTCGAGGGCCTCATGGTCGTGCCGGCTGGCGTCGAGCAGTCCTCGTCCGGACACCACCACCTGATCGTCGACGCTCCCCTGCCGGACCTGGGTCTGCCGATTCCGTCAGAAGCCGGCCGGTATATCCACCTCGGCATGGGTCAGACGGAGTACGTGCTCGAAGGACTCGAGGCAGGCCAGCACCAGGTCATCGCCCTCGTGGGAGACCATGTGCACGTTCCGCTGAGCCCCCCCGTGGCCGACACCGTCCGTTTCGTCGTCCGCTAGGCGACCCCCCGGCCCGTGCCCACTCCACGGGCCGGATTCAGTCGCGCAGGATTCCGTACCGACTCACCGTGACCCGATCCGCGCCGAGTACCACCCAGATCTTCGCTCCCAGCTGTCCCGCCAGGCGCTCACTCACGTCCAATCGAACCGTCGAACCGTCGTCCTTCGTGATGAAGAACCCCGCGGCATCCTCGGCGAGGATGCCGACCAACGGCACGTCACCGTCGACCGAGAGAATCCGGTACTCGGACACCCGGACGGCCGGGCCGTAGTCGGAGCTGACGGGAGTACCCGAGACCCACACTTCAGCCCCGGCCGCTCGCGCGATTTCCGACTCGTAGTCACCCACCACGACCACGGACTCCTCGCCCTGGATCACCGTTCGCACCGCCGCCTCACTGCCGAGGCGGCGGACGGTTCCGCGCGCCGTCGTTTCGGGCGTGCTCACCGCGGGACCACTCTCGACGACCGCCTTGCGCGAACAGGACACCAAAACCAGTGCGACCGCCATGAGTCCGACTGCTGCTAGAATCCGTCGCATTCGTCCGTCTCCATTGCGTTACGTTTCCCTGGTGTCGTTCCGGCGCTCGATCCCCGATCCGGATAGCGATTCTAGACTTCCTCGTCCAATCCCTGCCACAGGTCGAACCAGTAGCCAAGGTACTTCCAGCGCCCCCAATCCGCGTAGACCTGCTCCGCTTCCCTGTCGGACGGAAGCCGGCCCTCGAAGTAGCGGCTGGACACGAAGGCCCGGTACACGGAATCGACCGCGAGGTGGTCGTAGCGACCGAGGAGCATGAGCATCGTCGCGGCGGCATAGGGACCTACACCCTTGATGTCGAGCAGCGCGCGCCGGACGTCCTCCGTGCTCGCGTCCCGTGTGCGCAACTCCTCGAGGTCCAGGTCGCCTGCCGTGACCCGCTCGGCCAGTTCACGAACGTAGGGCGCACGGTAGCCCAGCCGGGCTTCCTCCAGAGTCCGCCCGTCGGCGGCCGCGATCGCCGCGGGCGTGGGGAACGACTTCGGGAACGCCTCGGGACCGGGCCCGCTGAGGGGCCCGGCCTCACCGAGCTGCCGGGTCAGGCCCCGGACCATGGCTTTGGTCCCGCCCCATTGAACGTTCGTCGTACAGATCGTCTTCACGGCGTCCTCGAACACCGAGGGAGAGCGCAGCAGGCGCCCCAGTCCGTTGCTGGCAGCCTTCCAACGGGGCCCCGCCTCTCTGCAGTGCGCGTGAAACGGTCGAAGGTCCTCATCCAACCGAAGCATACGCCTGATCGAACGACGCACGGTCTGCCGCTCCGATGCCCGCATCTCGCCCTGGTGTGTCACCTCGATGCGAATACGCGGACGATCCACGCTCCCCGTGCCCGTGACTTCAAGATGAACGACCCGGCCTGGACCCAGACGCTCCGTGCGGATCAGGGCATGGCGGTCGCCATCCCAGCGGTTGGGGTCGAGGACGGCCCAACCGTGTGAGTACACCGTCCCCGCGAACTCGAACGGGGTCGGCGCCGCGGAAGTGATCTTCGTGGTGCGCAGATCGCCGCGGCCGGGCCCCCGTGGAGACCTCACGGCGAACTCTCCTTCCAGAGCAACCACACGCCGGCAGACTGGACCGGCGGCAGACTGCGCTCGGCGGCGAGCACCACGGCGCGCACGCGGCTGCCACCCCGCGACGGATCCACCCGAATGGCCACGAGCGTGCCGTCCGAGAGGCCATGGCCCCACCCCGTGAGACCGGCGGGGCCTTGGACCTGGCCACACGACGAAGCACCAAACCGGGCGAGCATGTCCGACAGCTCCTGCGAAGCCAGCGTCTCAATCCACACTTCAGCCAGGCCCAGGGATCCGTTCCGGTGATGAAGCTGGGAAGGCTCGTCGGGTGCGCGGACCCGGACGTGCACGAAGAAGAAAGCGTGCAACGGATGTCCTTCCGGAAACGACACCCAGTCGAAGGCACGCCCCTCGAACACCACCGCCTCCGCCGCCAGCGCTCCGAGGCGGCCCAGGACGGTGTCGGGCGGCCCCGCGCTGAGGGCTACGAACGCCCCGCCATCCCCACGCTCGAGGAACCGCCGGTACCACTCGGACAACTCGTCCGAATCACCGGGGCCCGTCGTGATGAGTTCGAGCGCCGAGGCGTCGCCGAACCGGATATGGACGTTCCTCAGACCGTTCTCGTGGACCCGGCCCGCCTTGATCGAGAAACCGAGGGTGTCACGGAAGGTGGTGCTGGCCGACCCGAGATCGGTCACGGCGATCACCACGTGATCGAACCGTACGGCCGCTGATTCCGCGCGACACGAGACCGCGCCCCCCTGCCCCGCGGCGTCCGGCGCCGCAGCCAGCAGAGACAGCGCTGCCAGCCCGAGAAACCCTCTCTTGCTCAGTACACGCGCTCCGTACCGTCCGGCATCACCCGGCGCACGCGAACCTGGTTGTCCAGTGAGAGTTCCAGGAGCCACATGCTGCCGTCCGGACCGGCCATGCCGCCCGACGGAGCCCAACCTGCCGGAGAACGCGCGACGACCGACTCGCTTCCGTCTGGATCGATCCGGATGACGGCCGCGCCGGCAAAGGAGGCCACGTAGATCCGTCCCTCGCCATCCAACCACAGGCCCAACAGGGAATGTCGGTCCTCGACTTCCAAGGCACGGGGCGTGAGGCTCGACAGGTCGGGCTTCCAGACGATCGCGGTCTCACGGCGCGTGTCCGCGCGAAGAAGATCACGGCCCGCCGTGATCACGACCTTTCCGTCCGGTGTCGGAAGGGCGAAACCCGGCTCAGGGCGGGGGAGTGTCGTGCGGGTCACTTTCCCGGTCGCACCCAAGCGCACGAGGGCCGGCCCGCCCGAGTGCTGCAGAATGTAGGCGACGCCCATCTGGTCGTGAACGAAGCCGAAGTCACCGTAGTCCCAGAGGTAGCCTGCCCTGCGCGGGATCACATCCGTCAGAGTGCCGTCCGGATCCAGTCTCCACACTCTGTGATACGGCCGGCCGGTGGCGTCGTCGTTCGTGGCATCCTCACCATACAGCCGGTTCTCCGCGTCCAGGTACAGCTGCTGTGTATGAACCCCGATCACGGCAAGCGTGCGCGTACCGGTCGGGGAAATCCGCCACACGTTCTGGAGGTCGGAGTAGTAGACGAAACCACGACTGTCCATCACGACACTGACGGGCGGCTGCGCGGCTACCCCGTTCGCCAGGGACACCACCGCGACGGTAGCGAGCGCCGCAATTGACGCAGTTCTCATACGCGAACCTCCTCCGGTCTGGCCGGGTTCAGGTTCACTTTGGGGAGGTTGCGGTCACCGCGGCAAGTGACCCATTGAACTCCTCGGCCCAGACTTCGGCCTCGAAAGCGCGCAGACTCACCTGGGGACTGCGCCACGATCCCTTCGGAACCCCGGCCTTGTGGCAGAGACCGTCCAGAAAGGCCTCCCGGTCCCATCCCTGCTCCACGGGCACCTGCGGAAGAAGCAGGCCCAGGGTGGTCTCTCCGTACAAAAGGAGCCCGTGGGTACCGACGAGCACCTCCTCCGGTCGGATCGGCCGCGGAGTCGTGAGAGCACTGATCTCGAACCGGAGGGCCGGAAGCTCGTCGCGGGTCACCGGGGAGAAACGGGGATCGTCCAGCGCCGCGGCCACCGCGACGCGACGCACGCACTCCGGGAGTGACCTGCGGGCAGGACATTCGCCGCGACAGCCCCGAAGACGCCCCGTCCGCGCGCGCCGAACGGTGACGAACGCGGCGCGCGGTTCCACGAGGCCCCGGAGAACGGACCCGATCTCGGGCCGTGGCTGCCCGTCCAGTGCGCACGCGACAGAGCCGCGGGCCAGAACAAGGAGCTCGGCTCTCTCCTGTCCGCCGACCGGCATCAGCGACCCTGCCCTGTCTTTCGCACCAGCCTGGCGACCCAGCCACCGCCCGG
>Ga0272442_10004426_pt1 | contig 19236 bp, 18 predicted proteins | sample SSMForm2O_FD_200262 | JGI IMG/M metagenome (GOLD analysis project Ga0272442, IMG submission 200262) | Marine sediment archaeal communities from Little Sippewissett salt marsh, Falmouth, MA, United States - SSM-Form-2O | ecosystem: Environmental > Aquatic > Marine > Wetlands > Sediment ... | reverse complement strand
TGGTCAAAATCAAGCTTGAAAGGCATGCTGAGTGAACCGCTGGACCAGGCCTGTCTCAGCGTGGAATTGCCCTTGTAGCGGATGCCGACGTGTTCCCAGACATCATTCTCGAAGAAGACCGTCGCTTCGACCCAGACCGGTGTTTGAGCACTTCTCATGGGCTGAGCGTTTCTCGGAGGTTGCCTGTCAGCCCAACCCGGCGCGTCATCTGGTATTTCCCCCTCGGGCGGTGACAGGGGCATATTGCGGCCCTCCCCACCACCTGGACGATTCCCCATCCCGCCACTCCCGGCTTCACCATAGAGGGCTGTCATATCCTCCTGCATGATGGCCCAGTTCTCCGGGCTGATGACGATGTCAATCCGGTTAACAGTATCTTGCGGGAAGACCGTCTCGTAATCCGGATCCGCATCGGATGAGTGAGCGCGATCATCTTGATCGACCGTGATTTGATCGTGGTTGATTTCCGCAGATCCCGCATGCGCGATGTCGATCGCAGCTGCTGGACCGCAGGACAGGATGCTCACTGAAAGCGCGATGAGAAGGGAGGTGTGCAACATTTTTCGCATGGTCGTTTACTCCTTGAGCTGGCGTGAAGATGTGGATGGCAGCGTATCTGCCATGGGGTTGTGATCGTGATCGGCTTGACCGTGATGATCCTCGCACAGTGCAGATTGGTCGTAGTACACTTTGAGATTCGCCGTGTCTCGTAAGAAATTGATATCCCGGATGACGACACGCGTGATGGGAAGCCCGGTCCTGGCGCGCAGGTCATTGAGGAGCAGTGCGTGGTTCTCGGGTTTGATGAGCGCGATCTTGTCGTAGCGGACCCGTCTGGAAGCCTCATAATGGAATCCCCAACCTTGCTCCAAACCAAATAGAACGGCAATGATGCAGACATTGACGAGGGCTGCTTGCTTCCAGAGCGAGCTGCTGATGAGGACAGAGTTGATCACGGGCAGAGCAATAATGATGAAAAGATAGGTCATCTCGCGGGTGGGCATGGGATCTGTGCGGTACCGCAGGAGGGAAAAGATGGCAAACAGGCCAAAACCGACGCCCACACTGACCTCGAGATTGGCGAGGAAGATAACGACAAAAAACACCACGCTGTTGAATGCCAGAAAAGTAAAAATGTAGTTCTTGCTCTGGCGGGCACGGTAATAGATCAAGCGCACGATAATGAGTGCTGCGAGGAAGTTCAGGATGAAACCTGCGATGAGGTTAATGGATGCGTTCATAGCTATCTCCTTGCATGAGGCGCGTCAGCTTATGATGGAGCGGTTTGAAGTTGTTATGCCTGATCCAGGGTCGGCAGAGCGTCAGGCCCAGACAGTATTTGCTCAACGACGTTGGCGTGATCGAGCGCGACTTGAGCCGCTTCCACAGCTGTGTGTCGCGGGTCGGCGAGCCCTGCTTGATTTCAATGATGGCGATTCCAGGAACCGGGATCATCCGACTCCGCTGAAGGAAAGCGAGGTTGACATCGATGGTCACACGCTCTTGTTGCTCGCGGTGTACAAGCGTCATCCTCCAGTAGCGGTTCATCAATGTCGGAAGAAGTTTATCCGGACTAGCTGGGTATACCTGACGAACAAAGCCCCTTGGAATCTGTTCGGGATGCATGGCAAGGGATGCCGTCTGCAGCCGACGTTTGACGGTTTTTCCGTGGGGTGTGCGCTGTTTGACCTCGAACATGGAAAGCCCTGAGCGGATATACATCCGACTCCGGATTTTGAATCGGTTCGCTTTGCCGCGGTGATGGTCGTGATAGAGCTGCAAGTCAGGCGAATCGAAATAGACCGTGTGATACGGCTGGAGACGGGTGTCATCGTGCTCCAGGATACGGTAGGCGCTTTCCAGCCCCTCGATGATGCTTTCAAGCGTGGTTTCGTGCACAAGGAACTTGGTGTCGGTACGCGACATCAGTGCAGTACTCTGCATTGCAGTGAGGGATATGGGCTCGAAGGACGCGATGGATTCCGGGTAACCGCGCCCGGGCCGTGCATCTTGAATGGACGGTGCGACGGTCGAGAGGACCTGTCTGATTGGTAGCGCGGGCGTGTTGCACTGCATCCAGTTGCCTCTTCCATAGGTTGCCTTGGAGGATAAGCCGGGGAGGTTACACCACTGTTGGGAAATTGTGTGTGAATCGTGAGGGTCGGCTATGACGCGAGGTGTGTCCAATGCCCACAGAAGGCCATCGTCTTCCCCCGTAGCTTGCGCCTATGGCAATGCCCATGCCGGCTCGATAATTATTGGGTATAGTGTGACTATGCGGCCATGCTGTGTTTGAAGGCCGCTTTCATCGAAGGCATAGGTGAGGATGACTTCGCTCGACGAGTGTGGATCCCGCCATTGCTTTCATTTCTTTATCACCGCTTCAGCTTAGGGGCGAGTATGGCAAAGACGTATATCTATCCTATCGGCCGCCGGAAGCTTCCGGTGCATGTGGGCGAAAAAGCGCGAAATCTGCAGGTGTTGCAGACGGCGGGGTATTCCATCCCGGAAAGCGTGGCCGTTTCATGGCATCTTGAAGAGGTTGTTCGAGATGGTGACCATGCGTTCCCGGCGACATTTGTTGAACAGCTTGAACGCGTGCTGAAACCCGGGGTACGCTATGCGGTCCGATCCTCTGCCAATGTCGAGGACAAGCAAGCCCAATCCTTCGCCGGTCAATTTATGAGCAAGCTCGATGTGGAAGGGGTTGAAGCTGTTTTGCAGGCCATCCAGGAAGTATGGGGTTCGGCCCATCATGGCGGCCTGTCGTCCTATCGCCAGAAACAAGGCGTTGAGAAGGAAGACATTGCCATGGGTGTGCTCATCCAGGAGATGGTGCCCGCGCACGTCTCCGGGGTGGTTTTCAGCCGCAATCCCATCACCGGGCTGGATGAGGTCGTCATCGAAGCGGTTGAAGGCAGCGGCGTACGTCTGGTTCAGGAAGGGGCCACACCGGACCGCTGGATATGGAAGTGGGGGAAGGTGCTTCAGCAGCCAGAGAAGCCGCTCCTGCCTTTGAGCGTTGTGGATGACATCGCCAGGAACGTGCGGGCGATCGGTCAGCGTTGTGACGGCCCGGTGGACCTTGAGTGGGTGTACGACGGAGAACGCGTTATCTGGGTCCAGATGAGGCGTATTACGGCACTGGATGAGATCGACATCTACGCCAATCATATTCCCAAAGAATTCATCCCGGGCATCATCAAACCGCTTATTTGGACGGTGAATATCCCGCTTGTTAACGAAGCCTGGATTTGGCTCCTCACGGAGCTGCTGGGCGATAATGAGCTCGACCCGTATCGCCTGGCACGCCAGTTCTATGGGAGGGCTTATTTCAATATGGGGCTGCTTGGATCGGTCTTCAAGCAGCTGGGCATTCCCAAAAACACACTTGAGCGCCTGATGGGTTATGACGCAGAGGGCGATGATGCGCCGGGTTTCCGACCCTCCTTCAAAGCCCTGCGTTACCTCCCGCGCATGATCGCGTTCGCCATCGATAAAGTACGCTTCGAACGAAAACTCTCTCCGTTTCTGGAGGACATTCAGCAGGAGTACGCCGCCCTGTCGGCAGAGGACGTGAGGACATTGTCCATGCCAGCCGCACTTCGACGGGTGGAGAGGCTTTACGAGCTCAATCAGCGAACAGCCTATTTCAACATCGTCACCCCGTTGCTGATGCAGTTCTACCATCGCCTCGCGCGCCGCAAACTGAGCGCACAGGATATCGATTACGAACGTGTCCACTGGCTGGAAGGATGGCATGACAGGGCTCTTTACGACCCTGTTCCCACCCTGCGCAAGCTCGGTGAAGGGTATGCAGCCCTCAGCGAGGAGGATCGCAGGTCGCTTGGCCAGGGTGAGGCCAAGTGGACCGGCCCGGCAGCAACGTTTCAAGCGCATGTGGAAAAGTTCATGGAGCATTTCGGCCATCTCAGCGACAGCGGCAACGACTTCTCACGACCTTTGTGGGAAGAAACACCTTCTCTGGTGATGGAGATGATCGAAGGTTTTTCCTCTGAGCCCGAGATCCGTAAGGGCCTGGCACCGGATGATCCGATTGACGTGGAGGACATGAGCGGTTTTGTGATGAAGCGTGCCGTGCAGTACAGCCGGTATCGGGAGCGGGTGAGTTTTCTCTACACGCGCGGCTTCGGCGACTTCCGGCGGATATTCCTTCGACTGGGCGAATTGTTCATGGCGCAAGGCTGGCTCAAGGAAAGAGAGGACATTTATTATCTTGAGCAGGCAGAAATCGCAGCAGCTATCAGCGAAGGCAAGCATGTTGAAACGTTGACAAAGCGCGTCGAACAGCGCAAATCGGCGCACAGGGAATTTTCAGGGATTCAGCCGCCTCCCATTATCTATGGTGATGCGCCACCTCCCGTTGTCCAGGAATCCAAACTGTCAAGGCGAGGCATCCCCACCTCGCGCGGTGTGCATCGTGGCGCGGTGTGTGTGGTGCAGGGTATCGCCGACTTCTCCAAGGTCGATGATGGCTGTGTCCTGGTCATCCCCTATTCGGATGTGAGTTGGACTCCCTTGTTTGCGCGCGCAGGTGCTGTTGTAGCCGAGTCGGGCGGCATCCTCTCACATAGTTCGATCGTCGCGCGGGAATATGGCATCCCCGCCATCGTTTCCGTGCCGAACGCCTGCTCGATGCCTGACGGCATCGAGGTGACGGTGGACGGATATTCAGGTGTGATTATCCAGCATGAGGATGTGAAGGAGAAGGGTTCATCATGACGATTCTGATCCCGTTGGGCGCGCTTCTCATGGGTTATGTTCTCGGCTCCATTTCCTTCTCCCGCGTCGTGGCGCGGTTGGCGTCACCGGAAATGGACCTGCGGGGTGCACCGGTTCCCCTGGAGGGCAGCGAGGATACGCTCCCCATGAGCGGTATCAGTGCCACCAGTGTACGCATCAAGCTAGGCCCACGCTATGGCATTCCTGCCAGCTTGTTGGACATGCTCAAGGTGGCTATCCCCGTATTTCTGTTCCAGACCTTCTTCCCGGATTCGCCGGCGCGTTTTTTTGCAGCGGCCGGCGGCATCCTTGGCCATAACTGGCCATTGTATTACGGTTTTCACGGGGGTTACGGCACCTCGGCTATCTACGGCGCAATGTTTGTGCTGGACTGGGTAGCCGTGCCGATTAACTTTGTTGGTACAGCCTTGTTGTACCTGCCATTTCGCAAAGGTCACATTGCGCTTCTCGGGGGAGTTGTGGTCCTGCTTCCCTGGCTGTGGTACCGCGGGTTTGGCCTGTACGGGGTGCTCTATGCGATGATTTGCATCACAGCCTACACCATCCGCCTGGTGCCCGATATCCAGACCGCCCGCAAGGTTCGTGAAAGCGAAACGGGAACCGGAAAACCTGCTGCCTGATTGAGCACGGATCAAGGGGGAAAAGGCCCTTGACTCTCACGCTGCGTCATGGTTTATGCTCTCGGCATGGACGCTAACCGCAACACGTATTCGGTCCAAGAGCTGGCCGACCTCGCAGGGATCACGGTGCGCACACTGCATCATGATGATCAAGTTGGCCTGCTGGTTCCCGCGCGCCGGATGGAGAACGGCTACCGGTTCTACAACCGTGAGGATGTCCTGCGCTTGCAGTAAATCCTATTCTTCCGGGAACTGGACATACCGCTAGCAACGATAAAAGAGCTTCTGGACGATCCGGATTTTGAGCCCGTGCATGCGCTTCGAGAACACCGGCGGCGCTTAAGAACACGCGTTGCCAGCATAGAGAGATTGCTAGCTACCATCGATGCAACCCTGAAGCAATACCGGGAGGATGTGATGTTGTCGGATCAGGATCTATATGAGGGCTTTTCACAGGAGACGATCGATCGCTACAAGCGCGAAGCGCGGCAGCAGTATGGCCATCAGGTTGAAGACACCGAACAGCGCCTGAAGAAGCTCAGTCGGGAAGAGTGGGAGCGCATCCAATCGGAAGGCAACGCGGTGACACTGCGCATAGCGGCGCTCATGGACCATGCGCCTGAGGCGCAGGAGGTGCAGGAAGCCATCGCTGCCCATCATGCGTGGATCGAGCATTTCTACGAGGCTTCAGCTGACCTTTACAGGGGTCTCGGCAGGATGTATGTGGAGCACCCGGAATTCCGGGCGTTTTATGAACGTGTCCATGAAGGCCTGGCGGAATTCATGTGCGCGGCAATGAGCCATTTTGCTGACCACACATTGAGCATGACCTGATCCCCACATATACCCCCGCCCATCGTCACCCACTTTATCTGATGGATCCCATTTTCTCATGGGATCTTCATCTTTCTGCCCTGAAAACCAATGCTTTGTTAATCTCCCCCTGTTACAGTGTCCATCGACGTAAGCCTTGGACACTGTCACCTCATTTGATGTGGGTCGATGTGTGGGCTTGGAAGGAGTATGCCATGAATAAAAAACAGGAAAAACGAGCCCGCTTTTCAATAACGTACTTTCTGGTCGCATTTTTGCTCATCTTGCTGTTTCAAGAATTTGTCTTTCAGCCGATGGTTGTTGACCGCCAGGAGGTGAGCTACAGTCAATTCCGCACAGATATAGCGGACAGCCTGGTCACTGAAGTGACGTTCACAGAAGAGCGTATTTTTTATAGCGTTGATGTAGAGCAATACGAGACGCTGCGCGTCGATGCGGCCGGAGAAACAGAAGCGGCCGAACAGCGTGACTTGATTGATACGCTGCTGGACCAGCAGGAAGAATTGGTTTTCAACACCATCGCTGTTGAGGATCCAGATCTCGTATCGGACCTGCTTGATGCGGGGGTGACGTTCTCCGCGCAGGCGCCCTCGACAGGATTCTTTACAAGTCTGTTGGGCTGGGTGCTGCCGTTTTTACCCCTCGCACTGATCTGGTACTTCATGTTCCGACGTATTGGTCAGGGTGGCCAGATGGCGATGTCCATCGGAAAAAGCAATGCGCGTGAAATTGCAGGCGAGATGACGGGCATTAAGTTCGAGGATGTGGGCGGTGTGGATGAGGTTGAGGTAGAGCTTAAAGAAATTATTGAATTTCTCAAGAACCCTGATCAGTACACGAAAATCGGCGCCAAACTGCCCAAGGGTGTGCTGATGGTCGGGCCTCCGGGGACAGGAAAAACTCTCCTTGCGAAAGCCACGGCAGGCGAAGCGGGTGTTCCCTTCTTCTCCATCAGTGGTTCTGAATTCGTGGAAATGTTCGTTGGTGTAGGTGCCTCGCGTGTGCGGGACATGTTTGATCAGGCAAAGAAACGGGCACCCTGCATCGTGTTCATCGACGAGATCGACGCCATCGGTCAGGCTCGTAATTCGGTGCGCGCAATTGGCGGCCACAGCGAGCAGGAGCAGACGCTCAATCAGCTCCTCACCGAAATGGATGGCTTCGCCGCCAATCAGGGTGTCGTCATTATGGCTGCGACGAACCGACCCGAGGTGCTCGATCAAGCGTTATTGCGACCCGGACGGTTTGACCGGCAGGTACAGGTCACACTTCCAACGGAATCCGGTCGGCGGGAAATCCTGGCCATCCACACACGCAGCGTTAATCTCGACAAGAGCGTTGATCTGGGACGCATTTCGAAAATCACACCGGGATTCTCCGGCGCGGACCTGGCCAACATTGTCAACGAAGCAGCACTGATTGCGGTCCGAAACAAGCGGCTTGGTGTAACCATGGGCGATTTTGATCTGGCCATTGAGCGGATCGTTGCAGGTCTGCAGCGGAAAATCACGCTCAAAGGAGAGATCAAGCGCAAAGTGGCCTATCACGAAGGTGGTCATGCCCTTGTTGCACAGCTGCTTACCGAGACTGACCCTGTGCACAAGGTGAGCATCATTCCGACCGCCAAAGGAGCGCTGGGGTATACGATGCAGATGCCCGAGGAAGACCAATATCTTATCGGACAGACGGAGATGGAGCAGCGCATGGCTGTGATGCTGGGTGGCCGTGTGGCAGAACTCATCATCTTCGGGGAGCCCTCGACAGGCGCCTCCAACGATCTGCAGCGTGTGACAGATATGGCACGCCGCATGGTCACCGAGTTCGGTATGACCGAAGCGCTTGGACCGGTACGTTATGCGAGCCCGAACGGAAGCTACCTGGGGATGCGTCCTGAGCTGCGGCCTGAAATCAGCCCGGAGACGGCCACCCTGATCGATCAGGAAATACGCCGTCTGGTGGAAGAAGCAGAATGCCTGGCGGAAGAGCTTCTCAGGGAACACATCGATGCTCTGCATGCCATCGCAAATGTGCTTCAGGACAAAGAGGTCATCAGTGGTGAAACAGTCGCAAGCCTGGCGGAGGAATATGCTCCACGGACGGAAGCTGTTCCCGCAGATTGACCGCTAGCAAATCTGCATCGCACAAATCGAAGCGCCGTGCACTGCACGGCGCTTTATGATGCATCGTCCTGCTTGCCGGCCGGAGTCTGGTTTCAGATGATTATCCCTCGCGCATGAAGGATGCCGCAGGAGATTAAATTACGCAAGCGGCGGATATTCTCACCACTCATATTGGATACTTCCATCGCTAGGCAGTACCCGTGCCATGAAGGCTGGCATTTCTTCATCAATTTCGTGATGTGGGCTCGCCCTTTTGCAACTCTGTCTTCATCAACTTCCCGGGCTTGCGACAAATCAAGATGCGTGCCAACAAGGATGAAGTTGGTGCGGTCATTGATAAGGGGTACAACCTTTCGCACCCAGAACTCGATATCGTGAAAGGTATTGATGGCGGTAATTTTGTAGGAGAGTATAGCGACATCAATGCGGCGGATATGGAACCGGTATATGTCCATGACATCGTCAAAGCTGCGCCCATCCACACTGCCATCTTCGCGCTTCTGGCCGGGTGGAATGAGATATTGTTGAAGAACCTTGTATGGTTGCCCGTGGTACGTGAAATAATCTGGCACAAACTCAAACTCAAGATTCTTCGATTTCCGTATCTCCTGGATTTGTTGATGCCAAGATGCCGGGATCGATTCCTGACTGAGAGTCAGTGCCAGGGTGGTCTTCCCCACAGCACCGTTCCCGACAGGGATGACAAAACCGGTCACGCGTGTTGCATGATCAGACATATGTGTCCACTATCCTCGCAGGTCGTTGTGACCGGTATTCCAGATGGTCGTCATGGATAACCGGAATCTCCCAGATTTCGTTTCCGCAGTGATGTCGAACATACAGTGTATAGCTGCGTGATCCCATGGATTCTTCGATAATGACTCCGCGGTTGAGCTGCGGGAAAGTCCGAACAATATCCGTTACTGAGTAATTGACAAGATGACCACAGTGATCGCAGCGAATGGAATGGCGGTTAAAGCATTGCTGAAAGGGGTAATCATGGGGTGCACGTGCAAAAGCGAGGAAGCGGGCTGCCGCTTCGGCTTCAGAAAGTTTAAGACCCGCTTCTATCGTGAATTGGCGCTGATTGTGGAGTGTCATCAATTGGTAGCTTTGCGCCATAAACAGCATCTGCGCTCCGATAAGGGAAAACTGCTCTGAGATTTGTTCAACGATGATTGGCTCGTAAATCTCATTTCGCCCTCGCTGAAGCGCTTTCCGGGTGGCGATGGTAATGAGCGTATTTTCCGGAAGAACCAGGCATTTCTGATTGAGCATCTCAAGCATGACGCAAACAGGGCGAACGAGGAATATTTCCGTTCCGAACATTTTCCCCGTGTTCTCGAAGAACATCTTACGAGACAGAAGGCCAAGGAGTCGGTTTTGCCGCATGATGAGGACGCCAGGAAGCTCAGGTTCTGCATCCATAATGTCGAATACTTTCTGCCCAGATGCGGAATGATCGACCTTTTTCCTGGAGAGTGGCAGATCCTTGAGCATGGAATCAATTGTGAGATGTTCAAAATCGACAAACGACATATGGTTCTCAGCCTACGCCTGACTGCACCGGTTTGCATGTGGAAAGTAAAGGTAGGGGCAGCGGAACTCACATCTGCCCCTTGCGCTTCTTTGTCGATGGAAGCATAAGCACCGGAGATGAAGATCAGGTTATGGAAGTGTTAAGAACAGAAAGGAAACGGGCATCAGCCAACCTTGCAGTGCTGGCGTTAACAAACGTTAATCTGATAGCAGGAAGGATTGGTTAACATGGGGATAGTGTTTTATTAAACATCGACTGAGTTGAAGGGATGTCTAATGCGGATGTATCTTGCAGAGTTCATTGGCACCTATGCGCTGGTATTCGCCGGAACTGGGGCTATCATCATTAACGATATCTCGGGTGGAGCAATTACCCATGCGGGGATTGCACTCACGTTTGGCTTCATTATTCTGGCGATGATCTCCGCTGTCGGCGATGTGTCCGGAGGTCATTTTAACCCTGCGGTTACTCTAGCGTTTGCAAGCGGCAGGCTCTTCTCGTGGAAGCGTGTGCCGGGTTATATTGTCAGCCAGGTGATAGGGGCAATTTCGGCGAGCCTGACACTCCGATGGCTTCTGCCTCCACATCCCACAATGGGAGCAACGATTCCAGCTCTAACCAGCGGAAGGACCTTTGTCTTCGAGTTTTTCCTCACCTTTTTATTAATGTTTGTCATCATCCATGTCTCAACGGGTGCGAAAGAAAAGGGCATCACTGCGGGGATTGCCATCGGCGCTACAGTTGCGCTTGAGGCGATGTTTGCTGGGCCCATGACGGGAGCGTCCATGAATCCCGCGCGTTCGCTGGCCCCCGCTCTTGTCGCCGCTTCGTGGAAGGGGGTATGGATCTACCTCAGTGCACCGTTTCTTGGTGCGCTCGCGGCAATGCTGTTGTGTCGAACAGTGCGCGTGGATTGCCCGGGGCAGGCGGAGCATCGGGAGGTCGGTGAGGAGATGCAATGACCTGTCTTCTGATGGCTGCGCATCTTGTCCCTTTTCTGATCGTCCCTCATCGGCTGAGTTATCATCTTTTCAAAAGGAGGTGGTGTGGCGTACTGTGCGGGATTTGAACATCAGTTATGGCAGGATTGATGGCGGTGGTGTGAATGCAGATATCACTGACCAAGCCTGGTTGCCGAACTTTATCATGGTGGCTGACGGGCATCTCTCCTTTTCTGTAGGGCAATGAGCAGGTGTACTCCGCTCTCATACCCCTGAGCAAGTGGAGAATCCAAAGCGCTTCTAAGCTGACTTGACACGTGTGGGATGGCATGTGACACGGGCGCTTCCTCTCCACCGTGACGATGGAGCAGTGCTGAATGACCTCGAACATCGCTGGCTCTTTCTGACCATGAAGAAAGGACACGCCATCTTCAACCGCATCTACGCCATCCGCTGGCTGGAACCATCCCGGCTTATCTTTGGGCAGCGCATGCATGCTTGAGACTGGACTGAATATTCCGTATGAAGCGGCTTTTGCGTGTTTATGAAAGGCACAGAAGAGGAAGACGACAAACAGCTTTATAAGGGGAGGAAGTTCGTCCTGCATCTATACGAATGTAGCCAAGCACGTCAGTGGGAGGAGGGTTGATAGCCAGGCATTAATAAAGCGTGCGCAACTTGCGCACGCTCAGGGATTGGTGACATCAACGCTTAATCTGCTTCTAGTTCATAATCCTCAAGGTCATAATCCTCATCTTCAAGATCGTCGTCATCATAATCGTACTCGTAATCGTCATCCTCGTCATACGCCCAGTCCAACTCAATGGGTGAGAGGGACGCGACTGCGAGATACGCGCCGCATGCGGGACATGTGACGCGGTCCCCTTTACGTGGGGATTCGCTAAGGCGTATCTTGCCTTCGCACTCCGGACAAAACGCTGCAGGCATGGGTAACCTCCTAGTATGCCTATGTCGCGGAGAGCATACGCGGGACATGTATAAAAATCCTTTGAAAATCCTATGAAATGTGTAGAAAACACGGGGGTGTTCTATTAAAGCGATGCAAGCATCAAGGTTCGATGTGGAACATATAGCCTACACCGGACACGGTATGAATAAAGCGGGGTGAGCGGGGCTCATCCTCGATTTTGGAGCGAAGACGGCTGATGAGACCGCGCGCAAGCTCCCGGCTGCCGGTGCCTTCATAGCCCCATACACGCTCAATGAGGTTTTCGATCGGAATGACCTGCCCGCGATTGGACATGAGGGTGTACAACATGCGGAATTCTAGCTGGGTGAGGCGTTTTTTTGGATGTCCTTCGCGCTCGACGGTTCGCATGGAAGGATCTAGCTTGATTTCCGGAAGATGAATGTTGGGCAATGTGAAGGCGGGGATGCTGCCAACCCGACGAAGGAGCCGGTGAGAGTAGGCGGCCAGCGTTTTGGGTCCAAAAGGGTGCGTGAGGATCACATCAGCGCCGCTTGATAAGAGGCGGCTAACCGCTTCGTCGCTGGTTTCATTCAACAGGATCATGAGCGGCGAAGCCGTGATCTCCCGGATTTGATGGACCTCCTTATCCATGTCATGGTCAAGGAATTGGCTGATAAGAACGAGGTCGCCAGGGACTTCTTCCCATGTGGCAAGCATGCGCTGCATGGACGTGTGGCTGGTTACGGTAAAACCGGCGCGCTGGAGCAAGAAGGTGAGGTAGTCGCGATCGTCTGCATCCTGAGAGATGATGTGAGCATGCATAATGCACCCCGGTAGCGCGGTTGCGATATGCCGAAAGTATAGCTGATTCACGGGGAAAGATGGTTAACCATGCCTTCTTTGTGGGAAACAAACGTCGTGTCGTTCCACGCCGCTGTTGTCTTTTAGGTGAAAACGTCGTTAGAATTAGGTCAATACCAGTCGAGGGAAGACTATTCACTATTGTGGGGTGTCGAAGTCGGAAGTCGAGTCGCTGAGCCTGGAATCCATATCGATACGTAAAGACGTCAGAGATGATGGCTGTGTCAGGTATGTGCATCTGTTCTGACAAAGGAGAGCGCACAATGCAGTCCAAGCCCACTCATAACCTCGCACTTGATCTGGTTCGTGTTACAGAAGCGGCGGCCCTGGCCGCAGCCCGCTATATGGGACGCGCGAAGAAGGAAGAGAGCGATCAGGCCGCCGTCGATGCCATGCGCCTGGTGTTGAATACCATTGAGATGGATGGTGTGATTGTCATCGGCGAGGGAGAAAAAGACGAGGCGCCGATGCTCTTCAACGGCGAAGAACTTGGCACCGGTGAGCCGCCGAAGGTGGATATCGCTGTAGATCCTATTGATGGGACGCGACTGCTTGCGATGGGAAGAGCAAATGCCATCACAACAGTTGCTCTGGCAGAGCGAGATGCGATGTACAACCCGGGTCCGATTGTGTATATGGAAAAGATCGCTGTTGGACCTGAGGTGAAAGGATGCATCGATTTGAACGCATCGGTGCAGGAGAACCTCGAAGCCATCGCAGCACGTAAGCAGGCGGATATTGATGACCTGACGGTGGTTATCCTTGACCGCACGCGACACGAAGGCCTCATCCGCGAGGTCCGTGAGACGGGCGCTCGCATTCGTATGATGACAGATGGGGATGTGGCCGGAGCCGTTATGACGGCATGGCCCGAAGCGGGAATCGATGTCCTCCTTGGCATCGGGGGTACTCCGGAAGGCGTGCTGGCAGCTTGTGCGCTGAAGTGCATGGGCGGGGAGATGCAGGGCCGTCTGTATCCACGAAATGAGCAGGAGCGCCGGAAAGCATTGGAGCAGGGTTATGACCTTGACCGTGTGCTAACCCTTGACGACCTGGTTAGTGGGGAGAAGATATTCTTTGCGATCACGGGCATCACCGATGGCGAACTCCTTGAGGGGGTCAAGTACTTTGGCGAAGGGGCCCGAACACACAGCCTTGTGATGCGAGCAACAACGGGCACGGTGCGGGAAATCATCGCCACCCACCGCTGGGATCGTCTGATGCGATTCAGCGAAATCCAGTACGACCGAATCGGTTGAGCGGCAAGGAAGTTCCCTTCCAGCTATTCTTTGAGAGATCGGACGCTGGCGGGGAGGAAGGGGGCCAGAATGTCACAAGATTCAAGCAAGAGGTTCTCATGGCGGCGGGTGGGGGCGCTCCTGATCGTGCTGCTTCTGGCGGCCTGTCAGGCTGGAACCAGTCCGGGGGAAACCCCGATGGAAACCCCTATGGAGATTGAACCTGCTGCGACGCCGACGTACGCACCGCCGACGCCTACAACAGGGACACCTCCAACAGTGACACCCACCCTCACGCCGGAGCCGACAAATCCCCCATTGCTCACCACCACAAACGCATGTGAACTGGGAACAATGCTTCTGGCGTTGAAAGATCAGGTGCCGTACGAAGAGTTTGCATTGCACATGAACCAGCTGTCGGATGCGGCGACGTTGATGATTTGGTTCGTGGATCCCGCCCTGGATGGATATGACCTCTCGGGAGATCTGACAGAAGGGCTCGAGCTCGCCCGTCAGCATGCTGCTGAGGTTGCCCTGCTATTGAGAAATGGATCGCCCTGTGTTGATACCCTGATTGATGTCATTAATCCGGTAGTTGTCGATCCCGAGTACCGCGGATGGCTGGCGGCCGAGGTGAGTGTAGACAGGATCCCTATAGGCACCTCTGAGGATAAGGACCTCATGGAGATGACGGCGGAGCGGCTGCAACCCGGTTATCTATTGGATACACTCCCCGCTCCCTATCAGGCTGGTAGCTGCGCCTGGCCGGAAGCGCGCGAACGGTTGCAGAGTCATTTCTCGCTTACCCGGCAGAACGTGGCCTTCTACTTTGTAGTCGATCTGAACGGGCCCAACATATGGGTGCAGTGGGACGGCCCCACAGACCCAGCCCTGATGCTGGCGTCCCTGCTCAATGTCCAGCTTGCGCTGGACTGCTTCTCGCCCGTTGCAAATCTTATCTTTCTCGTCGTGGACGATGCGGGAATGGTGACCACGGTAGGCTATGTCCCGCAAATGAATTACAATCAACTGCAGATTCTTTTTGAACGGTGATGGGGGGGCGGCCCAACAACCAACGCTACCGGCGCAGACGCTCAAGGACAATCCCCGGCTCAATCGCATGGAGGCTGATGTTCACGGCGGATTGCGGGGCGTCGCGTTGCCCTTGATTGCACGGAATCCTCCGCACAGCTGCGGGTTAGCTGTTAAAATAGACCCGCTTACGTACAGACAATCCTATCCCCTGAGGGAGGTGGACGATGACGACCAGCTATAAAGAAATCGGTCTTGTCAACACAAGACAAATGTTTGAGAAAGCCATGGCGGGCAAGTATGCCATTCCAGCCTACAACTTCAACAATATGGAACAACTTCAGGCGATTGTCCTGGGGTGCGGCGAGTCGGATTCGCCGTTCATCCTCCAGGTGTCCAGCGGGGCACGCAAGTACGCGAATCAGATCCTCCTGCGCTATATGGCCGAAGGCGCCGTGGAGATGCTGCGCACCGTCAATCCCCACCTCAAGTTCGCGCTTCATCTGGATCACGGCGACACCTTCGAGTTGTGTAAGTCCTGCGTCGACTCCGGTTTCTCCTCGGTGATGATTGATGGCTCGCATCATTCCTACGAGGACAATGTGGCGCTGACCAAGCAGGTTGTGGAGTATGCCCATGAATATGATGTCACCGTCGAGGGCGAGCTGGGTGTGCTCGCCGGCATCGAGGATGACGTCGTGGCAGAAAAATCCACCTATACCCAACCGGAAGAGGTGGAGGATTTCGTCATGAAGACGGGCGTGGATTCCCTGGCGATCTCGATTGGCACCTCACATGGCGCCAATAAATTCAAGCCAGAGCAGTGCACACGCAATGCCGAAGGCGTGCTGGTGCCGCCGCCGCTTCGCTTTGATATCCTTGAAGAGATTGAAAAGCGCATTCCCGGCTTCCCCATTGTGTTGCATGGGTCGTCCTCAGTCATTCCAAAATATGTCGACATCATCAACACCTATGGCGGAGAGCTTAAAGACGCCATCGGCATTCCGGAAGAACAGCTCCGCAAAGCGTCGAAGTTGGCCGTGTGCAAGATTAACATCGACTCGGACGGTCGCCTGGCCATGACGGCGATGATCCGCAAGACGCTTGCTGAGAAGCCGGATGTGTTCGATCCACGCAAGTATCTGGGCCCCGCTCGGGATGAATTGAAGCAGATGATTATGGAGAAAAACAAAACGGTCCTGGGCTCCGCCGGCAGGGGTGTGGAGATTTTTGGCTAAATCATCATGGAGCTTGAAATTCTGGAAAAACGATATGCCTATTGCCTTCTTGACAGCCCCTTTCCATAAGGGGCTGTCTTCTGCCCTCATCCAATGTTTCAAGTTGCCCTCCAGGCAAGAATTCCTATACTTGATCCAGTTCATCCATGAACTCCCGATAGCATTATGACCCCAAGGAGAGGGAAGCATGTATTGTCGCCATTGCGGAACCGAACTGCACCCTGATGATCGCTTTTGCCCGGAATGCGGACAGCCCCAGGATTCGTCCCGGCCAGTTGAAAAGGAGACGCCAGCGCGGCGCAAAGGCGCTTATCTTGCCGTAGGTGCAGCCGCCGTTGTGCTGGCGGCTGCTTTCCTCGTGCTGTATGTGCTGCGCGGGAGAAGCACCCTGGCGGAGGCTCCGGTTGCGGCGACTGTTGAGGAACCCACCGTGGTGGTGGAGACCACGCCTACACCACGCCCGCCGGTCACCCTCAATCTCACTCCGCAAGGGGGAGGCGGTTACAGCAGCCTTGAGGAAGCGCTGGCGGATGTGCCCGCCGGCTCAACGATCTATCTCAGTTCGGGGACCTATGCGTTCAATCAGGCTGTCACCGTTGGTGTCCCTATTTCGTTGATTGGCGCGGGGGTGGAGGAGACCGTACTTACGGGTTCGGACGCCAGGCATGTCATCCGCTTCAACGCTGAAGGCGCCCTCCTTCTTGAGGGAATTCATTTTCAGCATGAGGGCGAGTTGGTGGCTGACGTGGTCGTCATCAATGCCATGGAGGCCGAGATCCGCAACTGCAGCTTCTCCGGCGCCTACCGCGGCGATGCAGAAGATGCGTATGGCGGTCTCTGGATCACCGGCGAGACCCAGGGAATGGTTGAGCTTTCTGAGGCGTCTGGAAACGATGCCGTTGGGTTCCTTCTGGATGAGGATGCCAGCGTGATCTTGACCGATGTCATTGCCATGGATAACACAAGATATGGTGTCTATTTCCTCGAAAGATCCAGCGGAGAAGTGCAGGAGAGTTATTGTTCCTCGAACGGGAGCCATGGCATTTATCTCGATACGGAAGCAGAGGTTGTTCTCAGCCGGAACACCTGCCGTGATAACGAACGGTTCGGCATTGCGATTGCGAATACGGCATCCCATGTTGTGAGCGAAAACTATGTGGAAATGAATGGCCTCTCGGGCATTATTGTCAGCGATACAGCGACTCCCTTGATCGAAAGCAATGAGCTTTCCAGCAATGGGGAAAGTGGAATCGCCTTTTTCGACGAATCAGGGGGAACGGCGTCCGGCAACCGCGCCTATTCGAATGGCCTTGATGGAATCAGCGTCAATGAATCGGCGGTACCGGACATTACCGGGAATGATCTGTTTGAAAATGAAAGTCATGGCTTGGCCTATTATGGCGAGGCAGGTGGAGCCGCATCAGGCAACAATATCCATGCCAATTTGTTTTCCGGTGTGAAGGTTCAGGATTCTGCGCAGCCGGTCATCATGGCCAATGACCTCTATGAGAATATCCAGAGCGGCATTGCCTATTTCGATACCGCAGGCGGAACGGCTTCGGGGAATCGCTCGTTCGGGAACGGGTACCATGGGATTGGCGTGCAGGATCAGGCCGCACCGCTACTCGAAGAAAATGAACTCTTTGATAACCAGCAGGACGGCATCTACTACCTGGAGCAAGCTGCGGGCACGGCGATCCGCAATGTGATTTCCGGAAACGGCTACTCCTGCATTAAAGTTGCGGATGAGGCGATGCCGCTGCTCGACGGAAATAGTTGCAGCGGAAACACCTATGGGATTAATGTAGAGGATACAGCTTCTCCCACCATAAGGGACAATGAGGAATCGGCCGCGCCGGTTACGACGGGGAGGGGCGGGGCTCAATGGATCAGCGGTGACGCTCGCTACGCGGATGATCCACCCATGCAGATCGCCTATGCCAACACGCGCTATGCGACCCCGCCCTCGGCGGTTACTATCCGCGACAGCGGTGGCGAGTTCTGGCGGATGAACGAATGGGTCGCCCTGATGAACGGCGGCGACTGGATTGAAGCCACGCATTCCGGAACCGGGATCACCTCGGTGGGTGTGCAGTTCTGGGGCGATAATGACGACGGCATCGCGCGTGTCCTCATCGATGGTGTGGAACGCTGGACGGGGGATACCTACGGCGAAAACGGCAGCTACCCCGGTGGAGCATTTGTCAACTATCTCTACTTCATGGATCTGGGCCCAGGACCCCACACCATCCGTGTGGAAGCCGTGGGCCAGGCGACGGCTGGGGCAGGCGATAATGTCACCGTGATGTATTTCGGTTTTGAGTGACGCGTTTTTGCATTCATGGGAATGGCGATCTGTCTTGGTCTTTTGAGCAACAAACAAGGACACACGCAGGGACGGTTTGTTGGAGATTTTCTTGAAGGGAGTCAGGGATGGCCATCGAAACGCGTGACGTAGGGAGCTTTCATGCCATTTCCTTCTTCGCCTATGGAGACGTCACCATACGTCAGGGTGAGGAGGAAGGGATCAAGATTGAGGCGGATGAGAGCGTTCTTGATAAGTTGGAGACTCGTGTCGACGACGAGGTTCTCATTATCCGCCTGAAAGCGGATTGGCTGGACTACATGAACCACATCCTCATGTCCGGCTTGCGAGGAATTCCAATACGGTATGAGATTATGGTCCAGGAATTGGATGCCTTGAAAATATTCGGAGCGGCCTCCGTAGATATCCCGGAGCTGCAGATAGACACCTTTTCCCTCTTGCTGGGCGGAGCCGGGAGCATCCAACTCCCCGCCTTAACAGGCAGCCGTTTCAAGGTGGACCTGCGTGGAGCTGGTAGCATTACGGCAGCGGGCAGGGTCATGGACCAGCACATCGTTGTGGCTGGTGCTGGATCGTATGCAGGTCGTAAATTGGTCAGCGAGCGCGCAAATGTCGCGCTGCGCGGGGCTGGAAGCGCAACGGTGCACGCCAGTGATGAGCTGGAGGTTGAACTGCGCGGTCTGGGCAGTGTGACCTACTACGGGCAGCCCGATCTCCGAAAAACCATCTCCGGGCTGGGGGAAATTTCGCATGGAGGCGAGTAGCTAACCATGCTTGACCGCATTCAGCCC
>Ga0272442_10004422_pt1 | contig 19243 bp, 21 predicted proteins | sample SSMForm2O_FD_200262 | JGI IMG/M metagenome (GOLD analysis project Ga0272442, IMG submission 200262) | Marine sediment archaeal communities from Little Sippewissett salt marsh, Falmouth, MA, United States - SSM-Form-2O | ecosystem: Environmental > Aquatic > Marine > Wetlands > Sediment ... | reverse complement strand
CGGGGGGCCGGGTACTTCTACGGCATCGAGATGGTCAAGAACAAGGAGACCCGCGAGACGTTCGACGAGGACGAGTCCGAGCGGCTGCTGCGCGGCTTTCTGTCGAAGGCCTTGTTCGACAACGGCCTGTACTGCCGGGCCGACGACCGGGGTGACCCGGTGATCCAGCTCGCACCGCCGCTGATCAGCGGACAGGAGCAGTTCGACGAGATCGAGCAGATCCTGCGGCGCGTGCTCACCCAGGCCTGGGAGCTGCTCTGAGCACGCGGACGACCGTCCGTCGGCTGCCGCACCACCAGGTGCTCGACCGCGCCGCGCTCGACGCCGTGCTCGACGCGGGTCGCGTGGCACACGTCGCGGTGGTCGATCACCGGCAGCCGCTCGTCGTCCCGCTGGCCTACGCCCGCGACGGTGACGCGCTGATCGTGCACGGCTCGACCGGAGCACGTGCGCTGCGGGTGCTCCTCGGAGGTGAGGACACGTGCGTGACGGTGACGCTCCTGGACGGGTACGTGCTCGCGCGGGCGGCTTTCGAGGTCTCGATGCGCTACCGAAGCGCGATGGTGCTGGGCCGTTTCTCGCCGATCACCGACCCGGACGCGAAGCTCGCCGCCCTGCAGCGCCTGAGCGAGGCGTCGGTGCCGGGCCGGTGGGCCGACCTGCGCCCGCCGACCAGCAAGGAGCTGGCGGCGACGTCCGTGCTGAGCATGCCGTTGCAGGAGTGGTCGGTGAAGATCAACAGCGGCTGGCCCACCGATGAGGGCGACGACCTGCTGCGCCCGGTGTGGTCCGGGGTTCTGCCGGTGACAGCAACCGTCGGCGCACCACTGGATGCGCCTGACCTCCTCGCCGGTGTCAGCACGCCTGCCTATCTCGACGACGTTCCCCCACCGGGAGCGCAGGTGTAGCGGGTGCGCTCGTACCGACACCTCTCGCTGTGGCACGACACGCTGCCCGAGCCCGACGCGCACCGACCCGCCCTGCCCGGCTCGCGGGACGCCGACGTCATCGTCGTCGGAGCAGGCTTCACCGGGCTGTGGACTGCGTACTACCTGCTGCGTGCCGACCCGTCGCTGCGGGTGGTGGTGCTCGAACGTGAGGTCGTCGGGTTCGGCGCGTCCGGCCGCAACGGCGGGTGGTGCTCGGCACTGTTCCCGACCTCGTGGGAGAAGCTGGCTGCGGCGTCCTCGCGCAGCGAGGCGGTGCGGATGCAGCGGACGATGGACGCCACCGTCGACCACGTCGGCCAGATACTGCATGACGAAGGCATCGACGCGCATTGGGCCAAGGGCGGCAGCCTCGAGCTGGCCCGGTCGCCGCTGCAGTGGGCGCGCGCGCAGGCCGAGGTGCAGCGCGCTCGGGCGTGGGGGTTCGGCAGCGAGGACGTGGCACTGCTGGGCGCGACCGAGGCCCGCGGCGTGTTGGCCGCCAGCGACGTGCTCGGCGCGGTCCGGCTGACGCACTGCGCCGCCCTGCATCCGGCACGAGCCGTGCACGGGCTCGCGCACGCCGTGGAACGCCGGGGCGGCACCATCTACGAGCACACCCCAGTCACGCACCTGCAGCCCCGCAGCGCCGTGACGCCACTGGGCACGGTTCGTGCCGACGTCGTGGTGCGGGCGACCGAGGGCTACTCCCCCGGCCTGCCCGGCGCGAAGCGTGCGGTGGTGCCCGTCTACTCGGCCATGGTGGCCACCGAGCCACTGGGGCCCACCTTCTGGGAGCAGACCGGCCTGGGCGACCGCACGACCTTCACCGACCTGCGACACATGGTCGTCTACGGCCAGCGCACGGCTGACGACCGCATCGCCTTCGGGGGGCGAGGCGCGCCCTACCGGTACGGATCGCTCGTCTCGGCCCAGCAGGACGAGGTGCCGCGGGTGTGGACGTGGCTGTCTGACACGCTGCGGCAGATGCTTCCTGCGCTGGGCGATGTGGCAGTCACCCACCACTGGGCGGGTCCGCTCGGCATCGCGCGCGACTGGTGGGCGTCGGTGGGGCTCGACCCGGGCACGGGCCTTGCCTGGGCCGGCGGCTATGTGGGCGACGGAGTCGGCACCTCCAACCTCGCTGGGCGCACGTTGGCCGACCTGGTGCTCGGGCACGACTCCGACCTGGTGTCGCTCCCCTGGGTGGGGCACCTCTCACCACGCTGGGAACCCGAGCCGCTGCGCTGGCTCGGCGTCAACGCCGGGCTGCGGGCGATGGGATGGGCCGACCCGCACGAGGCCCGTACCCAGCGACCCTCCGGCATCGCTCGGGCGTTCGGCCGACTCATGCACGGATGACGGGCAGCCGATGACCGGCGTGCGTATCCGACAGGGGCTTCCCACCGATGCCGACGCCGTTGCCGCCGTCTGCCGGGCCACGGCCGCCGGAGGCAGCCCTCAACCGTCCGACGTCGTCGACCCAACGCTGGTCGAGCTTGTGTACGCCCGTCCCTACCTCGCGCTCGAGCCGTCTTCGGCTCGTGTGATGCTCGACACCGACCGCGTCGTCGGCTACGTCGTCGGTGCCCGGGACTCAGCCGCGTTCTACCGGCGCTGGCAAGCCGAGTGGGCACCTGCCCACCTGCCGCGCCGGCCGGGGGCTGACCCCGAGCTGGAGCAGCTGCTGCGCGACCCGATGAGCGCACTGCCCGCTGATGTCGAGCCGTACCCGTCCCACCTGCACATCAACCTGCTGCCCGGCGCGCGAGGCGGCGGGCATGGGTTGGCGCTGCTGCAGTCGTTCTGCGACGGGCTGCACGCCGCGGGGTCGACGGGCGTCCACCTGCGCGTGGACGCTGCCAACGCCGGCGCCGTGCGGTTCTACCGTCGTGCCGGCTTCACCCTGCTCTCCGACGGACCGACGCCCACGATGGTGCGCCGGCTCAACCGGACTCGTGGGTGAGCACGGGCCGCAGGGCGTCGAGCACAGACGCGTCCTCGATCGTGCTGGGCACCATGGGGGTCTTGCCATCGGCCATCTCGCGCATCGTCTTGCGCAGGATCTTGCCCGAGCGCGTCTTCGGCAGGGCGGCGACCACGTCGATCTCGCGCAGGGCGGCGACGGCTCCGATCTCGGCACGCACCATCGTGACGAGCTCGGCCTCCAATGCGTCGGGGTCGATGTCGACGCCGGCCTTGAGCACCACGAACCCGCGCGGCACCTGGCCCTTCATCACGTCGTGCACGCCGAGCACCGCGCACTCGGCCACAGCTGGGTGGCTGGCCAGCACCGCCTCCATCGACCCGGTCGACAGCCGGTGACCGGCGACGTTGATGACGTCGTCGGTGCGACCCATGACGTACACGTATCCGTCGGCGTCCTTGAAGCCACCGTCGCCGGAGAGGTACCAGCCGTCGAACGCCGACAGGTAGGACCGCACGTACCGGTCGTCGTCGTTCCACAGCGTGGGCAGCGTGCCGGGTGGCATGGGTAGCCGGATGCAGATCGCACCTTCGACGTCGGGACCGAGCTCGTTCCCTCGCTCGTCCAGCACCTGCACGTCGTAGCCGGGAACCGGCACGCTCGGCGAGCCCGGCTTGATCGGCATGGGCTCGAGCCCACGCAGGTTCGACGCGATCGGCCAGCCGGTCTCGGTCTGCCACCAGTTGTCGGTGACCGGCACGCCGATGGTGGACGTCGCCCACTCGTAGGTGTCGGGGTCGAGCCGCTCGCCGGCCATGAACAGGTTCTTCATGCATGAGGTGTCGTAGCGGGCCAGGTGCTCGCCGTTCGGGTCGTCCTTCTTGATCGCCCGAAACGCCGTCGGGGCGGCGAACAGCGCCTTGACGCCGTAGTCGGCCACGACGCGCCAGAAAGCGCCCGCGTCGGGTGTGCCGACCGGCTTTCCCTCGTACATCACCGACGTGGCGCCGACCAGCAGCGGTGCGTACACGATGTAGGAGTGCCCGACCACCCAGCCGACGTCGGAGGCGGCCCACCAGACGTCGCCGGGCCCGATGTCGTAGACGTTCGGCATCGACCAGGCCAAGGCGACCGCATGCCCGCCGTTGTCTCGCACGATGCCCTTCGGGCGACCCGTCGTGCCGGAGGTGTACAGGATGTACAGCGGGTCGGTGGCCTCGACCACGACCGGGTCGGCGGGCTCGGCGCCGTCCATCACCTGCTCCCACGACAGGTCGCGCCCGGGCGTCATCTCGGCCTGCACCTGGGGCCGCTGCAGGATGACGCAGTGGGCCACGTCGTGCTCGGCCAGCTCCAGCGCCTTGTCCAGCAAGGGCTTGTAGGGGATCGTCCGCGTCGGCTCGATCCCGCAGGAGGCCGTCACGACCACCGTCGGGGTCGCGTCATCGATGCGCACCGCCAGCTCTTGCGGAGCAAACCCGCCGAACACCACCGAGTGCACCGCACCCAGGCGTGCACAGGCGAGCATCGCGATCGCCGCCTCGGGCACCATCGGCATGTAGACCACCACCCGGTCGCCCTTGCTGACCCCCAGCGAGCGCAGCGCGCCCGCGAAGCGCGCCACCTCGTCGGTCAGCTGGGCGTAGGTGTACGTCCGCGAGGCATCGGTGAGTGCTGAGTCGAAGACCAATGCCAGCCGGTCCCCGTTGCCGGCGGCCACGTGCCGGTCGAGTGCGTTCGCGCTGGTGTTCAACCGGCCCCCGGTGAACCACCGGTAGAACGGCGGGTTGCTGTCGTCGAGCACGACCGGCGGCTTCGTCTCCCAGTCGATGGCAGCGGCAGCCTCACCCCAGAAGGCCGACGGGTCGGACAAGCTCTGCTGATACGTCTCCTGGTAGGCACCCATAGCGGGTCATCTTGGTGGCCGGGCGGGCGCCAGCGCCAGGGCTTTGGACCGCGTGCTCGGCGCAGGTTCGTCGAACGGGTCCGCCGATGCGACGAGCGGACCGCGCCGTCCAAGGCCGACAGCTAGGCCTCGGCAGCGGCAAGCTGGCCGCAGGCGCCGTCGATGTCGCGTCCGCGCGTGTCGCGCACGGTGGTAGGGATCCCCGCGGCCCGCAGCGCGTTGACGAACGCGCGCTCGACTCCCGGACGCGACGCCGTCCACCTCGACCCGGGGGTGGGGTTCAGCGGGATGGGGTTGACGTGCACCCAGCCCCGGCCTCGCTCGTTGAGCAGTCGCCCCAGAAGCTCGGCTCGCCACCCTTGGTCGTTGACGTCGCGGATGAGCGCGTACTCGATCGACACGCGGCGCCCGGTCACGTCGAAGTACTCGCGTGCTGCATCGAGCAGCTCGGCCACCTTCCACCGCGTGTTGACCGGCACGAGCTCGTCGCGCGCCTCGTCGTCCGGGGCGTGCAACGACACTGCCAGCGTCACCGCCATCCCTTCGCCGGACAGCTGCTTGATACGTGGCACGAGTCCCACGGTCGACACCGTGATGCGCCGTGGCGACATGCCGATGCCCGCAGGTGCCGGGTCAGTGAGGCGGTGCAACGCGCCCACAACGGCGGCGTAGTTGGCCAGCGGCTCACCCATGCCCATGAAGACCACGTTGCTCACCCGTCCGGGTCCCTGGTCGTCGGGGACGGCGCGCGAGGCTGCTACCACCTGGTCGACGATCTCAGCGGTCGAGAGGTTGCGGGTGAGCCCGAGCTGGCCTGTCGCGCAGAAGGGGCAGGCCATGCCGCACCCTGCCTGGGACGAGACGCAGACGGTGACCCGCGACGCCGGCTGCTCGTCGGTGGCGTCGCTCTCCGCGCCGAGTGCGACGCTCGCCGCGCCCGGAACCTCGCTGCCGACCGTGCTGCCGTAGCGCATGAGCACGCTCTCCACCCGGGAGCCGTCGCCGAGCTGCCACAGGCTCTTCACCGTGGCACCGCCGTCGGCGACCATCTCGCGCACCGGGTTCAGCAGGCGTGGGAACAGTTCGTTCGCCACGCCGGCGCGTGCAGCGGCCGGCAGATCGGTCATCGTGGCGACGTCGGCGTTGTGGCGGGTGAAGTACTGCCGCGAGAGCTGGTCGGCGCGAAAGGCGGGCAACCCCAAGGCGATGACGGCCTCCCGACGCTGCTCCGGCGTGAGGTCGGCCAGGTGCCGCGGCGGCTTGCCCCGACGCGCGGGCACAGGATCGAGCGAGAACGCAGTCATGGTTGCCCGATCGTCCCATGAGCGGCACACCCCAGCCGCCGCAGACGACTCAGGCGACGGGAACCAGGTACGTGAGCACCAGCCAGGCGACCGGCGCGGACAGTGCGATGGAGTCGAGACGATCCATCACGCCACCGTGCCCGGGCAGCAGCGACCCCATGTCTTTCACGCCGATGTCACGCTTGAGGAGCGACTCGGCCAGGTCGCCGAGCGTGGCCGCGACAGCCATCGCGACGCCCAGCACGACCCCGGCCCACCAGTCACCGTCGAGACCCCACACGACGACGACGGTTCCAAGCGTGACGCATGCCAGCACCGAGCCGCTGAAGCCCTCCCACGACTTCTTCGGGCTCACCGAGGGGGCCATCGGGGTCTTGCCGACCATGACCCCCATCGCGTACCCGCCGACATCGGAGGCCACGACCAGCAGCAGCCACGCCAGCACACGGAACGGGCCGTCGTCCTCCCGCACGAGCAGGGTCGCGAAACCGCCCGCCATCAGCAGGTAGCCGACGGTGAATGCGCCGGACGTCGCGTCCGCCACGTACCCCTGCGCACCGCGGATCCCGCGCCACAGCAGTACACCCAGGACGCTGAGGGCCATCCCGATCGCCACGCCCCCTGCGCCGGCGAACCAGCCGCCGGCGATGGTGGCGAGCACGCCGAGGTACAGGGGAACCGTGGGGAGGTGGATGTCGGCGGTGCGCAGTGCGCCGCCGAGCTCCCAGACAGCCGTCAACATGGCGGCCGCCGCGAGCAGCAGGAACCAGCGCTTGTCGAAGAACAGCGACCCGAGCGCCACCGAGGCCAGCACTGCGCCGACGGCCACCGCGGCCGGGAGGTTGCGCCCGGCCTTGCTCGTCGGAGCGGGTGCTTGCGTCGGGGTGGTCAAGGCTCAGATTTCCAGCAGCTCTGCCTCTTTGTGCTTCAGCAGGTCGTCGATCGCCTCGACGTGCGTCTTGGTCACCTGCTCCAGGTGCTTCTCTGCCCGGTCGACGTCGTCCTTGCCGGCCTCGCCGTCGCGTGCGAGGTGGTCGAGCGTCTCCTTGGCGTGGCGACGGACGTTGCGGATGGAGACCTTCGCGTCCTCGGCCTTCGTCTTGGCCAGCTTGATGTACTCGCGACGACGCTCCTCGGTGAGCTCGGGCAGGGAGACCCGAATCACCTGCCCGTCGTCCATGGGGTTCACGCCGAGGTCGGAGTCGCGGATGGCGCGCTCGATCGCGGTCATCGACCCCTTGTCGTAGGGGCTGATGCTGATCATGCGGGCGTCGACGACGTGGAACGACGCCAGCTGGTTCACCGGGGTCGGCGTGCCGTAGTAGTCGACCATGATCTTGCTGAAGAGGCCCGGGTGCGCACGCCCCGTGCGGATCCCGGCGAAGTCCTCCTTCGCCACGGCAACGGTCTTCTCCATCTTCTCCTCGGCTTCGAGGAGGGTGTCGTCGATCATGGCGACGAGGTTACCGCTGCGGCGAGAAGAGTCGGCACGTCCGCCGCGACCAGCGTGCCGACGGGGTCCCCGGCGACCACCCGGCCGATGTTGCCGTCGACGACCAGGTTGAACACGACGATCGGCAGGTCGTTGTCACGGCACAGGCTGAACGCGCTCGCGTCGGCCACCGTCAGCTGACGCTGCAGCACCTCGTGGTAGGACAGCGACACGAACAGGCGCGCGTCGGCGTCGACCCGCGGGTCGGCCTCGTAGACGCCGTCGACGCCGTTCTTGGCCATGAGAAGCAGGTCGCAGCCGATCTCCAGCGCCCGTTGCGCCGCGACGGTGTCGGTGGAGAAGTACGGCAGGCCGGCACCGGCGCCGAAGATCACGACACGGCCCTTCTCAAGGTGCCGGCTGGCTCGACGTGGCACGTAGGGCTCGGCTACCTGGCCCATGGTGATGGCCGTCTGGACCCGTGTGTCGACACCCTCCTTCTCCAGAAAGTCCTGCAAGGCCAGGCAGTTCATGACGGTGCCCAGCATGCCCATGTAGTCGGCGCGAGCTCGGTCCATGCCGCGTTGGGAGAGCTCGGCGCCGCGGAAGAAGTTGCCACCGCCGACGACGACGGCGACTTGGGTCCCACCGGCGACGACCTCAGCCAGCTGGCGGGCGATACCGGCGATGACGTCCGGGTCGACGCCGACCCGGCCACCCCCGAACACCTCGCCGGAGAGCTTGAGCAGAACTCGGGTGGGACGAGGACGCGCGGGGACGTGCGCCGGTTCGGTCACGTCAGGCGCCGACCTCGAAGCGTGCGAAGCCGGTGACGGTCACGCCGGCGTCGTCCAGCAGCGCCTTGACGGTGCGCTTGCTGTCCTGCACGGCGGGCTGCTCGAGCAGCACACCCTCCTTGAAGAAGCCGTTGAGCCGGCCCTCGACGATCTTGGGCAGCGCCTGCTCGGGCTTGCCCTCCTCACGGGCGGTCGACTCCGCGATCCGACGTTCGTTCTCCACCACGTCGGCGGGGATCTCGTCGCGGGTGACGTACGTCGGACGCATGGCTGCGACCTGCATGGCCGCGCCTCGGGCCGCTTCCGCCGCGGAGTCGCCCTCTCCGGTGTAGGCCACGAGCACGCCCACCTGCGGGGGCAGGTCAGAGCTGCGCTTGTGCATGTAGGCCACCGTCTCGCCGTCGAGGCGGGCGACCCGCCCGAGCTCGAGCTTCTCACCGATCGTGGCGGCCAGGGCCGTGATGGCGTCTCCGACGCTGCTGCCGTCGGCGAGCGACTCGCTCAGCAGGGCGTCGGTGTCCACGGGGCCGCTGCCCGACGCCACGTGCTCGGCGATGCGCTGAGCCAGGGCCTGGAACTCGGCGTTCTTGGCCACGAAGTCGGTCTCGCACTTGAGCTCGACCAGTCCCCCGCCCTCACGAGCCACGATTCCGTTGCCCGCGGTTCGCTCGGCGGCCTTCTTGTCGACCTTGGCGGCGTACTTGACCCGCAGGATCTCCACGGCAGCGTCGAAGTCGCCGTCGGCCTCGGTGAGGGCGTTCTTGCAGTCAAGCATTCCGGCGCCGGTGAGATCGCGCAGACGCTTGACGTCAGCAGCAGTGAAGCTGGGCATTCTGGTCCCTATCGTGTGAGTGTCGGTGGTGTCGGTCAGGCGCGCGGCGCGTCGGCGGAGTCCATCGGCTCGGCCGACTCGGCGGTCTCCGCGTCCGGGGTGCTGGCCGCGGTGGGCTCGTCGGCGGACTCGGTCGCCGGTGCCGGCTCGGCAGCGGCGTCCTCGTCCGGCGCAGGCGTCGCCGTGTCCGCCGCCTCCACGGCGGCCGGAGCGTCTTCGGCGGGAGCTTCGGCCGGAGCATCGGCGGGCGCCGGCGCGGGTGCTTCAGCAGCGGTGTCGGCCGCCGGCTCGCTCGACCCGGCCAGCAGCTCCTGCTCCCACTCGGCCAGCGGCTCGGCGGCCGCCGGGGCGGAGTCGCCGCCGCCGGCACGCTCGGCCCGCAGGCGCAGGCCGTCGGCCACGGCGTCGGCCACCACGCGCGTGAGCAGGTGCACAGCGCGAATAGCGTCGTCGTTGCCCGGGATCGGGTAGTCGACGTCGTCCGGGTCGCAGTTGGTGTCGAGGATGGCGAGCACCGGGATGCCGAGCTTCTTGGCCTCGGCGATCGCCAGGTGCTCCTTGTTGGTGTCGACGACCCACAGCGCGCTCGGCAGCTTCGCCATGTCGCGGATGCCACCCAGGGTGGTCTCCAGCTTGTCCTTCTCCCGACGCAGGCGCAGCAGCTCCTTCTTGGTCATGCCAGAGCCGGCCACGTCGTCGAAGTCGATCTCCTCGAGCTCCTTGAGGCGCTGGAGACGACCGTGCACGGTCTGGAAGTTGGTGAGCATCCCGCCGAGCCAACGCTCGGTGACGTAGGGCATGCCGACCCGGGTGGCCTGCTCTCGCACGGCCTCCTGAGCCTGCTTCTTCGTGCCGACGAACATGACGCTTCCGCCGTGGGCGACGGTCTCGCGGACGTACTCGTAGGCGCGGTCGATGTAGGACAGCGACTGCTGCAGGTCGATGATGTAGATGCCGTTGCGATCGGTGAAGATGAAGCGCTTCATCTTCGGGTTCCAGCGACGGGTCTGGTGCCCGAAGTGGACGCCGCTCTCCAACAGCTGACGCATGGTGACGACGGTCATCGTCGGTTCTCCTTCGTGCCCACCGGGGGCTTCTCGGTTGTCGGCGGCGCGGTGCCGCCCCTGGTGCCCCGCTGCTGAGCCGACCCCCGCGGGGACCGACGGCGCCGCAGCTCCCGTGGCACGGGATGAGGACACGCGAATTCGCCCGAACCACAGCCCAGGCGTGGGCCCAGTGTAGCCGCCGCCGACGTTCGCGTGTGCCGCGTCCACAGCGGCGTGAGCGACCTGCGTGTCGTCCCCAGTTCTCCGACCGGACGTGGCCAACCGGGCCCCGCTGACCGAGCGTGAGGGCATGACCGTTCTGCTCGCTGTGCTCGTGTCGGCGCTGGTCGGCACGCTCGTCGCGCCGTCGGGGTGGACCTGGCCGATCGGCAACGAGGCAGACCCGCCCGCCGTCGTGGCCCGCTTCGACCCACCCGGGCGACCGTGGCTGACCGGGCACCGAGGCGTCGACCTGGCCGCTGAACCCGGAACCGCCGTCCGCGCGGCCGGCGACGGGGTGGTCGTGTTCGCCGGCCCGCTGGCCGGACGCGGCGTGGTGAGCATCGCGCACTCCTCAGGCATCCGGACGACGTACGAGCCCGTGCTGGCCGAGGTCACGGTGGGCACTGTCGTGGGCCGCGGCCGCGTCATCGGCACCGTCGCCACCTGGTCGGCAGCACACCGTGCATGTTCGGCGACGTCGTGCCTGCACTGGGGAGCACGAGTCGGTGAGCGCTACATCGACCCGCTCGGCCTGCTCACTCCGCCGGCGGTGCGTCTGCTCCCCGGGCCTCCCGGGGGCATCGCGAACCGTTCAGGCGCGGGGATGCGCCTGCGTGTACGCCCGCCGCAGCCGCTCGATCGAGACGTGCGTGTAGCGCTGAGTAGTCGCGACCGAGGCGTGCCCGAGCAGTTCCTGAACCGACCTCAGGTCCGCGCCGCCCTCGAGTAGGTGGGTGGCTGCCGAGTGCCGCAGCCCGTGGGGGGCGAGATCGGGAGCGTGCGGTTCTCGTGCGACGGCGGCGTGCACAGCGCGGCGGGCCACCCGAGGGTCGAGGCGTCCTCCACGCACGCCTATGAACAGCGCAGACCCGCTGGACTCGGACAGCAGGTGGGGGCGTCCGCGGTCGCGCCAGTCCCGCAGAGCCACCTCTGCGGGGGTGCCGTACGGCACGGTGCGCTCCTTGCCTCCCTTCCCGAGCACCCGCAACGCGCGGCGGGACTCGTCGACGTCGTCGAGGTCGAGGCTGCACAGCTCAGCCACCCGTATCCCGCTGGCGTACAGCAGCTCGGCGATGGCACGGTCGCGCAACGCCACCGGGTCACCGTCGGCGGCGTCGACAGCCAGCCCGTCGAGCACGTCCACCGCCTGCTCGGGCGTGAGCAGAGACGGCAACGGGCGGGCGACGCGTGGCACCGACAGCCGCGCGCCCACGTCACTGGCCAGCCTTCCGGTGCGGTGCGCCCAGGCGGTGAACACGCGCGCCGAGCTCGCGCGGCGGGCGAGGGTCGCCGAGGCCAAGCCGCTCGCGCGCAACGCAGCCAGCCACGACCGCAGGTCGTCCAGGTCGATCTCGTCGGGGCGTTCCCGACCGAGGCGTACGGCGTGCGACAACAGCGAGGAGACGTCCGTGCGGTAGGCGGCCACCGTGTGCGGCGAGCGGCCCCGCTCAGCCGACAGGTACCGCACGAAGGCGTCGACCCAGACCGCGTGTGCCGCAGGCAGGGCGTCCGTGGCCGGGTCAGGCCTGCTGCCCGTCGTGCGCGAGCCGGGCTCGGCACCCGGCTCCGGCTTCGCTCCTGGCGGGCTGACCACCTCAGCAGGCTAGACCGCGACGCGGCGCGGGGAACGCTGCACGGGCGGCGGGTCGCGCCTGCGGGGCTCCTAGCCAGACCCGGTGCACCTGGGCACGCGCCTCGTCCACACGTCGCCCTCGCCGGCGAGCAGGGCACGCTCGGCGAGCTCACCGCAGGCTCGCACGACGGCAGACACCCCAAGCCCGGTGGCCGCCATGAGCTCGGCAACCGTGACCGGGCCCCTCGCCGGAAGCGCGTCGTGGATGAGCGCCGCACCGGGCGACAGCCCGTCGGTGGGGACCGACGGCGCCGGTGGCGGCGACGAGGCGTCCACGCCCATCTCGCCGACCACGTCGATGACGTCCTCGGGGCGTGAGGCCAGCACCGCCCTCATCTCGCGCACCAACGCGTGCGGGCCGAGCGACATCGCCGAGGTCACCGGACCGGGCACGGCCGCCAGTGGCCGCATCAGCTGCTCGGCCCAGCGAGCGGTCGACAGGGCACCGGAGCGGGCACCGGCCTCGACCACCAGCGTCCCCGCGGACATCGCCGCAATGAGCCGGTTGCGGCTGAGGAACCGACCCCGGTTCACCACCGTGCCTGGCGCCGCCTCCGACAGCAGCAGCCCGTGCTCGCCGATGCGCTCGATGAGGGCGGCGTTCCCGCGCGGGTAGACCTGGTCGAGGCCGCAGGCGAGCACCGCGACGCTCTGCCCGCCCACGGCGAGAGCTCCGCGATGTGCCGCAGCGTCGATGCCATAGGCAGCACCGGAGACGACGGTTACCGCGGACTGCGCCAACGCTGCTGCCCACTCCCCGGCCACCGAGGTGCCGTAGGCGCTGGCCGCTCTCGAGCCGACCACTGCCACAGACCGGCGGAGCGCGCCGACGTCGCCGCGCCCACGAGCCCAGATGCCGACTGGGACGCAGCCGCGCCGGTCGCGGACGACACCAGCGAGGTCATCGAGCCCGACGGGCCACGCATCGTCACCCGGCACGACGAAGTCGATGCCGCAGGCGACGGCCCCGTCGAGGACCGCGACGGGGTCGACGGACTCCAGTCGTCGCCCGCACCGGCCATCTGGGTCGAGCCGTGGGTCGCCGCCACGCAGCCGCTCGAGGGCAGCCCTGGCACCGAGGAGCCGCACGGCCTCCAGCACGCGTGGCTCCCCCGGTTCCAGCGCAGCACTGAGGTGCACCCGGGCCAGCCGATCGTCGTGCGTGCTCATGAGACGGCCAGCCCGACAGCGCCGCGGTGCAGCGCCATCGCCTCGTCCAGGTGCTCCGCGCCAGGTGCGCAGTGCCCGGCAAGGTCGCTCAGCGTCCAGCAGACACGCTTGACCCGGTCGGCACCGCGTGGGCTGATCGACCCGCGTTGGGTCGCGTTCGTGAGCGGGCGCAGCACCGCGGCGGGCAGCCGCCAGCGCCCGCGAAGCGCCTCGGTCGGCATGTCCGCGTTCACCGACCAGTCCTGCCCGGCGAAGCGTTCGGCTTGCCGCGACCGTGCCTGGACGACGCGCTCACGCACCACCGCACTCGTCTCCCTCTCCCCTTCGTCGGCGGCGATGGCGGCCGGGGAGACCGAGCCGACGACGCCATGCAGGTCGATACGGTCCAGCAGCGGGCCCGACAGTCGATTCTGGTACCGCCGGACCGCGTCCGGTGGGCAGGAGCACGGCCGGACCACCGAGCCTGCGTACCCGCAGGGGCACGGGTTCGCGGTCAGCACGAGCTGGAACCGGGACGGGAACCGCCCGGTGGCCCGTGCTCGTGTGATGAGCACCTCGCCGCGCTCGAGCGGTTGGCGCAGGGCCTCCAGGGCAGGCCGACTGAACTCCGGCGCCTCGTCGAGCAGCAGGACGCCGCGGTGGGCCAGCGACACCGCCCCGGGCCGCGGAAGGCCGCTGCCGCCCCCGACCAGGGCCGCGGCCGAGGTCGTGTGGTGAGGGTCGACGAAGGGTGGACGCCGCACCAGGGGGGCGTCGGGGTCGATGAGTCCGGCGACAGAGTGCACCGAGCTGACCTCGAGCGCGTCGGCGAGGTCGAGCGCAGGCAGCAGGCCCGGCAGCCGACGTGCCAGCATCGTCTTGCCTGTTCCCGGTGGCCCGGACAGCAGCAGGTGGTGCCGCCCGGCGGCGGCCACCTCAACCAGTCGGCGCGCAACCGGTTGCCCGGCGACGTCGGCGAGGTCGCCGTCAGCCGACGTCAGCAGACCCGAGGCCGGTCTCTGTGTGACGGGCGTGCACGGCACGTCGTCGTCGGGCAACGGATCACCGCGAAGCGCGCACAGCAGCGCTCGCAGCGACGAGGCCCCGAGGATGTCGACACCGTCAACCACCCGGGCCTCGGAGACGTTGGCGGCGGGGACGACGAAGCGCCGCACGCCGGTCGCCGCGCCCGACGCGACGGCAGGCAGCACCCCCGGGACGGCTCGTACCCGCCCGTCCAGACCAAGCTCGCCCATCACGACAAGGTCGGCGGTGGAGTCAGCGGGCACCGAGCCGGCTGCGGCCAGCACCGCGAGTGCCAGGGCAAGGTCGAAGTGCGTCCCGTGCTTGTGCATCGACGCTGGCGACAAGTTGGCCGTGATGCGTTGCTGCGGCCAGGACTCCCCGCTGCTCAGCACGGCCGCGCGGACGCGGTCGCGGGCCTCGTTGACAGAGGTGTCCGGCAGCCCGACCAGGACGAACCCTGGCATGCCGCCCAGGTGGACCTCCACGTCCACACGCCGGGCGGCGACTCCCTGCAGCACCACGGAACGGCAACGGGCCAAGGACACTCAGGCCACCCCCATCAGGTGCTCGACCAGGGGTGCGCCTCGACGCACGAGCAGCACGCCGACCAGGTCGATGCGCACCGGCCCCGGCGGCCGGCCGGAAAGCCGTCGGTACTGCACCGCCAGCTGCGCCAAGCGGGCGGCCTTGCGGGCCGTCACCGCCTCCAGCGGCGACCCGAACTCGACGCTGCTGCGAGTCTTGACCTCGCACACGACCAGCGTGTCACCGTCCAGGGCGACGATGTCGATCTCACCGACCGCGCAACGCCAGTTGCGTTCCAGCACCACGAAGCCCGCGTCACGCAGGTGTCGCGTTGCGACGTCCTCGCCGTAGCGGCCCAGGGCCTGTGTCGCACGCACTTCGCCCACCACCTCCACAGGTGGAGCGTGGCCGCAGCCGGTGGGCGTCACCAGGTCGTGCGCCGTCGCTGGGGACGACACGCCGACGGCGTCAGGGCTTGGGGATCTCCAGGTCGGCCTTGGAGAGCTCCTCGATGTTCACGTCCTTGAAGGTCAGCACCTTGACGTTCTTGACGAAGCGAGCCGGCCGGTACATGTCCCACACCCAGGCATCGCTCATGGTGACCTCGAAGAACACCTCTCCGGCGTCTGAGTGCACCTTCATGTCGACGGTGTTCGTCAGGTAGAACCGCCGCTCGGTCTCCACCACGTAGGCGAACAGGCCGACCACGTCGCGGTACTCCCGGTACAGCGACAGCTCCATGTCGGCCTCGTACTTCTCGAGGTCTTCCGCACTCATCCGGTCTCCTTCAGTGCCACCCGGGACACATTGGCATACGAGAAGCGGTGCTCCCGACAGGGGCCGATCCGCTCGAGCGCCTGCTGGTGCTCCGGGGTGCTGTACCCCTTGTGCTCGGCGAACCCGTACCCGGGGTACTCCTGGTCCAGGTTGCGCAGCATGCCGTCGCGCGTCACCTTCGCGACCACCGAGGCCGCTGCGACGTTGGCGCTGACCCGGTCACCCTTCCAGACGCCGAGTCCGGGCGAGCCGATGCCGGCCACCGGAAAGCCGTCGGTCAGCACGTAGCCGGGACGCACGTCGAGGCGGGCCACGGCGCGCCGCATCGCTTCGAGGTTTGCCCGGTGCACGCCGCGCTGGTCGACCTCTCCAGCCGGCACCACGACGACCGAGACCGACAGCGCAACTGCCTGCACTCGCGCCATGACCCTCTCGCGGGTGGCCGCCGAAATGAGCTTGGAGTCGGCGAGCTCGTCGATCTCGGCCGAGCGGTTCAGCGGCAGCACGACGGCCGCGACGACCAGCGGCCCGGCGCACGCCCCACGACCGGCTTCGTCGGCACCGGCCACCGGCGCCAGGCCCAGCCGCTCGACGGTGCGGTCGTAGCCGTACAGGCTGCCGGAGCGACGAACCACCGCGCGGGGCGGGACCGGTGTCACTGCCCGGCCTCGACGACGGCGTCGTAGGTGTCCGGACGGCTGATGACGCCCCACCTGTCGAACGGCCAGACGACGACGAAGGCTCGGCCGACGACGTCGTCGAGCGGGACGGCCCCGTGCACCCGTGAGTCGCCGGAGTTCGGACGGTTGTCGCCCATGACCCACACCGATCCCGGCGGCACGACGACGTCGAACTCCTGCGACGACGGCGCCACGCCCGGTTTCAGGTGCTCGGTCTCGTCCACCGGCACACCGTTGACGGTGAGCCGCCCGGCTTCGTCGCAGCAGGCCACCTGGTCGCCACCGAGGGCAATGACCCGCTTGATCAGGTGCCCCTCGGAGTCCGAGGGAAGCACGCCGACGAACTGCAGCGCGGAGGTCACCGCGCCCCGGACACCATCGGGGCCGGGCGGCGCCGGGCCGAGCCAGTTGCCAGGGTCGGAGAAGACGACGACGTCGCCGCGCTCGATCTCGCCGAACCGGGTCGTCAGCTTGCTCACCAGCACCCGGTCACCGACAAGCAGCGTGTTCTCCATCGACCCCGAGGGGATGAGGAAGGCCTGGAAGAGGAAGACCCGAACGAGAGTGGCCAGCAGCAGTGCCAGCACCACGACGATGGTGATCTCCTTGACCGCAGCCCACAGCGATCCCAGCGCACTGCTCGAGCGAACGGACTCGGTGCCCTCGCTCATCGGCCGGGCCCGTCTGTCACAGCACGGCAACCTACCCGCCGAGTCATCCGGCGGCCCGGACGACTCGACCCACGATCACCTCTGTCGACACCGTCCCACCACCGGGAGAGCCGAGGTGGCTGCGCGAGTCCTCGGACACCGGACGGTTGTCGCCCAGCAACCACCAGCGGCCTTCGGGGACGACGACGTCGAACTGCTCCTCCGATGGCGCGACGGTCGAGGACAGGTAGGGCTCGTCCAGCGGCTCGCCGTTGAGCAGCAGTCGGCCGTCGTCGGAGCAGCAGGCGATGCGATCGCCCGGGCCCGCGACGGCGCGCTTCACGACGAACACGTTGTCGGGCGCCGGGGCGAGCACCGACCCCGCCAGGGGCCCGGTGTCGGGACGGTCGCCGAGAAAGGTGCCACGAACGTCGACGACCACCACGTCGCCGCGCTGCACCTCACGATCGATCGTGGGACGCGTGACCAGCACCTGGTCACCCGGTTCGAGAGTCGGCAGCATCGAGGCAGCACGCACGGTGAACACCTGGACCACGAACAGCTGAAGCACCAGCCAGGCGACGACGGCCACGACGACGGCGAACGCCGCCCCGACGACGAGGCGCCGGGCCGAGACCCGGCGGACAGGCTGGCTCAGCTCGTCTCGCGCTTCTCGCGGATCTTGGCGGCCTTGCCGCGACGGTCGCGCAAGTAGTAGAGCTTGGCTCGGCGGACGTCGCCGCGAGTGACGACCTCGATCTTCTCCACAACCGGCGAGTGAACCGGGAAGGTGCGCTCGACGCCGACGCCGAACGAGACCTTGCGCACGGTGTAGCTCTCGCGCACACCCGCCCCGCGACGCGCAATGACGTCGCCCTGGAAGACCTGGATGCGGGAGCGGCTGCCCTCGACCACCCGCACGTGCACCTTGACGTTGTCGCCGGCGCGGAAGTCCGGGACGTCGTCACGCAGGCTGGCAGAGTCAACGGCGTCGAGCGTGTGCATGGGTCAGTTCCTCGGGTAAGCAGGGATCACAGCAGTGCCGATCGGCAGCCGTCCTAGTGTGCCACAGGCGGCGTTGGACGCCGAAACCGACCGTCGGGGCCGGGGACCCAGCCGAGCGCAGCGAGCACGTCCCGGTCGTCGCTGCTCCACGCCTGCGCAGGCGAGGCTTCCACCAGGTCGGGACGGCGCAGCGCTGTGCGTCGCACCGACTCCCGTCTGCGCCAGGCGGCGATGCGCGCGTGGTCGCCGGAGAGCAGCACGGGCGGAACCTCGCGCTCACGCCATCGCGCGGGGCGCGTGTACACCGGGTACTCCAGCAGGCCGTCCGCATGCGACTCCTCCACCAGCGAGGACGGGTTGCCCAGCACGCCGGGCAGCAGCCGTACGACGGCCTCGGTGATCACCAGCGCCGCAGCGTCGCCCCCCGCGAGGACCACGTCACCGACCGACACCTCGTCCACCGGCATCGACTGGCCCGCCTCGTCCATGACGCGCGCGTCGATCCCCTCGTAGCGCCCACAGGCGATGACCAGCCACGGCTCACCGGCCAGGCGCTGCGCCCAGTCCTGCGTGAGCGGCTGCCCGGACGGGGACGTCACCAGCAGGTGCGGGGTTCGCTGCGGGTCCTGCTCGGCGACGGCCGACAGTGCACGGGCCCACGGTTCAGGAGCCATCACCATGCCCGCTCCCCCACCGTAGGGGGCGTCGTCAACCGTGCGGTGCCGGTCGTCGGTCCAGTCGCGCAGGTCATGCACGTGCAGGTCGAGAATCCCCGACTGGCGCGCCTTCCCCACCAACGACAGCGAGAGCGGTGCCAGGTAGTCGGGAAAGATCGTGACGACGTCGAGGCGCATCACGCCTGCAGGTTCTCATCCAGCAGCCCGGCAGGCGGCTCGACGCGCAGCCACCCGCCGGCCACGTCGACCTCCGGGACGATCGCGCTGGCGAACGGGATCCGGGCCTGTCCGCCCCGTGTCAGACCGACCACGAGAAGGTCGTGCATCGGCAGGTGCTCGACTGCCTCCACCGACCCCACCTGCTCGCCGTCGGCGGTGCGCACGGCGAGCCCGATCAGCGCGACGTCGGGGTACAGCTCGCCGTCGTCAGGGTCGTCGATGGCGGAGTCCACCTGAAGCTCCAGCCCCCGTAGCGCGTCGGCCTTGGTCCGGTCGTCGACGCCCACCAGCCGTAGGAGCCACCGACCGGCATGAGGGCGCGACGACGTGACGGTCACCGAACGGCCTGGGCCGGTCACCAGTACCGCGCCAGGCGCGAAGCGACGCTCAGGCTGGTCGGTGCGTGGCTCGACGACCACCTCGCCGCGCACGCCGTGAGCGCGCGCCACGCGGCCGACGACCAGCTGCACCGCGTCAGTGACCGGAGGTGTCGACGAAGTCGACCCGAAC
>Ga0272442_10004420_pt1 | contig 19250 bp, 20 predicted proteins | sample SSMForm2O_FD_200262 | JGI IMG/M metagenome (GOLD analysis project Ga0272442, IMG submission 200262) | Marine sediment archaeal communities from Little Sippewissett salt marsh, Falmouth, MA, United States - SSM-Form-2O | ecosystem: Environmental > Aquatic > Marine > Wetlands > Sediment ... | reverse complement strand
TCGGTATTTCGTACGTGTGCTCAACGGATCGAATTGACGGCAACATAGGCCCACCTCCATGGTTTGGGTTATGTTGCGCAGTGTTACATATTGTGGCTATGACGTCAATATAAGTTTCGTTGTAGGGCTAATATTACGCTCGCATGGCGGTAGCGGTTTACCAGCCGGCAACACCATCAACAGTGATGAAATATCTTTGAGATAATCGGTGCAAAAACCGGGGTGTCGGACTACAGGCCGACATTCTGACGGGTAACTTCTTTCAACGCTGCCCGTCAACTTCACCCGGAAACGGCTCCTATCTATCGCCATCCATCATGAGACATGGCTAATCTCAGTCCCAGATCGGTGAAGATTCATATGTATAATTGCGAGACTTAAAAATGGGTTGACATCAAAACGAATGGTTGCAAATCGACTGCTTGTAATTAATCTTTTGCTCTGCGGGGAAATCCGCTGGATAGATACCCTTTTGTTTTTTCGTTGAAGGCTCATTTATGATATGGAAAAAAGATAGGGTGGAATCGATAGCCAGATGATTGTTGTCGAACTAATCAAAACATACAGGAGATGAGGACATGAAAACACTGGGAAAGAAGTTGGTTGCATTTGCTTGCGGAGCATCTCTGTTTGCCTTCGGCGCGATTGCCGTTCAGGCCAAGACCCTCGTGTTTTGTTCCGAAGGAAGTCCTGAGGGGTTTAATCCGGCATTTTACACGGCCGGTACCACCTTTGATGCAACTTCTCGGAACATTTTTAATCGTCTCGTTGAATTTGAGCGCGGCACCACAACTATCCAGCCGGCCTTGGCGGAGCGCTGGGAGGTATCTGACGATGGCCTTGAATATACTTTCTATCTAAGAGAAGGCGTTAAATTCCACACCACCAAGGAGTTTACACCGTCCCGTGATTTTAATGCCGATGATGTGGTATTTTCATTTAAACGACAACTCGATACTAATCATCCTTTTCATGGGGTAACTGAGGGGGCTGAATACGAATATTTCAACGGCATGTCCATGCCCGCATTGCTCAAGGACGTTGTAAAGGTTGACGATTACACCGTTAAATTCGTGCTCAACAGGCCGGAGGCGCCCATGATCGCTAATCTGGGTATGGATTTTGCCTCTATTCATTCAAAGGAATACGCCGATGCCATGATGGCAGCCGGGACACCTCAGGTCATTGATCAAAAACCAGTTGGTACTGGCCCTTTTCAGCTTGTTGCATACCAGAAGGATGCGGTTATCCGCTATCAGGCTCATCCCGATTATTGGGACGGCAAGGCTGCAATCAACAATCTGGTATTTGCTATCACCCCGGACCCTTCAGTACGCTATCAAAAGCTCAAAGCGGGTGAGTGCCATGTTATGCCCTATCCCAACCCGGCCGATTTAGAGGCAATGCAGCAAGATGCCGATATTAACCTCTTGCAGCAGGAAGGGCTCAATGTTGGCTATCTGGCCTATAATACCATGGTCGCTCCTTTTGATAACCCGAAAGTCAGAAAAGCGCTAAATATGGCAATTAACAAAGAGGCCATCCTCAACGCTGTTTTTCAAGGCGCAGGCAAAGTCGCTAAAAACCCGATTCCTCCCACCATCTGGTCATATAATGACGAGGTGGTTGATGATCCGTATGACCCGGAAGGCGCTAAAGCGATGCTCGAGGCGGAAGGGGCCGGTGGATTGAAGATGAAAGTATGGGCAATGCCGGTGCAGCGGCCTTATAACCCCAACGCCCGGCGCATGGCGGAGTTGATCCAGGCGGATTTTGCCGCCATTGGCGTGGAAGCCGAGATTGTCTCTTATGAATGGGGGGAATACCTCGATCGTTCCAAGGACAAGAACCGTGATGGGGCCGTTTTACTTGGTTGGACCGGCGACAATGGCGATCCGGACAACTTTCTGGCGGTATTGCTTGGTTGCGATGGTGTGGGCGGATCGAATCGAGCAAACTTCTGCTATGAGCCTTTTGAAAACTTGATCCAAAAGGCCAAGGTAGTGTCCGATGTTGACGAGCGGACCAAACTGTATCAGCAGGCCCAATTGATATTCAAAGAGCAGGCCCCATGGGCTACCATAGCCCACTCGGTGGTGTTCCAGCCGGTTCGTAATGAGGTCGTTGATTTTAGGATCGATCCTTTCGGCGGCCATATTTTTTACGGGGTTGATCTGCAATAAGAGCAGACTGCACGATAGTGTGAAGCCGGGCCTTGCGCCCGGCTTTTTTTATTTGTGGTATGCATGACCTCTTAGCTTGTCTGGACATCGGCTTGTGTGTATATCTAATTTAATTAAGGCGGGCTTATAGCCCGCAACCCAAAAGTTTGTGATCTGATTGACCATCCGCAAAGCATTACCAGGCTTGGGTTGGCAATGATGCTTAAAAATTTTCTTGTTTTTTATGACAGACTTTCAGGAGTAAGTCACTAATCGTTTCATGTAGAACAGGCAATAACCTGGGTTCTTCGTCCTTCCGCTTTGAGTCGTGAGAATGGATATCCGGCCATACTTCGCTTGTGTTTCTCCCATCGTCTTGTTATAGAATCGGGCCATGGCGATATTTTTTCTGAAAAAGCTCGGAGTGATTATCCCCACCTTTCTAGGAGTAACTCTGATCGCCTTTACCTTTATCAGGCTGCTGCCCGGTGATCCGGTGCTGCTGATGGCCGGCGAGCGGGGCATGAGTGAGGAACGGCATGCTCGGCTGATGGCAAAGTTCGGCTATGATAAACCGATTCTGGTACAATACGGGCATTATCTCAAAGATCTCATGCAGGGTGATTTCGGCACCTCAATCGTTACCAAACAACCGGTGTTGAAAGAATTTATGACCCTGTTTCCGGCCACCGTCGAGCTGTCACTCTGCGCGATTTTCTTTGCCGTTTTGTTTGGTTTGCCGATCGGTATGATTGCCGCCGTTAAGCGCGGCTCGCCGTTTGATCATACGGTAATGGCTGGAGCGCTCACCGGCTATTCGATGCCGATTTTCTGGTGGGGCCTGCTGCTGATTATTTTCTTTTCGGGAATTCTAGGCGTAACTCCGGTTTCCGGGCGCATATCGCTGTTTTATTTTTTCGAACCGGTTACCGGATTCATGCTTATTGACAGCCTGTTATCCGGTGAAGAGGGGGCATTTGTCTCAGCCCTTAAACATCTGATTCTACCGACTATTGTGCTCGGCACAATACCTTTGGCGGTAATCGCCCGCCAGACCCGATCGGCGATGCTGGAGGTACTTGGGGAAGACTACATTAGAACCGCACGCGCAAAAGGTTTGACTCCGTCACGAATAATTGGTTTGCACGCATTGCGCAATGCGATGATCCCGGTAATCACCGTAATTGGCCTTCAGGTTGGAGTGTTATTCGCCGGGGCAATCCTGACCGAGACCATCTTTTCCTGGCCCGGTATTGGTAAATGGATGGTCGATTCCATATCGAGGAGGGATTATGCCTCGGTGCAAGGGGGGTTGATTTTGATCGCGCTGATCATCATGATCGTCAATCTATTCGTTGACCTGCTTTATGGGCTCATTAATCCAAAGATCAGGCATACCAAATAAACATGGCTGAACTGACTTACAATCAAGGCCTTGATACCCGCCAAAGTGGCAGACTTGAGTTGCTCAAGGAGTTTTGGCGCTACTTTAGTGAAAACCGGGGAGCGGTCATTGGTCTGATTTTTTTTGTCGTCATCATAATCATAGCCGTTTTTGCCGATCTCATCGCGCCTCATTTGCCCAACCACCAATACCGCGATGCATTTTTACAGCCACCCTTCTGGCAGGAGGGGGGATCGGTTAAGTTTATTCTCGGTACTGACGCAGTTGGCCGGGATATGTTGTCGAGGTTGATCCATGGAGCCCGATACTCTCTTTTTATCGGCTGCGTGGTGGTCTCGTTGGCGTTGATTGTTGGTGTTAGTCTTGGCCTGATCGCGGGCTTTTTCAGGGGCTGGATCGATACAACCATCATGCGCCTAATGGATATCGTCCTTTCATTTCCTAGCCTGCTTCTCGCACTGGTGCTCGTGGCAATTCTGGGCCCCAGCCTTGTCAATGCGATGATTGCCATCGCAATCGTTCAGCAGCCTCACTATGTCCGCTTAACCCGTGCCGCGGTAATGGGTGAAATGAGCAAAGATTACGTGACGGCGGCGCGGGTCATCGGGGTGCGGAGACTGCGGCTGATGTTCGTTACAATCTTGCCCAACTGTATGGCCCCGTTAATCGTTCAGGCTGCGTTGAGTTTTTCTACCGCCATACTCGATGCGGCCGCCCTCGGCTTTCTCGGTATGGGGGCACAGCCACCTACCCCGGAATGGGGAACAATGCTGGCTGAGGCGCGGGAGTTCATTTTGCGAGCCTGGTGGGTAGTGACCTTTCCCGGCTGTGCTATTTTGTTCACGGTTTTAGCGATAAATTTGATGGGTGATGGACTTCGCGACGCGTTAGATCCAAAATTGAAGAGCTCCTGATCAGCAATTATGACCCTCTTGGAAATAGAAAACCTCTCCGTCTCATTCCAAACCGCTGGCGGTCTCTTTACGGCCGTTGACCGGGTCTCTTTATCTCTTGAGCCCAAAGAGGTTCTCTCCATCGTCGGCGAATCCGGTTCGGGTAAATCGGTTTCCATGTTGGCGCTTATGGGGTTACTTCCGTGGACCGCCACTATAGCTGCCGATCAGATGACTTTTGATGGTAGAGATCTGCTGGCAATGGATAAAAAAAGCCGTAGAGAGATAATCGGTAAAGAAATTTCGATGATCTTTCAAGAACCCATGACCAGCCTTAACCCTTGCTTCACGGTGGGATTTCAGCTCGGCGAAGCGCTAAAGACACATCTGCGGATGGATAGTAAAGGGCGGCGCGACCGTTGTATCGAACTGCTTGGCCAAGTGGGAATTCCTGAGCCGGTTAAGCGGTTAGGAGCCTTTCCTCACCAGCTTTCCGGCGGCATGACGCAGCGGGTTATGATCGCCATGGCAATTGCCTGCAATCCTCGCCTGCTGATTGCCGATGAACCGACTACCGCTTTAGACGTCACTATCCAGGCGCAAATTATCGATCTTCTGCTAAAGATTCAGGAAGAAACCAACATGGCCCTGGTCCTGATCACCCATGATATGGGAGTCGTCGCTGAAACTGCCGAACGGGTAATTGTCAAATATGCCGGACAGCAGGTTGAACAGCAGGGGGTTAACGGGCTTTTTACCGAACCCCACCATCCCTATACCGCTGCACTTCTGGCCGCTTTGCCTGAGCGGGCGACGAGCAAACATCTGCCTTCCATAGGCGGTGTCGTCCCTGGTCAATTTGATCGGCCGCAAGGTTGTCTGTTTTCACCCCGTTGCCATTTTGCAACCGAGCGCTGCCGGACCGAGGAGCCAAAACAGGCGCCACCCCGTCTTGGCCTCGCCTTGTGCCATTATCCTCTTGAAAACGGCGTGCCGATTGACCACCCCGATAGAGAGGGGCAGTTGGCATGAAACGTGAGACGATCCTTGAGGCCAGCGGTCTCAAGCGGTATTACGAGGTAGAACGCGGTTCATTCAAAGCCAAAGCTGAATTGAAGGCGCTCAATGGCGCGACCTTTACCCTCGAAAAAGGGTGCACCCTGGCCGTTGTTGGAGAGTCCGGCTGCGGTAAGTCGACTCTTGCCAGATTGGTCACCATGATCGAGGCGCCCACCGCCGGCGAGTTGAGTATCCGAGGGGTCGATATTGTTGCCGCCGACCTGGCAACCAAAAGAAAGCTTAAATCTAAGGTTCAGATTGTCTTTCAGGATCCGTACGGTTCCCTCAACCCACGGCAGAAGATTGGTCATGCCCTCGAGGAACCGTTGCTGGTAAACACCAACATGAGCAAAGATGAACGCCGCCGGGCGGTACGTGCCATGATGGATTTGGTCGGCCTTCGTCCTGAGCAGTACGATCGTTTCCCGCATATGTTTTCCGGCGGACAGCGCCAGCGAATTGCAGTGGCGCGGGCACTGATGCTCAATCCGGAAATAGTGGTACTCGATGAGCCGGTATCGGCCCTTGATGTTTCCATCCAGGCTCAGATCCTTAATCTGCTGCTTGACCTGCAGCAGCGGTTTAACCTTGCATATCTATTTATCAGCCACGATTTATCGGTCGTGAAACATGTTGCCGATGAAATTATGGTCATGTATCTGGGGATGGTTATCGAGATGGGCAGCCGCGATGCGATTTTTACCCACCCCCGACATCCTTATACCAGAGCGCTGCTTTCAGCAACGCCGGTTGCTGATCCGCTGAGGGAAAAAAAACGAATTGTTTTGCATGGGGAGCCACCTTCTCCGATTGATCCTCCGCACGGCTGTTATTTCAACCCGCGTTGTACTGAAACAATCGATATCTGTTTTAAACAATTCCCGGATTTAAGGCCTTGTGGAAAAGCTAGAGTTGCGTGTCACAATCCAATTGGCGACTCCTGATTTTTTAATGATAGCCTCCTAGTGCTCTGTAACATTTATAAGTTCGGATAAAGACTTCTTAACTTTATGCGTGCATCAGCCGTTGTAAGCTGCCAGTCGATTGCCCGCGATGCGCTGTTTCTATCGTTCTGTCACTGCGTTGCCTCACTCTGCATAATAGCTCTATCAGGAATTCGGTGGTTTAAGCATTGGCCTTTCAAGGCACTGAGCTCTATTTCCGCCATATTCAACCAACTGCCATGTTTTGGAGTATAGTGGATTTCCAAACGTTCAGCCAGCCTGCGTGCTTCTTCCGGCACAAATGTCTCGTAGAGCGATGCCACCTGATGGGTATTGAGGTTATCCATCACCAGTCTCACTTTGACTGCCGCAGGATAGCGTATATCAAGCATATCCTTGATCTGCTCAGCCCACTCTTTTCTGGTGCGCTGCTGGGTAATCGCCACATGGCGTCTACCGGCCAGCGGCTCCACCTCCATAAAAATGTGCGCCACACCATGGCGTACGTACTCATCATCAATGCGCTCAACTTGCCCCGGCTTACCTGGAATCGGCTGACGAACTTCACCAATGAGCTGTTTAGAGGATTCGTCCATGCAGACGACGGGGTAATTCGGATCATAGGGCAAATGGTACACCTCCAAGACATCTTCCATCGCCGCTACAAAGGCGGAACTTTCTTTCGGCGGGATTTTCCAATATTTCCGGAGGTGAGGTTTATATTCGTTTTTTTTAGAACCCGGTACACGGTCATATGGGAAACAGATGGCGCCAAATCAAGTTCTACCGCCTTATCGGCAAGCAGACGAACGGTCCAGCGCCCATATCCCGGCGGTGCTTCCGAACAGGCCAAGGCGATGAGCCGGGCCTCAAACGCGCCGTCAAAGATGACTTCACGGGGCGGCTTCACCAGTGGCTTGCGAACCAGAGCGGCCTCAAACCCTTCTTCCACAAAGCGCTTCTTGAGGTGCTCAATTGTCCGGCTGGTAATGCCAAGCGCATCCGCGACATCGGCAACCCTCCAGGCCGGGCCTTGTTCACCGGCATCGCAGAGCAATAATGCCCGGGCGTTGATGAATTTTTTGGCGGGGGTTTTACCATTTCTTGTCAGACGCTCAAGTTCCATGCGCTCTTCTTCAGTTAGCGTAACTCGATATCGCGGTGCCATGGCAGCCTCCCATAGAGTTTATTCTGCCAGTATACACCACTTAATTATATTCACGAAATATTTAATGTTACATGGTACTAGGTTATTTTTCTATTAGGCCGCGAATCCGGCACCTCTCTCAGACACTCACATGTATATCCCGTCCGGTGGGCCGGTCAATGGAAAATGTACAGATCAGAGCGGATTACCGGCGACTGCATGTCGTTGCGGCGAGGTTTCTGGACTCATCCGTTTTCAGATTCCGCTCGTTATCACCGCTGCCATACCCTGGAAAAAGTCGGGTTCCGGCGGTGCTGGAAGATCCGTGAGCCGGTTGATGATGATATCGGCCAGTCCATGTAGATAGGCCCATGCCGCCAGAAAAGCCTGCTCTCCGGTCACCGAGGGTTTCGTTTTAGTGTTGACGATGGCATCAATATCTTCTCTGAGCACCTGCAGGGCATTTAAAGCGGCGTCAATCAATTCGGGATAGTGAATAATATGGTCTTTTCTGTAGAGGAACATGGTTCGATACAGGTGCGGGTGATCATAGGCAAATTGCAGATATGCGGCGGCTCGTTTGTGGAAAAGCGCGTATTCCGGTGGTTCTTTATCTTTGCTTGAAATAGCAGTGGAGGTAAGTTGGTCAGTCAGAATGACAAACCCACGTTGGCCCACAGCGGCAACAAACATGTCGGCGGAAGGAAAGTGACGATACGGCGCACCTTTAGAAACACCTAGCTCAGCGGCCAGGCCGCGCAGGCTCACCGCGCTTATGTCCGCACCGTTGTTAAGATGTTCAAGCGCTTTCTGGATAAGCGCCTCTTTTAAATCGCCATGGTGGTAAGAACTATTTTTTCTCATATCGCTCGTTATTATTTGACATCAATGTAGGCGCCGATTACATTTGTGTCAACTATGTAGGCGGCGCCTACATGGTCACGAAAAACCTTTCATCAGCATACATCAACAAAATGAGGTGAACATGTCCAAAACCATTTTGACCATCGGCGCCACCGGAATGCTTGGCGTCCCGGTTACCCGGCATCTGTGTGAAAGCGGCTACCGGGTGCGTGCTTTGGTGCGTGATAGAACAAAAGCATTATCTCTGGTGGGTGGTGAAGTGGGGCTTGTGACTGGTGATGTTACCGACATTGCAAGTCTGAGAAACGCGATGTCGGATTGTTTTGCGGTTCATATCAATCTTTCTGGGAAGATTCAGCAGACAGGGGTGGAGAACAGTGTCGCCGCGGCGTAGACTACTGATGTCAGGCTCATCTCCTATATCTCTGGAACCTCGGTGCATCGGGACACTATCTGGACGCCGAAAATCAAACGGAAATTTTACGCCGAAGAAGCAATCCGAACCAGCGGCCTGGACTATCTTATTTTTTGTCCAACCTGGTTCATGGAAGTATTGCCAAGATACGTGGTTGGCCCCAGGACTTCGGTGTTCGGTAAGCAACCCATCCCGTATCATTTTCTGGCAGCCGATGATTACGCTCACATGGTGGTCACGGCGTACGCTTTGGAAAATCCCCCGCAAAGGCGATTTATTATACACGGCCCGGAACCGATTCTGTTTCATGACGCCCTGAAGCGCTTTTGTGCGCTGCACCATCCTGATATCAAAAAAGTGGGCACCCTGCCCTACTGGATGGCAAATCTGATTGCCAGGATAAGCGGTGACCAGGAGATGCGGGAGGCAAGCGACTTTATGGCCGCTTTTGAGAAAATCGGCGAGCGCGGTGATCCAATGGAAACAAATCACCTTCTCGGCGCTCCCCGCATCACCTTTGAGCAGTGGTTGCAAAAGTCCACGCATATCAGCCAACAATGAAATGGAAGAGGTCGCTGTCTCTTTATTTCCAATACGGATAGCTGATGGCGTCGTCAAACTTCGCCCTGAGCCGCAGTCGGATCGGTTTTGACTTCTCGACCTTACAGCGGCCTGCCATCGGTGCGATCATCGGCAGAGCCGGTGAGCCCGGCAGCGAGCTGGCAACCCATAGATGGCTCCGGGACCACTCCGGACTGGAGGAACTCATCGGCTATGATTTCGCCACTATAAAATTGTATGAAATGTATCGGATTGCCGACCGGCTCCTTGCTCGCAAGGCAGCTCTTGAAGAATATAGCGCCCTGGGCGTGGCAAGCCGGCCAGGGTAGGTAGTGAAGACCACCATATAAAACGACAAAAGTAGTGACATAACCAACAGGGTGTGGGGGTCTAGATTGCCGAAATTACTGGAATTTACAGCTTGAACGTGCAAGTTTGAGTTAGGGTTTTCAGAAGGGGAATTCGTTGAATCATGGGTGCAACCAACCATGAAAATCGAAAAAGTAAATTTCGATTTTCATGGTTAATTCCTGGAGATACATTGTCGAGCCAACAGAATTGGAGGCGGTTAAGGTCGCCAGAGGATGACTTTTCCGGCATGCATTCCGAAAAAGTCTTGACTTTTCCGGAATGCATGCCGAATATGCCGCTGTGGATCGTTACCTTACGCCATATATCCGTGAAGATCTGGATAAAAAAATAATTCTGCTAACCGGCCCGCGGCAAGTCGGCAAGACAACGCTTGCCGGGATGCTTGCTGAACAGCTTGATTATTTCAACTACGATCATCCTGGTGACCGGCTTTCCATCATGGAGCGTTCATGGGATCGATCTAAAGAGCTCATTGTTTTTGACGAGCTTCATAAACTGCCGCGCTGGAAAGCTTGGCTCAAGGGTATATATGATACTGAAGGTATTCCGCCGTCCATCGTGGTGACCGGCAGCGCCAAGTTGGATACCTATCGCAGGGTCGGAGATTCACTTGCCGGCCGCTTTTTTGCCTTCCGGCTGCACCCGATTGACCTCAAGGAATGCGCCGCCAAGGAGGCTGTTGAGCCCGATCAGATGTTCGAGAGCCTGATTATGGTTGGTGGCTTTCCTGAACCGTTTCTCAATGGTACCAGACGTTTTTATCGACGATGGCAACGCTCCCATCTGGATATCATTATCAAGCAGGACCTGCTGGATCTGGAAAATGTTCAGCAGATTAACCAGATTGAAACCCTGATTGAACTTCTTCGGTACCGGGTCGGGAGCCCTGTTTCATACAGCTCCCTGGCACGCGATCTGCAATGCACCGACAAGACGATAAAACGATGGCTCCAGATTCTGGAAAACATGTATGTAATCTTTCGGGTGGGACCGCATCATCGAAATATTGCTCGCGCCCTCAATAAGATGGGGAAATATTACTTTTTTGATACCGGGCAAGTCATTGGCGATAAGGGTGCCAGGCTCGAAAATCTGGTGGCTTGCAGCCTCCTCAAAGAAGTCCATTTTCAGCAGGATTGTCTCGGGGGTGACGTACAATTGTCTTATGTCCGGGATAAAGATGGCAGGGAGATCGATTTTTGCATAGTACAGGATGGTGTACCGGTGCTGCTTATTGAGGTGAAATGGGAGGGCGCCGCTGTCAGCGGCCATGCCAGAACACTTGCAAGCCGCTTTAAGGAAGCACAATTAGTCCAGATTGCCGCTGTTCTGGAGAGGGAAAAAACATTTCCCGACGGCACCCAGATACGGCGTGCCGCCCCCTGGCTCGCGAGCCTGAATCTGTGTTGCTGATTCTTGTTACGGCGCTGGAGCCGGGCCGATGGTACGATCAGGAAGCTCTCTTGCCGGCAGTTGCGAGACAATGGGATATGATTAAAAGTGCCATATATTCAACAATAGCTAACGCCCTCAAACCCGCACCACGGGAGAAACCACCATGAGTGTAACCGTAATCGTCAAACGCGTATTTCGGATGGATCACACCCAGAAACTGATCCCGCTTCTCCGGCAGCTTCGGGAGGAATCATCGAAACAACCGGGTTTTATCTCACGCAGGACGTTCTCGAAAATCAGCGATCCAGGCGAGCTCATCGTCCTGATGGAGTGGAAGAGTGTCGAGGACTGGATGAACTGGATGGGCACCAAAACATCCAGGGACCTGCAGTGGGAAGTCGATTCCATCATTGGCGAGAGAACTACCTTTGAGGTCTATAAACCAGAAGAATATTAGCAGTGCTCAGTAAAAGCCGGTGTCGACGCCATGGCTCCGTGGAAGGGATCGACCCGGCGAGCCAGTCTCCATCTTTGCGCCGCTGAGTTTTTGTAGGGCACTAGCAACCACCACCGGTTTTCCACAGACGAAGTTGACCGCCAGTGAACCCGGCCTTTACATGCTCGAGGTCCGGGCCAATCTTATGAGCACATCCAGTTGCGGCGGTATTGCGGCCAGCACACTCAGCCGGGAACACGTACACGTACAGGTAAACCAGCCGTGAGTATACCGGCAGGACAGATATTATGAACATTGGTCCCTACAGCTATGATGAATTTGTTGCGCTCGCCACGGATTTTCATGGATTTCCCGCCCCCGGACTGCTTATTGGCGGTTACATGGTGGCACTCGCCAAACGGCACATTCCCGAAAAAACACTTTTCGAGGCGGTGAGCGAAACGCCCAAATGTTTGCCTGATGCGGTACAGTTGTTGACCCAGTGTACCTTCGGCAACGCCCGCCTGCGCACCGTAAATCTTGGCCGCTACGCCGTGACGCTCTATGACAAATTAAGCGGCGAGGGCGTGCGGGTGTACTTGGACCCGGCCAAACTCGATAGCTATCCGGAGATCAAGGCATGGTATCTAAGAACCAAACCCAAAAAAGATCGGGACTCCGAAAAGCTCTATGTGCAAATTCGCCATGCCGGGGATACCCACTGTACCGTGCAGCCGGTGCGTGTTTCCGCACGTTTGCTTGGCAAAAAGTCCCTGGCCGCCATCGGGCTCTGCCCGTCCTGCGGTGAACCCTATTCTCTCGACGATGGCGCAATCTGCCGCGGCTGCCTGGGTGAAGCCCACTATTTAGTACCAGGGTCTACTGCCGCCGGGCCGGGGTGTCCGGAGCTCCGGCCAGTTCCGGTGGAAGCGGCTATCGGCAAGCGGGCGCTGCACGATATGACCCGTATCGTCCCGAATGAATCCAAGGGGGCCGAATTTACCGCCGGTCAGCAATTCACCGGAACCGATATCTGTCGTCTACAGCAGATGGGCAGAATGAACGTCTACACCGAAGAAGACCGCACCGTAAGTGGTGCCTGGGTGCACGAAAACGATGCGGTCACGGCATTTGCCGAGCGCATGGCGGGGGAGGGAATCACTTACGCGCAGACTCCCCAGGAGGGCAAAATTGATTTTTTCCCCGCCGTCGACGGACTATTGATCATTAATCGGGAAGTGCTGCGGGCCTTCAACATGGTTCCCGACGTGATGTGCGCCACCCGTCGCGGCGACACCTACGTCACCGCTGGTAAAACCGTGGCCGGCGCCCGCGCCCTGCCCCTCTTTATCGCTCGGGATCGATTCAACCAGGCCCTGGCAACGCTGAGTGAACCGCTGCTCAGCATCCTCCCCGTTCGTCCTGCCAAGGTGGGCATTCTGGTCACCGGCACGGAGATTGCCGACGGCTTGATTGAGGATCGCTTCGCGCCGGTGATTACCGCCAAGGTGAAGCATTTTCAGTGCGAGATCGCCGGCGTCGAGATCGTTGCCGACGATGCCGCGGCCATTGCCGCGGCCCTGGAGAAACTGCTGGCCGCCGGCGCCCGACTTATCGTAACCACGGCGGGACTCTCGGTGGATCCCGACGACGTCACCCGGGCCGGCCTGCGTGCCGCCGGGGTCGACAACGTGCTGCGCGGAGCACCCATCCTGCCGGGGGCGATGCTGCTTCTTGGCGAGATCGGCGAGGTCTCGGTCATTGGGGTTCCCGCCTGTGCCTTGTTTCACAAAACCACGAGCTTTGACCTGCTTTTGCCACGCGTACTGGCCAAGCAGCCAATTACCCGTGCCGACCTGGCCCGCCTCGCCGAGGGTGGGGTATGCCTGCACTGCGCGAACTGTACCTTTCCCAAATGCCCGTTCGGGAAATAGTCTGGTCATCAATTGCTCTGCAAAAAATCGACTGGTCAGACTTTTATCAGTAAGCGGTAGAGGCGCGGGGCAGATCGCCAATTAGGCTTATTGCCGAGTCCCGCAAGGAACGGCTCTCCTGATACAAACCAATCGCCTGCCCCCCATAGGGGTGTGCTGAGGCAGACATGATGGCCTTTGTGAACAGCGAATTTCCCTCTGCGGCGCTGCTTTGCAGTGCGATGAACCGGCAACCGAGCAGCCAGTAGCAGGTAACGGACGAGAGAAAACGCCTGACGGATAAAAACCCCTATGCGTGGATGCCAACGTTATCGTTGCGATCTATGTAAAGAGACCAAACTCCCGAGAATCGGCACGTATTATCGTCGGCAATACTCAAGCCGTGCCATCACCATGGCGCACCAACTAGAATTCACTAATGCCCTGAAGCAGAAACAATTCCGGCACGAACTGGATGGAGATACGGTGCAACTCGTTCTGGAACGCTTTGCTGGTCGCAAACGGCAAGGAGCATATTTCACGCCTGTTTTGTCATGGGCTGACGTACTTAATGGTGTTTTCGAACTATCCGCCTCGGAATAGAGAGAAAGTGCATCTTTCACATGGATAGTCCGCTTCTTAGATGTCCGCGCGACAGTGGCGAATGGTATTCATTATTTCTTCATCTGGATAGGCTACATTCATGCGGTATGCCGGCCTCGGCCTCGCGCAAGCGATTGGAATACTCTTTGAATGTACATGTAGGCACGATGATGTGACGACTTCAGGACGTGGAGATAATGATATGATCTGGAAAGAGGTGATGGTGATGGTCTGTGCAGTCACGTTTGTTTCGCTGTCGGGTACCGGCATGAGAGCGGCATCCGTTCATCCTATGTTACGGCACCACCGGACGCTGATGCCCGCGGACTATGCCCCATCCATTGCACCGGAAGACTTTACCACTCACATCGACAACCCATATTTCACTCTGTCCGTTGGCAAGCGGCTGCTGTATCAGGTGCGTGCCGCCGATAACTCAGCACTCATTGAGCGTATTGAAATCATGATTCCCGGCTGGACCCGTAGAGTCAACGGGGTCCTCACTCTGGTTTTCTGGGATCGAGTGTATAAAAACGGCCAATTGATCGAAGATACCCGCGACTATATCGCCCAGCATAGACGAACCGGTGACGTCTGGTATTTCGGCGAGCACGTGGATAATTATAAAAACGGCGTCCTCACCGATCACGAGGGCCAGTGGCTGGCCGGCGAAAACGGTGCGCAGCCGGGCCGGCTGGTCCTCGGCACGCCGATTATGGGCGCCTATTTCATCAACGAATACCTGCCCGGCGAAGCTCAGGACGATACCCTGGTCGTCGGTCTTCATGAAACGGTACATACCCCGGTCGGAGCATTTTCAGGGTGTGTCAAACATCTGGACGGCTCCCCGCTCTTCTCGGAATTTGAGCACACCTACTATTGCGCGGACGATGGCGTTCAGGGAACCGTTTACGAAGCGGCTTTCAACGAACAGGGAGAACTCGAAGAGATTGTTGAACTCATGGAAATTGATCTTTCAGGGGCATCTGACATTGTTCTGCCAGCCGCCTACGAACGCCAGGGTGTCGTGCCGGCACAGAGCAAATAAGCATCACAGTAGGCTCTCGCCGTATCCGGGGACTTTGTGACACTGCCCGATAGACGGCATTGAGCGGGCCGTGGCCTGGGACTTACCGGGTCCAGCCGTTGTTGCGTTTCAGGACCTTGTCCGGCTCGCTTTTTTGCGATGGCGTCGCTCGCGTGCCGCGGTGTCCTGCCGGTAATAGCCGGCTAGGACCTGATAGAGCGCCGGCATCTCTTTTTGCATGCGCAGGGGACGATCGAAGAAAATCTCCGTGGCAACCGCGAAAAATTCCGCCTCATCTACCGCACCATAGTGATCCAGAAGGCTCTTACGCCCCTTGTCGGCATCATTTCTCAACTGAAAGAAGGCCTGTTCGCACACCTGTACCCACTGGCGGTACCGTTCTCTGTTTGGCAGGATCGGGGTGCCGTCGGCGGCGCCGTCACGCATGTCGAGGATGTGGGCAAACTCGTGGTAGACGACGTTGTGGCCGTCGGTGGCGTGGCGTGTACCGCGAAGCACCGCATCCCAGACCAGGACGACGGTTTCGCCGGCCGAGGCCAGGCCAAGAATTGCTTGCTGGTCCGGGACGATATCACCGGCCCCGTTAAACATGCTTGTGCGTGATGGCGGCATAGCTACGGTGGTGGGATAGACGAGGATCGCGGCAAGTTTGAGGTATTGAAACGGTGGCAGACCCAGGACAAGCAGGCACGCCTGGGCGCTGATCACTACACTGATCTCGTCGGTGATGGTGAGGCCGCCGCACCCCTCAAAATTCTTCTCGGCGATAAAAATCGCCACAAGCTGTTCAAGCTGGGATCGCTCGGCAGTATCGAGATATGTATAATGGGGCACCCTGTTCCGCATTATTTCCCGCCACTTGTCGGGAAAAGGCTTTTGCAGAATTTTGCGTTGTTTGTATTCCCGAAACCACTTGAACATCGGAATTAATATCCTGCTTCAAGAAAGGGTTCGGTGCACCGCATCCTGCCAGCCCTGGTATTTACGCCTTCGCAGCGAGCTGACGAGCGGCGGGGTGAAACGCCCTCCAATTGCCAGGGGTCGGCAAAATCTGCCGGCCCGGGGAAACTCGGCGGGCTTGGTGGCGCGGGTGATGCCGAAGATGGTTTGTTCGCCTTCGTCATGGTACGAACATAGCGTTGTAACCTTCCTTCGTATAGGGCACGGGCATCTTGAAAAATTCTGTTTTCGATCATCGGTGAAAACCATCTTTTTCATGATAGCTTCCTGTCTGTTTTTTTGATGTACCGGGGGCCCAGCACTTCTCTCGACCACTACGTAGTACGTCCGCGGGTGTGGTCGGTCAATGGAAAATGTGCTGATTTGGGGGGATTGCCGGGACACGGGGGACGATTTTTTGCAAGAACATCGTAAGTGATGCACTCGCAAAAAGTCTAATGTAGGGTCTGAGATGGCTAAGTAAAAACACTGCTCACAGGAGTGGTGGTTGGTCTGATCTCGCAGTGGTACCTGTGGTACGAGGAGAATTCAAAACGATCCCACGACCATGGAGAGCGAAGTTTTTGTAAGAGCCGGTAGACGATGTCGTCCCAACAGTGGTACAGGTGAGAGATGATCAGAACCAGACGTGGTCGTCTCTGAATACCTAGGGGGCGTGTCCGAAACAGAACCGCGCACAAGTCTTCATCTGGAGAAGACCAAGACACAATCAATCACCTGAGGAGGGCGTGTCGTGAGTGTTATTGTTATTGTCAAACGGGTGTTTCGCATGGATCACACCCAGAAGTTGGTTCCCCTGCTCAAACAGCTTCGCGAAGAATCTTCAAAAAGACCTGGTTATATCTCACGAACCACCTACTCGAAAATCAGTGATCCGGGTGAGCTCATCGTGATTGCTGAGTGGGAGAGTGTGGAAGATTGGATGAACTGGATGAATACCGAGGAGTCCAGGGAGTTGCAGTGGCAGATCGATTCAATTATTGGAGAAAAAACTACTTTTGAGGTGTACAGACCGGAAGAGTATTAGCGCCTGCTCGGATGTGTTGCGACTGGTACGCGTGATATCCACCGGTCGATGCGCACCAGCGTTTGTCGCAGTGGCCATGAAGGGTGAGCCTGGTGTGTAAAGGCCGTAAAAACTTACGTATGTCCTATTGTTTATGAGTGCCGATCTTATCGAAATCAATGATTTTCTGGGCAAACACCCACCTTTTTGCCTGCTTCCCGAGCAGGTGGTAGTGGATGCGGCCGGCGCCATCGAGATATCTTATTGCCGGTATGCCGGTGGGTGCCCAGCTATCGCTCATCGACCATACCGTTTCGAAGGTGGCGCTGAAAGGCGGCCATAACCCAGCCGTGGATGGTGGCCTGGGTGAAACGATAGAGCCGCCACAATAGAAAGGGTCTGAAGTCATGGATGGCGATGATTGCAAACCGGCCCCGGCTGACCGCCTGGAACTCCATACGTGCCGCCGTCTTTGCCTTTGTGCCGGACAGCAGGCCGCCGATGATAGCATAGACCTGTTTATCCGGTGTGCTTACCGGCTCATCGTGCTGCAATTGTAAAAGGGTTATGCCAAACAGGCGCAGGGTAATCAGCCACTGGCCCGTCGACTCTTGGCGGCAACGGATCAGCGGCCGGATTGCCCGTCCAAGCCAGGTAAAATAGTGGTGTGCCAGCCAGCCGGGGTCGGTGCCCGCTGGCAACCTGACCCGTTGAATTGAACGGACGCTCGATGAGCGTTCGAAGTCGCGTTTGTCACTGATCACGGAACGTTCGCGGGGGCTGTGGGGCAATGCGCCGGTGTCCGCGTCGAGATAGTTTGCCAGATACCCGAAACAGGTACCGGCACCTTCGGCAAGATAGCGCTGGAGCGGATTGTCTGACACCAGGGTGTCATATTTGACAGCCTCGGTGAAGATCGAGATGAGGCTTGGATGGGTGCGAGGGCTCAAGAGTCGCACAAAAGCCTTGAAAAGCGGTTTCGGGAATCGTTTGACCACATGTACTCGACTGGTGCGACCGTGGTTGTGGGCGCCATGTTCAAGAATGTCGGCAAGGGTGATGATGTCCGGGCCGCCGATGTCATAGCTTTTGCCAAACATCTCCTCGCTACCGAGGCAGTGGTGAAAGGCCCGCATCACGTCGGTAAGGGTGATTGGCTGTTTTTTCCCCAGTGCCCACATCGGCACCAGAAGCAGCGGCGCCCGCCGCACCACCTGTTCCAGAAGCGTGATGGCGCTGCTGCCCGGTCCGACAATCAGGCTGCAGCGAATGGTGGTGACGGCAATGCCGCTGCCGGCCAGTTCTTCGGTCACTTCGTTGCGGCTCTGCAACAAGGTTCTGGAGACGTTTCCCTGGGGGATCATACCGCCCAGATAGACGATGTGTCGCACCTTGTTTACGGCGGCGGCCCGGGCGAAGTTGGCGGCCTGCAGAAGGTCCATGTCCTCGCATCGCGCCTGGTCGAGGCGGGCGGTTGGCACCCGGGTGTGAGCCAGGTAGATGGCATAGTCCACCCCGTTCAAAACCTTTTCCAGATCAGGCCGCCGGAAAAAATCGCTCACCCGCCAGACCACGTCCAGTCCCGGTGAGCCCAGAGCGGCCCGATGCGGCGAACGGGTAATGGCGATTGTGTCATAATGGGGACTCATATAGTGACAGAGCCCATTTCCGATAAAACCGCTGGCGCCGAAAATTGCCAACCTGGGACGCATTTGTGTGGTCAATGAGTATCTGTTAAAAAGAGTGCCGGTCAGCAAAGATAGCGTTGTGAAAATTTTGCTCTGAGTCGTCGTGGGATCGTTTTGACTTCTCGACACACCTCAGAGGGCTGCGAGGTCAAAACGACCACCACTTCTACGAGCTGTGTTTTTATCGAGCCATCCTATCTTGTAAGAGAGATGTCCACCGACGTCGCCGCAAAATCGACTTTGTTACCTTCAAGATGGCGCCCGCGGTGCCATAAGCATGCTTCGTACCAGAACGCTTTAAACGGTTTACCATGTAAAGCTACCAATTTCTACCGGTTGTTGCTAATTTAACAGGTGTTACCCGTCACGAGAATTTCTG
>Ga0272442_10004419_pt1 | contig 19251 bp, 18 predicted proteins | sample SSMForm2O_FD_200262 | JGI IMG/M metagenome (GOLD analysis project Ga0272442, IMG submission 200262) | Marine sediment archaeal communities from Little Sippewissett salt marsh, Falmouth, MA, United States - SSM-Form-2O | ecosystem: Environmental > Aquatic > Marine > Wetlands > Sediment ... | reverse complement strand
TCGAACGCAGGGTCAACTGCCGTGCCATTCCGCCTTCGGCGGATAGGTGCAGGCCCCCGTGCCTGCCCTGATGATTCGACAATGGCAGACGCTGCGCCGTCGCAGAAGGGCAAACGGCGTAAAGGTCTCGGTATCCGCCGCCGGGTCGGCCTCATTCAGGCAGTTCAGATGTAGATGAAATGAAGTTGGGCGGGTGCTGCTTTCGGCCTGCGAGCACGAGTGCGCTTCGGCCCGTTTTCGCCGGGTCACTCGCCTAACGGCTCCCACTGGCCGAAGGCCGCGACGTGGACTTGCACCTGTGGATGCGAGCTGTAGCTCTCGTTGCAGTTGTAGTACCAGCCTAACTGCTCGGAGTCGCCGCCGCCCTGCGTGGTGATGAGAAAACGGTTGGACAGAGAACCGATATTGACCGCGCGGTCGCGCGGCGACAACTTGTCCCCGCCCTGCGGGTCGATAGGAATCCAGCCATAGTTCGGCAGATACACCTCCGGCCAGCGATGGAACACGTCGTCGGTGCTGGCGTCGTCGCCGCGGACGACCAGGGCACCAACGTAACGAGCGGGTAGCCCCGCGGCCCGGCACAACGCGATGAAGCTGAAGGAGTATTCCGAGCACGAGCCCGTGCCCCGTTTCAGTACGACGGGCGCGACGTTCCAGCCGCCTTCCAGCTTGTACTCCAGATGTTTGCGCACGTAATCGAAAACCTTGCGCGCCACATAATAGGGATTCTTCTCCGAGCCCACGATGTCCCGGGCCAATTTCTGAATGTACGGATCGTCGATCATGTACTTGCTGCCGTTGACGGTATAGGCGGCGCGAATTTCGGGCGGAATGTCATCGAGGGTGCCGCAGCGGTCGGGATAGATGAAGTAGCGAATGTCCGAGATCTCCACGTCCACCGTCATGACCGATTCGGTCGTCGACTCCGACGCGACGTTTTCGTATCCAAAGACCGCAACCGGCTGTTGCCAGCGATCCTCTTCGAGAACGCAGCGGTCCGGCGCGAACGAGACGGAGCTGACCTTCTGCTGCGGCATCTCTTGCGGCACGGCCAGGAACACCTGCAAATCCTTGAGCCCGCCCTTGCCATAGACCTTGACCTCGTGCGTCAAAGTCACCCGGGCCCGACGCGTGTCCTTGAGCCGGTACAACTCGTCGTCGCTCCGCACCAGGCAGTACAGTTTGTCGTTCTGGTAGTCGAGGTTCCAGAGGTGCTGCCCGTCCCAGGCCAAGCCGCGCGCGTAGGGCCCCGGCGCGTCCAGCACCATGAGCACGTCGCCGCTGTCGGGATCGACCATGTACACCTCATCGGCCAGGCGGTCGGAGCACCACAGGTGCGTCCCGTCGAAGGCCAGCCCGTTGGGCGAGCGGGCCGGTGCGGCCAGGGTCTTGACCGCCGTCCCGTCGCTCAGATCGATCTTCATGATCTCGCGGTCCTTGCTGTCGCTGACCCAGAGGGTCTCGCCATCCCAGGCCAGGCCGTCGGGAGTGCGCGACGGCGCGTCGAGAGCCTTGACAATGGTGCCGTCGGCGGGATCGACCTGGAAAATCTTGCGGCTGTTGCGGTCCGCATTCCAGAGGTGCGTGCCGTCCCACGCCAGACCCATCGGCCAGAAGCCCGGAGACCGAATGCTCCGCACGACCGCCCCCGTCTCGCAATCCACGCGGAACAGCCGGTCCGCCTTGTGATCCGCTACCCAGAGACACTCCCCGTCAAACGTCAGCCCCGTGCCAAACCCACCCGGCGCCGAAACCGACCGAACCACCTTCCCCGGATACGCCTCAACCGAAAAACTCAACCCCGCAAGCAACACCAACACCACAAGAGCATATCTGCGTAACATAGAACTCCCCTTCCACACTGGGTCGAATTAGCAGGATGCCGAGGCCGGCCACGCACTGTTGCCTGCGCCGATGCCTTGGCCCTTCCTTGCGTGTAATTCTAAGCGACTGGCATGAGGTGTAAAGCTGAAATGGTTCTGCTCGCCTGGCGGAGCGAGGGAGGAACGGGCAATGTCCACTCGAATTCGCTGTCGGTGCCGACGGAAACGCCGTGTTCGGCGGCCTGATAGCCGGCATACCACCTGAGCCACGCCCCCCTCCCCTGCAGAGGGGATTTACGCAACGAAAAAGAGACGGCCGGTCGTTGCTTGCGAGATCGGCCCGCTGGTGATACGGTATACTTTGTATTCGAGTTGCCTGGAGAGGCACTGGAGAGTTTGTGGATCGAATGCGAAGGAGTTGAACATGCCTTTGATTGAACTCGACACCTCGTGCGATTTGTCGGACGGCGAGAAGAAGCAAGGCCTGACCCGGACGCTGTCGGCGCTGGCGGCCGAGGGCATCGGCAAGCCCGAGCAGTACGTCATGGCGTGCGTGCGCGATAAGGTGGCCATGAGCATGAGCGGTGCGGCCGGCCCCTGCGCGCTGGTGACGATCAAGTCGATCGGCGGCCTGAGCCGGGCGGTGAACCGAACGCTGGCCGAGCGCATCAGCCAGACCCTCCACAACGAGCTGGCCGTCCCCAAGGAACGCATCTACCTGACCTTCGAAGAACTCCCCCCCACCCACTGGGCCTGGAAAGGCAACACCTTCGGCTAAACCGCCGCTTCGCTCAACAACATGCGCAGGCACGCACGCCCCCTCGAAACGGGCCCGGCACTACAAGGTTTTTCTTGGCAGTGGACGGGATTTCAGAGATATTACCTACTGCGATCCATGGTGGACTGCGCGAGAAAAGAACGCCGAGGCGATGTGATGATACAGAAGGTTACGTTCATTGAATGCTGCCGACCCCGTTCCTTGGCAAGAGAGGCCTGATGTCTTATGTTGCTGCGCTCGCGAAACTGGCTTTCTTCGGCTATCAAGCGTGACTCAGAGATCAAGGATGCTCTTGACGAGCTATCGCGACTGATCCGGGACTATGAAGATGCAGCGAAACCGTCGCGTTGCAGGGGGCCAGCCAGGCGTTTCTTCTCCGCCGAGATAGATCTCTTCAGGCCCAATTCCATACTCTTTGTTGTTGTCAGCGCTGTCTGCGGTGTTGCAGGAGTCGTTTTTGGGGCGACGTATCCCGAGTTCAACGCGGCCCCCTGGGCGGATGCTCTGTTAAGAACGGCGGTTACTGTATTTGTCGTTGGTGTCTCGCTTGTGAACCTGACCCGTTCGATAAGTGAATCCGGGCGATTCGCTGGCGAATACCTGTACGAATCGTGCAGGATGAAGGCATTTTGTTGCATGACACTGCTCGCTGCCTTGATCGCACTTGTCGCTCGTTCTCTCATTGCCGTGACGCCTGCGCCACTGTCTGTTGGCCTGTGTGGGGCGGCAGTGGGGGCCGCTGCATATTCCCTTGCCATGCTTGCCTTCGTAATGCTTGAGACGATACGTTGTTCATTGCCGGGCAAGGCCGTAGAAGTCGTCTCGAAGTACGCCGCACGGAGACTGTGCCACGCCTACCTCAGAGAAGCTTACGTTAGGCTCTTCATGACACAGCACAAACACCAACTGGAAGAATGGTGCACGGCAAACTGCAAAGCCATCCATCCCCCGTCTCGATACTACCGACACTATTTCGAATCGCACCACGGCGAGGTCGACCCAGGAAACGACTGGGAAATCAAATTGCGGGGAAGACGTTCCGGCGAAGACTTGTATAGGGATTACTGTCTGCATCGCGTGGCAGAATTGGACACGTACCTGGCGGAAAGGGGCGCTGAACTCTATCTGAGTTCACATAACTCGGGGAGGAAGAGTAGCCTATTGGGCATTCTGGCTTCTGCGAAGGCACCTCCCGATGATAGCATCAGAACCGAAGTAGAGAAGGTAAGTGAACGGGCCGTTAGGCCTCGAAAGCTCCCGTTCAAAGTGGAGGCCGACGATTTCTGGGATAGCCAGGGAAACGCCTTGAACGAAGCGATCGAGAGAGCCATAAGGAGGAGTGATCCGGTAGAGTTGCGAGCCTATCTTGGTGCGGTGAACGAGCCGTTCTCGGTTCTCGGCCAGATAAAGCAGCGAGAGATTGTCAGGGATGCCTACGGCGGGTTCGATAGGAGGGGCTACGATTTCTTGCGGCTCTATCCTGCGGCACTTCATGAGATACTGGCAAGGAACGATCGCCAAGCGGAACATCAGACCCGTCTCGCGCAAGCGTTACTCAGATGCGTCTGGGACGAAGCACAGGAGCTATGCAGAGCCAGAGACTGTGATACCATGAAGGTGTTCACGTGGGCTGTCGAACTTATGTACAGGGCGATCTGTGACGAAGGCGACACAGGCGGGGCGCTCCTGCAGATGCGCGCACAGTTCGGTGGTTTCTACAAGTATGCCGGGGCGTGGCTTGATGATCTGGGGTCGGAAGATGCACAAGGTGTAGAACAAATGCGTCTGGTGCTGTACGAGGGATTGACGAAGTGGCTTCTTGCTGTGTTGGAAAGGCCCGAAGAGGCTGAACTCGTTAAGCAGTTGTGTGACGCTGCACGCGAGATTGTGTTCGGGGACCAAGGGGTCTCATTCGAACGCGGCGAATTGGTTGCACAGCATTTCGTGCTTGCAGGGCATCTTATGTGTCAGCCGGAGGCAAGCAGCGTGAAAGCTGGCGCTGTCCAGCGTCTGTTTTCCGATGAATATGCCGATGAACCGCATGTCGATTTCAAGGACCTTGTAGAGTTTTACCTCAAGTATCCTTTTCCTCCACAGGCGCTCAACGACTACCTGCGCTTGTTCTTCACGGCCGATCACGTAAGCACGGATATGTTGACAGGCAGTTCGAGTTCTTCAGGCGGCGGTTCGACGGGCGTTCACGAGATGGCACTCGCATTCATCTACTTGGGCGCATCTGCATTGGCGGATAGCATGGACACACCTGAGCCTATCGCCAAAGACTTGTCGTACGAACTCAGGGAGGAAGTCATTAGGATCGTGGCGGAGCTCTTCGAAGACGGAAGGCTGCATTATGGGTTGGAGCAGCTCAAGACCTGGCGCGATGAATGTACGGAACTCCACGATGCGGAAGAGGCCAGGAAGATCGTAGAGACTCCGTTTGACCAAGGAAAGATAGAGGAGTGGCGAAGGAAGTTCTGGGAAGCCTATTGCCGATCTTCGCCGGTCTTGTCTTTGTGCATAGAGAACGGCAATTACCAAATTGACGAGACCGCTCTTGTAGAATTGCTCTATCATCTTCCGAAAATGGCGGTGATTGAGTGGAAGCACCCGATTGGCGGGGCGGGCGGTGACAATTACGGGCGGTCCCTTGGGCGATCAAGAGAACGGGATTTGTTGTGGAATATGACAAAAACCCAGAGTGCGGCCTCGAGAACGCATGGTGGGCTTGCTGAAGCGGTGCGACAAGCGGCTGGTTGGTTGAAGGCACAGACTTGTAGAGCTGAAAACGCAGTAATCGTGGTTGCTTCTAAACATCGGATTGCGAGTGAGTTGTATCGAGAAGAGAGTTTCATACCTCCCTGGAGAGAGGACGTGCGAGCAAAAGGATTCGATGGGTTCTACGATGGATACCCCTTGGTGTGGCTCAGGAAACAGGATGACGGAGAGGGCGATGAAAAACAGGAACGAGCGGGAGACCAGGTTGTAGCGGTTGACTTGAGAGGATGGAAGGCCATAAAGGTTAGGAAGTCTGTCGTTACCAAACAGGAGTTCGGCGAGTTGGATATTCGAACGTGGACGCAGGCGGAGATAGCAAAGGCGGTGGAATCGGAGAAGTTGAAAGCGGAGGATGTGGACAAGGCCAAAGGCAATTGTCCCGTTGACGTTTCGCTCTACTGGGAATTCGCAACAGACGATTTGCCACCCGTACGAGCTTTCGAAGTGCATCCTCCTGACGATAGGCCTGCCCACCGGGGCAGTCCCGAGCCTGCGACTGATTCGCCTGACGATTGAGTCTTGTGTGCTCAACAGGCGCCGTCGAGGCCACCTTGACAAGGTGCACGCCCGCCAGCGTCGCTGAGAAGACAGAAGAATCACTTGGCGTTTGCCGATGGGGTTGGTATAATTGAACCATAATTGAACTTTTATAGTTCACTTTTGGGGTATGGGTATGAAGTCGATTACGGTTCATAATCTGGATGACTCGTTGGAAGCGATGATTGCGGAGCGGGCCAGGAAGGACGGTTTGAGTCTGAACAAGACGGTCAAGCTGCTGTTGCGCAAGGCTCTGGGCCTGGATCCGACGGGCGGAACGGAGAAGAAAGGTGATTTTTCCGAGCTTTGCGGCGTGTGGTCCAAGGGCGAGAAGGCCGAGTTTGACAGGAACACCAAGGACCTGCGCAAGGTCGAGCGACGGGATTGGCAATGAGAAAAATCCTGATCGACACCAGCGCGTACAGCTCGTTGCTACGCGGCAGTACCGAGGTCCTTGAGGCACTGGAACGAGCGGATTTAGTGTACCTGTCGATTTTCGTGCTGGCCGAGTTGTACGTCGGCTTCAAGGGCGGCTCGAAAGAGGCGGCGAACAAGCGGCTGCTCGGGCGGTTCCTGGCCCGGCCGACGGTTCGGATTCTCCACGCTACGGAAGAGACCGCGGACGTCTTCGCCGTCATCAAGTGCGCCCTCAAACAGGCCGGCACGCCCATCCCGCTCAACGATGTGTGGATTGCCGCCCACGCCGTCGAGACCGGCTCCGTACTGATTACCTTCGACTCGCATTTCACCAAAGTCAGCGGCCTGCGTTTGTGGGACGGCGCTGCCCGGGAATGACAGCGGGGACGCGTGTCTGGGATTTGGCCGTTGCGTATTCGCCCTTGTTTAGGATTTCGGATTCGCTGCTTCGTGCTTGCGGCCTACTTTTTGCAGGCCGCCTCGCGGTCGTAGACCTTTTCGGCGATACGTTCGAGGTCGCTGGCGATTTGGCGTGACCTATCCGTTGGCGAGAAGTTGTTTGACTTGCCGGTGCAGTTTGGGCAGGTCAGCCTGGAGGATGCCCCAGACGGTTTGGTTTTCCACGACGGCGTACCCGTGTACGATGACGTTCCGCAGGTCGATAATCTCGCGGGCGTCTTCGATTTGCTTTTCAATCCCTTCATCCACGCGGACGGCCTGATTGAGAGCTTCGCCGACAATCATCAGTTGCCGTTCCACCGCGGACCGAAGGAACAGATCGCTGTCATAATCCGCGAGGGTCTTGTTTCCGACGAACTCGACGATGGCCTCACAGGCTTCGAGGATATCGTACAGGTATTTTTTGCTCTCAGGCCGCATAAATCTGGTACCGCGCCTTGTCGATGGACTCTCGCAGATATGGGTTCTTCACCGCCCCGCTCTCAACAAGGTCAATGGGGCGGGCGAACAAATCCTGGAGAGCGGCGAGGAGTCCGAAGTAGGATTTGGCGTGACGGACCGGCTCCATCGGTTCAAACTCAACGAGGAAATCGATGTCGCTGCGCTGCGGATCAAACGTCGCTTCGGCCAGAGCCGAGCCGAACACCTCCAGGCATCTGACGCCAAAACGCCGGCACAAATCATTCAGGTCTTCTCTGCGATCATTGAGAGCCTTGATCACGACGGTCTCACTCCTTAACCAGCGTCGATTCACGATCCACCACCCGCAAGTCTACGCTGGCGCCGCCTCGCTGTCAACGTGTTCGCCGCGGTCTTCGAGGTTGTTCAGGATTTCGGATTCGGCACTTCGGGCTTGTGGCCTATTTCTTGTAGGCGGCTTTGGGGTCGTAGACTTTTTGGGCGATGAATTCGAGGTTGGTGGCGGTGTTGGGTTTGAGGGCCCGGTAGAAGCAGGACTGGTAGCCGACGTGGCATTGGCCGGCGTCTACGGCGACCTTGAGGATGAGGCAGTCCTGGTCGCAATCGACGAGGATCTGCTTGACAGTCTGGAAGTGGCCGGACTGCTCGCCCTTCTTCCAGAGCTTCCGGCGGGAGCGGCTATAGTAGGTGGCCCGGCCGGTTTCAATGGTGCGGTCGAGGGCTTCGCGGTTCATGTAGGCGACCATCAGGACCTGGCCGGTCTCGGCGTCCTGGGCGATGGCGGTGATCAGCCCGTCGGCGTTGAACTTCGGGGCGAACTCGAGTCCTTCTTCAATCTGCTTCGATTCCAAGAGCATCTACCTCACAAGCGGGTCGGCAACAAATACTGCGACAAGCCAGCCGTGGGCTCGCGTCTGGAGGCTGTGGCCGGATGCTTTAGCGCGCTCGGCAGGACACGACGCTCGGACCTTCTCGGCCGAGGTCGGCGAACCGGGCGACGCAGCCAACGAGGCGGCACAGGGATTCCTGGCTGATAACGTCTTGTCGGGGCATGTTTTACCCACTATGATGCGCAAAAACAAGCGGTTTCTTCGAGGTGTACGTTGCCGAAAGCCCAACAGGCCGGGACCCACCGGCGTTTGTCACTGATCGCTCGCATTACGGTCGCGACCGTCGCGATCGTCTGGGTCCTGCGCGGCCAGGATTGGGGCGAGCTCGGCGGGGTCTTGCGGCGGCTCAGTTGGCTGTATTTCGCGTTGGGCCTGGCGACGTTCGTGGCTGGACAGCTCATCATCGCCCTGCGCTGGTGGGTGTTGCTGCACGCCCAATCGATCCACCTGACGGTGCCCACCGTCTTTCGGCTGCATTTTCTCGGACTTTTTTACAACAATGTGATGCCCGGCTCGGTCGGCGGCGACGTACTGCGCGCCTGGTACGTGACCAAGCACACGGAGAAGCGCCTGGAGGGTGCGCTGAGCGTGGTGGTGGACCGTTTTATCGGTCTTTCGGGCCTGCTGGTCATGGCGGCGGCGGCCTATCTGCTGTTCCTGCGAGGCCACCTGGCCGCTCCGGCCGCAGGTGACCGGGCCGGCGCAGGGCAGTGGTTCCACACACACCGGGGCCTACTCCTGGCCGCCGGGCTGGTCGTGGCTGCGGCAGCCGTTTTCTCATTTTCGCATCCCTATATCCGAAAAAGAGTTACGCGCATGATGGGCCGGGCATTGCACCGGGGCGAGGCCCTCCTTGCCCGCTTGAAACTGGCTGTCATTGTCTACTGCCGCAAGCCTCTGACGATACTTCTGGCGGTCCTGCTGACCGTGCTTTCGCAAAGCACGGTGATCGTGGCGTTCTGGCTGCTGGGGCGAAATCTGGCCATTGATGCTTCACTGAAGCACTATTTCGTCATTTTTCCAGTGATGTGGGTAGTTGCCGCGGTGCCGATCAGCCTGGCAGGTTTGGGCGTCTTCGAAGCCGGTCTCGTGGAGCTGTTCGTCGGCCTGACCGGTACAATCGCCGAAAAGGCCCTGGCGCTGGCGGTCTGCCAACGGCTCTTCTGGGTATTGGCCGCCCTACCTGGAGGAATCGTACATTTGCTCGGAGCCCACCTGCCGCGCGAGATTTTTGTTGACGCCGAAAAGCCCGTAAATTAAGCTTTTAGCGTCGGATAAGGCATAGCTTTCCCCGGAAAAGGGCATCGAGACGGGGGTTTTTGCGTGTAGCAGCAAAGGGCTGCTGTTGCGGCATGACGATTACAAGGCGTTTCAAGAGCTACTTCCTGCGAGGTTTGGCGGTTCTGCTGCCGACCATGCTGACGATATGGATTCTGGCGTGGGGTTACGGATTAATCCAAAGAAACATCAGTGTTCACATCAACCGGGGGTTGGTCTGGTCGATCATGCAGACTCAGGGCCCGGAGGGCCTGGCGAAAGAGGACTTGGACCAGATCCTCGTGGTAGGGGCGGCCGGTTCGGCGGTGGGCTTCCTCATCGCGCTGGTACTGATCGTTCTGGTAGGTGCGATATTGGCCAGCGTGGTGGGCCGGGGTCTCTGGCGTCTCGTCGAGGCCTTTATCCGCAGCACGCCGGTGCTGCGGCGGGTCTATCCCTATGTCAAGCAGGTGACCGATTTCGTGTTGACCCAGGAGGAGCAGAAGAAGATGTTCTCGCGCGTGGTGGCGGTCGAATACCCGCGCAAGGGCATCTGGTCGATCGGTTTCGTCACCGGCTCGGGGCTCAAGAAGATCACCGCCAGCATCCAGAAGGAGTTTTTGACAATTCTGATACCGAACTCGCCGACGCCTATCACCGGCTATGTGATCGTGGTGCCTAAGGAGCAGACCATCGCCCTGGACATGACCATTGAAGAAGCGTTCCGGTTCGCCATTAGCGCCGGCGTGGTGGCGCCCGACAGCCAGCGGGTGATGGCCCCGCCGGCGAGCGAGGCCGAGTTGCCACAAACGCAGTGACAAGTACGCTGGAGTCGTAATTAAGGAGACCAACATTGCTTTTCAAGATTTCGGGCAAGCATATCAGCATTACCGATGCCCTTCGCGCCCACGCCGAGGAAAAAACGGCAAAGCTTCCGCGCTATTACAACAGCATCAACCAGGTGGAAGTCGTAATCGACGGCAGTAACGGCGGCAACAGCATCAGCGTCGAGGTCATCGCCCGGGGTGAACACAGCAATATCTTCGTGGCCACCGAAGCCGGGGAGGACGCGTACCAGTGCATTGACCTGGCCGTGCATAAGCTCGAGAGGCAACTGCGAAGGAAGAAAACGAAGGAAAGAGATAATAAGCATGCCGGCGGGCGCGAGCCCTTGTAGCCCTCGTTTGTCCCGGCTGCGTCGTGTTGTCGGACGACCGAAACTACGGATTAGGCAGGCGCAAAGGATGAAATTTCAAGAGTTTGTGTGCTTTGAAGCAACGATTCCCGAACTGGACAACGCAGATCGCGATGCGGCGATCGGGGCGCTGGTCTCGGCCCTAGCCAAGGCGGGCAGAATCCCCGCACAATCGGCCCGGGAAATCACCGAAGCCGTGATCAAACGAGAGAACGAGGCCAGTACCGGCATGGGCAAAGGCGTGGCGGTGCCGCACGTGAAACACACCGCCGCAAAAAAGGTGATGGCCGCCATCGCGCAAAGCGATGCCGGCATCGATTTTGCCGCCTTGGACGAGCAGCCGGTGTACTCGATCATTCTGCTCGTCAGCCCGACCGACAGTCCCGACGACCACCTCCAGGCGATGGAACTGTTGTTCAAACATCTACAGAAGGAGAGATTCCGCAAGTTCCTGCGACAGTGCCGGTTACCCGAACAACTCGAAGACCTGTTAACAGAAGCCGACGAGGACCCCTCGTGGTAGGCCGGGCCCAGCAAGCCGTGAGGCGGGGAGGCCCAAAATGCTGACGGGAGAAGAAACATTGGAAGAACTGGTGTGCGAGACAACGGTGGAGATCAAAAACGCCGAAGGACTCCACATGCGCCCCGCCATGAAATTCGTGGACGTCGCCAGCCAGTTTGCCTGCGATATCACCGTCAGCAACGACGAAATGAAAGCCGATGCCAAGAGCATCATGGAAATGAGCATGCTGGCGGCCACCTACGGCACCCGGTTGCAAATCAAGGCCGAAGGCGCGCAGGCGGAGGAGGCCATCAGCGCCCTGACGGACCTCGTGGAAGTCCGCATGTTTGACGAGCCGCCGCCCGAAAACGCCAGTGGTTAGATGCTGATATGGAGATCAAAAAAGGAATAGCTGTTTCGCCGGGCATCTCAATCGGCGCCTGCCTCATTATCGACTCTGAGGACTACCGAATCCCACATCGGCAGATCAACCCCTCCCAGCGCCTCACGGAGGTTCAACGGGTGCGCAACGCCTTCCGCGACGCGGCACAGGAGTTGACCGAACTCGAGCAGGCGCAGGACCAGACCGGGGGCGGGCGGATCAAAGACATTTTCGCGGTGCATTTGCGCTTTCTGCGCGACCGCAGCCTGCGTCGCAAAGTCACGGATATGGTTCACGCCGACTCGGTCACGGCCGAATACGCCGTCTCCACGGTGCTGCGCGAGATTGCCTCCCGTTTCACCAACGTCCGGGACACATACATCAGCGAGCGGGCCGCTGATATCTATGACATCGAGCGTCGTCTTCTCCGCCAGCTTCTGGGCCACAAGCGCGAGGACCTCGGCCACCTCAAGGAAGAGGTGATCATCGTGGCGCGGGAGCTGAGCCCGACGCAGACGGCCGGCTTCAACAAGGCTTTCGTCAAGGGCCTGGCCAGCGACGTCGGCGGACGCACGAGTCACGCCGCCATCGTCGCGCGGTCGCTGGGCATTCCCGCCGTCGTCGCTCTCGAAGACCTCACGGAGATCGTGCGCGGCGGCGATACGGTCATTATCGACGGCAATCGCGGCATCGTCATCGTCAATCCGGACGAGGACACCATAAGCGAATACGAGAGGTATTCGCGCGATTTCCTCGCGTTGGAGCACAAGCTCGACGCCATCCGGGAGAAACCCGCCGTCACGCGCGACGGCGTACGGATTGCCCTCCTCGGCAACATTGAGTTCCCCGACGAGGCGCGGGTCGTCCTGGAAAAAGGCGGTGAGGGGATCGGCCTCTACCGAACCGAATTCCTCTACCTGAACCGGCCGACGGAACCGACGGAACAAGAGCACTACGAAGCGTACGCTGAAACCATCCGCGTCTTCAAGGAACGTCCGGTCGTCATTCGCACGGTCGACCTGGGCGCCGACAAGTACACGCAGAGCCGGCGTTGGGCGCCCGAGCCCAACCCGTTTCTGGGCCTGCGTTCCATCCGCTATTGCCTGCAGAACCTCACGATGTTCAAGCGGCAGCTCCGCGCCATTCTCCGCGCCTCGGTGCTGGGGCAGGTCAAGATCATGTTCCCCCTCGTCACGAACGTGCAGGAGCTGATGCAGGCGAAGATGATCGTGCACGACGTCATGGAGGACCTCGACGAAGAGTCGCTCCGGTACAATCGGAACATCGACGTGGGGATCATGATTGAAACGCCGTCGGCGGCGCTGACGGCCTCCACCCTGGCCCGCGACGCGGACTTCTTCAGCATCGGCACCAACGACCTGACGCAGTACACGCTGGCGGTGGACCGGGGCAACGAGCTGGTCTCGACGTTGTACTCGGCGGCGGACCCGGCCGTGCTGCGGCTGATCCGAATGGTCATGCAGGACGCACACAAGGCCCAGATCGACCTGTCCGTCTGCGGCGAGACGGCCTCGGAACCTGAGTATATCATGCTGCTGCTGGGCATGGGAGCCCGCACGCTGTCCCTGACGCCGCCCATGATACCGGAGATCAAGCAGGTCATTCGCTCTGTCACCCTGGAGGAATGTCACAAGCTGACGCGCAAGGTGTTGGGGATGAACTCGGAAAGACAGATTTCAGCGTACCTGCGCAACGCGGCCCGCAAGGTCCTGCCGGAGGCATACTGATTCGCCGAACCCGGCCAACGAAAAAGACGAGTGGTTGTCGTGCAGGAGTGGTCCCAATGATACGTAAGCCACGGTTCTTTCAGCGCTGATGAGCAGCGAGCGATCGAACGACTATCTTGAAGCCGGAGGGGGCCGTCCGCAGGACGAGCCCGTAAGCGACGCCACGGCCGCGGTGCGCTTTCGCATCCACGGAACCCTGCGGTTTCTCTCCCACGCCGAGACCATGCGTCTCTGGCAACGAGCCTGCGTCCGAGCGGCGCTTTGCCTCAAGTACACCCGGGGGTTCAATCCCCACCCGAAAATGTCCCTGCCGCTGCCGCGCACCGTCGGAGTGGCCTCGGACGACGAGCTGCTCGTCTTGCGGCTCTTTTGCGAGCGCGGCCTCCCGGGCCGGGCCGACGCGGCGGGTCGCCAGATGTGGGAAACCCGGACCCGGGAAACATTGAATCGCACCGTCCCCCACGGCGTGGATGTTGTCTCCGTGGAGCTCATGAGGTCCGGCGTTTCCTTTCGTTGCGGCGCCGCCGTCTACGAGTTCCCCGTGCGGACCGGCGCCCCCGAGGTTGTGGACCGGGTGAAGCAAGCAATTCAGAAGGTGTTGACAAGCGAGCGACTGATGGTAGAACGGAGGTCGCCGAAGAACCCCGGCGCCCGCCATATCGACGTGAGGCCTTTCCTGCAAGCCGTCGACTGGCAGGGCGACGGCCTCAAGGTGACGTGCAACGTGACCGCCTCGGGTACGGTGCGGGTGCAGGAGATGATGGAGGTCCTGGAGCTGGAAACCGGCACGCTGGCCGGGCCGATCCGCAGGACCGCCGTCCAATGGCACGTCGCGTAGACTGAGAACAATTGAAATGCAACGCGGGCCTGGGCCCGATATAAAGGACACAAGAATATGTCACGAGAAATGTTGATCAATGTCGCGGAAAGAGAGGAATGCCGCGTGGCCGTTGTCGAAAAAGGCTCTTTGGAAGAGCTGTACGTCGAACGGGCCAGCGTCGGCACCCACGTCGGCAATATCTACAAGGGGCGAATCGTAAACATCGAATCGGCGATTCAGGCCGCCTTTATCGATATCGGTATCGAGAGAAACGGATTTCTTCACATTAGCGACCTTCATCCCCGATATTTTCCGAAAGCCAAGAGCGACTTGCTGGAGAACATAGGCCGGCGGCAGGCCCTCAAGGATCGCCCGCCGGTCCAGAACTGCCTGCGCCGAGGGCAGGAACTCGTCGTCCAGGTCACCAAGGAAGGCGTCAAGACCAAGGGCCCGACGCTCAGCACCTATCTCGCGCTGGCCGGCAAGCACCTGGTCATGATGCCGTGGATGCGCAGTTTCGGAATCTCACACAAGATCGAGGACGAAGACGAACGCAAGCGTCTTAGCGAAGTGTTCCAAGAAAGCAAGCCCCTCAAAGGGCAGGGATTCATCATCCGCACCGCCGGCGAAGGGGCCTCGAAACGGGATATCCAAAGCGACCTGCGCTACCTCAAGCGGCTCTGGAGAGCCATCGAGAAACGGATCGAGAAGGAAAACGCACCCACGGATATCTACCAGGAATCGGACCTGGTCATCCGCGCCTTGCGCGACGTGTTCAACAGCCAGATCACAAAGATCATCTGCGACGCCGACAGTACCGTTCGCAAAATCAAGGACTTCCTGTCGATCACGATGCCCCGCCTCAAACCCAAGGTGACGCATTACGACGACAAGATCCCGCTCTTCCACAAGTACAAGATTGAGGAGGAAATCGCCAAGATCCAGTCTCGCACCGTGCAGTTGCCGAGCGGGGGCTCCATCGTCATCGAACAAACGGAAGCGCTTGTGTCCATCGACGTCAACAGCGGGCGTTACCGCCGGCAGAAGAGCGCCGAGCAGACGGCGTACGAAAGCAACCTGGAGGCGGCCAAGGAGATCGCGCGGCAGCTCCGCCTGCGCGACTTAGGCGGACTGATCGTCTGCGACTTCATCGACATGCGCAATCAGAAGCACCGCAAGGAGGTGGAACGCGCCTTTCGCGAGATGGTCAAACCCGACCGTGCCCGGGCAAAGATCCTGCGCATCAGTCGCTTCGGCGTGGTGGAAATGACCCGGCAGCGCATGCGCCCGTCCCTTCAACTGAGCACCTACCTGGCCTGCCCGCATTGCGCCGGCACCGGCTTCGTCAAGAGTCATGAGTCGCTGGCGCTGGAGATCATTCGTCTGCTGAACCTGGCCGTCTCGAAGGACCACATCAGGCGCATCGAATTGTCCGTATCCCCTGAAGTGGCCGACTACCTCCAGAACGAAAAACGAGCCGCCATCGCCCAGATCGAACAACTGGCCGAGAAGCGCGTGATCATTCATTCCTCCACGGATCATTCCGGCGAAGGACGCGAGCTGGTCTACTTCAACGAACGCGGGGCGGAGGTGAAACTGTAGGCGGGAGGAACCATGCCGTCCCATTGCGGCCGGACCCGACCCGCCCGTGATTCGCGCGTGCAGGTAAACGTATGGATCAGGTCCGCCAGCAAGCACTGGCCCGATAGAAGCTGCCTGCAAACATGAATCGCACCCCGTTCGTCGGGGCAGGCCCGTTTGAGCTTGACCGGCACTCGGTACAGGTGCAATAATGGCGGTCAGTGATTCCGAATTTTCTGATGGAGACGCAGTAATGACAGCGCGTGATACTGCCGAGTTGAGAGCACGTTCGGCCGGCAAAGCCGTACCGGTGGGCCGGGCCGGACCTGGGACGACGGGATTTGACCTCGATTATGCCCGCAGCGTCATTCGGGCCGAAGCTAATGCCATCTTGTCGATGACGCCGATTGTGGCCGAACCTTTTGCCCGGGCCGCCGAGATGCTCTATCACTGCACCGGCTCCTGCATCGTCAGCGGCATTGGCAAGGCCGGTATTATCGGCCAAAAGATCAGCGCCACGCTGGCTTCGACCGGCACCCCCAGCCATTTTCTCCATCCCGCCGAGGCCGTGCACGGCGACCTGGGCCGGCTGCGAAAGAACGATATCGTCGTAGTCCTCAGCTACGGGGGCGAAACCGACGAGGTCACCCGGCTGATCAACCTCGTGAAACAACTCCAGATCAGCCTCATCGCCATCACCAGCGATTACGACTCGACCCTGAGCCGACACAGCGACGTGGTGCTTTGCATGGGCAAGGTCAGTGAGGCCTGTCCGCTGGGGATCGCGCCCAGCGTCTCGACGGCCTGCATGCTCGCCATCGGCGACGCCCTGGCCTTCACCGTGATGAAGGCACGCCGTTTCAGCGTGGAGGATTACGTTCGTTTCCATCCGGGCGGCTCTCTCGGCACCCAGCTCATGACGGTCGAACAATCCATGATGTTCCGCCCCGGCGAAAAGCTGCCCATCGTCGCGCTGACCGATACGATCCGCCACATGCTGGCTGCGACCAGCGACGTGAAGCGGCACGGCGCGGTCATGGTCGTCAATCAGGAAGGCAGGCTCGCCGGTATCATCACCGACGGCGACCTCCGGCGGCGCCTGACCCAACAGGCGGCGGCGGTCCTCGATTGCAAGGCCGCCGACGTCATGACCGCCGACTGCAAACGCATTCGCGCCGACGCCCTGGCGTCCGAAGCCACCGCGATCTTCCACAAGTACCGCATCGACGAGTTGCCCGTGGTGGACGCCGAGGATCGACCCGTCGGGCTTATCGACGTGCAGGATGTCGTGACCATCAAGGTCGTGGGGTAGCGCTGCCGGCATCCGTGCTTGCCTTCTCGTGAGGGCCGCGGACAGGGAAAGAACCAGGAATGGAACAAACCGTAGTACCACAGATGAAGACGAAATCAGAGATTGACCTGTCCGCTATCGAGCTGCTGGTGCTGGACGTCGACGGCGTGCTGACCGACGGACACCTGATCCTTCACGCCGACGGCAGCGAGAGCAAGCTTTTCGACACCCACGACGGGCACGGCATCCGTCTCTGGCAGCGGGCCGGGCTTAAGGTGGCTTTGCTGAGCGGACGAGCCTGTGCACCGGTGCAGCGCCGCGCCGAGCAACTGGCCATTCCGTACGTGCTTCAGGACTGTCATTTCAAAGAGCCGGCGCTCAAAGAGCTCTTGCAGGAACTGAAACTGAGCGCCGCCGGCGCGGCGTACATCGGCGACGACCTGCCGGACCTGCCGGCGATTCGATACGTGGGCTTCGGCGTGGCTGTCGCCAACGCGGTGGACGAGGTCAAGGAGGCCGCCGATTACGTGACAACGCGGCCGGGGGGACGGGGAGCGGTCCGCGAGGTAATCGAGTATATATTGAAGAACTCCAACAGGTGGCAGGCTCTCATGGATCGGTACATGGCATAGCCGCCCCGAAGGTGGGATTGTGAACGGACGCAAGTTTGCCGTGGGATTCGCAGTGCTGGCGGCGTTGCTCGTCGCCTATCTGGTGTACGCGCAGCTCACCGGAACACCGGCGGTTGACCTCAACATGCCGAAATCGCTGCCGGGGCCGGACGTCCAAAGCGCCGTCGACAACGGCGAAGACCCCATCGGAACGATCGCCGGCGTGGGCATCGGCGCGCTCGAACGGCCGCGATTCTTCCATACGAACGAGAAGCAGCAGGTGGACCGCGAGATGGGCTTCGAAGAGCTCCTCCACAAGGAAGGCGACCAGTGGGAGATCACCAACCCGTTCATGCGGCTGTTCCTGCCCGAGTTTCGCTGCGACGTCACCGCCGACCGGGGGACGTTCCAGCTCGAAACCGCTTTCGGGCGACCGATGCCCAACGACGCCCTCTTCGAAGGCAACGTGGTCATCCACATCGTGCCGCCCGAACCCAACGACGCCATGGAGTGCTTCATCTACCTCGACGACGTCGCATTCGTGGCCGACAAGTCGCTGTTCTCCAGCTCCGGGTCCGTGAGGTTTGCCTCGCGCGGCGCCACCCTGGAAGGGACCGGGCTGGAGCTGCTTTACGACAGCGCCCGCAGCCGGCTGGAGCGGTTTCGCATCTTCGATCTCGACACCCTGCGCCTCCGCAGCGCCGAGATTGGGGCGCTCTCCGACCTCACGTCGCCCGAGGGCGCTTCGGCGCAGACGCAGGCAGTGCCGCCGGCCTCCGACGCAAATGTGCCGGCCGTCCTGGTGGCGGCGGCGCCGCCGAAACGAGACCTCGACGCCGGCGCTGCCGACAGCGACCCCAACGGCCCGCCGGGAGACTTCTACCGGTGCGTCTTTTACGATAACGTCGTCATCGAAGCGCCCGAGCAGGTCATCGTGGCGCACGAGCAACTTTCCATCAACGACATCCTCTGGTCCGATTCCCAGGACGAGGATGATGCCGGCGAGGAGGCCGCGGCGGCGGCCGAGCCCAACGCACCCGTCCCCCTGCCTATCCCCGGTCCCAACGCGCTGGACACCAGCCCCTCGCCGCACCTCGCGTTCGATGCCTTGGGCGAGGAACTCTATGATATTGTCGTGACCTGTGACGGCGGCTTCGTCGTGGCGCCTACCGACGCCGTCGACGCTTTCGCCGATCCGTGCGACCTCACGCCGACGGGCGAGCCCCCGCAACAGGCGCCGCGCGCGGTCGCGGCGGACGATCCGGGCCAGCGGGCCATCGCCCGTCGCATCGATTACCATGTCCCCACCGCCGACACCACGCTGGCCGGCCCGGTGGAATTGACGCTCTACGTCGATCCCAACGGTCTCGGCAGTAGTGCCGAGCCGAACGAACCGGTACCTCTGCACGTCACGGCCCGAAAGTCCGTGCGATTCCTCGCGACCGCCAACCAAGTCCTCTTCGAAGGCGACTGCGTCGCCACGCTCGAGCAGAACGACCTCGACGCCCGCTACCAGCACACGCTCATGGCCCCGAGGTTCACGCTGTCGCTGGCGGTCTCCGACGACGCAGCGTCGCAGCCGACGGCGTCGCTGGAACGGTTCGCCGCTCACGGCGGGTCCGTCTCGCTGGTCGTGCTCAAACGCGCCGACGACGAGCTCATCGGCTGGACGGGCTTCGAAGCCTCGCGCATGGACTACGAGGCAAGCCGCCGGCTCTTCACCGCCTACGGTCCGGGCGTGGTCGCGCTGCATAACGCCCGC
>Ga0272442_10004417_pt1 | contig 19253 bp, 13 predicted proteins | sample SSMForm2O_FD_200262 | JGI IMG/M metagenome (GOLD analysis project Ga0272442, IMG submission 200262) | Marine sediment archaeal communities from Little Sippewissett salt marsh, Falmouth, MA, United States - SSM-Form-2O | ecosystem: Environmental > Aquatic > Marine > Wetlands > Sediment ... | reverse complement strand
CACTCGCCGTGGTTTCATCAAACAAGGTACGGCAATATCAGCAGCAGCCGTATTTTCATCTGTTATGGTTACGGCTCTATCTAAGGAGAATCCGATCAAATATTGGAAAGAATCACTGAAAGACCCTGTCCACCGAATGATTACGGGACAACCCGATCTCGATTCCATTCTCTCCTTATTCCCTCGCACAACAGGAGCCCCTGCGTTTGATCCCAAAGAAATAGCCGAATACATCAAGGGGCTACATACGCAACCAGCAATCAACACGGGGCACCCTTTTCTGGATTTATCTGTCAAAACAGGACTCGCCTATATTGAAGCTACTTTTTGTGGCAACCATCCCAAGTACGGCGTAGGAAGGTATGCAGAAGACCGAAACGACGGATTTCCGCCGATAATCATAGCTACGGTTGATGCTCTCTCGAGTTGGGGTTTGAACAAAAGAGCGATTGAGTTGTTTCATTACTGGCTATCACATTTCGTACAAGAAGACGGAACCTTCGGCTATTACGGGCCCTCCATTACCGAGTATGGCCAGATGCTTCATACGGCGGCATTATTAGCGGAAAGGGCCGGCACGGAGCATTGGTGGCCCGAAAGCTTCAATGCACTTGATCGTATCAGCGAGTATCTCTTACATCTACGTGCCTCTGCGGCTAAAGAGGATGGGTTGATCAGTGGAGTTCCTGAAGCGGACACGCGAAAGGACACGGGCAAGTATTTTCATAATAACGCATGGGCCATCAAGGGCCTTCGTCGATGGGCCGATCTTTGTGAACGTCAGCGAGTTGTTCCTACAACGACGCTATCCACTATACGAAAAGTCTGTACGGGCCTGGCTCAAGATACACTCCGCGCCATCAAGCACACATGGCCAGACGATCCGTCCGATTGGTGGTTGCCGCCACAGGTCGAGCCTTTAACACGACCGACGTGTCTGACTGGTACACGGGAGGCATCCTATACAAATTATCGTTATTGGCCCGAATTACTGTCGAGTGGTCTTTTGCCGAGAGATATGGCTAACAGAATTGTCAACTCGCGTCTTTCGGCCGGGGGGCAATTCTGTGGAATGACCCGCTTCTCCGGACACCTGGATGACTGGCCCCTAGCCGATTATCTCTATGGGTTGTGGTTACTCGGTCGAAAGAAAGATTTCCTCCTCAGCTTGTACGGCCATGTCGCTTATCACCAAGCGGAAGGGCATTTGACAGCCTATGAGCAAGTGTCTTTTCCACCGGGCAAAAAGATGGCGGATTATTGTCTACCCTGTCAGCTCGTTGCCGCCCGAGCCGCACGTCTACTGATCTAACAAAAAGGGAAATGATACGATCTATCATGGAACCGGACATGATGATGGTGGAATAGAAATACAACGTCCACAACTGTAAACGAATTGATTAATCTAAAGCAGCACTAATTTCTACTCGAAGCCCTCGAAGGCCGCAGCCTGAAACTTGGTGACACTCACCCGCACACGATAGAGTCTACGAACAACCTAATCAACCTCTACGAGTCCTGAAACAAACCAGAAAAAGCTGAGGAGTATCGAGAAATACCGGAACAAATTGACGATTTTGAAGAGTGACATGTCCCCTGTAATGTTAGCACAGAGCCCAAATCATTTAGATAATCTCTACTGTCGATGGGCGCATCAAAGCTAATTGAATTATTGTGGAAATTTATCTGATTGCGAATCATACGAAGTTGAAATGGACCAACCCAGATTCCGAAGCGCGCAACAGGCGCGCCACAACTACCTTCGGTTCGCCTACGGTTCGGCTTCGGCTCGCCTTCGGCCAGCATCATAAGTCTAATAATGTCAATCATTAATCGTTAAGCTACAAACACTTACAAACTGGGGTACAGGACTTGTTGTCCGATTTACACCTTGCGGAAACAGACTGCAAAACCACTGGTCGATTTCGACGATACTCCATCACTCCTACCTCAGACCTGAGCGCCTACAAAGATCGATTATGCCAACCCCTCAGACGAGCCAACGTCCAATCGGCAACCGTTCGACGGCGGGGGCCAGTAAGGGATTGACGTTCGTGTAATGCCTCTGTGTCAATTCGGCTTGAATGTTCAAGTAGGTTTTGAACAACCGATAGGGGAACGTCCTGAGCTTGGAGCGCTGTTGAAAACACACTTCGTAAATCGCGGAATCGCAAATCCGGCAGGCCGGCCCGCGTCCTGATTTTCTTCCACTTCTTCCAGGTGTTCGTGTCCCGATCCAGGAGCTTCGTTTGTCCATCGGGCAGTTCCCCCACGTACCGGGTCAGGATCGGAATGAGTGAGGAGTGCAGTGGCCGGGTCTCCATGATCCTACGGGTTTTCTTCGAGCGGGAAATCAGCGAGTGGTTTTCAATGTCGATATCGCCCACCTGGATATTTTCAATATCTTCGGCTCGAAGCCCGGTCGTGATGGCCAACAGGACCCGGACATACCAAATCTCCGATCGTTGGCGGGCGGAGATCAGAAGGTTCTTTACTTGCGCATCTTTCAGGCTGACAACAATTCGCGGCGTGGCTTTGACCTTCTCGACTTCCAGGTCCCGGCTTATGTACCGCCGCTTCTGTCCCCATCGAAGAAAGGCACGGATATTGGATATATCTTTGTTCAATGTCCATTCACCGACGTCTTTGGCCCGTTCGAGAATGAACACATCAATCACACCCTGCGAGATATTTTGAGAGCCTACAGGGCCGTTCACGGCCTCGAACAGACGAAGCGTGTTGGTCGCCTGGTATTTGGACGATTTCTCTAATTGGCGGACATCGTAGGTGCGCAAATACTCCGCTTTTAATTCCGCCCAGGGCAAATCGACCATGATGCGAAGCGTCTCGCTATTCAATTCGGTGTATTTAATCCGGGCGTAGTGCTCGGCCAGATGCTTTGAAGGGAAGGCCCGCTTTCGTTCCTTGCCGTTTTCCCGCCAGGAGATATACCACCCCGGTCGGTCTTTTCGCTGATAGGTTCGTACTTTTTTCATCTTTCTGAAATTCCAAACGCGACCCAAACACAACCCTTGGTTTCATAAGTATACTTATATCAGTTCTTTACGCGGGCCTTTTTTGGTTTACAAAACCAGAGCTCTACCGTTGAGCTGCGTTGGCATCAGAGCATTGAGCGCTAATGTACACCGCGTGGGCCTTCATGGCAAGCAAATTTACGTTTCGCCCTCGAAACGAATTCCATGATAGTCGGTCAGATTCATGATATGATAATGTGAACGGCGTGAATGTAACGAATTGGACGGATATCCCAAAAGAAAAATGTCGCAATCGCTCAAGGGGACAAGTTATGGGAAGAGAAGATAGAACAGATATGACATGCCGGGTTCAGGATTTTTTGGCACTTATAGCTATTTTTCTGTTCGGAATGTCCGGGGTTGGCTTGGGCCGCAATACCGGCTTCGTCCGTCCTGTACCTGAAGTCAAAGAACTTTTCGGAAGCATCCCGCAGAAGTTTCAGGATTATGAGGTGATTTTGAAGCCGGACAAGGACGAGGCCGAATGGTGGGCGGGGGCGCCTTCGGTGGTTCGGGATCGCGAAGGCGTCTTCTGGTTAGCCTGCCGGATGAGGACCGCCGATGCGCCCCGGGGGTTGAGGGGATATGAGATTCGTATCTCGCGAAGCGAGGACGGCATGCATTTCAGCAAAGTTCACTGTATTAAGCGAGGGGATGTCCCCATCCCGGGCTTCGAGCGCCCCGCGTTGTTGATCGATCCGCAAACCGGACGGTTTAAGCTTTACGGCTGCGGTCCGTGGAAAAACGGGCCCTGGAGTATTATCAAATTCGACGATGCGGACGATCCGACGAAGTTCAAAGCGTCTTCTGCAAAAGTGGTGATCGCGCCTTTGCCGAAAGCGTACGATCGCGATGTGATTGTCCATGAGTACAAGGACCCTTTTATTCTCTACGCCGAGGGGGCGTATCACTGTTATGTCATCGGCGTGATTCGCCGGACGGAACGGCTCTTTCATTTTCGCAGCCGGGACGGCGAGCAATGGGAGCCGGTGGGAAGCCCGTATCAGCCGATCATGGACCTCGAAGGCTGGCACGACTTCTATGTGCGTCCGGCCGGCGTGCTGCCGCTGGGCGTCGGGTACCTGTTCATCTACGAGGGATCCAGCAACGACTGGTACGACCCCGTGTATAATATCGCGACGGGTTTGGCTTTCACGTTCGACCTTCACCATGTGATCGACCTGACGCCGGACTCGCCGCTGGTCGTCAGTACGACGCCGAGCGAGCGTTTTCATACGTGGCGCTACTCTCATTGGATGCACGTCGATGATGAAATCTGGGCGTATGCCGAAGTGGCCCGGCCGAATGATTCGAATGAGATTCGGTTGTTTCGCTTGAAAAGATAACCCGCACCTTGAAAGGGGCGTCAAATCTTCTTGCACACCCTGCCGATGAGGTTGACGGAAGGGCCTGCTGAGAAAAACGCGGGCGAGACGCCCTCGCTGCGAATGAGAGAAAAACAGGCAAATTCCACACTTTTTAATCTGGGCAAGAAAAATCTGATCCGGCGAAAGCGCGATGTTATCGGGGCTAAATCGGGCAATGTGTTGCGAGTGAGAGAAGATAGCCGTACATTTTTGACCACAGTTTAGACAAGCCGAACAAGGTGTGCCAAATGCTTCGATAATCCGTATGCCCCCCCATTCAATGTCATGATTTTGCGTTCCTTCGGCACTTCTAAAATGGTTCAAGAAGTCAAACGCCATCTGTCGATGTTCTCTTATTGAGATAACATCATTATTCGTTCAACTTAATGCACAAAGGGTCATGATCATGAGAACGATTTTCACGTCCTCGGCGTTCCTTTTCTGTTTGTTGGTATTGTCCTTTTTCTTGGCGCCGGTGACCGTCGCCGAGGTGCAGCCGCACGCCGGCATGATGCGCTATCCGGATGTCAGTGCGACGCATATCGCGTTCGTTTACGCGGACGATATCTGGGTCGTCCCGCGTTTGGGCGGCGTCGCGTCGCCTTTAGCGAGTCCGCCCGCCGGCGAGTCGTTCCCGCGATTCAGCCCCGACGGACGCACGATCGCCTTCAACGGAAATTACGACGGGAACAACGACATCTACACCGTGCCTCTCAAAGGCGGCATTCCTCAGCGGGTGACATACCATTCCGCCGGGGAGCGCCTCTGCGACTGGACGTTCGACGACCGGCTCGTCTTTGCGATGAACGGCCTGGGCGGATCGGGTCGGCAAACGCAGTTGTTCGCGGTCCCGCAAGCCGGCGGTCTGCCCGACCGGTTGCCCGTTCCGTACGGCGGGTACGGTGTCGTTTCCGAAGACGGCCAATGGCTCGCCTATACGCCGCGCAACCGCGATTTCCGGACCTGGAAGCGTTATCGCGGCGGGTGGGCGTCCGAGATTTGGCTTTTCCATCTGGACGGCCATACGTCGAAGAAGATCACGGATTGGGAAGGGACTGATACGATTCCCATGTGGCAAGGCAAAAAGATCTATTACCTTTCGGACGCCGGACCGAATCATCGTTTGAATATCTGGTGCTACGACCTGGGAACGAAGAAGCGAAAGCAAATCACTCGCTTTAAGGACTACGACGTGAAATGGCCGTCGAACGGCCCCGGCCCGGATGGCGAGGGCGAGATCATCTTTGAGTATAATACCAAGCTATATCTGCTGAATCTGTCCACGGAGCGATCGACGCCGGTGAATATCTCGGTCCCCGGCGCACGCCCGAAGCTTCGCCCGATTCGCAAGGACGTGAGCGGACGCCTTTCGAGTCGCTATGTGTCTCCGAACGCCAAGCGCGTCCTGGTCCAGAGTCGGGGTGACATCTGGTCGCTGCCCGCCAAGAACGGCGCGCCGCGCAACCTGACCCGCACGAGTGGTGTTGCCGAGCGCGAGCCGTCCTGGAGCCCGGACGGTAAATGGATCACTCACTTCTCCGATGAATCCGGGGAGAACGAGCTTGTGATGCAGTCCGCCGACGGGCGGGGCAAGCCGGAAACCGTCACGTCCATGGGCGCCGGTTATCGCTATCAACCGACGTGGTCGCCCGATTCCAAGTGGATGCTCCTGGTCGATCACGAAACGAAATTTTACGTGTTCAACGTCGAGAAACGCCAGGTTCGTTATTTCGATCGCGTCAACATAACGGGTTGGAACTGGGGCGTTCCCATGAATTTCAGTTGGTCGTCCGATTCCCAGTGGCTGGCCTACAATATTCCCAACCTGGACAACGTCAATGTGGTCATGCTCTATAACGTTCAAGAGGATGAGCTCCACCAGGTGACCAGCGGCATGTTCATGGATTACCTCCCGACGTTCGATCGTAAGGGAGACTTCCTGTACTTCTTCAGCCAGCGCGAAATCTCGCGGCCCAGTTATGCCGACTCCGGACTCACCTTCGTTTATGAGGATACCTCCGTCCTGCACGCGATCCCCTTGCGTGCGGATGTCGCCAATCCCCTCAAACCCAAGAGCGACGAAGAAGAGATCAAGAAGGAAGACAAGGACGAGGAGGAGGACGACGACAAAAAGAAAGACGAAAACGAAGAGGGCAAAGATGAAGAAGAAAAGTGTGAAGAGGATCCTAACGATGTAGAAGAAAAAGGCGGTGAGAAGGAAGAAGAGGATGCCCAAGTCGATGAGGGTGAAAAGAAGCCCGAAGCTAAGAAGGATAAAGAGGAGAAGAAAGAAAAGGATAAGGACAAGCCGAAGGCCGTCGACATCGACCTGGAGAATATGGAAGCACGGGCTTATCGCCTGCCGGTCAAACGCGGCGGATTCGGGTATATGGCCGTCAATGATAAGAACCATATCATCTATCTGCGACGCGGGGACGGTAGCGAACTTCAATACTTCGATCCCAACAGTGAGAAACACGAGGAGAAGTCGATTTTAAAGAACGTCGGTTTCGTGCAAATGACGCCGGACGGCAAAAAGCTCCTCGTAAGCAGCCAGGGGAAGCTGGGTATCATCGACGCCAAGCCCGGCCAGAAAATCGAAAATCAGGTGGTCACCAAACCGATGGACGTCGTGATCGAGCCGCGGGAGGAATGGCGGCAGATTTTTGCCGACGCGTGGCGGTTTATGCGCGACTACTTCTACGATCCCCACATGCACCGCGTGGATTGGCCCGCTATCCGAAAGCAATACGAGGCCATGCTGGACGATTGCGTGTCCCGCCGGGACGTCGGATATGTCATTTCCGAGATGATCAGCGAGGTCAACGCGGGTCATACCTACTACGGCGGCGGCGACATGGACTACGGACCCAGGGAATCCATCGGGTATCTTGGGGTGGATTTCGAGCTGGATCAGGGCTACTACCGCATCGCCAAGGTCTATGAAGGCGGCGTCTGGGACACGGACGCCCGCTCGGCGCTGTATTATCTGGACGAGGAAGAACGCGAACAGTGCAAATATCTGTTCAGCGTCAACGGCGTGCCGGTCGATACGTCCAAAGCGCCCTGGGCTGCCTTCGAGGGGCTTTCCGGCGCGACGGTGACATTGACCGTCGGGGCCGAACCCGATCCCGAAAAGGCCGCAAACGTCGTCGTCAAGCTGCTGGGATCGGAATTCGGTTTGCGTTACCGCCATTGGGTGGAAAGCAATCGCAAATGTGTCGATGAGAAATCCGGCGGTCGGGTGGGCTATATCTACGTCCCGGATACCGGCAACCGGGGGCAACGCGAGTTGTTCCGTCAATTCTACGGCCAGATGAACAAAGATGCCCTTATTATCGACGAGCGCTGGAACGGCGGCGGCAACATCGCCGACCGGTACATCGAGCTACTGAACCGTCCTATTTACCTTCATCTGTTCGAGCGTTATGAAAACGACTGGCGCGTCCCGACGCTGAGCCACCAGGGTCCCAAGTGCATGCTGATTAACGGTGAAGCCGGCTCCGGCGGCGATATCTTCCCGTATCTGTTCCGCAAAGCCGGACTGGGCAAGCTCATCGGCATGCGTACCTGGGGCGGCGTGATCGGCATCGCCAAGAATCCGTCGTTCATTGACGGGGGGCGAATTACCGTGCCCTTTATTACCTTTTACGAAACCGACGGCACTCTCACCATGGAAGGCCACGGTGTCGATCCCGATATCGAAGTCGTGGATGATCCCGCCCTGATGGTCGATGGCGGCGATCCGCAAATCGACGCCGCCGTAGAGCACATGTTGGACGAACTGAAGAAGAATCCCTATGTCCCGGCCAAGCGACCGGCCTATCCGGATCGCAGCGGTATGGGCATCCTGGAGGAACAGAAATAGCTTGAGTGGCACCCTCAAGTTTCCCGCCCATGCGGGAACGAAAATTCCCTCCATAAAACGCCTTTTGGTGCTGCACAAGCAAGGGGTATTGGGGATGGTCAACAACAGCCATCCCCAAACTTCTATTTCAAAACGATTTCTCTGTCAAAACTAAAATGAGGAACTTGTCATTGCGAGGAGCGAAGCGACGAAGCAATCTCAACTGTGTGGTAACGCAAAGGTTTGAGATTGCTTCGCTTCGCTCGCAATGACATTCTCACAATTTTTGTCATGACAAAGTACGACTGCCTTCGCAAAGTTCTCTTGTCTGGGATTCGGAACGCAGGTACACTGCATCCGTTAATGAAATCAAGCGAACGATGTGAAGATAACGGAACACTAATTTTAGGAGGTGCCTGCAATGAAAGCGGCAATGATACGTGAGCACGGAGGCGTGGACTGCGTGACGATGGGCGAGTTTCCCGATCCTAAAGCCGGCGAGGGCGAAGTTGTGCTGGACGTCCGCTCGGCGGCGCTGAACCACCTCGATATCTGGGTGCGTAAAGGACGACCGGGGCTGACGCTGAATATGCCGCACGTGTTGGGTTCCGATGGCGCCGGAGTGGTGGAGGCGGTCGGCTCGAAAACGCACGGAATCAAGATCGGCGACGAGGTTATCCTGAATCCGGGATTAAGCTGCGGTTATTGCGAGAGTTGTGGCCGGGGCCAGCAGAGCGAATGTATGTCGTTCGGCATCGTAGGGATGTCACGACCCGGCACATTCGCAGAAAAGGTATCCGTACCATTCCAAAATGTCTATCCGAAACCGGCCCACCTGAGTTTCGACGAGGCGGCGGCGCTTCCTTTAGCGTATCAAACCGCCTGGCGCATGCTCATGGCCCGCGCCCGCCTGCGTGCCGGAGAGACGGTGCTCATACACGGCATCGGGGGCGGTGTCGCGCTGGCCGGGCTGCAATTGGCGAAGCTGGCCGGCGCCGAAGTCATTGTCACGTCATCATCGGATGAGAAGCTCTCCAGGGCCAAAGCCATAGGCGCCGATCATATCGTGAATTATCAAGCCATCGATGATCTGATCGGGACCATAAGAGATATCACAAACGAACGCGGCGTGGATATCGTCATGGATTCGGTCGGGGCGGCCACGTGGAGCACGAATTTCGGCGTCGTCCGGCGGGGCGGAAGAATCGTCTTGTGCGGGGTGACAACGGGGCCGGAAACTGCGACTAATTTGCAGGCGTTGTACTGGAATCAGTTAACGGTGATGGGTTCGACCATGGGATCGAATGAGGACGTTCGGCAGATGCTCAGGGCCGTCGAGGCGGCCGGGCTCAAGCCCGTCATGGATTCCGTCAACTCCCTTGAAGAGATACGAGACGCAATGAGCCGGATGGAAGCGGGTGAACAATTCGGGAAGATTGCCGTAAGAGTCAAGTAGCGAGGGCGTCCCGCCCTTGAGTCTCGCGGGCATCCTGCCCGTGACAGGGTATAAGGCTGGGGCTTACCTCCATGTGACTTTTAGCATTCGTGTAGATTTTTTAAAAAGGAGGTCAATCATGTCAAGGACCGCATCGACCATGCTTCCATTAGGGACCGTCGCGCCGGGTTTTCGCCTGCCGGACACCGAAGGCAGTCTCGTCTCGCTGGAGGATTACGAAGATTCACCGGCGTTGTTGGTGATCTTCATGTGCAATCATTGCCCGTTTGTGAAGCATATTATAGATGACCTTATCGATCTGATTCCGGAATATCAGGCCAAAGGACTCGCCGTCGTTGCTATCAACTCGAACGATGTCGAGAGCTTCCCCGAGGACTGCCCGGAAATGATGGCCGAGTTAGCCGGAGAAAAGGATTTCACGTTTCCCTATCTCTACGACGAAACGCAAGAGGCGGCGAAAGCGTATCACGCCGCTTGTACGCCGGATTTCTTCTTATTCGACGCCGGTCGTAAGCTCGTCTATCGCGGCCAGATGGACGACAGCCGGCCCGGCAACGGCATCCCCGTCACCGGCGCCGATTTAAGAACCGCCATAGATGCCGTTCTCGAAGGCAAGGAAGTCCCCGCCGAGCAAAGACCCAGCATCGGTTGCAACATTAAATGGAAACAAGGCAACGAACCGGACTACGTAAGCTAACATCATCCCAAGTAAAGGCCGGCTACAACGTCTCCTGAATATCTAACCACTATTGGGTGACCGAACGCTCCGTTGTTGGACGTTGTGGCAAACGACTATGGTTCATGCACTCTTGCCAGATCAACGGTTTGATCTGGATAAAGAAAGACATCAATCGTTTTCGTAACAGTCGAGCCGTCTGATATCTTAAAAGTGGCGGACACTTCTTTCTGTGGAGGTTCGGTCTTGATGAGATGGTCAGCCGTACTGACATCCACGATGAAGGGCTGCGATTTCAGCCAGATTTCAAGGTTTTCCAATGAGCCTATACCGCGAAGGATATCACCCAACGTTTTGATGAAGATTTCCAATTCGCCGGACGTCATACTGGAATCATGCATCGTGTTTCTCCTGAGGACCGTTGTGAACTATAGCGTATGGTTGGATCCCTTTTGGTTTGTGCACCTTGACTTTTCGGTTATGACAAGAGATACGGGCGACCAGCGACAAGACCACCACAAGCATAAAAACATGCTTGATCCCCGATCGTGCAATCGACGATTGGACACTTGATATCATATTACCCCAGGTTACCCCTATCCGTTTCAAGCTGCCCAAAGCGGAGTGGGCACATAGCGCGCCACCTGCAACTTCTCCGCAAGAAGGCTCGCTTGAAGCCGGGCTTAGCACCCAATACCCGGTGGCCTGCGCTTTCAATGAAGCATCGACGGACGGGTCACTTTCGGAAGTAGGTCATTGAGGGATCGGGGCGACCGACGAAACAAATGTATCGAAATCCATAGGTCAGGATGTAACTCAGGGCCTGCCTGGCTTCGCTTTCAGCCTGATCGAAATCCATGATCCAGTGATTTCCTTCCACGACTTTCCACCTCCCTCGAACGTATTGCACTTCCACATTGGCCGGGTTGAAGCCGATAGCGTCCTCACCGGGCATCGCTCCAACCGGCGACTCACCATCGATCAGGTAGAATTCCATCGAGGGGTGTGGGCGTCCGACGAAGCACTGGCTGTTCATCCCGTAGTGTTTGATAATCTTGAGTGCTTTATTGGCTTCGTTCTGGCTTGTGCCGAAATCAAGCAGCCACATATTCCCGACGATAATCTTCCATCGCCGTCGCACCTTCACGACTTTCGCGTTGTTGGGATTGAACGGGATGCAGTCATGCCGGTTGCCTGGGACGAGATTGTCAAATTCGGTCACTCGGGTACAGTCCTCGCCCCGGCACCCGTTGGCTGGGCAGACGTTCGACACGCGGCAATTACCGTTCCAGACAAAGTCGGTCTCGCCACGTACCAGGATCCCCTCGACGACGTGCGTTCTGCGGTTGAAGACGGGCGAGCCGGAATTGCCGCCGTAGGTGTCTGTGTTGGCCACGAAGTAGCGAGCCGGGGTGTTGTCGCGTACGTTGGCACCGGCCGCGTACTTCTTGGGCAAGCCAGAGGGGTGCCCAATCACATGAACCGGCGCACCATTATAAATCTTTCCACTGCGACGAATCCGCACATAGCGATGGTTCAGCACCGGGCGATCGAGCTGCACAACTGCCCAGTCGGCACCCTGAAGGCCGATCTGTCGGCCGATAATTCGTATCCCCCGGTAGATCTCGTCATTGTCGATCGTCGTATTGGCTGTGTTGGCGTCGGCCATTTCAAAGCCAAATACAAACCGCGTCGTGCCGAGGGTGGTGTTATCCACACAGTGAGCAGCGGTGGCAACGAGACTCGGGTCGACCAGAAAACCACTACAGAAGGCAATCGAGGGCTGGTTGCGAAAGGGTTCGTTCTGGCACAAGCTATAGCGTGCCCCAAAGTTCTGTCCGTTCAACGTTGATGTCCCATCGCCGTTGTCGCTAATGTTTGCGGCATTGATCAGGGCAACGACACTATCGGCGTCCGTAAGAACTCGGCGATCAACAACCTCGTACATGTCGTCGCGGTCATCGGTATCATAAATAACCTTTTGTTGTTCGCGCAGTGCAACAATGATCTCCTTTGTTTCGAAAGCCTTAAGGTCTGGAACCCGTTCCTCGACTCCGCCGATACCCGCCCTGGCGGATGGTACACGGCCACAGGGGAATGCCGTCTCTAATTCCTTTTCCTCCACCTCTCCACTTTCCCGTGCTCGAAGTTCCTGAAGCAGAAGTTCAGGATCGAATGACTTGAGGTCTTGTGCTGTCATTGTACTTTACCTCCTTGATCAGTTCCTGTTGATTCGTTGATTTTCTTGTTCATTACCGAAGCATTTGTTGCATGTAGAGTCACCTCCTTTCGATCATTCGCCCGGGGATATGCATCCTTGGCACACACGGCCACGTCCGACAAAACATGTAAGAGAGTAGTCATTAATGCCGACTATGAGTGCATTCTTCACTATTAACAACGTTCCCGCGTTGTTAGTGAAATCGAGTACTGGCGGTAATTCCAAAGCTGCGAGTGCCGGGCTAATCGGCATCAACCCGAGAAGCATCGCAACCGAAAGACCACCCAGAAAAAGCTGCGTCAGTTTGGAAGGGTAAACTCTATCTCCCATTGTGCGATCCTTGCATAAGTATAAGTACATAAACTCATCACTGATTGAGTCGGTATAGCTTACTCGCTGTTGTCGGGATGGCTCCCGGCAAATGATACTTATTCCATAGTGCTGGGCACGCAGTCCGTCCCAGTACTCATGAGCGACTGCCGCCGGTCTGCAATTGTTATTAACTCGCTAAATTAATACCTGCATGAATTTTGATGGGTTTTACGGAGCATGTCAATTGTGGTGACTACGTATTTTGGTTTGGGTAATTTGGGTAGATTAGGCAATCGTAATGAAAGCTTAAGGGGCTTTGGATCTTGGAGCGGCTGGAAGAGTTCAATTTATTAAAGAATCATCCAAACTCCGGAGTCGCCATAGTGATTTCGAGTTTTTCGTTGACGCATCTGTCTTATTTCAATGGTGCAGATAAAGAACACCTTACATCCGTTCGACCTCCTTGGCCTACTCGAAGGTGTCGTATGATTTATTATTGAAAATTATTGAAACTCCTCTACAATCTGAATCATTGCCGAATACGGCTAAATCACTACATACGAAGGAGGCTAAAAAGCCGTCATATAATTCCAGGAGGATATCGATGCCGTCACCCAAAAAAAAGATAGAAGATGCGGATATCAGCATGAGGAACACTAAACAGGAACTTCTTGACGCCTATCACGAGATACTCGAACAATTGCATGAAAGGCAGAAGAGCGAGCTCAAGCCGGAACAAAAGCTGAAAGAGAAAAAGGAAGAGTCTATTCTCAAAGCCGTCACCGGTATTTCCGCTGATGGCGTGATCCAGGAGAGCCATCGGCTCAAACAGGAGATTGGGACTATGTTGAGCAAACTGGCCGACAGGATGGCGGCGGAGGTCAACAAATTCGACCAGGTTCAACTGGCCATCGAGATCAAAGAGCGAGAGCTTAAGGAGGTCTATGACATTGAAAAAGCCGCCGCCACCTTAGCGGCCTTGATCGAATCCCAGCGCCGGGAAAGACTCAGGTTCGAAGAGGAAATGGCCCGGGCGCAGGCAAGCCTGGAGCAGGACATAGAATCAACGAAACTTGAGTGGCAAAAAGAAAAAGCGGACCATCAAGCCCGGATGAAGGAGCAGCAAGAACACGAGGCGAAGGATCGCAAACGCCAGAAAGAAGAATATCACTATGCTTTTGAGCGGGAACAGCAGTTGGCCCGGGATAAATTCGAGGATGAAAAGGCCAAACTCCAGGCGGAAAAACAAACGCTGGAACTTCAGATGAAAAGCCTGAAGGAACAAACTGAAAAAGAACTCAATGAACGGGAAAAGCAATTGAGCAGCAAAGAGAAGGAGTTTGAATCTCTCCAGGCTCAGGTCGCGGAATTTCCCCATAAACTCCAAGCCGCTGTGGCGAAGGCGGTCGAGGAAAGTACTGAGCATTTGGAATTAGAGGCCAAGTATCAGAAAGACCTTCTGCAAAAAGAATTCGAGGGTCAGCGCAATGTCTTGACAGCTAGAATAGAATCTCTGGAAAAGACGGTCAAAGAACAAAACGAACAGCTTGCCAAGCTTTCCACCCAACAAGATGCGGCTTACCAGAAGATTCAGGATGTTGCCGTAAAAGCCATCGAAGGCGCTTCAAAAGCCAGCTCGTTTAGTGATCTGCAACACGTTTTATCCGAGCAGGTCAAGAAGAAACAAGCCAACGATCACTAACCAAATAACGGATTCAGGCTTTTCCGGGTGATTGAACATTATCAAGGTCACGCTTGCAGGCGGGCCAGCTCGTCCCGGCACATTTTTAACTGGCCGGGATCGGTGAGTTTCTCGGCTGCGATTTTGAGGTGCTTGATTGCCGACTCGCTCTGTTGCAGATAACGCGAATAGAGGACTCCCAACATCAACTCGACCTGTTCGGCATATTCATAGCTGCCGTAATGGGTCAGAAACTGCTCGTAAGCCCGCGCGGATTCGGTGTATTTACTCTCGCCGGCAAGCTGGTTCGCGACGTCCAGCAGGTGTTGGCGGGGCAAAATCTGCTCGGTGTCAAGTTTCATCAAGTCGAGATACGCCTGGGCGGCGGCCGGCAAATTCCGCTGCCCGATCCGGCTGCTAATCTCATTGCGAACATCTTGAATTTGCTCGTCTTTTTGTTGTTGAGCGGCGCTTTTGATGACCTCTTTGACGCGGATATGTCGACTCTGACGGCCCGTGTAGGGATCGTATCCGCTGGAAACGACATCGCGATAGCGCCGACGACGGTTCCAGCGCTTAATCATCGCCCACAGGTCGAATTGGCTGCCGCTGATTAAGCCGACGGCGAGCATGACGATCATCGCCGCGATACCGAAGGCATAGCCCGCCAGATGCGCGCCGTGGGCTACGGCGACCGGCGGGGCAATACTGGGTTCAACCATATTGTCCCAGATAATGAGCTTGAAAGCGATGAAATATAACGCCGGCAACTCGATCATGCCGATAAAAAAGAACCAGTACAGCACCGTGATCAGAGTCTGCGGGAACAATACGAGATACGCCCCGGTGACCGCCGCGACCGCGCCGCTGGCGCCGAGAACCGGAGCACCGCTCATGAAAACGTGCCCGATACCGCTAAAGACCGCCCCGGCCAGGTAAAAGCACAGATACCCAATGTGACCGAGCTTGTCGTTGACATTATTGCCGAACAGGTACAGGAAAAACATATTACCAAGAATATGCAAAAGACCCCCGTGGAGGAAGGCATAGCTGACGAACTGCCACAAGTACAAACGGCCGGGCGTCGGGTCCAGAACGAGCTGGTTCGCCCAGCGCCGAAGGTACTCCGCCTGGTTTGTGATCGGATCGACATGGGGGAAATAAGACAGCAGAAAAACGACGATATTCACCGCGATAAGGGCGTAGTTGATATACGGCGTACGTCTTGGCGATATACTTGTCCGAATCGGTAGTAGCATAATTTCAGATTAACAGTATGCGTATATAAATCTATTCATTCAGCTTTGCCGAATGGGTAGCTTATCCGACACGATTAGCAGATTGTTCCCCTCGTTCACGCTACGGGCTCCAACGTCTGCCATTCGTCCGGCTATTGTAATGTGGAAAAGGAGTTCTGGCAAGGTATAAAAAAAGGACGGCCGCAGCCGTCCTGTCCGGGAAAATTGGGTGCTACAAATCGTTTTCCTCCCTCGCGGAAAACACTCAAGACCGGCACACCGTGCCGAGCCAACCGGTTTCCCCCCCAGCAAGGTCGTTTTCTAAATAAAGTATAGGAAGTGGCTCGCGAAAAGCCAAACGGCCGTGGAAAAAGCTTTCTTTTCCATCGGTTTTCTGTTAATCAACGTGAATGGACAAGAAGATTATATCGGATCGAATCAAGGTAATCCGCCGACGATTGGGCAAAAAGAAGATAAGCTGCCTGGTCCTCACCAAGCCGGCTAATGTTACTTATGTGACCGGCTTTTTGGGTGAAGATAGCTGGGCCGTCGTGGCTAAGGGCCGGGTCTATCTCCTGACCGACAGCCGGTACACCGAGCAGGCCCGGCACGAATGCCCAAGTTGCAAGATCGTCGAGCGGTCCGGCTCAATGGCCGAAGCCCTTGCCCAACTCCTCAAGAGACTCAAATCCGTACGGACGGTGACCGTCGAAGCATCGACGTCATTAGCCGACTTCGAGCAGTTGAAAAAGGTCGTCAAGGCCCGGCTCAAGACGGCGGCGGATCTCATCGAGCCGGTCCGCAGCGTCAAGGATCAAAGCGAGATGGCCGCGATTAAAACCGCCGCGTCGATCTCCACTCGGGCGCTCCGGCAAACCTTGCCGCACCTCAAGCCGGGTATCACCGAGAGCGAATGTGCGGGCAGGCTGGACTTCCAAATCCGCAAGCTCGGGGCACGTAACAGCTTCGAGACCATCGTCGCCTTCGGCCCGAACGCGTCCCGGCCGCATCATCAGCCCGGCAACCGAAAGCTCAAAAAGAAAGACACCCTCCTGATCGACTTCGGCGCCCGATCCAAAGGCTATTGCAGCGATATTACCCGATGCTTTGCGCTCGGGGGCATGACGGCCCTTTATCGACGAGTTTATGACGTCGTCGAGCAGGCCCAGGCCGCGGCGATCGCCACGATCAGGCCCGGCGTCAAACTCACCCAGGTCGATGCCGCCGCCCGGCAGGTGATCGAGAAGAGCGATCTGCCCGTTTACAGCCACGGCACGGGGCACGGGTTCGGCCTGGACATCCACGAAACCCCGTTCCTCAAGCCGGAAGCCAAAGGCACGCTCCAGCCCGGCCAGGTCCTCACCATCGAGCCCGGCATCTACATGCCCGGCAAACTGGGCGTCCGCATCGAAGACGACATCCTCGTCACCGAGACCGGCCACAAAATCCTCACCCGCCAATGCCCCCATGCGCCCCTATTGCCGTAAGCCGGTATAAAATTGGGTTTGTTTTTATTAACCGCAGAGATCGCGGAGAACGCTGAAATTGGCTTTGTTTTTTCAAATGGAGCATGCATAAACGCGAAAATTCTCCGACGAAATGCGATTGACTAACAGGATGGACATGATTTTTGTAAAAAAATGTAAATTTTTGACAATTTTTGAGCCATCTGTCATGGTTTCAAACCATTGACCAGCACCCACTTGAAATTGAAACAATTGGCTTTGTTTTGTAAATCAACCACGAATGAACTCGAATTAACACTGACTCAACCAAATGGCGTAATTTGGCTTTGTTTTTTCATTGACCGCGGATGAACGCCGATGACGCAGATAAACAGCCAATATTTCCGCCTCTCACGGTTCCATAGTCCAGCCCTGGTCTCCTGACACCCTGACACCCTGATCCCCGCTCCCTGATAACCCGTTTTCCCATTCTGAGTCCTGTCTTCTGTATTGTGTATTCTATTTAATTGTTAGTTAACTATTGTACTATATTCATCGATAAGAATCAACGGAATTCTGAATTATAGGCAAATTTTTTAAGCCGCAGAGGGCCCAGAGAACACCGAGAAACAATCATTGGAAAAAGTAGGATGGGCAGGTTCCCTGCCCACGCGGTGCGGGTGAACATTCAATTTTCAGCATGGGCAAAATATTTGCCCATCCTACCTGTCTTTGGTGGATGAAGATGCCAGTTGGGAGGTTTAGATTGTTTTTTCCTTAATCGCTTATTGTGCTGAATCCGCAGATCTTCAGGCATCAGGATTCTTGATTGGAAGGAAGGCGATAGACGTGTTAAAATCAATCCTGTATGAATAAGAAAAACGTATATATCGTTGCCGGGCCGAATGGATCAGGTAAGACAACGTTTGCCATAGAATTTCTTCCCGAACATGCCAGTTGTGAGCATTTTATAAATGCGGATTTAATCGCTAAGGGGCTTTCACCTTTTTCCCCCGGCGCCGCAGCGATTACGGCCGGCAAGTTAGTACTTGAACAAATTCACCAATTCGCAAATAAGGGGGTTGATTTTGCGTTCGAGACGACGCTTTCCGGCAGGCTCTACGTCAACCTTTTCAACTCTCTCAAGAAAAAGGGATATAGAATTCACGTTTTCTTCTTGTGGATTCCGAAAGCCGATCTCGCTGTATCACGCATAAAAAGCAGGGTCGCCCAGGGCGGCCACGACATTCCCACAAAGGATGTGCTTCGCCGCTTCAATCGTTCTATTACTAATTTCTTCACGTTATATCAATCCCTTGCGGATTCCTGGATGTTATTTGACAACGCCGGAATCATTCCGATCTTGATCGCAGAGGGGAAAAATAGTAAAGTGAAGATGATCGATAGGATTTTATACGATAAAATTATTCGAGGAATCAAGGGTCTATGAAAAAGCGATTAACGATGAGCGATAAAGCTCTTTTGGCCATGAGGGAGGCCGTAAGGAAAGTCATCGAGCGTCATAGAAAGCTCAAGATGCCACTGGCCGTCTGGGATTTTAAGGCGGACAAGGTCAAATTCATCTCCCCCCAGGCCGCCCTGCGAAAATTCAATAAAGAAGTGGGAGAAAAAGAGTAGAACCAATACGATATGTATATTTACAGAGAAACCTCGAGAATCAAACTAGACAAATTGATATTTGCATCTGCAATTGTTATATCGAGCTTTTCGTAAGGTGGGCGCGCGGCAACTATCCCACCTGGCTTTTCAGTTCGTATGTTACGGTGGTGTCTTGACAATGTGAAATAGCCTATTTACAAAACGCTTGCGCTCAGATTCATCATAAAGGATAGAAGTAAGATTGAACCATTCACGAACCTGCCCGTCTTGTCTGATCTGTTCAATTACTGCATCTGTAAAACAACTTGCCAGATACACTGTGTGACAACGGGGATTATCACTTAGTTGTTTTGCA
>Ga0272442_10004415_pt1 | contig 19255 bp, 12 predicted proteins | sample SSMForm2O_FD_200262 | JGI IMG/M metagenome (GOLD analysis project Ga0272442, IMG submission 200262) | Marine sediment archaeal communities from Little Sippewissett salt marsh, Falmouth, MA, United States - SSM-Form-2O | ecosystem: Environmental > Aquatic > Marine > Wetlands > Sediment ... | reverse complement strand
TATGGAGACTTGCCGTCACTGGAATCAGCCGTCGACCAAGCCTTCAAAGTGCTACAGCAACACCCGGAGACAGCGCTGTCACTGACCTACAAAATGTCAAAGAACTTACGTAAAACCGCTTAGAAGCCATCCCAAAACCTGTTCTGTAACGAGGTTGAGCGAGAAGCCCGTGGGCAAAGGCCGCAGGTGCGAAGGCTCTTCAGGCGTACTCCGAGTACGTCGAGAACCTTTTTCACCGACAACGCAGAGCCACGAGCTTCGCAGCCGACCGCAGTAGAAAGAGGTTTGGGGATGGCTTCCAGTCATTCGCCGGGGCCGCCTCGGTCGAAGCCGCGGCAAAAAAAACTCGTCCCAAGCGATTTTCCCTGTCGGAAGGTGATATAATAGAGGTGGTCAAACCATCTTTGACATGTCGTGTTCGCATCGATGTCTTGCACCTTGAGAAGCCGTTATTGTCCGACGTCTGGAGGATAAGACCATGGCTATGGTGTGGGTGCTCGTGTGGGGCCTTTCGGCCGTGCTGGGTTACTTCTTCACGGAAGGCGCTGCGCTGTGTTGCCTCAAGGGGTCGTGGGACCGAGCCACTCGGGAGTTTGCCATTATTTGCAGCCTTCTCCTGGGGCCCGTCTATCTGCTGATCGCGGCCGAACTGCTCCTGCTGGCCGCAATGGGCAAAGGCCTTAGCACCGATCTGCCCCAACGCTACAAGGCCTGACAGGCTCGTTCGCACCTTCTGGCATGACCCGTCCTAGGCTGCCTCTCCGATATGAGGCAGAGCGCAAGTCCCCTGCAGATCGCGCTAGAGCCACAGCCTATCAGACGCTCACCAGCACAACCATCAGCGCATAGAAGACGGGGCCCGTACCCTATAGGCACGGACCCCGCGATGTTCACCTAACTTCCGCCGATGAGCCACCGATCTGATGTCAGATCAGAGGCATCGGCGCCCCGTCAGCCATGTCACCACGGCTGTGGGATCGTTGTCGGATCGACCGGCTCGGGCTCCGGCTCCGGCTCCACGAGCTGGATAGGTGCCAGGACCGCATCGATCACATGGATCACGCCGTTGAGCGCTTCCCCGTCGGTGGCGATGATCGCCGAGGTTCCCCCAACGTTGTCCGTCAGGATACCGTCGGCCTGCATCACGCTACCACCTTCGAGCATCGCGATCTCGGCGCTGGCCAGCACGTCGGCCGCCATCAGGCGACCATCCGCCACGTGGTACAGCAGCACAGCCGTCACGAGGTTCGGATCCACCTCACCCACCGTCTCGGCCGTGACATCGAGAGCCGCAAACGCGTCATCCGTCGGAGCGAAGAGCGTGTTCTGGCTCATGTCCGTCAGGACCTCGAGTACGGCCGCATTGCCGCTCGCTGCCGCGATGAGCGTGTCCAGTTGCCCGGCAAACTCACCGTCGCTGTTGAGCATGGTCAGCAATTCCACCATGTCGGTCAGGTAGAACGGCAACACCACCGCGTCGATCGCGTGAATCACGCCATTGATCGCCTCGATGTCCGTGGCCGTGACCGTGGCCTGTCCACCGGTATCATCCGTCAGGACGCCACCGGCCTGTGCCAACGTGCTGCCCTCAAGCGTCGCAATCTCCGCCGGGAGATCCGCCGCCAGCAGCCGACCTTCAGCTACGTGGGTCAGCAGGACAGCGGTCACCAGTGCCGGATCGACCACGTTGGGATCACCCACCGAGTTCGGGTCCAGCCCAAGCAGAGCCAGCGCATCGTCCGTCGGCGCCAGCAGTGTAACTTGGCCATCACCCGCCAGCGCTCCGGCCACCGACGCGTCGGCAACGTCCAGAGCAGCCAGCAATGTGTCAAACTGACCGGCCAGATCGCCTTCAGCGTTGACCTGAGCCAGCAACTCGCCAACGGTCACCAGGTTGTACGGCAGAAGCACCGCGTCGATCACGTGAACCACGCCGTTGGATGCCATCGCATCGGCCTGTGTCACCGCAGCCTGACCGCCCGTGTCATCAGTCAGCACACCGTCAGCCTGCATCAGCGGGCTGCCTTCCAGTACCGCAACGTCAGCCGGGAGATCCGCCGCCAGCAGCGTGCCGGCAGCGACGTGGTAGAGCAGGACGTCATTCAACACAGCCTCATCGACCGAACCGACGTTGCCCGCATTGATCCCGATGGCGTCGAACGCGTCATCGGTGGGAGCGAACACCGTGTAGGCACCTTCACTCGACAGCTCTTCCAGCAGCGCCGGATCGGCAACCTGAAGGGCGGCGATCAACGTGTCGAACTGTCCGTCACCGTTGAGGCCCAGCACGACGTCGACGATATCCGAAGTCGACGGCGCCTCCTTGTACAGGCGAACGTTGTCGATGTAGAGCTTGCCCTTGCCACCAGCCGGCAACGGGGTATCACCAACACCGATGGCCAACTCGCTGATGCTCGCGACATTGATACCAAGGCCGCTCAGGCTAATGCTCCAGGACTTCCACCAGGGCGAGGTAAGGTCGCCGCCGTAGTAGACCTGCTTGCCGTTGATCTTCACATAGAGCCGGTCACGCGGCGAGTTGCCCGGGTCGCCCAGGAAGGACAAGACCAGCTTGTTGACGCCGTTCTTCTCCCAGTTCGTGCGGCCGGAGATCGAACGCTCGACCTCAACGATGTACGGCTGCTTGGAGTTGTCATACGACAACAGCATCGACTGGGCGCCACCTTCGGCAACCGCCGTGTCGATCGTGTGCGTGCCGGTGTCGCCGTCCTTGATGCCGCTGTTCTTCGCCCAGCCGTCTTGCCAGGTACCGCCGAGGTCTCCGTAACTCTCGAAGTCATCCACCACGAAGTACGGCACTGTGGTGAAGCTCCAGATGTCACCGTCGACAAAAATCGGAGTCTCACTGATATTGACCTCGTTGATTCTCCAGTAGTACGTCGTGCCAATGCTCAATCCCAGCGGGCCGAGACCGATGCTGTTGCCGGTGGTCAGCGCGGCTATGGCGACGTTGTTGGCCACCGCAGCCCTGTTGCTGCTGAGCTCCAGTTCACTGATTTCGGTCTGGATACCCGAACGCCAACTCAAGGTCACGTCGACGGGCACGCCTGTCGCGCCGTCGGCCGGCTGCGGCTCGCGAGCCTTGACGGGGATATGCACGAAGCTCACCTCGGCCAGGCCGAAGCGGTCGCTACCACCATGGTTGCTGTTGATGGTCAGCCGGATGCCGTAGGCCCCGATGCCACCGAGATCGATCATCTCGCCGCCGTCACCCGCGACACCCGATGCCTGGGCCAGCTCGACGTCGGCCAAGACGACCCAGTCACTGCCGTCCAAGTACTCGATCGTCACATCCTTGGCGCCGTAGCCGAAGATCGACTCGATACCCGTATTCGAGTTCCACACCATCATGTGATCGAGCTTGTAAGCGCCGTCGAACTCATAGGTCAGCACCGGAGCGCCAACAACGCCATTGCTCAGCCACATGTCGCGTCCATCGGCCGAGTGCCCGCCGTTGTCCATGCCCGAACCGTCGATCGTTCGTTCGATGCTGAACACGTCGCTGTACGCCGTCGATGCCGAAGCCACCACGTTATCGATCTGGATCAGACCGGGCTCAACCGTGAAGCTCCAGATCGCGCTGCTGGCGATCGCGATGTTGGGATCCAGACTCACTTCATCAACACGCCAGTAGTACGTCGTGCCCAGAGCCAGAGGACCCGGATCGTAGCTTGTTGTGTCCACCGTCACCACCGCAACGGAATCCGGCACGTTGTTGGCATCGATGTCCGCCATGGCAACGTCGTCGGCACTGGTCCCCAGATAGACGTTGTGCAGATCGCCGTAGGGGCCGGCCGTCCAGCTCAGCACGATCTCATCGCGAAGCAGGTCGCTCGCGCCAACAGCCGGACTCGGAGCCGTCGCCTGTCGGGCGGGCCCCACCTGTACGATGTCGACGAAGCAGATCTTGGCATTGCTGGCGCCTTCGGCTGGCTTGATGCTCAGACGACCGTCGACCACATCCACCGTCAGCGTGTACTCGTCCCAGTAGTTGTCGTCCATCTCCCCATTCTCGTCGACAACGATCACGCCCTCGACATCCAGTGTGTTCGTCTGATCCGTGTAGCCGGCATCACCGCACACGATCAACAGATCGTACTCGCCGTCGGCCAGGGCGATTTCCCAAGTGTGATCGCTCCCTTTGGAGAAGTGCATCGTTGTGTCGTAGCGCTGATCGGGAGCCCTGTCCTGGTTGCGATCCCGGGCGTCGGCCGTGATGCTGGTGTTCCAGCCGTAGCTGAAGCCGTTGCCTTGATCGCCGTAGGCATAACCATAATCCGGGAGGTACCCCTCCACAAGGTCCCCTCCCTCCTGCTGGAAATTGATGTTCACCGATTGGCCGAAGGCCGATCCGGTGGCCATGCTCAAGGCCACAGTAAGAACCATGAACCAGGTAAGCTTCTTACACATAACGGTCCTCCTTATTTGCACAAAATCACCTCAACCGCGCCACGGCGACATGCCGCAACACCAATTCCCCCACGACACGTCACTCGACGTCTTCTTGCGCCAACGCGTCGCAACCGCAGTTGCCAACCCAAATTCGTTTGTCTGAGGAACGACCATAACGGCCGTAATAACGAAGTTTGACAGATCACCTCCTTCCCTACACCCCGCGCGCGCAACGGCATACGGACGACATGCCGCGTCGCGGGGCGAACGGAACACTCTCCTCCAGGTGGTGTTGTTCCCACGTCTTCTATCACTGCTCTCACGATGCACCTACACCCTTCCTCCGCCGCGGGGGCAAAGGAACGCTTGCAGGTCGATCTAAATTCTATATATACCCCAACCACCCATCCCAATTCAAGGAAAAACAGCGGATTTTATCATTCGCCGGGCGGGACTTATCGGAACCCCGGGCAGCGAATTCCTTGCTGGACAGGCATGCGGTCAGACCTGCGGCGGCCCTGCTCGTCCCACAATGCGGTGCCAAACGCGAATCACACGCGGTCAGAACGTGAATTCGAGCACTTTCGGCCCCACCAGCTTGCGGTAGTCGGCCATGTCCATGCGGATCGCCTTGCCGTGCGTCCCGGCCTGGAAAAGGATGTGGTCGTCGCCCTCGAGGCTCTTCTCGATCACCGTGGACAGATCGTACAGATTCCCGAAGGGCGGCTCGGATCCTAACTCACAGTCAGGAAAGAGCTTGCCGATTTCGTCCTCGTCGGCCAGTTCCACCGATTCGGCCTCCAACTGCCCCTTGAGCCGGCCCAAATCGATCTTGTGCGGAGCTGGCAGCACGCACATGAGGTAGCGGTCGTCCGCCTTGACGATCACCGGCTTGGCCACGTACTTGCCGTGCTCGTGTTCGACGGCCGCCAGGCCCTGCGCGCTAAAGACAGGGGGGTGCTCGCGGACTTCGTAGTGGACGCCGGCTTGATCCAGAAACTCCGTAACCTGCATCTGTCGCCTCCTTAAACAAATGCCGATGAAACAGTGGATGTGCCTATTCCCCATCATCATCGGTTCCGACGAGCGATCAAGGGAAATTCCCGCGAAATCCGCTGCTCAAGGCCGATTTTACCGGCAATGGTGCCTCGGCCTATCCTCGTCCGTCTGCCGATGGCGGACCGCTGGCCGATCGGAAGCTTGAGGACACGATCAGTAGTCCTTGAACTTGCGCATCCATTCGGGCCAGTCGCTCAGCTGAACGCCACCGGCGGCGGTCCACGGACCGGCGGTGTCGAATCGCCGGTGCCACTTCAACGTCCACAACTCCTTGACGCCCACCTTCCGCACCGACCAGTCCCGAAACAGTCCGTTCGTATGCCCCACGTGCCGGTTCATGACGAACTGCCACATACTGTGGGGAGGTCTCGTGGCGATATCCATGGCGTCGGGGGCATAGGGTGGTTTGTCGCACTCGCTGTCGTAAGTGATGTCAGGCACCCGGCCTATGTACGATGCATGATAGCGCCCATCCAGCAGGACCGGGACGCGCGCCGGGTACTCCGGAGACGCCCGCCAGAAACACGCCAGCCATTGCTCGGCCGGCGTGACACCCTGAACCTTGAACGGCCGTGTGTCACCAATGAATCGGTTCAGACCGTAGCTGCCTTTCCAATGGACGATGCCTTCGGAGGTGTGCGCCCAGGCCTTGGATGTGGCGCCCAGCCGCCCATACGCCATCGTTCCCTGCCACCCGCACTCGGCAAGGCTCTGCATGGGTACGCGCGCCGAAGGGCACAGGAACAGGTCGTTGATGTCGGTATGGTACCTCAGCAAAGCGCGGTACACGCGCTCCGGCCCCCATATGTTCACGTCGAACCGACCGTCATCGTCCACGGTGTACGTGGCCATGGCCACGCCGAGTTGCCGCAGGTTTGACTGGCACGCTACCGCCCGGGCCTGCTTCCGAACCCGGCCCAGAGCCGGAAGCAACAGCGCCATCAGCAGCGAAATCACCGCGATCACGACCAGCAGCTCGATCAACGTGAACCCCAAGGATCGGGCGGCGGCCGCTCTCGATACTCCATGTCTGTCTAGACGTCTCATCGTTTCTTCTGTGTCGTCGTACCTTGTCCTCACCGACGTACGGAGTCTCGAATGTCGAGCCGCGGTTGCCCGTAGTCTCTGAACTGCCGCATCCATCGCGGCCAGTCTTCCGGCAGGACCCCAGTGGCCGCGGTCCAAGGCCCCGTCGCCCACCACCCCGGACGCCAGTTCAGCGTCCACAATTCCTTCAGACCCACCTTCCGCACGGAGGCATCGATAAAGAGACAGTTGATCCCGCCGTTGTGACGGTTGATGCAAAACGCTTTCATGTCGAGACTGGGCCCGCCTTCGTAGGGGCCGATCACCACGGGCAGCAGAGCCCCTTCATACTCCGGTGGTTCATCGTGACCGAAAACGCGAGCGCCGCGGAAGACGCAATCGAGCAGCATGGGTGTCCCCGGCGGCGCCGCCAGCGGATTTCGATGCCAGGGCTGGTCGATTTTGTTAGCGTATCCGTAATCCTCGATTGTCGAGAAGTTCAGCCCGTAACTGCCCAGAGGGCTGACCCATTCGCGGCCCGTTTCGCTGGTCGGAGACGGTCTGGGTTGGGTCCGCCCGATCCAGGCCCCGAATGTGCTGCCCAGTCGCGCTCCGGTGTTCACCGTGGCAAAACTGGCCGAGACGTCCGGCTCCGGGGGCTTCGCCTTCGCGGCCATAGGGCAAAGCAGGATATCGTTCTTACCTTGCTGGAAGCCGGGCCGGATCAGTTCGAACCACGTCCCCACGTCGTGTCTCGGGATGAAGTCGCCGTCGTTTTCATGCATATACGTCGCGAACAGCACACCCCACTGGCGCAGGTTGGCCTGACAAACCACCGCCCGAGCCTGTTGGCGCGCCCGTTGCAGCGCCGGAAGCAGCAGCGCCATCAGCAGAACGATCACGGAGATCACCACCAGCAACTCGATCAGCGTGAACCCGCTTGCCCTGCCATGGCGTCTTCGTCTCGCGTTCGTCACGGCCGCTCCCGCGCCCTTTCTCCAACCGCCCAGGATGCCTGGGCGGCGCCTACTGGGTTGGCTCCAACTTTCGCTGGCCGGATATGACGATGTCGTCGATATTCCATCCGGACATTGCCCAGGCCTCGGCATCGAACACCTCATAACCCCAGCGAAACCACACTTGCCCCTGACCGTCGGCCAGACTGGCATAGCGCTGCACGACTGTCCACGCATCCTCCGCTAACTCCGCGTCCGTGTCACGGTGTTCCCACAAAGGAATCCAGTATAGGCCGTCGTCGGAGTACTCCGCCACCGCTCGGACGAAATCGGCCTGATCGGTGTTGAGCCACCGGGCGAACGTGATCTGCACATCGCGACACCCGCTGCAATCGATTGGCCCGACCGTCAGATAGTGCGGGCCATTCGCCACGAGCGCATAGTTGCCATCAAGGTTGACGCCGTAGACATTCTCGCCCGTGTAGCCGCTGTTGGGATCGGAATAACCATGCTCGTCGCCGCCCTGGCCGGCTGGTCGGCCGTACTGCCACTGTCCCTCGCTCGCCCACCCCGGGTCGGTATCCAGGCTCGTCTCGTAGATGACCACCGGCTCGTAAACCGCCGGCGCACACGAGCCCTGACCGCCATTCGCCTCGTCACCGTCCAACTCCCAGATCAGCCTGGGGTAGACCGGCCCGTTGCAGTCCATCGTCCAGATCTCCTCGGCGCCGTTGTCAACCTCCCCGACGAAATCCCACCCGGCACCGATGTAGGTCGCCTGATCCTGCATCGCGCTCGTCGTCAGACCGGTGCCACCACCCGGGCTTTCCTCCCGCCCGCTCGTCTCTCGGTCCCAGAAGCAACCCGAGATCACGCCAGTCCGTCCTTGGATGCCGGCCAACCCCCCGACCTCGTCGTCCCCCGAGACCGCGCCCGTCGCGTAGCAGTGCTCCAATGTGGGAACCGGGTCTTCTTCATTGTTCCCGAAATAGAAGTCCACGTCTCTGATGTTGCCGGCCAGGCCGCCCACCCGTCTTTCACCCGAGATCCGTCCCGTCGCGTAGCTGCACCGAATGTGGCCCGTGTTCTCTCCCACGAGTCCCCCGATCGCCTCTTGACCCGAGACCGAGCCCGTGGCGAAGCAGTTAATGATGAGCCCCACGCTGTTGAGAGTATCATTGGACCCCGCTAGTCCGCCCACGCATACGACGCTCCAGACGTTGCCGCTGGCGTGGCAGTTACGGACCTCTCCCTCATTGTATCCGACGAGCCCACCGAAATTCGCCGGGATTCCCATGGAAGGCAACCTTGGACGCAGCGTTCGACCCGCCGCGTGCGCCACGTTGCAACTGGCGTGACAGTCGGTGATCACGCTCATGCTGTGGCAGTACCCCACGAGCCCCCCCACATGGCCGTCGCCAGCCACCCGGCCCCCTTCGACATAGCAATTCGTGATCTTGCTGGTGTTCTTAGCGACCAGGGCGCCGACCTCACTGACCCACTCAGTCGAATCCCCCAGAGGCTCAACCACTGGATCGATCAGCCCGAGGTTCTTGATCTCTCCAGGGGGCCACAGAATCCGGAAGAGCCCGAAGGCTGCTTCCCACGGCGTCTCGCCCCACCCGGCTTCGCCGGGAAGGCCGGGCTGGTTGGCGTCGATGAGATACGTGAAATTGGCAATCGTATGGCCGTTGCCGTCAAAGACGCCGCTGAAACCCTTGTTGTAATGGCCACGCTCCTCCGGTGTGTAGTACCCGATCAGGTTGAACGACTCACCCTCGTAGGCCGACAGATCCAGATCGGCCATCAGCATGAAGTGGCTGCTCCAGTGTTCCTGGTGCAAACCGATGGCATTCATCTCTTCGGGCGTATAGATCAGGTAAGGATCTTCAGCCGTGCCCTGGCCACCGCCATACTGTGCCTGCGCTGCTGCCATCCCCCACAGTGCCATGAGCACCAACGCTACAGTGACTCGCTGAACGACTTCTCTCAACCTATTCGCCTGGCACATCTTCATTTCCTCCTATCTCGCATCCGACCACCGTACCGAGTGTGCGATGTCCGCGCGCCGCACATCGATGGAACTGGTCCCCAGTGGCACTGTTGAGGGACCGGCTATCGTCCAAGAAGCTCAATATCATCGTCTCGTCGACCATGAAGTCCGCCGGTTCTCCTCCGCGCCGACCACCCGGTCGGAGAGCGCGGCAGCCCGGAACGGTAGCGCCGCCGTACGATGCGGTTGCTCCCCGATCCGCACAACCATGAGTACCCGGGCTGTCGAAGAACCTTGGCATCAGATCTCCACAGAGACAGACAACCGCATTCATGGCGCCAAAATGCGCGTCGCGAACCGCCCGAACCGCTATCGAGCGACTCCTTCGACAGCTCCAGTCTCTCCCCTTCTGACGCCACCAACCGCCGGAAGCAACGGACTTTTCCTGCTCTTGCCGGCGCAAATGCCTGAAAACGGGTTCTCCGAGTGCCTGCACCAGGCGACTTTCGGACCGAGCCGTGCCCTGACGGATTCACAACGCCATGGCGGGGCCGCACCCGCGACGGATTCACCACGCCACGATGGGCCCCACCCGCCTCACCGCCCTCAGGAAATCTGAACGGGATGGGGAAATCGGAGAGAGGCAGAACCGGGGGACGGTACAAACGGGGGCGTTAAGATAGGGGTTTTTTGTTGACAGAACAAGGTTTTCGCTTTAGTATGAGTTGCCTAAGGCCGACTGTTTACAACGGCTTGTTGTTTGTAACCGCCTGAGAAAGGGAAGGGCCGCCCGACTGCAAATGCCGCGAGGTAAGGGTTTTCCGAACGCTTCTTTGAGATGTTTGCAGCCGGGCGTCGTCCTATAACTGGACACAGGGTATATGGGAGACGTCTCGATGTTGAACGGACGAACCGTAGCACTGGTTCTTTTTATCGGATGTGTGGCAGTTGGGGCCGGTCTTGCACAAGATCGAGCGCTCGCAGACGATTGGAACGATTTCCTCCACTTCACCAAGATCGGACGTTTCGACCTAGCCAAGGGCTACGCGCAGGCTATTCTTCAGGGTGATCCCGATGCCGTGACACTGCTGGAACTGAGCCAGGCCAATCCGCAAGGGTATGAACTGGCGATGCGCGTCGTCGAGACGTCTCGTGACGCCGAACTGACCGATCTGACCAAGAAGCTTCTGGACGTCATCGAGAACGGACGGTTCGAGCGTCGAGCCGATCCGCGGATCATCGTCGAGGAGATCAAGCGGCTCAACGCCAACACCGTTCGCGGTCGCATGAATGCAACGAAGCGTCTGCAGGACGCGGGGGAATACGCGATCCCTTACATGCTCGGCGCCATGGCCGATCCCGGCCGGCGGGACGAGTTGAAGAATCTCATCGAGGCGCTGCCGAAGATCGGCCGCCCGGCGATCCGCCCGTTGGTTGCCGCACTGCAGACGCAGGAGATCGCGCTGAAGGCTGAGATCATCCGCGCGCTGGGCAGGATCGGCTATCCCCAGTCACTGGCCTACCTGAAGTACGTGGTCGAGAACGACGGGTCGAATCAACTGCGGGATCTCGCGTCACAGAGCATGCGTCAGATCGATCCTCGAGCGGCCAACACACCGGCTGCGGCGCTGTTTTTCCAGTTGGGTGAGAAGTACTACTATCACGACGAGTCGCTGGCTCCGCAAGAAGGGGCGCCCATCGCGAACATCTGGTTCTGGGACAAGGGCGCCAGCCGGCTGGTCCGGGCCGAAGTGGACCGGGCGTATTTCCACGAGTTGATGACCATGCGTTGTTGTGAGTGGTCCCTCAAATCCGAGGAGCAGTTCGGTCTGGCGATCGGACTGTGGTTGGCCGGTTACTTCAAGGCTGAGGCGACGAATGTCCCCATGCCGGAGTACTTCGATGAGAATCAGGCCGCCGCGTTGGTCTACGCGACGACGGCCGGCCCGGAATACCTGCATCAAACCCTGGCGCGAGCCGTAAACGATCGCAACGCCGCCGTGGCACTGGGCGCCGTGGAGGCCTTGGCCACCAACGCCGGCGAGCAGTCATTGATGTACACGATGGGCCCGGCGCAACCGCTGTTGCAGGCCCTTTCCTTTGCCGACCGAGCGGTGCGCTACAGTGCCGCCATCGCCATCGCCAACGCCGGCCCGCGACAGGCCTTCAACGAGAGTCGCCTCGTTGTCCAGAACCTGGCCGAAGCACTCTCGGGATCGTCGTCGGAAGGCGGCCGGACATTGACGGATGAGCTGGCACAAAGCTATGCCTTGCGGGCGGCTCAGTCGCTGCTCAAGGTGGCCGTCAGCAGGAACCCGGTCATTGATCTGTCGCTGGCCGAGCAGGCTCTGATCGTCGCCAGCAAGAGTAGCTCGCAACAGGAGATCCAGGTGCTGGCCGGTCAGACACTGGCCTACCTCAACACGGCCAACGCCCAGCGTGCTATCGCCGACGTGGCTCTGGACACCGCTGTGCCGATGGAGGTGAGGATCGCGGCGTTCGGTTCCCTGGCCAGTTCGGCCAAGGTCAACGGCAGCCAGCTTCCCGAGGCCGCCATCGACCAGATGTACGGTCTGATCAGCTCGGATCAAACCGAGCCGGACTTGCGCGCAGCCGCGGCGGCCGCCTACGGTGCGTTGAATCTGCCCAGCCAGAAGGTCAAGGAACTCATCCTCGACCAGTCCAAGAGCTAGGGCATTCAGGGTTTCACCACACCGGCCAATCACCGTGTCACGTCTTGGCATCTGCGCAGGTTGCGCATCCGCTCGTCTCAGGTACACAGCCGGCCATCTGCACGCCGGATCGTTCCGATACGGCATCTTCCTTTCAGGGATGGCTCTCCAGACATTCTCCCCATCTGGCCTCAGACACGGCCCCGCCCGACGATGTTGTTGACGAGCGGCGGGGCTGTCACTAGAATGCCCTCTGCATGTGCGGGCCATACTCCTGACAGCGACCCGGTGAAAGGAATCGGTAATGCCTATCGATCGCGATCACGTCTCGGCTTGTTTGGCCGAGTGTAAGAAGCATTTCACCACCGAGCTGCTGCCGTTCTGGCTGGATCGCTGCAAGGACGATGTGAACGGGGGCTTCAACACGCAGTTCGACAAGGATGGCAACGATACGGGACAGGACGAGAAGTCTTCGCTGGCCCAGTTGCGAACGGTCTACTCCATGTCGACCGCTCATCGCGCCGGCTTTGGCGACGGCAAATGTGCCGAGTATGCCAAGCACGGCGTCGATTTTCTGATCGATAAGGTCTGGGACAAGGAGTACGGCGGCTACTACTGGACCACCGATCGGGCGGGCAACGTGGCGATTGACAAGAAGATCATGTACGGGCTGAGTTTCGGCATGTACGCGATGGCCGAGTACACCATGGCCACCGGCGATCCGCGGGGGCAGGAATACGCCGAGAAGATGTTCGACCTGATCAAGAAACACGCCGCCGACACCATGTATGGCGGCTACTTCGAGATGTTCGAGCGCAACTGGGACCTGTGCGGCCCGGGCTCGCAAGGGGGCGATCGCAAGACGCTCGATGTGCACATGCACCTGATGGAAGCCTTCACGACGCTGTACGAGTGTACGGGCAAGAGCATCCACCGCCGGACTCTGCTGGAAGACGTCGATCTGCTGTTCAAGCGGATTCTGCATCCGCAATATGCCACCGGCATCCCGCAGTTCACCGTCGACTGGAAGATCGCCCCGCAGATCAAGTTCGATATCGTCTGGGGCTGGGACCGCTTTGCCGAAGGCGGCGCCAAGCCCAACGCCGGGGACAACACGTCGGCCGGTCACAATGTCGAATTCGCGTGGCTCTTGGCGCACGCCACGGACGTCCTGGGAAGTCACTGGGACGAGTGCAAGGGCGTGATCAAGAAGGCGATGGACCATGGCCGGGACAACGGCATCGATCCCGAGTTCGGCGGCGTCTACGTCGAGGGCCCGCACGCCGGGGGTGTTTACGACATGGAGAAAGAGTTCTGGCAACAGGCGGAGGTGATGATCGGCATGCTGGAGGGCTGTCTGCGCTTCGGTCCCGAAGACTACTGGGATTCCTATGTGAACGTCCATCGCTTCGTCATGGACAAGATGGTCCATCACGCGGTAGGGGAGTGGTGGCCGCTGACGACCCGCGAGGGCGAGCCGATCTGGACGCACATGAGCCATTCGTGGAAGGTCAATTACCACACGATCCGCTGCATGGTCGAGTGCATCAAGCGGCTGGAGAAATTGCTCGAGCAACTCTGACGCGAGTGATCGCTCATGGAATACGAAGGCCGATACAACGCATTCGATCCCAGCCGGATCGAAACCTACCCGCTCGAACAGCGCAGCAACAAGGTGGCCCTGGAGGACCTCGTTCTTCCCGGCGATGTGGACGCCTTGGACCTGGCTGTGGACGAGGCGGTCGGCCGTGACATCGGAGTCGTGGCGAACGCCATCGTCGAGGCCCGCCGCGCCGACAGACCGGTCATCCTCTTCACCGGCGCCCACCTGATCAAGAACGGCCTGGGCCCGTTGCTGGCCGATCTGGTCAACCGCCGACTCGTCACGCTGGTAGCCGGCAACGCCGCGACCTCCATCCACGATTTCGAACTGGCCCTGATCGGCCAAACCAGCGAGAACGTCCCGGCTGCTTTGGGCCAAGGGCAGTTCGGCATGGCCTACGAATTCGCGTATATCAATATGGCCCTGAGCGTGGGCAACCGGCAGAAGCTGGGCTTCGGTGAAGCGCTCGGCCGGTTCATCTGCGACGAAGCCTTCGCCCGGGAAGTGCTGGCGCTGGTCGCCCGGCCGGATTCGCCTCAGACGTTCGCCCATCCTGAGACGAGCGTGCTGGCCGCCTGCTATCGTAACACGATCCCCTTCACCGTCCACGCCGGGATCGGTACCGATGTGATCGACCAACACCCCAGCTTCGATGGGCAGGCCAAAGGTGGCTGCTCGGGTCGTGACTTCCTCATCTACGCCCACGAAACGACGAAGCTCACAGACGGCGGGGTCGTCATCAACATCGGCAGCGCCGTCACCGGTCCGGAAGTCCTGCTCAAAGCCATTTCCATGGCGGCCAATGTCGGCAGCGTCCCGCGTGAGATCCTCACCGCCGATTTCGACCTGCGACGACACGATCCGGGCCAGATGACGGACGAAGCGGCCCAAGGCTACTACTATCGCGACCAGAAGAGCGTGGTAACGCGCATCCCCAAGGCCTTCGGCGGGCGGGGCATGTACGTGCAGGGTGACCAGAAGACCACGTTTCCCTTGTTGTACCAAACGATTGTTCGACAATCCTGATCGAGGGTAGAGCATGAACGACCTGCGCATCCGTGACATTCTGGACGAGATCAAGGACGTTACCGTAGCGGTCTACGGCGACTTCTGCCTGGATGCGTATTGGATGCTGGACCCCCAGGGTTCGGAAGTCTCGGTCGAGACGGGCCTGCAGGCGCGGGCCGTGGCCCGGCACTACTATTCGCTCGGCGGCGCTTCCAACGTGGTGGCGAACCTCGCGGCCCTCGAGCCGAAGGCCATTCGCGTCATCGGCGTGGTCGGCGACGATATCTTCGGACGCGAACTGCGGCGACAGTTCGATGCACTCGGCATCGACACCTCGTGCCTGGTTATCCAGCACGAGCAGTTCGACACGGTTACGTTCGCCAAGCCGTATCTGGACGATGTTGAAGAAGCCCGCATGGATTTCGGCTTTTTCAACAAGCGCAGTGCCGCCACCGACGACGCGCTGCTCGCAGGCGTCCGCAGCGCCCTGGAAACCGCGGACGTCCTGATCGCCAATCAGCAGGTTCCGGGCAGCATCGCGAACGAATCGTTCATCGAAAAGGCCAATGCCCTGTTCGCCGAGTTCTCCGATAAGGTCGTTCTGCTCGACTCACGGCACTACGGAGACAAGTTCAAGCACATCTATCGCAAAACGAACGACCTCGAAGCGGCGATGCTCAACGGCGTCGGGGCCGGTCTGGGCGACGAGCTGCCCCTGGACCAGGTCAAGGAGTTCGCGCAGAACCTCCAGCGACAGTTCAACAAGCCGGTTTTCCTGACGCGCGGCGCGCACGGCATGCTCGTTGCCGGCGACGACGGCATCCACGTGGTTCCGGGTATCCAACTGCTCAAGACGCTCGATCCGGTCGGCGCCGGCGACACCGTCACCAGCGCGCTGGCTCTGTGTCTGGGGGCGGGGGTGTTGCCCGTCGAGGCGGCCGAGTTTGCGAATCTGGCGGCGGCTGTGACGGTCCAGAAGCTCTTCCAGACGGGCACGGCCAGTGGCGAGGAAGTCCTTGCGGTTGCCAAAGACCCCGACTACATCTACCAGCCGGAGCTGGCCGCCGACCCGCGCAGCGCCCGTTACGTCTCGGGCACGCAGATCGAGCTGTGCGCCGAATCGATCCCGTTCGGCCGGATCAAGCATGCGGTCTTCGATGCCGATGGCACGATTAGCACGCTGCGCCAGGGTTGGGAAGAGGTCATGGCGCCTGTCATGGTCAAGGCCATCCTGGGCGAGCAGCATGATACGGTTGACGCGTCGGTCTACGAGAAGGTGCGGCGATACGTCCACGACTACATCGACCAGTCCACCGGGCTCCAGACGATTCTTCAGATGGAGGCCCTGGTCGAGATGGTTCGCGAGTCAGGGTTCGTGCCGGCCGAGCAAATCCTCGACAAGTTCGGCTATAAACAGATCTACAACGAGGCATTGATGGCGGTGGTCGGCGAGCGCATCGTCGCGCTTGAGAGCGGGCGGCTTGACGTTACGGACTTCACCGTCAAGGGCGCGGTCGATTTTCTGGCCGCGCTGTGCGAGCGAGGCGTCCGGCTCTATCTGGCCAGCGGCACCGACCGTGAGGACGTCGTCAAGGAATCGGCCGCGCTGGGCTACGCCGAGTTTTTCTACGGCGGCATCCACGGCGCCGTCGGCGACGTCACGAAGTACTCCAAGAAGATGGTCATCGACCAGATCATGACCGAGAACAACCTGTCGGGGCCGGAACTGGTCGTGATCGGCGACGGCCCCGTCGAGCTGCGCGAGTGCCGCAGGCGGGGGGGCATCGCCATCGGGGTCGCTTCCGATGAGATCCGTCGTCACGGCCTCAACCCCGAGAAGCGCACCCGCCTGATCAAAGCCGGCGCCCAGGTCGTCGTCCCCGACTTCTCCGGCTGGCACGACCTCCTCAACCTGCTTTTCCATTCCTGAGACAGGACGCGCCGTTCATCAACCGAGCCCGAAGTAGGGCAGGGCTATCGATGCCAGCGCGGGGCGAACATGCCAATCGCCTCGTCGAACAAGGGGCGACGGCGAAAGTCGGCGGGATTGTAGGAGGCGTTGGCAGGGTCCAGGTCTGCCCAGCGGGCGTGGTGCCGGCCGTAGTAAGAGCCGTAGAACTGGTAGTTGGAATCGGCCCACCGGCAAAGAACCATCAGCTCCATTTCAGTCAGCATCTTTGAATGGTCATCCTGAGCGTTTCGGGGATGATCCGCGGCGATCAGCATGTCGATCAACGTGCTCCGGTAGCTGCCCAGACTCTTGGGGGCCAGGGTCGCGCCACTGTAGTTGCCACGGTCGCCCTGGTCGAATGAGGTGAACTCCGGAATAATGGGCCCGGCAAGTTGCTTCTTGCACAACTCCTCGTAGGACGCGTTATAGTAGACGGTAAGGTCGCCGGTCAGCCTCAAACCGGCATCCGGATTCTCGTTGCCGTGACATGAGACGCACTTGGCGTCGAAGATCGGTTGAACGTCTGTGGGGTAGTGGATTACCTGCCGGGCATGCCCGTTACCGCCGTTCTCGCGCAGATCGCACGGCTGGGGCTGCGGCGTGCTCGGCGCGCGGCGCAGGGCCGCCGGCATCTGGGCGGCGAGCGAGCCTGTCGTGTGGTTGCTTCGTCCATGACAGCCGATACAGGAACGAACCTCGCCTGGACGATAATTCACATAGGTCCTCTCCCGCTGGAGCTCCCGGAAGTTCTCATCCAGGGCCTGGAAGAAGATGTTGCGGTTGGCCGGCACCGTGAAGTGGGCCGAGCCATCAGCCTCCACCGGCACGACACCCCACTGGACCCGCGGCCACAAGGCCGCCTTCCAACTGGAACTGCTGGTGGCCGAACCCCACCTTCGCCCGGTGTCCCAGTAGCGCGGGATCGCTTCGTTGATCCGCAGCCACTTGACCTCGCCCGCCTCGACGCCCTCCATGCCCTGGTAGACATTGGTCACGACGCACAGGGCTTCGTCCTTGGCGGCATAGGCTGGATCGCGGGGGGAGTGAATTCGCGGCGGCACCTTCCGAGCCACCAACGGTGTCGGATGCCACAACGAAAGCCTCTCATCCTGGTGAACGAGACGGTGGCGCCCTTCGGTGTCGATGAGGTACAGCGAATAGGCATTGGCCACGTTCTTGTAGTGATCGGTCGGCTTGGCCTTGTACGAGACAAGAAATCGATTCGCACCGACGGGATACGGATGCGTGTAAAGGGGGCCGCTGCGCCCGTCGCGATCGTGTACGTATTTGCCATCGGTGGTCAGGAAGAACCACCCCGGTTCGGTGCGTCGCTCTATGAAGACGTGCGGCGTGATGTTCGTGACCGCGTACCGTGCGTCCCACTGAACATAGCCGGCTTCGTCCGGGTCCGGCCCGCGCCGGCGCAGACCTCTGCGCAGGTCGATCAGCATGATCGCCCCCACGCACCCTCCCTGGGGATAGTGACACGTGCCTACACACACCAGGCGATGATCATCGCCCGGCATGGCCTGTGGGTACATATACACGGTTGTCGTGTCATCGGAGACGCCGTACAGTTCCTGCGGCCTGGTCCCGTCCGGATTCATCGACCAGATCGTCTTGCAGACGCGCGCGCCCTTGTCGATATACTCCCAACGATGATACATGACGCGGCCGTCATCCAGAACCACGGGGCAGAATTCACTGACCGGGCTCTTGGTGAGCTGTTCGATGTTCGTCCCATCGGCATCCATCCGGTGCAGGACGGGCGCCACCAGGGAGGCCGAGCCGCCACAGAGGATCGTGTGCTCGCACCGCGTGGACGAGAAAATGATGTCGCCATCGGGAAGATAACACGGATGGATGTCATCGGTGTGCCAGGTCTTGCCCCAGCGGGCGACCTTCGCCGCCTCGTCGGCAGGGGGTAACGACACCTGACGCAGGCCGCCGCCGTCCACGTTGACTTCCCAGATGCGGAAGCCCGAGCTGGGATTCTCCCGGAAATCGAAGATGACCTTTCGGGCGTCGAAGGACAGGCTGATCTTGCCAATGAAGCCCTTGCCCCCGGGCATCTGCGACGCGCTGACGACCGGTCGTTCCCGGCCCGTGCGAAGGTCATAGACGTAGATACCATTCTCGGCCACGAAGCGGTCGGCACTGGTGCCGTTGTTGATATCGGTGTAGTAGTGATCGGACGAGTATGGCTTGCGCTTGACGAAGATGATCTCGTCACAGCCCACCTCGTCGGGGCCCATGCGATCTGCCATCGCGGGAGTTGCTGCTAGCGTGAGAATGGACATTGCCGCCGCGATCAGGACTATCAGAGAATCTCGTATCATGAGGCCTATCCTATCCCACCGGCAAAGTCGTTCCTGGACAGCTCTTCTTTGGCAAACCACGCCCTATGGTACCACACCATGGGGCGACACCTCAACGCTTCGGATCTTTAGCAATCGTCCCAGGGATTGTGGCGGAATTTGGCTGGTCTTGGGCCTGTGGCATTGTGCTACTCACACGACCTGCCGGAGATCGCAGAGGCCATCGGTACCCCGGAGGAACTGCGCCAGGTAGGGA
>Ga0272442_10004414_pt1 | contig 19260 bp, 15 predicted proteins | sample SSMForm2O_FD_200262 | JGI IMG/M metagenome (GOLD analysis project Ga0272442, IMG submission 200262) | Marine sediment archaeal communities from Little Sippewissett salt marsh, Falmouth, MA, United States - SSM-Form-2O | ecosystem: Environmental > Aquatic > Marine > Wetlands > Sediment ... | reverse complement strand
AATTGCGTTATAATTTAAAATATTTATTTATTAAACGAGTTGAATTTTGAATAACATGGCGATAATAATGATAATTGACCCTCTAACAATGCCCGCACCAATATTGATTAGTATGAATCTTCTTTTTGCTAATACGTGTTTTCCAGTCTCTTCTTTTGGATTTAACAATGAAAAAAGATACAACGTAACTGAGTCGATCATCAAGGGAATACTCATGATAATAAATAAGCCGATATGTCCATATTTTTTTACAAATTGTTCACAATAGTATAATATCTTTTTTAGAAGCGGTGTGGATGAATTTATTTTTTTCAATAATGATCTTATATTGGTTCCGATAATAAATACAATCCATGCTCCAACACCTTTTCCAAAAGCAAGAATTCCAATTAGTAAGGCGGGATGAATATAAGGATTAAATAATCCAATTTCAACAGGTATTGGTAATATTACAGCAGCTAAAATGGAGTATATGAAAAATAGTAATGAATATAATAATGGGTCCTGAAATGTTTGGGTTAATAGCTCTATTATATCCATAGTTGAAAGCGAAATATTTTCTCCTATTTATTACTTTAGAGATTTAATTAGTTTCAATATTATGATGATAATTATAAATATTATAAATATAAAATTAAATTAATAGTAAAATTCAACCATCATATATTACATAATTTTTCTGCAAAAACAAAATACTGTTCTTCTTTAATGCTTACAATTTCGAGTATTTTTTTTGGATAATAAATAATAAATTAATTGAAAATAATTTTACATTATTCAAATAAATGAAACAAAAAATCAATAAAAAAACAAATTTTGAAAAAAATCGATATTATTTTAAAAGAAAAACAAATTAACTTTGTTAATTGTGGTGTGGTGATGAGATAGTACTATTATATTTCATCCCACCTCCAATCACCTACAATTCATTATAGGATTGTAATAACTTTGGGATATAAAAATTAAAATACAGGATGGGAAAAAACTATGAAATTACCAATTCATAAGAAACAAAAGGCAGGAACTACAAAAGGATTATCATTAAAAATCAAAGTTATTGGAATTATATTGGCATTAAGTCTAATACCTTTAAGTGTTGTTGGAGTTATGGCTTATAATAACGCTTCAAATTCATTAAATGAAAATATTCATTTAGCAGAACAAAATGCAGAAGAACAAGTTTATGCAACACTTGAAGCAGTAGTGGATATGAAATATAGTATGCTTGAATCCTATTTTTCAGAATTAGAAGGAAAAATGCATGTTATTAAGGATAATCCATTTGTTCAAGAAAGACTTGATGCATTTGACGAAGCTTTCATGGCTGCAGGTGATAGCATAGATTCAGATGAATGGAGGGCATTGGCTGATGAATGGGATCCTACGTTTGAAGATATATGTGATGATTTAGGCATCGATGATATTATTCTTATGTGTCCTGAATTTAGTGTTGTTTATACATACAATAAAGATGATGATTTAGGATTATTTGTTACTGGAAGTGAATTAAAAAATTCCCCATTTGGAGATGCATATCGAGCACTTCAAGAGTCTAATACAGATATCGGAATTGCTGATTTTGATTTTTATGAACCCGCGGGTGGTGAACCAGCAGCTTTTATAATCGGTAGAATGCCTAGTGGTACACATGTTGCGTTTAGGATTGATATTAATACTATAGATGCATTTATGCAGGAATCATCGGGATTAGGGATAACAGGACAAACATATATTGTTGGAAATGATTATTATTTTAGAAGTAATTCACGGCTAACTTCTGAGGATACAATACTATCTACTAAGGCTCAAACAGTTGCAACAGAAACCGCTTATAATACAAAAAATGAATATAATAGTCCCAAACCGTATGCAAGTTATTTAACAAAATCAGAAGCTACTGCACAAGGTAGGGAGTATTCAAGTGAATTAGGAGGAGTTGCAGTAATTGGACATGCAATGTATTTTCAATTATTAGATTGGGTTTTAGTTGGAGAAATAGATGAAGCTGAGGCTCATGAAGCTATTGATTCTATGGTGACAAAAGCAGAAGCATCTCAAAGTAATTTATTGATGACTACTGTTGGTGTTATTGTAGCAGCAGCGGTAATTGTTTCTATTATTGGTTTACTTGTAACAAGAAGTATTGTTAACCCGATTCAATCAATTGCAAAAGATGTTAATAAAATGGCAGACACTGGCGACCTTAGTATTAGACCTTCGGTAAATTCCCGTGATGAAATTGGTCAAATGGCTGATTCGTTGAATGCAATGCTTGATAATATAGCAAAGCCAGTTCAACAGCTTTCTGGAGTTGCTGAAAAAATTGCTCAAGGTGATTTAAGACATGAGATAAGCATTCAGGCTAAAGGTGATGTGAATAAACTTATTGGATCTTTTTCACTCATGACAAATAAATTAAAAGCATTAATTGGTGATATTCGTAAGAGTGCTCAGGAAACTGCGTCATCTGCAGAGGAATTATCTAGTTCAGCTGAGGAAGTTAATGCTTCTATTGAAGAAACCTCTTCAACTATTCAGCAAATAGCTGATGGATCAAGTAGAACGAGTGAGCAGACTAATTTAGTTATTGATGAGTCAAAACGGGCGGGAGAGGCAGCAACGAAAGGTCAACAATCAGCGAGTCAAGTAAGTTCTAAAATGAAAGAAATTCAAATAACGACTGAAGATGGTGCGAATAAAATTTCTTCACTTGGTGAAAAAAGTAAGGAAATCGGTAATATTGTTGATACCATCAATCAGATAAGTGAGCAAACGAATCTTCTTGCACTAAATGCTGCCATTGAAGCTGCGAGAGCAGGTGAGGCGGGTCGTGGTTTTGCTGTGGTTGCTGATGAAGTGCGGAAACTTGCTGAAGAATCCAGTCAGGCAACGCAACAGATTAGTGGTCTTATTCAGAGTATTCAGAGTGAAATCGAAAGTGCAGTTACTAGTATGAATGAGAACACGCAGCAAGTTGAAGATGGTAGTAAAGGTGTAGCTGAGGCTGTTTCCATTTTCGAAGAACTTCCTACAATTGTTGAAGAAGTAAATAAAGCGGTAAGCGAAGTGGCAAGTGTTGCACAAGAGAACGCTGCAGGAAGTGAAGAAGCAAGTTCGGCTATGGAGGAAGTATCAGCTTCGATGCAACAAGTTTCCAGTAGTGCTCAGAAATTAAGTGAACTTGCTGAGGATATGAATACATTAGTTGGGCAATTCATTGTGGATGATGCCGATGTTCATCAGGGGAGTAAAATCAGTAAGAAAAATCAGAATCAATGGAAAAAAACAGCTTCTAAGAAAAATTATGATTATCACAAAACAAATTATCAATCAATCGATTCAATTGTTGCCAAAGACAAAATTAAATCACAGCAACAACCATCTTTTAAAAACAATGATTATTCCCCAGAAAAATCTGGGGATAATACTTCTTTTAAACCTGATGAAAATAATCAAACAAAAGTTGATGCAAATTCTAAAAAGCAAGGTGAATAGAACATGCCAGTTGGAACTGAAGATTCGAATTTTGGAAAACATGGAACTACTGATCGTCAACTTGTTATTTTTAAAATAGCTGGTGAAGAGTTTGGTGTTGATATAAATGAAGTAAAGGAGATTATTCGCTGGGAGGATGTTACTCGGATTCCTAATACTGATAGCTACATCAAAGGTGTCATCAATCTTCGTGGCAGTATTGTGGTTGTTAATGATTTAGCAATGAAACTTGGTCTACCTTCTAAGCAAGTTGATGAAGATACGCGCATTCTTGTGGTTGAGGTTGATGGTAATACGGTTGGTATGGTTGTTGATAGTGCAACAGAAGTTCTTCGATTAGAGGGGGAGAAGGTTCAGGATGCTCCGGGTATGATTACTAGTGGTATTGATCATAATTATATTGATGGTGTTGGACTGCTAGATGAAAAGCGTTTGTTGACGTTGCTTGATCTTTCTAAAGTGATGGTTTCAAAAGATTATGAAAAGATTTTACAAGCTCAACAGATGGCACAGAAACATTTGGTTAAATCTGAGTCTGAAGAATCGTGTTCTACGGAATCTGTTAAGGCTGAGCAAAAAACAAAAGGAAAAAATTCATGCGATAATGCTAAGGAAAAAAAGAAGAAATAGAATAATAACCTTAAAAGTGTTATAATCTATAACTCTTTTTTTCTTTTGCCTTGGCAGTATTCAAAATATTTTCTTATTTTTTAAAAAGAAAAAGAGTATCTAGATACTAGTGATGTAATAGTATCATAGATGAATTTTTACAAATATTTACTGAGAATTATATCCTCTAAGTTATAGGTTCGAAGTTCCCAAGCTTTACAAATCATTTTTTTCGCTGCCTCCCCGCGTTAAGGCAAATACCCCAAACATAGCACTCATTTATCTATTCTTTCATTTATTCAAATATTAAAAAACAATAATAAAGTGAAAAATAAAAATAATAAAAAATATAAATTTTTCCTTCAATTTTATTCTTTCAAAATCTTGTCGACTGTATTTAACAATGTATCCTTATCAAATGGTTTTAAAATATAATCAGATAATCCTTCATTAAGAAGTGTTTCTTTTCTTTTATCTGAAATTTCTAAAACACTCATAAATGCTACTTTCAAATCATCATAGCTCTTTTTAATTCGATTAAAAACATCCCATCCACTCATCCCTGGCATCATAATATCTAGTATCACTAAGTCGACTTGATCATTTTCAAGTTTATCCAGGCATTCCTCACCACTATACGCAGGAACAACCTCATAGCCACCAATTTCTAGAACTGTTCGAGTGAGATCAACTATATCAGGCTCGTTATCGACAACCATGATTTTTTTCATAATTTCCTAACACCAATCCATAGAAAGTCCAACGCTTTCAATTACTAATAATATCAACGCATATAAACACTTAGGCCTTTTTAACCTACCGATTAAAAATTTTTAAATAAAGAACTAGTATCTTTAAATTAGATAAATGCTATTCAACTGAAAAAAGGAGATAATCCTGTGGACATCAAACAACAAAAGGGTATTGTTGCAACAAAAATTTTTGCTCACCTGGAGACTATGAGACCTTACACAGTGATCTGGTGTGGATTAGTCAGTCTTGCGGGTGCTTGTTTAAGTTGGGGTCAATTACCGCCAATTGACATTGCAATTCTTTCGTTATTAGTTCCTATCATGGGATGGATTGCAGGATTATACTTATCTGATTTTCTGGATCGAGATTTAGATAAAATAGAAAAACCTCATCGACCGATACCGTCTGGACGAATTAAACCCTATGAAGCACTTTTTGTTGGGGGGTTGTATGCAATAGTTGGAACGATTTGTTCGTGGTATTTAGGGATAAGAAATTTTAGTTTGGTCTTTGTTGTTGCTATCTTAGTTTTAACTTATACATCGCTAGCAAAATCCCGAGGATTTTTAGGAAATATCAACCGAGGTCTTGTTACAGTCATTGCGTATCTGTATGGTGTCTTTACTGTTCCAATTGCGTTGGAATTCATTCCGTTATATCTCTGGTATCTTGCACCTGTGTTTTTGTTCCATGATGCCAATAGTAATCTTGTCGGTGCAATTAGGGATATGGAAGGTGATAAAAAAGGTGGATATCAGACGTTTCCAGTGAAATACGGATTGAAAAAATCAATTGGCTTATCGGCTATTCTTACCTGTATTTGGTTTCCAATTGCATTAATTCTTCCGTTACAGTATCATTTTGTTAATGAATTTTATTATTATCTTATTAGTATAGATGTCATTATTCTGATCTCCTTTTATAGCTTTTTTTTCTATTCACTTCGATCATATTCTCGAAGAAAGGCATTGATGTATCACGAGTTTTTTGTCATTGAAAGAATAACTCTTGCTTCAGCTTTTATCATTGGATCGAGCACAATTCTCATTGGTATTATTATTTACTTAGTTGCACTCGTCCTTACAAGTGGTTTTCAAATTGTGTTACGATCTCGTTATGAGTTTAAGGATGGAAGCATATCATGAACTGTTTAGTAACCGGAGCATCAGGGTTTATTGGTAATGCCTTAGTGAATCGACTTTGTAATGAACATCATAATGTGATTGGTTTGATTCATCATCATATTCCGCCAGAAAAACACCCTGATGTGACCTATATCACTGACGACATCGTTCATCCTGGAGATGCATTGAAACAATCATGTAAAAATGTTGATGTTGTTTTTCACTGTGCTGCTTATGTTAAGGATTATGGACCAAAAAAATGGTTTTACGAAATTAACGTCGAAGGGACAAAAAACCTACTTGATTTATGTAACCAGTCTATTAATCGATTCATTTATTTGAGTCATATACCCTATGAAAAAGTAACCGCTTCAAATTATTATAATAAAACAAAAACATTAGCTGAATCTATGGTAATTCAACACTATAAAAACAACGGTTTTCCTGCAACTATAATACGACCTGGAAATGTGTATGGACCTGCGGCGACCACTTGGGTTTTACGACCTCTAGAATCAATTATGAACGATCGTATTGCTTTAATTGATCATGGTTCAGGAATATTTCTACATACGTACATCGATAATTTACTCGGTGCTCTAATTGCTGCAGCTACAAAGGACAACATTAATGGAAAATGTATTGACATAACTGATGGGGATTATTCAATTACCTGGGGACGATATCTTAATGATTTGGCTAACATGGTTCAAAAAGGGCCAATTGAAAGAAATCTATCCAAAAGAACTGCGTTATTTGTTGGAAAACTTATGATTTTTTTTCATAGAATCTTTAGGATAACACCTTGGGTAACACCTCAAGCGGTTCTTACATTTACTAATACCAAAACCGTTTCTATAAAAGAAGCAGAGCGACTATTGGATTACAATCCAAAAGTTGATTATGAACAAGGCATAAAAAATGTAAAGGTATGGGTTGATCAGAATAAAAAACTAATAATGAACTGATTAACTTCAAACTAATAATATCTTCAAATATCTAAGAAATATATCAAGGTACTCTGATTATGAAACAGAATAACATATTAGATATCACATTCTCAAAATTCTATGATATATTTTTCAAAAAAATTGGTCGCAATGTACCGGTAGGACCCATAAAAAAAATCATGGATCTATTTTATGCTATTGTTGAAAAAATTGCTTGTCAATTTCCAATTATTCAGTCCTTGTATATAAAGCCTTACCGATCAATGATTAAACAAGAGATATCAATGTTATCTCTACCTGAGAATCCACGTGTATTAGTCATTGGTTGCGGTTCACTGCCTGTTACAGCGTTAGCATTAGATGAAATGTATCCCGTTTCAATTGATTGTGTCGATATTGATATTGATGCGGTAACTAATGCTAAATCAGTTTTGTCTTCGATGAATAAAGATAATATTACTATTCATCAAAAAAATGGTTTAGACTGTTCAGTTGATTCATATGACATAATCTATCTTTTATATGGAATTCAAGATCAAATTAATATGTTGAAATATATATCAAGAAATTTAAAGAGTACCTCTTATGTTTTATTTCGTACTTCTACAGATATCAAGGTAACAAATCGAGAATTATACGATACTGTTCATTCTTTGTTTTCTGTAAATAATAAGATTGAAATCGAATCATTTGGATCAATAGAAACGTATTTACTTAGCTTAAAAAATTAAATTTGTGTTATACTGAAACTTAATAAAAGACAATGGTATGACCTGAAAATAATAGAATAGGTTATGGTTTGGATTATATGCTTGAACGATTAGCACCGTACATAGAGAAACGAGTCCGTAATAAACCTCGAAATTCTCCTCCATCATACACATTTTTGACAAGTAGTTTAGTTCAACGTTATTTACAAAAGTATACTTTGCTTAAGCTTAAAAATACCGTGAAGTATGCGTATGATAATACACGATTTTACCATGATCTTTTTGATAAGAATAATATAAAACCTAATGATATTAGATCATTTGAAGACTTGTCCAAGTTACCCTTTACTTCTTCTAAAGATGTTTTACAAGCTGAAGATTTTTTTGCTATTCCAGTACAGGATTTTTCAAAGGTATTTTCTTCGAGTGGTACGACCGGTAAGCCAAAACGTATCTATTTTACTTCATCTGATTTGCAACATCAAATATCGAGTATTAGAATTGGTTTACAACTTTTTTATAACATAAAAAACACTGATGTTTGTAGAATCACCTATGATCATGGATATGGGATTGATGATTGGGGAGTTCGCTACTGTATGGGGCGAGCAGTTGATCAGATTGGAGCAATGAGTTTGTTTACCCAAGCTCGATTGCCGAGTGCTGAAGAGAAAAACATTTTGTCTTTGTATGATGTTACAGTATTAATGGGAACTCCGTCTTATTTGCATAGTCTTACCCATGATATGCAAAAAGAGGAGTCACTTTCCAAGTATAATATTAAGACAATACTAGTTGGAACTGAACCGCTTCCGTCTGCAATACGATCATTTCTAGAAACTTCATGGAATGCACGCGTTTACCAAGGATATGGTATGACTGAAATGGGAACATCTGTAGCTGGAGAGTGTAGTGTTCAAGATGGAATGCATGTAACTGAATCAGATTTTTATACTGAAGTGATTGATCCAAAGACAGAAGAACTGTTGCCACCGGGGGAAGTAGGTGAATTAGTATTTACGACTTTGAGTAGAAGAGGAATGCCTCTTCTTAGATATCGAACGCGGGATCTTGGATTGATAATGGAGGAAAAATGTCCCTGTGGTCTTCCGTTTAAACGAATCAAAATCAAAGGTCGAACGGATAAGATGATGACTATTGGTTCTGGAGATAACTTGTATCCTTCTGCTTTTGAAAAAGTCTTATTTGATCTCTCGTTTATTATCAATTATCAAATTATTCTCACAAGAAAAGAAAATAAGGATCATTTAGAAATTTTTGTAGAAATCCTGGAAGAAAAAAGTGCTTACAAAGGTAGGATTGTTGATCAAATCCTTTCGTTACCTGAAATACATGATGGTATTCATCAATCAAAGACCATTCTTCCAATTAAGGTCACTTTTGTGAAACCCTATAGTTTGTATAAGAAACGAGTGAAAGCCCAACGATTTATCGATAAAAGAGATTTGTATTCATAAGGTTGATTACCGTTATTTGTATCTGTAGAAGATCGATATGGAGTAAATAGATTTAAGTAATTGAAAATGGATAAATGGATGAAATATTTTGAAACAAGGTTGTTTTAAATCGTTAAAGAATGAAAAAGAATGGTGTTACTGTGGCTTCCGATTCTTTTCTATTAAAAAATCATGATACTGGTAGAACTAGCCTTGGTAAATATGATGAAGGTTTTCATCAAAATGAAAAATTTCTTTTGAGAGAATGGTGGTATTTTAATGTTATTTTTAATAGTCCAAAGAGTGATTTAAAAAACTGGATATTTAAGTGTTCCATTAATTCTGCAGTCGATAATGATAGTATTAAATTTTTTCTTCATGACGCGAATAATCAGACTCTTGGCTCGTTATATGTTAAACCAAAAGGTGAGACTATTGCCTCAACACCGGGAGTTGATGCTCATTTTGGAAATTCTTTTATAAAAGGAATGTACCCGAAATGGTCTGTTCATATGGAAAATACAGGGTTTGATGATACTGAGCTTATTGCTGATGTTACTTTTTCAGCAAAAACAAAACCACTGTGGATTTTTAAGAATACTGGAAAAAATCTGTCCACGTCTAGTTTTGGATATTATTTAGTGATGAATGTTGCTGCAAAGGGGACTATTCAGATTGATAATCAAAAATATGAGGTTGAAGGATTAGGGTATTATGATCATACTTGGTCGCCTTATGCAAAGATTGGGGGCGAAAAAAGTAATCTACGAGGGAATGTGTGGGATTGGTTATTGGTTCGGCTTGATAATGGATTGAATTATTTTATCGCAAAAATTTATCCGAATACGCGATCTTTTTTTCCTGTGTTTATCCCGGGTTATTTTTTGTGTTATGCTGATGATGGAAGTTTTCTTGAGAATTACCTTTTTTATATGAAGTATAACCAGTTCATGGACTCGAAAAAAACGCATTTACGAATTCCAACAAATATTGATATTAAATCGTTACAGATGATCTCTCGTCATTCTTTCCCATATAAAACTCCGTTGTATTTTGATTTCAACTATCAAATTAAAAATATACATGAATATATATATGAAAAGAAGTTTGATTTTGGTCAATGGGATAGCATTGGAACCATAAACGCAAAAATAACCTCGAGAAGTGAACGGAAACAAATAACTGGATTAGGAATAATGGAATATATGACGTATTTATAATCGATAAAAAAATTCTTTCCTAAAAATCAAAAGTTGAAATCACGTTTGTAATATCTTCTAAATGAAAAATTCGTAACTGCAGGAATCAGCGCCCCCGGATTATGTACGGTTTTAAAGATTTTTAGATTTCGTTTCATGATATTTTCAATCGAATAGTACTCTTTTGCTACATAGCGAATTCCATCGATTAATTCTTCTCTAGTCATATTCTTAGGTTCATACACAATCTCTACTTGATTGTATTTTGACCAGTCCTTTGTAAATATACGACCTGCACTTTCTAACCGTTCAAATAAGGGAGTACCCGGATAAGGTGTTAAAATATTGAGTTCTACTACATCGATTTCAAGCTCGATCATCTTCTCTAACGTGGTTTCAAAAATATCGGGCGTATCTTCATCAAATCCAAAAATAATTCCACCCTGAACTGCCATGCCATGATCATGAACGCGTCGAATCATTTTTCTGAAATCTTCTACTTTATTATGAGTTTTTTTAATGCCATTAAGTGCAGCTTGACTCACAGATTCAAAGCCAACAAACCATTCCGCACAGCCAGATTTTCGTGCTAATTCTAAAAATTCATCATCTACTACGCTTAACACGTTAGTCGTCCCGTTTGCAACCCAATATTTATGGATTTTCTGACGAATAATCTCGCGAAATAACTCTTTTGCATATTTCCGATTCACCGTCATATGTGGATCATGAAAAATAAAAAACCAATTTGGCATATGTTTGATGTCGTCAACAACTTCTTTAATTGGACGCTGCCTTACTCCATGATTACTGAAACTTCCGATTGCACAAAATTCACAGCGATTGGTACATCCCCTTGTTGTTTGAACCGCTCCAAGAATAGGATTGCGACGAATCAAATCGCGACGTAACGGGGGTATTCCTTCAAGTGTGTACGTATCATCGGGCCCATAAAATGGTTTCAATTGACCTTTTTCAGCATCCTCTAATAATTTCTTCCATGAGCTTTCTGCCCAACTTAACACAATACTATCAGCATGATTTTTTGCTTCTTTGGGCATGGCCGTAACATGATAACCACCAAGAACCACCTTTTTCCCCCGTTTCCGAAACTCATCAGCTATCTCGTAAACCCGTGGGGCAGTCATAGTGTATGTGGTAATACCTACTAAATCAACATCAATGTCAAAGTCTAAATCTTCATAGTTTTCGTTAATAATACAAATATCATATTTATTTGGTGTAATAGCCGCAAGATGAGGCAAGGTTATAATGGGATAACCAAACACAATCGACATCCATGATCCTTTTTCTTTGTGTGTGGTAACACCATGTTCAATCTTTGGAAAGACAAAGGCAATTTTCATGATTATTCACAGATACATTTTTTTAAATTACTGTTCAGGAAACTTTTCACGTAAATAAAACGATCGCACACTCATATTTACTATGAATTGAGAAAATGATTTAATTGGATTCATCGAATGAAGATTAAAACTTCTTTTTAAACAATTAGGAATTGAATAAAACTCATGTGAAATTCGGGTGATTCCTTCGATTAGTTCTTCTTCAGTCATTTTTTTCGGCCTAAAATTCACTTTTCCTTCTTCATATTGGGACCAATCATAATTAGTTATTCGTCCTTCTTTTTCAAAACGATCAAATAAACGGGTTCCAGGATAGGGTGTGAGAATACTAAATGAAGCTTCATCAAGCCCCCAATCATAGATGGATTCCAACGTAGGATCAAAGATTTCAGGAGTATCAAAATCTAATCCAAACACGAAAAACCCGGTGACCTTCATTCCATGATCCTTAATATTTTGGATGGCCGTTCCATAATTTTCAACTTTATTAGTGCCTTTTCCGGCTTGATCGATATTTTCTTGGGAGATTGATTCGATCCCTAAATACCATTTTTCCACTCCCGCTTCACGAGCTAGTTTTAAGAATTCTTGATCTCGTGCAATCACATTGATGTTTCCGAAACAGTCAAATTTTTTATTCAACTCTTTCATCTTTTTAAAGAGTTCTTTTGTGTACTTTGGATTAACCGTTAATGATGCATCTGCAAAGAAAATCTGCTTTTCCTTAATCGTTTTCATTTCTTCGATGACATTATCAATAGGTCTTCCACGAAACACCTTACCTTCGACAACATTCATTGCACAGAACTCACAACCCGTTGGACAACCTCGACTTGCCTGAATGGCTTGAGAAAATGGAGTATACACTCCGATATCGTGTCTAGCAGCAGGTATTTCCTCAGCTTTTACTACGCGAGGGTTGCGATAAAAAGGATTTAGCTTACCTTTTGCTAGATCCATTAATAATTGAGGCCAGGTAAGTTCAGCTTCCCCGATTACCACACTATCTGCATGCTGCTTAACTTCATCTGGCATAAGTGATGCATGATATCCACCAAAAACAACAGGTATTCCCATTGCTCGAAATCTCTTTGCGATTTCATATCCTCGATATGCATTATAGGTTAGCGTGGATATTCCAACGAGATCGTAATTATTACTAAATTGCATCGGCTCATATCGTTCATCGATAATGGTTACCTCATGTTCAGGGGGGGTGATTGCTGCAACTTGTTGCAAAGTTGAACTGGGATACTGAAATTTTGAAAAAAAACTTCTATTTGGATTTGGATGAGGCATCACTAATAAAATTTTCATAACTGTTGATTCGCTCCTAATAGTTATTCTGTTCTTTTATATGGCGGATAAAAGAATTTCTTAATCATGCTTTATAGTTTAATTATTATGATTTGGATTAATCTTTAAAGATTCTGTATGATAGAGATCCTTTGTTTTCGGGTAATATAGCTCAATTCTATTTAATATTTTTTGGCCTAACTCTCCTATAGGTACATTCCCGATCACAAAATTAATCATTTTCATTCAATATTGTGATAACCAGATTGAAAAAAAGAGAGTTTTTCATTAAATAATTCGTAATAGTTCCATGAAGATAATACTAGAGTTGGATTGATATGGTAAAGAAGTGAATTCCATCTTACTAGCGTTTTACCGATAATATCCATTTTAATAAATTCTCTCATGATTTCTCGAACATATCCTTTTAAATTTTGTTGAGCAATATATTTACCTGCGATATCGCCACTCATAAGCGCTCGATAAATTCCTTGACCATTCATTGGAAGCGTTCCTACTCCAGCATCTCCTACGAATATGATATTTTTGTATCGTAATGGATATTGCAAGCCGGCAGGGATAAATCCTCCAATTGAATAATCAATGGTGCCTGTAATATGATGTTCTTTTTTGAATTCTTCAAGTAGGGCGGGTAATTTCACATGATTATGTAAATAGAGTCCAATGCCTAGATTTACCTCACGAGTTTCAGGATGACGTGGAAAAATCCAATAATATCCTCCATTGTTTTCAAAGAAGATTTTTAATGTTTTTTCTTCATATGCAGAGCAATTTGTTAAGGTCTGTTGATATCCATAACTAACATATCGGTGAGGCAATCCCAGCTTCTTTCGTATCATACTTGGACATCCACTTGCATCGACGATAACATCACTTGACAACTTTGTGACATCGGTTATCCTATCGTTAAGTATGAACTCAACATCGTTTTCTTTTGCTTTTTCCATTAACGAAGTGATAAATTTTGGTCTATCAAGAATCCATGCTGTTCCTGGCTGTCTTTTATAAACATAGGTTTTCTTCCCTGCTTCTATCTTACCATAATGGATTTCAGTTGCGATGGCTTCAGCGGGAGGTGTCCATTTTTTAGAGAAATATTCAATACAATGTGCCTCACCACATTTTCTGGCATCTCTGTTCTGACCAATTTCACTATGTTTTTCATGAAGGATGACATGAATTGATGGATCATGGTCCTTAATGGATATTGCTGTTGAAAGTCCACTAAGTCCTCCACCAATAATGTCTACTTTCATGTATGCCTCTCTAAAACAATATTTTTTTTTATTTAAAGTAAGTTGTAATCATAAATAGTTTTCCTTTTCATTCTTTCTTTTACAGATAACATAGGACGAATTGAGTTATTCATATCATAAGTGCTTTAAGTTCTTATCATTTTTTGAGTAAAAGTACTAAATTTATTCATCGTAAACAATTGATATAGTACAATGAGAATAAAAGAGGCAATAAAAATAAGGAAACCACTTCCAAATCCCCAAGATGAATCAAGTTCAATAATAGTTGAAGGTTCTAAACCACTATATTCCGTAATCCCTGATCCTATGATACTCCCAACACCTAGTAGTGTTAATTGAGAAATGATGAATAAAAATCCGGCTAAAAATAGGACTTGTAAACCGATACTAATTAGATACAGTATTTTTGGCAGGTTTTTATATTTGGTATTAATGAATTGAAGGATGAATAAGAGACAAAAAGAAAGGATGAGGATCATTAACAATATTTTCAATCCGAGGATTGCTTCTGAGGGAAGCGTTGAAAATTCTCCACTTAACGTATTGGTTGTCTCGGTAAACGTAATCATTTTTGGAGGGAGTAGATGCAACCTTGTTTCAACATGAATAGTACTAGTATCTCCATAAAATACCCACCATGGGGAAAGTGCTGCTAGAAGAATAAGGCCTGCATAAAATAAAAGAAAACCTTGGAAATAGCGATGACGAGTTATGCCTATGAGTATTGAAGATCCGATAAGTAAAATGGAGATGAAATATCCAATTTTCGTGATTACTGATTCCTTTATGGTAACGATTTTTTGATGGGTATCACTAAAAATAGTCACTGTTTTTTTTGCAATTGATGAACCCTCGGATTTAACCTGAATTTGATACGTTCCTGGTGGTAACTGAAGAGTTGATGTGTCGTTTGTAAATTGAATTTGTTTTTCAATTTGCTCTCTAGAAATGATAAGAGTTGCATGGTCAATTGAAAGACCTAATTGATTGTATAAGTCAAACTTGGTTTCGTAGGTTAATGGGAAGTGAATGAAGATTTCTGTGTCCTTATCGATGGTTAAAACTTGATTCTTTTCAAATATCTTATAGGAGATATGAAGGATATACGTCTGCTTGGGTATATGGAGAAATTCATAATGTTGGTTATCAAGTTTATTTGCCTTAAGTCGATATTCTTTTGTTGATGAATCTGTATATACCAGTTCAGGGTGTAATTGAATACTGGGGGGTAAGTTCCAATCGTCTTTAATGGAAACAGATACATCATAAAGGTTTATTTGAAAATTCTTTTTAAGTGATATAAGTTGATTAATACTGGAAGGTGAAATATCTTCTGAGGTGACGGGAATATCTTTGTAGTAGAGCGCTAATTGATAATTGTTTTTTGAATACAGGGGAAATGATACTGGAATTGTACCAGATTCATCTGTTATTCCTGTTGCAATAGTATTTCCATTACTTTCGATGTGAACAATGACATCAGCAATGGAGTTTTCGTTTTGATCAACGGTAGATACTTGTACGGTAACAGGTCGTTTACAGTGGATGAAAACGTTTGCATTCTCGGCAACAGTTATCGAAGTATAACCTACATAGATTCGAGCGGGAGAAAACAATGGGTTTTCCTTATATATTTTGATAACGTATTCTCCCGAGGGAATATCTGTGAATCGAAATTGTTGTAAGATACTACTATTTCTCCAATCAATAAAGGTTCTTGTAAAATTAAATAGTTTTTTTATTGATGATAAATCAATATCTGATGAAACACTTCGAAAAGGAATCCTTGAGACAACGGTTGAAGAAAAAAGTTTATCGTTTTGATACAGCTCTGAAGTAATATATGAAAGATTTTTTCCGGTAAACGCTGATAATGCAGAGCCAAAAGGAACACTTTTCACTCCAGTTACCCTGCCGGTAATAGTAAATGTTTCTTCCTGATCACAATCTAATTCATCGTCTTGATATGAGTTTTTTTGTTGTTTGACATTATTCCGATAAATCAGTGATTCATTAGCGACATCATTCCAGGTTCCTTTCTGAAAAGTGATAAATGAGACATCAAATTGTACAGTAAACCCTTCATTAAGCGTATATTGTTGCTCGCCTCCACTATCATAATGATTCCTTGCAGCGAACACACTTCCAGTATCTGCTTCTAAACCAGGTAAATTAATGGTTTCTTCTACAAAAGCTTTTACTGCTATTCCTTCTTCATCTGAATTGGTTAAGGAATGATTTTTAGAAAATAATAATCCATGGGTTTTCTGCGTCTCGGGTTGATGAATACACAGCCATGCTTCAGAACCTAGATCAATATCATCGGTGGTATCAAGGATCATTTCTGGATCTACAGAATGGGGATTAACGGGAATATCATACGAGTGGACACGATCATCTTTCCCATATAAGTATAATTTAGGGAGAATGTTTCCCATGTTTATCATTTCAATAGCTTCACTTTTACTATGAAAGGATAATAGATATGCATACACTCCATCGAATGTATAATCTTTTTCCATATCAAATGTTTGTAATACTTCGTGCGTACAATTCACAAACATTCGTTTTGGTTCATGGGGAGAATAATAATAGGTGTATACATTCGTTGTTTTTACATAACCTTTTGGTGAGACACTTTCTATCTTTAATTTTACCATCAGATTTCCATCGGTTAAAATGGTTGTTTTTGGATTGGTACAGTACCCTGAACCAATATAATCAAATTCTTCATCAAAATCTGTACTTACCATCATTGAAAAGGAGGCGAATTGATCGATAACCGAGGTGTCGAGTGTGGTAGAGTTTGGTTTTAGGCGAGCTACCACTTGAGAAACACCATTACCAAATATTGATCCTTTATAGGATACGACATAGGGGATGACCCCGTCTTGATTGATACTGTAAAAATCGATATCTAAAATTTGACCTGAAATAGGTTCGTAATAATATTGAGATTTTTTCACGGTAAGATGATCGGAGTATTGTTTTCGTTGAATGCTTTCATCATGATAGTTCACGATGAATTCATCGTTTTTAGTTGGGTCTTTAGGAAGAAGAAAAACGAGTTGACATGCAGAAATAAAGTGTTCATCAATTCGATCTAATTGATAGATCTGGGATTCAATTTCATTTTTTCCATGTTGATTCACCCAAAACACTTGGATGGAATGATCAGTTTCACTCGTTGCCCAGCAGGGATGGTCAAACTCGATATAAATATCGATTGGTTGATATGAAAGATCGAAGTTAATACTCTCTAGATCAATGGGAAGCGTAATTTTCTGCTGGTACATGGATGGATCTTTTCCTTGTAATGAAGAATGAGGAAAAACTAAGGAATTAAATGAATTAAATAGAATAATTAATATCAATATGTTGATACTATTTTTTTTTAAGGACATTCCCATTATATATGTATAAGGAAAACATCATAATTAAATATTTATATTCTTAATTTAATATGAAAAAATTATATTAAAAAAATTCCTATGATTGTATTAATTTGTTATCAACAATTTTGGAAAAATTTTGGTTATTATTGAAGGGAGGCAAGATGTTTTATTCGTTTAATCATGTTTGGGTGCGTGCTGAGAGCTTCCATGAGTTTATCAGATTGATGTATTTTGATTTTTTTATTCTGAAGCACCATGAGTTCATGTTGATCGATAGTCCCACTCATGTCTAAGTCAATATCTCTTAATTCTATAATCTCCTGTTGGGCTCTTGAAGGATCATTGAGGAAAAAGGCTTTCATTCCTTCAGCTTGTTTCAGAGTTCTTCGATTTACTTTTGCACAGCCAAGTGAAAGTTTGTAGAGTGCGGTAGCTAAATGATGCGGTTGATTTCCCAGTTCAATGCTTCCCTGATCAGCGTAATACTCTCGAATCCGGGATCCATACATGACCAGGAGGTTAGTAATGAAATAGACGGCAAGCGCAAGCATGCCGATAGCGATCATTCCGCCGGTATCACGTCTTCGTCCAAACATTCCTCCCCAAAAAAAGGTGACATAGATCATGTACATAACCATTGGTACGACGCTTAGCATGGTTATCACGGCGACATCATGATGTTTGATATGTGAAATCTCATGGCCAAGTACTGCTTTCATTTCCTCTTTATCGAGGAGATTAAGTATTCCTGTGGTAACACAGACTCGTGCATCTTTTTGTGTTCTTCCAAAAGCAAAGGCATTGGGGATTTGTAATTGAGAAATACCTATTCTTGGAGTTTTTGATAATCCTGCTTTTGCACTAAGATTCCGAATCATTTGATGTAAATCAGGGTATTCGTTTTCTGAAATGTATTTTACTTTCATGGACCATTCGACGGTTTTGGGTCCAATTATAAATTGAAAGAAGATGAGTACAATCGCAAATCCAATAAGAAAGAGGTAATAGGTCATGGTTTGCACTTGCATAATGAATCCAATTGCAGCGATGATTCCGTATAAAATTGCAAATAACAATCCGACTAACAAATATAATCTGAGTTGTAACCACATAATACTATTTGCCTCACACTTTTTTTTTTGTTGTAGTTGTATTATGAGATCTCTTATTTGAAGATTGCTCTTCAACTTTAAAAAGGTTGAATTTCCAGAATAATTATCAAAAATATTAGAATGGACTGAGCGGGATTTGAACCCGCGGCCTCTTCCTTTCGAAGGCTTTTTGACCCATTAATTTGAATTAAAAAACTTCGAAGGTTATTGCCTAAAAAAGTACTGATTCTTATCCTATGATGATGGGTATTTTTATTAATTCTATATCAATCGTTATTGACGTGCTAAGATTTGAAATGATCGAAAAAAGTATTTACTTTTACCATTTATGTTTTCCGTTAATTAATAATTTAGAGTCTTCTCCAAATTTAGGTAGTTATTTCACCCCAAGAAAAAGGCATTTTTTCCATTTCTTTTTTCAACTTCATATTTAATAGCAGTAAGATGAAAAGTTCTGTATAGATTAGATCAAAAAGAAGTCGGTCATTCAGTATTTCTTCGCGAAAGAATTACGTT
>Ga0272442_10004413_pt1 | contig 19260 bp, 32 predicted proteins | sample SSMForm2O_FD_200262 | JGI IMG/M metagenome (GOLD analysis project Ga0272442, IMG submission 200262) | Marine sediment archaeal communities from Little Sippewissett salt marsh, Falmouth, MA, United States - SSM-Form-2O | ecosystem: Environmental > Aquatic > Marine > Wetlands > Sediment ... | reverse complement strand
GTGAGATTAAACAATCAGGGTAAAATGGTTATTGAATTGTTTTGTAATCTTGATGAGAAACTCCCAGGTTATAAAGGTTGGAATAAAAATTTAGAGACTTGGTGTAAAAGAGCAGAGATTAGTCCCAAAGGGGTAAGTGCTAAAAGTACTCGTAAGACTTGGGAGAGTTGGCTTATGTTTACTTATCCTACTCGTATTTTGGATATAGTAGGATCTCAAGGACATACTACTACTATTAGCATCCAGCATTATTGTAATATGCCTTTTACTGAACGTGATAAGGTTGAGATCATTAAGTATGTTGAGGGATGGGTATGAGTGAAGAAAAATTACCTTTAGTTTATCAAAATAACTCTATTAGAATATTTTTTCTCTAATTTATTCTAATAAGAATAAATTTTATATAGTAGTTTAAACATATATGATAACCCAGATGCATCTTCTTTTTTTACATCTGGGGGGTAATTACTGCCCATTTTTTATTAGGAGGTATATTTTGTGAAAAAAATTGTTATAACTCTAAGTTTTTTATTTGTTTTATTTTTTTGTTTTAATTATATTGTAACATCTGAAACATTAGGCAATACAAATGAAGGTATGGATTATGAGAGTCCTAATAATGGAATGGTTGGTTCTTATTATACAGTTGGGAGTAATGGTGGATGTGTTAACAATATTACTTTTAAGTGGTTTCATTCTCCAGATGGAGGTGCATATAAGCATACTAAATGTGCGATTTATAATTCCTATCTTGAACTTATTGCAAGTGGTGAAAGCAAACAATGTAATCTAAGTGATCCTGGTAATGGAGAGGGATGGACTACTGTAGATTTTTGTAATTCTCCTTATTTATCTGCTGGTGAAACTTATTTTTTATGGGCTTGGACGAATAGTACTGGTGGTGTTGGTTTTTATTATGAAGATAGTGGAGGAAATGGTGTATATACTAAAGATCTTACTTATGTTTATGGTAATTGCAGTGGTTGGCCTGATCTATTAAGAGATGTAAGTACACTTGATGCTGATGGTAATCTTAGTATTTATGTGAATTATTCTATTTTAAATCCGCCTTATGATGTTGATGCAGAAGTTGATTCTTATTCTGATATAAATATTAGTTGGACTAAAGGAACAGGTGCAAATCGTACTATTATTAGACGAAAAGTTGGTAGTTATCCTACTGATGAAACAGATGGTACTCTTGTATATAATGGTACAGGAAGTTATAATCTGTCTTCTATGGTCTTTAACAGTTATTATAGTTTATTTAGTTATAATGATACTAAAAATGTTTATAGTCCTGCTGCTTATCTAATTTTTTCTGCTCTTAAACTTAATTGTTATAATGAGAGTGATTCTTCTTCTGGTATTGATTTTAGTGTAAACATTACAAATAGTAGTCTTTCTGAACATTATAGTGCTAATGGTATTTCTACTCCTTCTTATATTGATATGCGTGATATTCCCACTGGTGAGAATTGTAGTTTGTCTTTTGATGCTGTTGGTTATTATGAAAGAATTTTTACTATGGATCTTACTTCTGGTGTTTGGACTAATGTATCTGTTTATCTTAGTAGTGATGCTAATCTTTATTATATCAAAGTCATTAATGATTTTGGTGAACCTGTTGATTCTGCTTCGATTACTGTTTGCAGGGTGATTGATGGTAAAACTAGGGATATTAGCACGGGATATACAGATTATTATGGTGTGTTCCCTATTTATTTATCTCCAGGTGTAAAATATTATGTTAATATTTCTGCTAGTGGATATACTTCTATTGTTTTGAATACTTTATTTACCGATCCTACTTATTATGGATATAATTATCCTATTATCTACCAGCTTCGTTCTTCTATTAGTAATTATACGAATGAATCTTCTGTTTCTGATTGTATTGTTTTCACTGGTGAATCTACTGGTAATACTGCTTTTGTTAATCTTACAAACTATCAAATCGATGGTTGTGGGTTGATATATAATTTTAGTATTTGGGTTTGGGAGATTAATACGTCTTCAAATATTACTAGTTATTTTTATAGTTATAATGATAGTGTAAATCAAGAAGTCGATCTTAGTTTTAGTATCGATGTTAATAATACTTATCATGTCTGTGCTTTTATCAATCATAGTGTTTTTGATAGTTTTTGGACTTGTTTATATATTAATCCTACTGCTTCAAATAATAATTATAGTAGGACTAGTGCTTCTGAGTTTGATAGTCTTTTTGATGCAATATTTGGCAGTAGCAGTACAATCACTTGGCATGGTTTTCTAGGGATATTCGTTCTTTTAGTTTGTCTTTTTGCTTTTGGTCAACGTAGTGCTGGTATTAGTGTTATAATCTGTGGTTTTGTTATGCTTGGTTTCAACGCAGTTTTCAATCTTATTTTACTTAGTGCTACGGTTAGTATTTTTATGATTGTGATTGGTATTCTTATACAATGGAATGTGGAAAGGAGGTATAGATGATGTCTAATGGCAAACATGGTCTTGATTTTATTAAAAAAGTTGTAAAAAGTAGTTCTGCTAGTAGTGAGACTAAATCCAAAGTTACAAGTAGCATTGATAATAAACAAAGACAGAGTACTCCTTCATCTAAACCTAAGAAAGATTATGAAAAGAAGATAGATCAAGAACTTGGTTTATCTCAACTTCAAAAAACAAAAGAAGGCCCACAGCCTGTATATGTTCCTAAGTCTAAGTCTAATAAAAGCGTTATCAAAAAGGAAGGTAAAAGTATAGTAGTTCAAGGTATTAGCCCTGTTGATTATCGTAGCAGACTTGCAGAACAGCATGGAGAGTTAGGGGATATTGCTAAACAAAAAAATTTGTTATATGAACAAGGGATTTCTATTGATGATGAAAAAATTAGGGAGATGCAGTCTAATATTTTAGATGAACAGATCAGATCTTTTGATTGGCATCCTGATACTCGTATTCGTACTGTTAGAAATAAAAAAGGAGATAAAACTTATCAGGTTGATTTTCCTTTTACTGGTGCTGAACATTATTATAGCACTAAGAAAAAGGTTAAAGAAGAAGGATTTTTAGGTTATCTTGGTACTGCTTTTACTCCTTCTGATTTTCTCGGTTTAAAAAGTGCTTATTATATGGCTACTGGTCAAAAAGATAAAGCTTGGGAGACTAAAGTTTCTGCTGTTGAAGATACTAAACGGCCGTTCCATGAGTTTTATCTTAGTAGCCCTATGGGTGTTATTGGTATTAGTACTGTTACAGCTTTTGGTGTTGGTTCTGGTGTTGGTAGTCTTTCTGCTATTAGTAGTACAGCGGGTAAAGCTACTAGTTATGCATTAGGTGTAGGTTTTACTGCTAAAACTGCTATGGATGTTGCACCTGTTGTTAAAAATGCTTTTTATTCTGGAGATTATGGGAATCTTCTTAATACTGGTTCTTCTTTGGGTTTAAGTGTTGCTTCTGGTGTTTCTGGTTTTAAATCTGGTTATAACATCGGTTATGGTAGGACTTCTGCTTTTCTTTATGCCCGTTCTACTTATTCTCCTGGTAGTGCTGAGTATATTCGTTTTAAAAATACTCTTAAAACTGCTCGTAATCTTCAATATGTTAAAAGTAAAAATATTGAACCTTTAGATTTTACTAAAGATATTATGCGACTTGATTCTAAAACAGCGGAAAGTGTTATCAGTTATCTTCAAAAAAATCCTAAATCTGTTATTGGTGGTAGTGGTAGCCAATATGCTCAGACTAGTAAAAACCTTTGGTATAAATATCGTAATATTAAACCTCGTGATATTGACCTACTTGTTAAGGATGTTAAAAGTGGTAAGGCATATATTAAAGCTGCAACACATGAAGTTGATATTCATGGTTTTGATTTTGGTGGGAAATCTGGTAGGAGTCTTAGTTTTGGTTTTGAAAGTCAACGTAGTATAAAAATTGGTAAATATAAATATATGCGACTTGGTGAACAGCTTAGTCGTAAAGGTATTAGTAGTGTTATGAAAGAGACTCAGTATCGTTGGTTCAAAGATGTTCCAGATTTTAAAATGGTATCTGAACAGCTTATTAGTAGTGCAAGTTCTAGTAAAAACCCGTTGAATTGGTTTCGTGCTTCTAGTGCTAGTAAATCATTTAAATATGTTTTAAACCCTAAGTCTTCTCCTAGTTTTGGAAAAAGCTCTAATATTTTTAGTAATGCTGCTTCAAGTTTTGCTAAAAAGTTTTATAATCCTAAAAGTTTTTTTAAACCTTCAAGTTCTTCTTATGGTTATTATTCTTCTATGAGTTATCCTTCGTATGGTTATGTTGGATATAATAGCCCTAGTTATGTTTCATTAGTTAAAGATTTGTCTTATACTCCTTCTATTTCTAAGTCTATTAGTTATAAACCTGTTATATCTTCTAGTTTTTATAAACCTAGTAACATTATTCATAATGTTTCAATTTCAAATACTACAAAGAATTATGATAAAGTTACTAAACCTGATAAATCTTTTCCTAAATATAATAAAAACATTAAAGATTATGATAAAGTTACTAAACCTGATAAATATTATCCTAGACCTAATAAAAACATTAAAGATTACATCCCTTATTCATATCCTCCAAATCTTCCTGATCCTTTAAGAAGTTATAAATATCCTAAAGATGAAAAAAAGTATTCTTCTTTTGTTGTTAAACCTAAAAATATTTTACCTTTTAATAAGGATAAGAAGAAAAAGAAGGATCATAAAAAATATATTCCTAAGTTTTTAGATTATGGTTATCGTGAGTTTAAAATATCTGATCTTAAAAATATTGGTAGGAGGTTTGGTTTTTGAGTTTTATACCTATGCTTAGTTATCTTGGAGGGGGTGCTGTTCTTGGTTTCATTGGTTGGCTTTTAAATGGAATACTTGACGATTTTATAGATGTTGGTGTACATGAAACTGGTGATATATGGAATCTTATCATGTATTTATGGGTAGCGATTTTTATTATCTATTGGGTTTTTGGCGGTATCTATGTTGTCCGTAGATATAATGAACATGAATATCAAGGAGGGATGATGTGAGTATTGTCCGTGTGGGTAGCATTATGGCTATTTATGCTTTTATTGTAATTGTTATATATATTGTACTTAGCAGTCCTTTTGATGATATTATGACTGATTTTGAAAATTTGAATCTTACTAATAGTGATACTGAGGTTGAAGGTGGAAGTAGCTATGGGCGTTTAGTTTTTGATATGATATTTGCTCTTGCTGTTATTATACCTATGCTTTGGTTTATTATATGGTGTTTCAGACGTGAACCAGATTGGGGTGAGAGGTTTAGATGAATACTTTTTTCCGTATATGTGTTATGATATGTCTTCTTATGCTTGTTTTTAGTCTTGTTGCAAATTTTGTTGCAGGTTTTGATATTTTTCCAGATGTTGGAGATGTAGGCCCTGCAAATATTAATACTACTTCTGATGCACTTGGTACTCTTACTGGTCTTAGTGATCCAAATATGAACGCTTTATTCATTGGTGTTACAGGTCTTACATTTATTGGTGCAGTAGTTCTTGCATCTCTTACTAAAACTATTACTCCTATTGGTCTTCATATTTTTGGATTAGTATTTTGGACTAGTTGGCTTAGGATGACTTCTATTTTTAGTTATGGTGGATATATACCACAAGATTTTATTTTAGTATTTACAGTAGGAGTCATCTTTGTTTTTATAGCTGCGATAATTGGAATGCTTACAGGGAGTGGATAAAAAAATGGGTGTTAATGGATCTGAGTTAATTGATAACCCACTTGATACAGTATTTAGTGTTTTTACTGATATTATGGGTGGTGTATTTTGGTTGCTTCCTATTGGTATTGTTGCTCTTGCTTTATATATTAAAACTCGTGAAGTTAGTGTTGTCAGTATTTGGATTATGGGTAGTTGTCTTCTTGTAGGCGCTGGTGTTTTTACTACTTATCCAGAGGTAGGTTTTGTATATTTTATATTTACTGTCATAGGCCTTGTCGGAACGATAGTTAGTATATTTTTTATGAGGAGGTGAAAGTTAGAAGATGTTGTTTAATTTTGTAGTGGTTTTAGTTGTTATCGCTGTGTTACTTATGATCCTTAGTTTTTACTGGGAAAGCCTTATGTTTAGTATTGTAACTTTTGTAATTTGGATGGGTCTTAGCATTGGTATCTATCAAGTTGAGATTCCTTATACTGCGATTACTAGCACTGATGCGATTATTAGTGGTACTCAACAGGTTGAAAATTTGTATATGTATAGTTGGTTGTTTATGGGTCTTGCTATTATTATGTTTCTTCATATGATTTCTATGGTTTTTAAAATATATAAAAGCCATGAGAAAAAAATTATGTGAGGTGTGTTTATGATGGAAAAAGAAAGAAAAAATAAGATAAAAAAAGCTGGTGTTATTTCAGGGATCGTAGTCGCACTTGTTTTCGGTGCTTTTGGCTATTCTGTGTTTTTAACTGAGGAAAACCTTGAAACATTATATGATGATGGTTCTAGTTGGTATGTTATAGGTGAGCTTAGCAGTTATGATTATATGCTTGGTGAAAACGATCCTGGTGATGCTACTAGTGGATGGCTTAGTACGTTTTGTTTGGATTATGATGCTACTCCTACTACAGCTCTTGCTAATAATGCAAGTTATGATGAGTGGGATAATGTCAGCGGTTTTGTAGATGCTGATAATACAGATACAGATCTTGCTAGTGATGATCCATTTTATTTTGTTGTCCGCTGTCGTTTTAACGATACAGTTAAAGATGGATCTGATTTCATCGGTAGCCGTACTCGTTGCATTCTTACGGTAAGTGGTGATGAAACCATTGGCGGTGTTGCACATACAGGTGATTCAACTGGTGTTTCTGGTGGCGGTGTTGTAAGCCAAAACGGAAGTAATTACATCTATGTCAATTTCTATTGGGATGACAACGATGACGGGTATCGTATAACTGATGACGGTAGCCTTGCATGGAATATAACTGTTGAAGCTAAATATTAAGGATTATGCATAGCCATGACGACATTTCCCGTTTTGTAGATAAATTAGATGTTAAACGGGCAGAAACACCTGTTACAGGTGAGAAAAAAAAAGTAAGAGGGTTTGGTATTAAAAAACGACATTTAATGTATCTCATTTGTTTCTGTGCTTCTATGCTTCTTGGGGTTGTAGTTGTGGCCATGTTTGTTTTCCCAGTTTTTAACCGTGAAACATTAGGTAGTGAAAACGATGTTTTAAAAAAACTTGGTGAAGATATACCTGAACCATATATTGTTGAACATTTTATCCCACCAGAAAATAGTTTTGGTATTGGTGAAACAAATTTTACATATGTTAATTGGAGTTTTTTCTGGCAGAAGTTTAGAAGTAATAGCCGTTGGGATATGGAAGGTTGGCATCCTATTCAAGAAGAATGGGTTAGTGAATATCAAGGAACGGATTTAGACGATTGGCTTAATATTAGTCGTATTCGTAGCAGTGATAACAGCAGTGAAAAGATTACCCTGAATTTTACAAGTCCATATACTACTAAGTATCGTTTTACTTTTGGTATAGATGCAAAAGTGCTAAGTTTTGTTAATAAGACTGACCGTCTTGAGTATGTTTTGACTTATCCGATTAATAATAGTGAATACAATTATACGGTGTATTTCAACTGGTCTGATTTGATTCCTATGTTGGATAATGGTACTATATCTGTTAATCATGGTATCAAAAATGTTGGTGGTCGTGATGTTTTTTGGTTTAGGATTATTACTAATGTTGATTTGCAGGAGGGTATTAGTTATCTGCTTGACCCAACTTTTGGAAATACACATGCAGGAAGTAGTAGTAAAAATATAGGCAGTTATATGTATGCTTCTAAATTTACTGCACCAGAAGATGGAACGATATATAATATGTCCTGGTATCTTCAACAAACTGTTGAATTGAAAGTAATGTTATATGATAGTTCAACCAAAAATCTTTTAGCAACTGGTACAGGAATGTGTGGTTCTGGCTGGAATACTATTGAATTTGATACTCCTTATGAGATGTCTAATGGAGAAGATTTTTATTTTGCTGGTAGAGGAGATAGGGCTTGTTTATGTTATTATGATAGTGTAGGAGGTTGGCCTTATTGGTATGATGGTGGTAGTTATTCAAGTGAACCTCAAAATCCTGCTACTCCTTCTACTGGAACAGGACGAAAATTCAGTGTATATGTAACATATAATGTAGGTGGTGGTGAAACCAGTTGGAATAATGTTATAAACACTATTAATGGAAGTTGGAGTAATACAACTTCTTGGGTAACAACTATAAACACTATTAATGGTAGCTATAGCAATATAACTTCTTGGGTTAACACTAGCAGTATCAACGGGAGTTATTCAGCTGTTACTATTTTCAATGTTATAACCAACACAATCAACGGAAGTTATAGTAATACGTCTTCAGAAATAACTTGGAATAATGTCATAAACACTATTAATGGTAGCTGGAGTAATTCTACTTTTTTTAAGGTGGTAAATAATGAAATTAACGGAAGTTATAGTAATAGTTCTAGCTGGAATGATTTGGCTGATAATATTAATGGCAGTTATAGTAATGCTACAAGTTTTATAGTAGTTTCAAATACAATTAATGGTTCTTATTCAAATTTTACATCTTGGGTTAACACTATAAACACCATTAATGGTAGCTGGAGTAATATATCTCATTGGAATAATGTTGTAGATACAATAAATGGGAGTTATAGTAACAGTTCTGTTTTCAATGTTGTAACTAATACTATTAACGGGTCTTATAGTAATTTTACCCAGTGGATTATTCAAATTGATACAATCAATGGAAGTTGGAGTAATACAACATCTTGGAATAATATCGTTAATGATGTCAATGGCAGCTATAGTAATTCTACATCTTGGATAAACATTAGCAGTATCAACGGATCGTATAGTAATGATACAATTATTTGGAGTGTTATCAATAATTCTGTTAACGGAAGTTATAGTAATACTAGTAAGGTTTTTCCTTTGAATATTACTCTTGTATTCCCTACTAACAATTCTGTTATTACAAATTTACAGCCTACTCTTATTTTTATGATTAATAATTCTGGTAGTGGTCAGATGAATTATTCTATTTATATTGGTGATAATCTTACAACGATTAATACATTTTTAGATAACGACTCTGGTTTAGATAATGCCACTATCTATTATGATTATAATGATGCTACAGATTATGAAAACTATTATCTTCGTATTTACCTAAATTGTAGTAATGAACATCTGAATACTAGTTTTACTTTCAGGCTTTCTAAAGGACTTGGCCGTATGGTTGATACTCCTGGTTATGAACTTATGAGTTTAATATGTGCAGTTTTTGTCGCAATCTTTTTGTTAAAAAAGAAAAGGAGGTATTAGTTGTTGGAAAAAGAATTATATAATCTTAAAAAACGAGTAGAAAAACATGGGATAGCTTTTACAACTCCTAGTATTGTTACAAGAAATTTATCTAAAAAAACTAGTAATGTTGTCGTTTTTAAAAACAGACGTTTAAAACAATCTGTTGTTATCAACGATAAAAAACTTAAAGAATTGCTCGGTACAGATTATTTATAACTTTTTATAACAGATGTATTACATTGTACTACAGATGTATTACATTGTATAACCGCTTAAAATATATATACTATTACTCTCAGTATATATTTTTAGTAAATAATTGGAGGTATATAAAGAGATGAAAGCAAATAAAGCATTTAAGAAAATCAAAAACGATAAATCTGCTTATGTTAAAGTAGTCGGTGGTCTTGTAGCACTTTTGCTTATGATCATTGTTGGAATACTTGTATTCTGGGAGACATCTGATAGTATAGATCTCTCAAGTAGTGATGCAAACGATAGTAAGAACAGTACAACTGATATGGCTAGTACAGTTTTTGATCTGTTGCCTATAATTGCGTTAGCAGTTGTTGCATCTATAATCATTGGTGTGATAATTGGTTTCGGTGGATCTAAAAGCGGGATGTAGTAAATAAAACATTTTTTCTCATTTTTTTTATAATGGGGAGGAAAGATATAATTATGAAAGCAAATAAAAGTTTTAGAAAAATCCGAGATGATCCTAGTGGTTATACTAAGGTAATAGGTGGTCTTATAGCGTTTTTACTTATGATAATTGTCGCTGTGCTTATCTTCTGGGAGACTCAGGGTAGTATAGACAGTTTTGATGAAAGAGTTGAATATTTTACTGGTTATACTCTTGACGGGTCAAATAGTAGTGCTAGGAGTGTAGAGTTGGATAATAGCCCTACTGGTACTAGTGGTACTAATGTAAGTTGTTATAATTCTACAGCGGGTACTGCAACGTATCCGACTTTTACCATTAGTCATAAAACTGTAAGTTTTGCTGCTGAGGCTTCTTCTGAGTTCAGTCAGATAAATGTTACTTATACTAGTAACATGGGTGAAAGCGAAGATGGTACTTCTGATATGGCTAGTACAGTTTTTGATCTGTTGCCTATAATTGCGTTAGCTGTTGTTGCTGCTATTATTATCGGTATCATCGTTGGTTTCGGCAGTGGAAGTAGGAGGCTTTAGATGGCTAGTCATAGATGTAAGAATAAAACTACTGCAAAGCGTTATGCTGCTAGGATGAGAAGACGTGGTTTTAATGCTAATGTCTTTAATAAAAAAGGAAAAGGTTATGGAGTTAGTGTAACTCGTAAATAATCTTTTTTTTATTTTTTTTATACGTTTAAAATATATATATTAGTTTTTACAATATTTTTATTTGTTTATGAGTAACTCTGAAAAATTAGGTCATTGCCGTCTCATTGATTATGAAATCGATTATATTGACAACTTTTGGAATGGTAAATTCAGTGATTTTGTACATAGTAAAATAAAAGAAGACATTAAAAACCATAAAGATAAAAATATTTTATTCAAAGAACTTAGCACATATATTGTTTTAATGGGTTTAGGTGTGTTTTTCTTTTTCTTCGGGTTAAGAAGTATCTATATTTTTGAAATGGTTTTATCATATGTTTTAGGGTTGTTTATGTTAATATTTGGGGTAGTAGGAGGTTTATTATATGCGTTACAATCCACCAGATCAGATAGAAAAAGAAGATGAAATAGATAATTCATATTTTGAAGGAAGACCTAGATATGTTAGTGATCAAACAGCGTTTATGCGTTGGAGTACAGAAATTGAAAAAACAGATAAAGTAATTGATACTAAGTTTTTATCTGAAAACAGACATCGAGTAATGGATATTAACAAAATACTCCCACTTAGTTTTATAGATAACCCTAAAAGTATTAAACTTTTCAGACTTAGAAGGATGAACATGGGTCTTGCTAAAGATGCTGGTCTGTGGGATCTTGCTGATGAAACAACTCTTGACAACCTTGCAGATTATCAGACTACTAGAGGAATACGAGGGAATTATCAAAATGCTCTTATTACTCAAAGACGTGAATGGAAAGATAGAACCGACCCAGAAACAAAAAAAGGTATTTTTGGAAAACTTATCAAAGGACGTAACGAAGAATTAAAACAACAAAACATGGAGGAGGTTTATTAACTATGATGATAGTAATAATTCCCATTGTTTTTGTTGTTATAGGTTTTATATTTATGATCACCGCTGAAGTTATACCTGTTTTTGATAGATTACTTTTCCCTTGGTTTGGACTAGTTTTTTGTAGTGCTGCAAGTTTTTACCTAATCTATCGTTTATATGTTTCTAATACTTTAAAACACGCTGATAAGAAAAAAAGCTGGAGACATCTAATTAACTATCTAAGACGAGATAATGAAATTGTACCTATATATGGGGAACGTGCTTACCCTGGTGAAAGCTTCATCGATGTACAAGGATTAGGTTTAGTTGAATTTCTTGGTAAAGATTGTTATTATAACTGGGGTGATAAAAAAGTAATATGGGGTCTTGAAAATATAAATTTTACACCTGACCCTCGTTATTTCAACCTTACTCATCTACTATGGGAACTAGGTTTTACTGATAGTGTAGATGTTTATAATGTACTTAACGGTCTTGATCTTGAACTCATGGGCCGTGTTTATCTTAATATGATGGAATATGATAATAGTCATGGTGTTAAAAAACTTGTTTCTGATTTAAAAAATTATGATGGTGAAAAAATATTTTTTAAACCTAAGAAAAAAGATATTAACAGTCGTGTTGATGAAGTTCTAAGTAAAGCTAAACGTATTCGTTTTAATAATAAAAAAGGAGGTTAGAAAAAATATGGATATTTTGTATAAGGTTGAAGGAATTAGAGTAATCGGAGATCGTATCTGTCTGACTATTAGATTGGTTAAGGAAAAAGAAGGTTTTGATTCTAATAGTGTTTTAAAAAACCTTGGAGGTTTCATGGATAATATGAAACTTGATGCTATTAACAGCCGCAACCCAGATCAGATTAGTATTTCTAAAGAAGAATATAAAAAAGGCGGTTTTGATCTTGGTAAAATTATTAGTGTTAGTATTAATGGTGAGTAAATATGGTTGACATTAATCGTATTGATGAAGATAACAAAGTTGTATATTATGATAACGGAGAGAGTATTTCTTTTAAAGGTTTTATTGACGGCTTCCGTAGTTTTATGAAAGCTCGTATCGCAGGTGAAAGTTTATATCCTGCTGATATGGAAAGGTTTATGCGTAGGACTAGTGGTAAAAACCTTAGTATGCTTATGAAAGGTAAGAAGATGGAGGGTTATATGGAGGGTGTATCTGATAAGCTTCTTACTCGTGGTCAAAAAATAGCGATTGGTACTGTTATCACTCTTATTTTTGTAGGTATTATTGTTTTTGTTGTACTTCGTAATCAGGGTGTTATACCAGGAGGTTAGAAAAAATATGGCTGATAAAAGCGTTGGCATGGATTATAGTATTGGTCATGTCCGTATGAAATATCTTGATTTTGCTAATATGAGTTTTGCTCAGGGTAACTATATTCAATGCCGTGGATATATTGAAGATTTCCTTGATACTGTTAAAGAGGAGTCTGATGCTGGTAAAGCTATTAAATTTGAGTTGGATAAAATCTATGATAATAAAAAAAAGATTGTAGATGCTGTTGAAAAAAAAATTAAAGAAATGGGTTATCTTGAAAGTAAAGACTTTGAAGATAATGCTAAATCTGAGTTAGAGATTAATACTATACATGATATGAAAGAGATATGTTGGAGGGTTAGTCTTAGAGATGGGCTTTTCAATGAATGATAGTAAAAGAATTTATCGGCAGCCACTTAATTATGAGAATGGTGTATTGTTACCATTGATCCGTGATATTGCTTATTGGCGTGTTACCACGCCTAAAGCTTATCAGAATGGTTGTCAGACTCTTTGTCTTTTACTTCCTAAGGATCTTCGTAATCAGGCTTTAAAGTTTTGGAATCGTGGTACTATACATGAAGATCTAACAGGTGATGGGAAAAAAGATTTCGATGATTTATTTGTATATCTGTTAGAACTATTGGAAGATAACAATATTTGTTTCCCTAAAATTAGTTATGAAGTAGGACATGATTGATTTTTTTTTTATAATATAGTTTTGATGAGATGAATAATAATAAGTAAAAAAGTGTATTTATATGGATGAATGGAATCTAAAACTCGGGAATTACATACTTTCTAAGAAAAATACTAAAGGTTTTCTCAGTTGTATCACTAAGGCTGAACGTGGTTATGGTAAGAGTATGTATAATCTTAAAGTGATGGCATATGTTTTTCATCGTCTTGGATGTTCAGTGGATGAAGCTTGGGATAAAGCTATTGATAACATTATTTTTACTCCGTCTCAGTTTATGAACCATATTGATTATAACATTGAGAACGATGTTGTCTCTCCTGTTTGGTGTATTGATGATGCTACTGTTCATTTTAGTAGTTATCTTTATTTTATTAATGTCTATCAGACTAGTCTTTTAAATGCTGCGTTTGATACAATCCGTACTGTTGTCTCTGGGTTGCTTATTAATTGCCCTGATAAATCTCGTCTTCTACCTGGTCTTCGTCATTATGATGATTTTGAAGTTACTATTTATATGGATCGTGGTTATGAACGTAAAGCTGTCGGTATTAAATGGTATAGTCTTCCTGATGGTAAAAGGCGTTTTCGTAAGATGTTTGAAGATAATTTTAGTTGTTTCGTTCCTGATAAATATTATAATCGTTATATGAATCTTAGGAAAAAATATTTGAAAGATATTAATGAGAGTTTAAGGGAACTCCGTGATAAGCTTGAGAAGAAAAAAGTTGAAGCTAAATAGGTTTCAGGGTTTTATGGTTTTTCTTGTTGTTTTTGTTTTTTTTATGTGTAGTAGTCTTATTTATTTAGGTTTTATTATTTCTCGTTTGGATTGGTTTCATCTTTTTTTAGGTGTTGGTGTTGTAAGTTTTTTTGCTTGTTTCATTTACCATTTTGATTAATACTTTCACTTAGGTCTCTAGTGGTTGTTTTTATATAGTTTTTTTGTTATTTTTGTTAAATATAACGAAAAACTTTAATAACATATGCTTCTATTGTTTAATAATTAAGCGGTGTTAATTTATGGGGGAAAAGTTTATTGCTTATTTGAATGAAGCTGGTAACATTACGTTGTCTCCAGAGGTAGGTGATTTTATAATAAGTCGTTATCCTTTAAAAGATGATGAAGTTATTGAGTTTGTAAAAGTTTTTAATCACTCTGATTGTGTTGTTGCTCGTTTGGGTATTAAAGGTTAGTTTTTTATTTTATTTCTATATCTATGTCTCCTCGTTTGATTACTACTTGCCCGTGTTCTAGTATTAGTAGTATTTTGTCTCCTGGTTTTATTTTTAGGTGTTGTCTTACTTCTTTTGGTATTACGACTTCGTATTTATCTCTTATGTTGCCTGTTCCTAGTAGTTTTGCCATAATTATGATTAACTATAGTTAATATTTAAAGTTTTTTTTTTATTTTTCGGAAATTACGAAAAACTTATATAGTTTCTAATTATTCTATTTTTGTGGAAAAGATGGAAATATTGGCTGAAACTAGGATTCGTCCTAAGAATGAGATAACAGTGCCCCCTATAATTAGGGATATGTTGAATCTTAACCCAGGGGATTATCTTCGTTTTGAGTTGATCGATGGTAACATATGTCTTTGCAAGAGTGTTACTCGTAAAATCAATAACAACTGCGGAGGGATCTAATTTTGCGTATTATTAATTATAGTTGTGAAAATTTGACATTATCTGATGCTTGTAAACTTCTTAATCGTCATGGCGGTTTTTTTGATGCTGATACAAAAACCTTGGTTTTAGAAGGTGATAATTGATGGCCAAAGTTTATGTTGAGCTTGATACTAGTAATACTGAAGATAAGAAACGCTTGATGGATTTGATTGATAATTTCGTTCCCAGTCAGGGGCAACAGAAACTTGATAGCGAGTCGATTCCTTCCATCCGAGATCCTGATGCCCCTGCTACTCCTAATCAAAAGAATACGCTTCGTAAGTTCAAAATTGTTTTTGATGATGATATTACTAAAAAGGAAGCTTCTCGTCTTATTAAAGAGTCTATGGAGAGTAAATAATTATGCCTGGTCATAGTTGTTATCATTATTTTGATTTTGATTGTATGGAGGAGAAAAATGTTTATAAATAAGTTGTCTCATGTATATGACGATGTTATACTCTATAATAGAGTCATAACATATAATAGGTATAATTTGAAACGTATGTTTCATATCTGTAGATTTTATGGACGTTTCATATACAATAATTTAGTCATGTATATTAGACAACTTATGTACAACTCATATATGTTTTTATCGGTCGTTTATAGGAGGAGTTGCCTATAATATATTACTTTAATAATATAAATAATTTGAGTATAGAGTTAGAAAAAACTGATTTTCTAGAAATTGTTGACAAGTTCATAAAATCCTATAAAAAAGAATATTTAGATTTTATTAGGAGGTTAAATCGTTGAGTTTTATCTGGGTGGATGGCAGTATGTATAATAATCCTCCTGCGGTTTATTTTTCACGTCGTTTTTACTGCCTTCCCCACTTTTTTAAAAATATGTTATGGAGAGGATATTTTATGATGCACTCTTTTTTTAAATTTATAGGGCATGTTTCTCACCACCTTTCTCTCCTCACCACCTATAGTGTATCGTCTGTATCTTCTCCCCCATCCACTTATAGGGGGGATATGTTATAACTATTCATCGTTTTTTCCAATGTAATAAATGTGGTCATGTCTTTGAACATAAGTTTAGATCTGCTGGTGCTATGTTTTGCACTCTATGTAATTCTCACAATCTCTGTTATATTACTAAGGGTACTTATGATGATCTTTTAGACATTAAAAAATCTAAGAAAAAATGTGATAGCAAAGGCCGATTTTATAATAACCCTCCGAGTATAAGATGGGGTGAACCTGAAGTTGATATTACATTAGATGAAGTTTTTGAGATGGCTGATAAATATTTACCAAAAGAGTCAGGTGGTAAAAATATTTTAAAGGAGGTTTTTAATATTGTCTGTACAAAGTAGTTTTGAAAATGAAATATGGAAAAGCTGGAATAAAAACGATGATAGTATTTTAACTACTTCTAAAGAAACTTTTGATCTTAAACAACCTGAGCTTCAAAGTGATAGAGACAGAGTATATGATGCAGTTTTACATAGCGGAGGTATCACTCTTAAAGAACTCAGTGAAAGCTGGGGTTGCCCACCTAATTGTATTAGTGGACGTTTTACAGAATTAAATCATCTTGGTTTAATTATTGCAGATGGTAAAAGGTATCTTCCAAATTATAAAGGTAAAATGTATCCCCATACAATTTGGAGGGCTACTCTTTGAAACCTTTTTTTATAGACCAGTTTGCAATTTTTAATTGCAATTATCATGGGGGTTGTTGCAATTATGAATGTTAAAAAAAAACTATTAAGTTTTTTACAACAAAACATTCGTTACAGTTATAATGCACCTACGATTTTTCAACATTTTAAAGGTCAAATACCAGTCAATACAATTAGGTCAGAGCTTAAAAGATTATATGAAGAAAAAAAGATAAATAAACCATCCAGAGGTTTTTATCGTGCTAAGGTTGATAGAGATACTATAGACTTAATTGAAAACCCACCTACTATGCTTCATGCAATTACGATAAATGCTAATTCTCCAAAATTGCAAAAATTAGGACAAGGTCCTTTACCGCATAATTGCAGGTTTAATACTAAAATGGATTTTTTAGAGTGGCTTGAAAGTAATAATTTTAAACAAAAAAAATATCATGGTTGTAGTTCTAAATTGCAGTTTTATAAGACTTTTTGGTTTGATGATAGGGATGTTGTTGTAAATATACATGATAAGGGTGTTGTTGTTTTTCATTTCGGATGTTCTAAGCATCCTGTTAGTTATTTTGAGTTTAGAGATATTTATAATCGTTTGTTAGGTTTAATTGATCCTATTTGTCCTTTGTCTGAGGAGGTTATCACTCAAATCGGGATTAATAAGGATTTTGCTGAGATTGAGCTTGATGGTTTCAGGAGTTTAAAGTTGAAGCAGTTTGTTAATGCTTGGTTTCAGATTTATCAGAAGGAGAGTATTGAACGGGTGCGTTTTGAATGTCATATTAATCCTAGACCTCCTTTGAATGTTGTTGATGCTTTTAATATGATTGAGTCTGTGGGTAATCCTTTTAAAAATAATGGTCGTGTTGATAATAGCGAGGGGATGTTTAGATGAATGATAGTATAAATCGTTTGCGTAAGGATGTGCAGCATGATGTAACTTTATTGGTCAGGCGTATTGAAAAACAGGATAAAGAAATTCGTAATCTTCGTCTTACTTTGGAGTTGTTGTATAATGCTACTGAACAGGAGTCAAAGGAGGTAGATTTGAGTTATGTCTGAAGATGGTGTTGATGATGAGGTATTATGTCATCTTATCAGTTGTAGTGTGTTAACTAGTGTTAATCCTGATGGTGTGTTGTTGACTTATGAGTCTTTGTTAAAGGATCTTCGTAATACTATTGTTGAAAGGGATCGTGTTTTGTATTATGGTCGTGATCGGAAATGAAAAAGTTTTTGTTGCTTGTTTGTGGTTGTGTTCCTAGTGTTTTGTTATGGTTTGTTTTGTTTGTGTTGGTTGGGGTGTGATATGTTTTGAAGTATGTTGTATGTAAGAATTGTGGTCGTTCTAGTGTTAAAACTCGTTTTTGGATTTGTGAGCATTGTCATAGTCGTAAGTATAAGAAGGTGAAGGTTTGAGTTGTGATAAGGCTTTTTTGTTATGTCAGTTGGAAAGGGCTTTGCGTGATGGAAGTATTAGTGAGTATGATTTTGTTGTTTTAAAATCTAAATTAAAAAGGAGTATGAAATGAAATGATTAAGTGCCCGATATGTGGAAAGTTTCCAGTTATTAAGAATACTGGGTTTTGTATTTATCATCATAAAAGATATATCAAAGATTGTAAAATCTTTAAAAAGGATTGGGTTGAAACTCAAAAAGTAAATTAAATGAGGTAAGAAAATGAAATGTGCTATTTGTGGATGTAAAATAACTCAAAAGAATTTCTGGAGGCATAGGCATGATACATACATTTGATATGATGATTACTGATTTAAAGTTCTTAGTTGTTGTAATTGGTGTTATTACTATTGTTGTTTTTATTATTGGTAAGTATTATGATTGGAAAGATTCTAAATTAAAAAAACTTTGAAAGATCATACTAAAAACAAGTAGCCATTTTACGATAAAAGGGATAAGGAAAAAATATGGTTATAGATACGAGTTATTTTAAATCGTATAGAAAAACATATAAAAGGTTACCATATTATAGTTTGTGGAACTATGGAAAACATAGAAGATTTTAAAAAACCAATATTAAAAGGCAAACATGAAAAGACAAGTACACGTATTTTTAGACCGTATGAAATTGAAAGACTTTTGAAATATGGAATTATTAAACCACGTCATAAGACAATGTTCCGTGCATTATTATATACTGGGATGCGTTATGTTGAGATGCAAAGGTTTCAACGTTACCCTAGTTGGTTTGATGGAGATTTTATTCATTTACCTAATTTTCGTGCAAGTCGTAAACAAAAAAGAAAACAACCTGATAGATGGGTGAGATTAAACAATCAGGGTAAAATGGTTATTGAATTGTTTTGTAATCTTGATGAGAAACTCCCAGGTTATAAAGGTTGGAATAAAAATTTAGAGACTTGGTGTAAAAGAGCAGAGATTAGTCCCA
>Ga0272442_10004412_pt1 | contig 19264 bp, 23 predicted proteins | sample SSMForm2O_FD_200262 | JGI IMG/M metagenome (GOLD analysis project Ga0272442, IMG submission 200262) | Marine sediment archaeal communities from Little Sippewissett salt marsh, Falmouth, MA, United States - SSM-Form-2O | ecosystem: Environmental > Aquatic > Marine > Wetlands > Sediment ... | reverse complement strand
AGCCTGGAATCACCACGGACGCGGTTGCCGCGTTGGTTGCTGAACGCGTAAAAGCTGATTTGCTGGTTAAGGGCACAGACCAAGACGGCGTCTACAATAAAGACCCTCGGAAGCACTCTGACGCGGTTAAGCTTGACCGTTTGTCGTTTGACGAGTTAGGCGAGGTTTTTTCTGAGAGCAAGCATAAAGCGGGGATACACCAGATTATTGACCCTGAAGCAGTTAAGATTATGAAGCGCGGGCGCATGAAGCTGATTGTTGTGAACGGTTTCAAACCGGAGAACATTTTGGCAGCTGTTAACAGCGAAAGCGTTGGCACCGTGATAAATTAGGCGTTCTTGTGTTTTTGTTGCGCCAAGTTAAAATATCACATTTGATATCGCAGTTAATATCACATTTGATGTCAATGGTGATAAGTATGTTTACCCGCGAACATGACGTAAAAAGTCGGAGGCACCGCATAGAAGCAAAAAGATGGCTGCGTCACACTGCCATGGTGCCTAAAGGTTTCATACGCTATCACGTTCTCGAAGGCTTAAATCAGAAACCCATGTCTGGGTCAGAGTTAATGGAGGACATTGAAAGGCACACGGGCGGTTGCTGGAAGCCCAGTCCCGGCTCTATTTACCCGCTGTTATCTTGGCTGCAGGATAACGGACACATTAAGGAACTGCCCGTGGAAAACGGGTTGAAACGTTACGAGTTAACCGAAAGCGGAAAAGCGCTGCTTGAAGAGCAAAAGAAGATAAGGAAAAAGTTCAGAGAAGAAGGCAGTTTCCTGCCTGCACCCTTTTTTGATAGCTTCCTCATGAAAATACCGCCAGAGAAAACCACTGAAATCCACAAATCCCTGAAACAATTAACCATAACGTTTTTTCAGTTGGGTAGTGCTCTTCAGGAAGATTTCTCTGAGGAAGCCTTAAATGAAGCCTTAAGCGTTGTAGATGAGGCTTCAAGAAAATTTGAGGAAATACACAAGAAACTAAAAGGTGAAAAACATGAGTGAAGACGCAATTAAAGCTGAAGGCTTAACCAAAGTCTTCAACGGAAGCTTAGTAGCCGTTGACCACATAGACTTCAGCGTTAAGAACGGCGAAATTTTCGGTTTCCTAGGACCTAACGGCGCTGGGAAAACCACAACCATAAACATGTTGATAACGGTCTTGAAGCCGACAGAAGGCAAAGCAGCAATCTTAGGCTACGACATAGCCAAACAGAACAACGAAGTCAGGTATTCCATAGGTGTTGTGCCGCAGGAGTACACAGCTGACGAGGATTTGACAGGCTACGAAAATATACTTTTATGCGCTGACCTATACGGGATTTCCCGCAAGGTCTCAACAAAACGAGCCGCAGACCTTCTGGCGCTCGTTGAGTTGACTGCGTTCAAAGACAAGAAAGTTCAAACTTTTTCAGGCGGCATGCGGCGAAGGCTGGAACTCGCTTGCGGCTTGATTAACAGGCCAAAAGTGCTTTTCTTGGATGAGCCAACGTTGGGTTTAGATGTTCAAACAAGAGCCGCCACTTGGAATTACATTAAAATGTTGAAAAAAGAGTTTGGTATGACCCTTTTCATGACTACTCATTACCTCGAGGAAGCAGACGCCCTCTGCGACCGCATCGCAATAATCGACCACGGAAAAATAATCGTTGTTGGAACCCCAACGGAGCTGAAAGACAGTTTAGGCGGCGACATAATCACTGTTGCCATCAAAAAAGACGTTGACATAACCGAACTTGTAGAGCAAATCGAGCACGTAAAGGAAGTTAAGAAGGAGAATGGGTCATACATGATAAAATCTGCAAACGGCGAAGTAACCGCTCCGCTGATAATTGAAGCGTTACGCAAGGAAGGTCATGTTGTCACGCGGCTTTCACTTACGAAGCCAACATTGAACGAGGTTTATTTACAGTACACGGGCAAGTCAATGCGTGACGCTGAGGAATCAGGTGATTCGCTTCATGCAAAAAGAATGATGATGGCGAGGCGAAGACATTGAGTGAAAATAACAACATCTCTAAAAGCAAACTGCACGGCCTCTGGGCGTTAACCAACCGAGAACTTAAAAAATGGTACAAAGCCCCAACAGTTTTCATCCTCACATTGATTCAGCCAGTTATTTGGCTGGGCTTGCTGGGAAACGCGCTGAACTTAGGCAGCCTAGTTAGCTCCAGTTCTCTTGCTATTCCTCCACAAGTGATAACCGACCTCCAACTGAGCCCGGCGCAAATCACTGGACTTCAAGCATTATTCTCAAACATGGGAGACACAATACTTCAGGGCACTTTCGGAACAACCAGCTACATCTCCTTCATGGCTGTAGGCATGATAGCCTTCACCGCGCTCTTCACGACTATGTTCAGCGGAATGTCAGTGGTTTGGGATAGACGCTTAGGCTTCCTAAACAAGGCGCTGAGTACACCTGTGTCACGTGCAGTGATAATACTGTCCAAGGTCTTATCCGCCACACTGAGATCAATGTTCCAAGCATCAGTAATACTGATCATTGCCGTCCCACTCGGTTTCCAATTCGGTGCAGCCTTCACACCACTTAGCATACTCGGCGTGTTCGCATTCCTGTTCCTGATATGCATGGGCTTGTCTTCAATGTTCATCGCCATCAACATACGATCAACAAGAATCGAAACTCCAATGGCCGTCATGAACCTGCTGAACCTGCCGTTGACCTTTGCAAGCAGCGCTTTCTTCCCCATAGAAAGAATGCCCGAGTGGCTACAAGCAGTAGCAACGGTCAATCCTCTGTCGTATACAATGAACGGCATGCGACAGCTACTGATCAACCAGACTATCAACTACGCGGACCTCGCAATTCAATACGCGTACGTTGGCATATTCGCTGCAGTGCTGACAACAGTAGGCATAGTGCTCTCCTGGAGATTCCTGAACAAATAATTACGTGTGAAAAGTCAGTTGCCTTAGGATTCGGCGCAGGGGCAACGTAATCTTCGTTGCGCACTCTGTTTGCCGTGCGTCAAAGCTTAAACCCGTAGAAGCTTTAAGCTACGAGTAGCCAATAGTACCAGAGGTTCAAGTGTTGAGCAGGCAGTACCCTAAGAAGCCAGTTGTAGGCGTCGGCGCCATAATACTTGATGGAGACCAGATTCTGCTTGAAAAACGAAAGAACTCACCGGGCAAAGGAAAATGGAGTGTTCCAGGCGGTCTGGTAGACCTCGGCGAAACTGCAGAGCAGGCGGTCATCCGCGAAGTTAAAGAGGAGACGGGTTTGGAAGTGTACGACCCGCGGCTTGTTGACGTGGTTAACTACATCAGCTTGGGCGAAAAAGGCGCAGTGATGTACCATTACGTGATTATTGACTACTTTGTAACCTCAAAGGGCGGCAAACCTAAAGCGTCAAGCGACGCGGACGATTTAAAGTGGGTTCCCTTCTACGAGGTAGAAGAATACGATTTAACAGAGTCCTTTAGACGTTTCTTCCAGCGGAACAGGCAGAAACTGGAAAACGCTAATTTATATTTTTGAAGAACAGCCGTGTCTCACCCATTGTCTTCATGTCTAACGCTCTGACACGCGCAACTATTGGAAAATCCCGCACAACTTTTCCCAAGGTTAAACAGTGCTGCGGCGGCAAATCCCGTGCGATGGACCTGACGGTTTCGGCGTCTACACGGGCGGCGCGGCTTACGACGTCTAAGTCGTGTTCGTTTGTGAAGTTGAAGAGGAAAATGTTGTCTGCTTGCCGATAGATGCTTTCGCGTATGGTGTCAGGCTGGTTGGTTATGAACGTGGTGAATATGCCGAAGTGGCGCATGCGCGTGACGATGTCGTCCCAGTAGGTTTCGCGGAGGTAAAGGTGCGCTTCTTCAGCGAACAGGAAAGTGGCTTTCAGCTTCCAGCTTTGCAGGGAGTCAACGAGTTTTCCGAGGACGTACTCAACCACTATTTGGCGGTCGATGGTGCTTGTGTTGCGCAGGTTTATGACTATGGCGCCGCCTTGGTCTCTGGCCTTCAGCAGGCTCTCATCTAGAAGGGTGGCTTCTGCAGGGTTGTCGGTGAAAAAGCCCGAGTTGACGAGAGCGTGATACCGAGAAGACAGGGCGTCGCGTACGTGCTGGTTACATTTCAGGTCGCGTATTGCCGCGCCCATTTCTTGCAGTGTGAGGCAGCCTTTTTCTTTCAGGTTTTTCCAGAGGCGCCTGAACTCGCGGGACGAGGTTGCAGGCAGGTGCAACGCGTGGATTAGTATGCCCATTACCACGTTGAGGTGCAGCTGGTCGAGGGCTACTTTGAAGTTTTGTGAGGGTGTTAAAGCGTGGATTTTGTCGTAGTACATGTTTCTTTTTCCGTCTTTGGTCAGGCCTATGTTTGTATATTCGCCGTTTAAGTCGAAGATGACCACGGTTGCCTTATAGCCGATTAGGCTTGCCATCAAGAGCTTGGATAAGTGTGATTTGCCGCAACCTTTTTTGCCCGTTACTATGTTTAGGGTGCCGTCTACGGCTGTGGCATCTATGGTTAGAAGCGACGAGTCTTTGGTGCCGCCGACGATTATGGGTCGTTGCCCGTCAACTTTGGCGAGTTTCAGCAGCATGGGCACGGAAAGTTTTTTGATGGTAGACTGCGAGCGGCTGGGCAGCCAACTGCTGCTGGGGCTTAACGCTTCGTTTTCCAGTGTTGCTCTTGTTTTGCATATGAGGAGGCTGGCGTCTTGGATGTATGTTATGTGAGGGGCGATTTCCAACGGGTCGATGTCTTCGCCTTGGATTGGTTCGCCGCCGTCTGGCAATGTACGTAGTAACTCTTCGAGCACGCCGGGGATGCTTGCGAACTGCACGTCAATCACCTGCGCAATTAACGCTTTGTGGGCGTCTGGGTCTTCGATGAGTAGGTAGTCGCCTTTTTCAGCGTTCTCGTGTGGGAAGCTTAAGACTTGGAGGATGTTGCCTTCTTTTTTGTAGAGTTTCATGAGTGGATTTCTCCTTTGCCGAATGGCCCGAACAGTAGCTTGTGCATGTCGGGTCGGTTGATTATTTGGATGCCGTGTTTGCGGGTGATGAAGTGTTTGATGGCTAAGACTTCGTTGGCGGTGAAAGTGCACAGTATATGTGATAGGCGCAGGGTTTCAGGGTAGCTCTGCATGTACAGGTCGTTTCCTAAAAGTTTCTCAACCGCGGCCATTCTGTGCTGGAGGGGGATTTCTCTGTCGATGTCCAAGCGGAAAGCGTAGCTTGCCTTATTGAGTCTGGCTACGTAGACGCCGCCTAGCACGACTGTGGGCGGTTTGAATTGTACACCTGTGGTTTCCAGCAGGTACGGTGGCTCATGTTTGGGTAGCTGGTCTGTTATGAGGTAGCCGTTGACTCTGAGGCTTGTCATTTTGCTGAACGCGAGTACTGTGCTTTTGTTTCTTCTTGCGAGGCTGAGGATGTCTTTCATGCGTTGCACTGGAGTGTCGATGGTTCCTGAGGTTAAGCTGCCGTCGAACAGGATCAGCCCGTGGTCCACTGTTTTTGCGAGCATTGTTTGCAGCCAGCGTTCGAGGAGGCTTGCGAGGCGTGTGGGCATCTGCATGAGGTGGGGTGTGGCGTGGCGGTTGCTGGAGTAAAGCGTGTTGAAGTAGGATTTTTCGAGGGTGTTGTAGACTTCGTTTTTGTTGTCTTCTGTTATGTGGAATATGAATGGCCCGAGGCGGGTGTAGCGGTAGCGTCGGTTTTGTTTCCAGGTTGTTGCGCCGCGGATGGCAATTATGATTCCTGTGCTTGTTTCACCGATTTTTATGGTGGATGTGTCTACTGCGGCGATTGTTGTTTCTTGGTGGTCTGGTTTTAGGGTGATTGGTTGGCGTTTGAGTTGCAGATTTGAGGGGTGTTGTTCTGAGATGTGGAATTGTTGAAATTGTTGATTTAGTTGAAAGGGTTGGTGTTGCACTTGTTTGAGTGAATGGAGTGATTGTTCTAGGAAGCGTTGGGGTAATGTTGTGTCGATGCTGGGTTGTGGAAAGTTATATTTTGGGGTTGTTGTTATTGTGTATTGTTCAATCACCAAGATTCACCAATAGCCAATAAGGCATGGGTGAAATATTTAAGTGTTGTGCATGCACATCTTGCACAATACAATAAACAATAGGTGTCAACTTGACAGAAAAACCGCAAAAACCACCAATCAAAGTAAAAATGAAAATCGGCGACATAGAATTCGAAATCGAATCGCAAGAAGACCAGTTGCAAACCGCCGTAGACCAAATACTATCCACCGTAACCGACAAACTCAAAAACACACGCCTATCCACAGTCGCAGAAAGACAAGCACCACCACCCAGAGCAGAAACATGCAAAGGCGTAATCCAAAAACTCTGGGAAGAAAACTGGTTCAGCCAACCAAGAGGCCTAAGCGAAGTCCACAGCGAAATGGCAAGAAAAGGCTTCCACTACGACCGCACAGCCGTAGCCCACGCGCTGATAGATTTAGTCAAGGACGGCATATTGACTCGTGAGGGAAAGCCGAGACGGTATCAATATGCCCAAAAACGACCACCACCATAAAGGCGCGCTTAATCTCGGTTACTTTCAATATAGAAAAATAGCAAAGCAATTTTTTATGCTTATTCAAACGAGGCTAACAGAAGCATAGGTATTATACTTTAACTCATAATCTACAGACATAGGTAAACATAAAACAGGGCGCTCTTGAACTATACCTCTTGCTTTTAAGGGCAGAAACCTTGAAAATTTTTTATTCAGATAAACCTATTGTTTTAATGGTGAATCAGTGCTAGCACCAAATGTTGCGCTCACAATTCTTGGAATTGACCCGTACCCCTTTTCCGCCTTTCTTTTTATCGTACTGATACTAATAGTCTCACTTATTGCTTTAGCGTTACTTGCCCGGTTTCCCTCTCTGAGATTTTATCGCACAAAGAAAAGCATAATTTTTTGCACAGTTGTGGTTTTGGTGTTGATTTCTCTGGTTCTTCAGGTTGATAATTTGACTAGGCGTGCCTTGATTTCCTATGGGGTTGAAGCTGATTACAGGTTATATCCTGAAACGGTTAACCAGCTTAATATCACTTGCATAAATGGTGGTGGTAGGTCTTGCAGTTTCTATATGATTATACGCAGCGTTAATGCCTCTTTCCCAGCTCAGAATCATCCAAATTATGTTCAGGTCAGCAGCATAGAGGTTAAGGTTCTTTTCACGCTTTCAGAAAGAGGAGGTTCAATGAATGCAGTTGATAGAAACCTATTCTTTAACATTGATAAGAACGTCACGGGTTTTTCTTTTGCAGTATTTCCTGAATCGTGGAGCAGCGCAACTTTCGTTTCGGCAATGGGAACTCATTTTAATTATGCTTGGAATGAAACAGAGACCTGCTACAAATCTGGCATATGGCAAGGATTTCAGGCTTGATTTGCGGCTGTTCCATAACCCGATAAAAACATAGGTATTATTCTTTATCTCATACTCTGCAGACATAGGTAAACATAAACGGGATAGGTCAAGATTTTTTGCGTCAAGAAATCTATACAAGAATGCTTTTACCAGTGAAACACGCCTAGTTATTATATGGGAACAGCATGAGTAAAAATGCGACCCTGCTGCTCATAACAGTCTCGGTATTATCCAGTTTAATTATGGTTGGTTCTGCGTTTGCTCAGTCAGCACCTAAGCCTTCTGTTCCAGAATTCACCGTGAAGTTTGTGAATGCTTCATATACCGTAACTACTACAAATTCTTACACTGGGTTAGATGAAACTGAGCAAATATGTAGTAACTCGATTGAAATTACAATTAATAACCAGCCCTTTGACTCCTCAGACTATCAAATATACTATAATATTCGTGTTAAACCTCACTTTGAAGATGATTGGACTGAAGTTTATCCATTAGAAAACAGAACCAGTTCCTATGATGGAGATGTTACTTTTTCTTATGCACAGTACATAAACGCTGATTCTACGCCCCAGTCAAAATCAAGCTACACCATTATTACTTTCTCTGTTGTGCCAACGGATCTTCATTCAGCAACAGGCTATGATATTCAAAGGTATTACTCTGGATTAGAAGGTCAAGAAGGCAGTGTTTCTGCATTTTTGAGTGCTATTCCAGATGGAGATAAAGTTGATTTTCAAGTACAGGCGTTAGTTGGGCATGACTCTCAGGTTTGGATTATTGAACATCTGATTATTGATGACCCTCTTCACCCTACGATTGGTGGACACTTTGCACCTGCTGTTGCTTATGATGGAGCAAGCGATTGGAGTAACACACAAACAATAACCATTGGCGAAAGTCAGACACCTTCCCCAGAACCAACACCAACCTCAACTCCAGAACGCACGTTAATCTCAGACCCCAATTTCAGTTTCTATACTGGGTTAGCTTTATTGACTATTGTTGTAGCTGTGTTTGCTGGTTTGCTGTTCTACTTCAAGAAACGCAAACACTAAACAAATTCTCTTATCACCTGCAAAATTGAAAATTCAATGTAAAATTAAAAACTGATGTTACACACGGCCATCTAGATATAAGGGGAAGCTATACATCGCAGAGCCGCCAACACCCCATTATATTTGGATCCTATTAGTGGTTCATTGCAGAAACCAGTAGGGGGTAGGGTCCGTATTGGTGCTTTCCGACGCCAAAAGCATGTTGAAGACACGAACGTATTTGCCGTCTAATAGTCAATCATTGCAGAAAAGGCAGAAGGGGGGTCTACCCGATGGCGCGTTTCAGGGTTTTCTTGAGTTTATGATGCCTCGGCATTTGTCTGCGTATTCGCAGTATTCTAGGCATGAACTGTTTTTGTCGGGTCTTCTCCATTCTGCGTTGCATTCAGTGCATACGGCAACGTCTTCGTCGCTCCAGATTTCCACGTCAGCGCCGCATACATGACATTTGACGTAAGAGGGGGTGGGTCTCAGGAATTCTCGAAGTCCAGGGCAGGTTTCTGGGTTCTTGACTTTGTTGTCTCTATTGCTCACTTAATTCACCTCCGATGGTCATGATGTAACGTTTCACTGGAATCTGCTTTCCTGACGCTTGAAGGGCTTTGTCTACCGCCCATTTCAAGCCTGAACAGCAAGGCACTTCCATGTGAACCACGGTTACGCTGGCAACATCATTCAGCTTCAAGATGTCCTGCAGCTTCTCGGCGTAGCCACGTGCATCCTCAAACTTGGGGCAACCTATCAGTATTCGTTTCCCGGGCAGGTTCTTCTGGAGATCAGGATACGCCACCGGCGCGCAGTCTGCAACAATCAGCAGATTAGCGTGATTGAAGAACGGGGCTTGTCTGGGTATAAGATTGATTTTCACTGGCCACTGCGGCTTAACTGGAGTTTGACTGGCTTGTGGTTTGCTTGCTGCTAAGTGTTTTTCCACGGCTTTTTCGTCAAATTCAGAGGCTTCCCGCTCTATCACGGTTATTGCGCCCTGCGGACATTGACCTATGCAGGCTCCGAGACCGTCACAGTAGGTTTCACTAACTATCTTCGCTTTTCCATTCACAATTTGCAACGCGCCTTCAGCGCATTTCGGAATACATTGTCCACAACCATTACACAATTCTTCATCTATGTGCACAATTTTTCGAATTACCATTGTTAGTTCGCCTCCTTGAGGCATTTTCCCCCTGTGGGGCAGAACTTTTCAGCGTGTGTTTCAACTACCTTGAATAGTGTGCCAATTGTTTCTTGGTTGGCGGAATAGACTCTTTTTTTGCCTTGCTTTTTGATGAAAATGAAGTTGCATTTGAGCAAGGGCTTAAGGTTGTGGGATATCATGCTTTGCTCCTGTCCTAATGCTTGCGCTAGCTCGTTTACGCTCATTGGTTTCTTCATCAACTTTTCCAGCGTGGCTAGCCGCGTGGGGTTTGAGAGGTTAGTGAAGAATTTGTAGCAAATTTCGGTCAATCCTTTTTTCACTCATATTCACTTCCAATTCTCAGTTGTTTAGTCCAACACTATTAAATGAATTATATTTCATATGAATAAATATTCATTTAAACTTATCGGCGAAAAACAGCAGAACCATCAGCAAAGCGTTATCAAGGTTTCTTGACAAACCATCATATTTGGAGCCTAATAGTATCCTAATAGAGATTCTATGCAGAAACCTATAGGGGGTCTATCAGTATTGGCGTTTTCCACAGCCATTAGCATGTTAAAAAAGCACTCTGCCCAAGCAATATAGTTCCGTTAAATAAGGGGGACTATAGTCTCTCCGAGCAGCTAGCCAACTATGGCCTAAGCGTCAAATTCACTTTGTGCGTTGTCAAAGTTTTTTCAGTACCGATAAAGCTGCAACTACTAGAAAGGTTATTCCAGCCCAGAACAGGCTTCCTGTGAAGAACCACACTACAAGCGCGAGAAGCACTGCTGGAATGAGCATTATCAGCAAGCGGATGAGCATTATGATTATTATGCCGATTATCACGAGGACAACAAGCGCAATTATGTCAATTTGGGGAATCGAGTCAAAAATGCCTAAAACCGTCAAGATTACTGGTAAAAGTTCGTCCACAACTAAGCCTCCTCAAAAAAAGAATGCCGCTAGACAGTAATATGTTTTTCCAGAAACACGCGTGCAGCGTTTCAGGTGCTTGTTTTAGCTTTGATTTTCGCGAGAAGGTCATTCTGCATCTGAGCAACACCGAACGTTGTAACCCTGAACTTCTCGTCAACCGTCTTTGCCACCGAGCCATTCTTCACGAGTTCGCCCAAACGTGTACTGGTTATTTTGCCGCTTTTCCCCAGTTTCGCCTGCAACTCCTCCTTAGAAACAGCGTCACTCGCCATCACACCCAGCTTATGCCCCAAATAACCCGCCAAAAGCCACAGCAGCAAAGTCTCATTATCCGTCAACCTGCTCTTAGACACCAGCAAATTCGCACCTTCCGGCGAAAAACCGATTAGCCCCTCACAGTCCTTGGCAAGCTGCTGCAAGTCAACACTGAGCATTAGCTTGTTGGCGATTTCAAATGAAGGGAGAAACTCGCTGAAAAACCGGCTCAGCAAAAGCCACGCCTCTTCAGGCAAAGCAGAAAACGTTTTTTCCACATTTTTATATTTAATGTTGACTGCAACTTTTTCAGGGTTTTCTGTCAAGCCATTTTTCCTCTGAGCTTCGATAGAACCTCTTCTTCAAGCCATTTTTCGCCCTGAATCGTCAGCTTAAAATCTGGTTTACTCGGATCAGGCTTGAACACTTGCCCACGTTTAGTCATTTCATTCAACCTAGCGGGAACCATGCTTTTTATTCCACTGGACTCCAGCAGCCTAGTCACCTTGGCAGCAGTGTTAGTCTTGTCTTCTGAAGCGTAAAGCACCAAACCCACCGCCTCATAATGAGTAAGCTTCTCACGCGTAACTACCACAGGACCCTCAGTTGTCAGCTCAACGATGCCTTTCAACTGCGCTCCCGAAGGCATCAATCTGTCAGAAACAAAGTCTGAAAGCTTCTCAACAAAGTTCTCTGGCATCGTTTCCAGCATGCCAAGAATTTCTTTGGGTGTTTCGCCTTCAATAACGACTTCGCCGAAAGGAGTCTTTATCCGCGCTTCAATCCGCTTCATTATGCTTCTCCCCCAGCGCTTGCGGGTTTCTTTTCAGCTAGTATGTAAACAAAACCTGTGTTCGTGTTCCAACGCCGCACCATGCCCTTGTCCGCAAGCTTGTTCAATGTTCTCTCTAAAGTGCGCTTAGTATACGTGATTTTGCTCGCTTTCATAGCATCCTTTAATTCTTCCATGGTTCTCGGTCGCCATTTCCCCCAGTCAGTTTCCAAAAGCCCAAAAACCGCGTCTTCACAATTAACCACACCCGTGATTTTTGGGTACGCTTGTGCAGGCGCTTTAGGCGTTTCTTTCGCTTTGACTGTCGGCTCCGTTTTCACGGTTAACGTTGCAACGGTTTTAGGTTTCACGTTTTCAAAAGCTTTGTGAACGTTAGCAACTATGTTAGGAAGGTCGTTAAGCGTCTTTGCTACATCTTCCTGTGTTCCTTGTATTTCGACTTCGTACTCGCCGAGTTTGATGCGGAAGGCAAAGCCTTCAGACTTCTTTTCTTTAGCTGTTTTATTTGGCAATGTTATCCCACGGATATACACGTATTTTATGCTTTTTAGGATTTGTGTCTTTTGAAATATTTCGTTACGGGAATATAGTATTATATAGTGAGACGCAATATTCAAGCTAATTGCGCCGAAAAACAGGAGACAACCGCTTGAGACGAAAAGGAATAGCAATATGGCTCTTCAGCACGGTAACCGTCATATCCTTTATACACCTAATAGACGCGGCATCAGCCTTACTTTTCAACAACCCAACACAAATCCTCCAACTCTACCCCCTGATAAACCAGCAACTGCAGCAAATACCCGTAGACATCTACCTCTACTTGGCAACCGCTTCGACCATCATACTGTGGGCAGTAACCTGCCTAATAGCCTTCGACAATCCTGTGGAAACTTTCCTAAACAAAATACTGTCAGATGTGAAAAACCAAACCACAACAGAATCACAAATTTTAGACAGCAAAACTGAACTCTTCGATCTAATGTACGAAACCGTAGAAGCAGACAGCGAAACACTCGCACAAGTCAAAGACCTGATGCGAAACATTCGCGTCGAAGTCAAAGACATACAACCAATGAAAGAAACAATGGAAAAAACAAAAACAGAACTCGGCAGCATAAAAAAGCAGATAAAAACGCTTGAAGAAAAACTGCTCTTCAACATAGTATGTCCAGCCTGCGGAAAGATGTTGCGCCCAGACTTCAAACTTTGCCCCTACTGCGGCGACAGCATAACTCTTCAAGAAAAAATGATAGCAGTCACGGACTACAAAAAATAAATCCGCTACTACTTCAACTGTTCTCTTAAAAGTGCAGTGACAAGTCCTGGGTCAGCCTTTCCCCGAACTTCTTTCATCACAATGCCCATGAGCATTCCGAAGGCTTTTTTCCCCATCTGGTCAACCGACTGCCTGTTCTCTTCAATCACACGGTCAACAAGCTTGGCTAACTCTTTTTTCGAAAACATTTTCAGTCCAAGCGCGTCAACAGCATCTTGGAGGCTTTTACTTTCATTCTCTGAAAGCCAAACAAAAACGTCTGCCACAGCCTCCTTCACAATCTCGCCCAAGCCGACCCCTCTGAAAACTTCCATTATTTGACCGTCTGTAACTTTCTCGACCACAACACCGTCGCGTTTCAGCGCCTTCAAAGTTTCAGTCAAAAAAACTGCAACCGTTGTAGCTGTAACACCCGTTTCCTTCACGATAACCTCAAACAACCCGCCATATTCTGAATCAACAGCCTGCTTAGCTAACTTCTCGTTCAAGCTGTACTCCGTCATTAAACGCTTAAGCTTCTTCGCTGCAGGCTCAGGCAAGTTCAAGCGGATTTTCTCCACCAAAGCGCTCGTTATAGCTGATGGCGGAATGTCCGTTTCAGGATACATCCTCGCCGCGCCTGGTCTAGGCCGCATATACCGGGTTGTCCCATCTTCTTTTGCGGTGCGAGTTTCCGCAGGCACCCCATCTATTGCTTCTTGCGCTCTTTCCACAACTGCCTTCAAAGCGTCCTGAACGTTTTCCGCGGTGTCAGCCACAAAGACTACGGTATCTTCCTCTCTGGCGCCTGCTGCTTTCCGTAGCGCTTCAACCTCTTCAGCGATTACGCCGTAATCTGGCATTTCGTCGGTGTGGAATATTCCGCCTACTCTGCCCCAGAACTTCGCGCGGTCAGACAGTTCGGTGCCTACCCTGAAGTTAGGCATGAGATCACGTTTCAAAACGCCGCCGAACTTTGGGAGCTTGACAGCTAAAACCTTCTGGCCCTTGTCCACGGCTTTGCGGATGACTTTGCACTGGGTATGCCTGAAAATCTCTGAAACGTCAATGAATTCCTCTTTAAGCTCTTCTGGTTTGACGCCTCTTTTCTGCAGGTCCTCCCTAACTTGGATAAGCCCAAGCTGGCGCTGAACCTCATACTCAACAACTTTCGAAATCAACTCAAGCTCCTGCACGCCCTTAATCTCAATTAAAGCGCCGTTTGGCAAGGACACGTTCAAGTCCTGCCGTATCGTGCCTAAACCACGCATAACCTTGCCTGTGTCACGTAGGATTCTGCCAATAGCGAACGCAACTTCCTGCGCTTCCATCGGCGAATAAATCACTGGTGCAGTGGCAACTTCAATAAGCGGAATTCCTAAACGGTCAATGCGGTAACGAATCGTTTTGCCGTCGTCTTCGGTTCCTGTTTTGCGTGCCGCATCCTCTTCTAAGCTTGCAGCCTGCATCGGAATAATTTTTTCTCCAACCTTAATCCACCCGTCAGAGGCAACGATGCAGGTTCGCTGGAACCCAGTAGTGTTTGAGCCGTCAATGACAGTTTTGCGCATAACATGCACTTCATCAATAGGCTGCATATTCATCATTAACGCTGCGGTTAAAACCACTTCCAAAGCATCCATGTTCAGTGGGTGTGGTGGCTCCTCATCCATCTCCACAAGACAGGACGTAGCCCTGTTGGCTTCGTACTGAATCTTAATGCCCTTCTGAAACTCGAAAAACGCAGCTGGGTCCACTTGGCCTAGCTCGCTTTGGGTTGGTCTGAGCCTGCGCAGAAAAGTTATTTCAGGTTCTTCCTTGAACAGCGCAGGTGGACAACCACAGAACAGCTTCGTTTTAGTGTTAAGTTGCTGGTGGATTTCCAAGCCAACTTTTAGCCCTATCTTTGCGTAGTCAATTTCCATCTGCGTCTTCTCCGTCAACGCCAATTTCTTCTGGCATAGTCCGCGGCGAAAACTCGCCGGCAATGTTAGTCTTCAGAAGCTTTTTGGCTTCTTCTGTGTCGCTGGTTTGACCGAGAACCCACATGAGCTTGACCAACGCGGTTTCGGGGAACATGTCCTCTAGAGGAATTACTCCTAAATTCAGTAGGTCGCGTCCTGTGTCGTAGACGTTCATGTTTACGCGTCCCCAAATGCATTGGGAAGCTAACGCGACCACCACTCCGCGTTTAACCGCGTTGCTAATGGCGTCGAAGCAGTACCTGCTCACGTGGCCTAAGCCGCTGCCTTCAAGGAGTATTCCTTTGCAGCCTTTTTTAACGTGCCAATCGATGACTGCAGGGTCGAGTCCTGGATGAAACTTCACCAGCGCAACCGCTTCACTGAACTCAGGTTTCAGAACAAGATTTTTTGCGGCATCGCGCTTTTGATAGTTATCTGTCAGCATGATTATTTCGTTGTTTTTAACTCTGGCGATTGGCGTGGAGTTTACGGGCTTGAACGTGTCTCTTCTGCTGGTGTGGCACTTCCTAACTTTCGTGCCTCTGCTAACAACTATGGATGTGTCCGAAAGCGTCTCGTGCATGGCTAAGCCGACTTCCGCAAACGGTCCTCGAGTTGCGGCTTGAACTGCGCCGATGAGGTTGGTTGCGGCGTCAGAGCTTGGGCGGTCCGAAGAGCGTTGGGCACCAACGAGTATGACTGGGACTGGGAGGTTTTGCAGCGCGAAACTCAGGGCGGCAGCAGTGTAAGCCATAGTGTCTGTGCCGTGGGCGATAACTACGCCGTCTGCGCCTTGTCGTATGTGCTCGGCGGCGGTTTGGGCTAGCTGGCTCCAGTGCTGCTGGGTTAGGTTCTCGCTGTAGATGCTGAACACGATTTCCGTTTTCACTCGTGCGGTGTCAGCCAGCTCTGGGACTACGCCGTAAAGGTCGCTTGCTGAAATGGCGGAGCGTACGGCTCCTGTGCGGTAGTCTACGCGGCTGGCTATGGTTCCGCCTGTGCTCAGGATGACGGCTTTTGGCAGTTCTGGCTTTTGTTCGGGAAGTTCGGGTGAGGCGAATGAGGGCTTTGCGCCTTTGCCTACTTTTTCGATTTTAGTGTTCGGTGTTATGTGTAAACCGACGTTGTAGCCGCTTTTCAGTTTGACTACGACGTGGTTGCTGTCGCCTGTTTCTGAGCGGGGAATGAGAATGCCCTCATAAGTTTTCTTGTTGCTGGTGACGCGTATGACATCGCCGACTTGGCATCCTGCTTTCTTGAGGGCGCTTAACGCTTCACCCTTGTAACCTGAACTTTCAGCCTTTTCACTCATACCCAATTCTCCAACAATTCATTGGAAAGGAAGGCGGTTTAGGGCTTTAACTTTATCGCACAACAGTTTCCAAACTGTTTACCAGTTGGCGTGTGCTTTTCGGTATGGTCCTCTTTTTCGGTGTCTTGCTTTTTTCTTATCTTATTCTTTTTCTTCAACTTGCTTCTTGTTTAAGTGAATTATGAGTTTGTGGTTTTTCTTGACAAGAATTACATTTTCTTCTGTGATGTTATCTACAATTACTTCTCCATTGTATTTCATGCGGCTGTCGTAGCCCAATTCTTTAAGCTCTTTCATGAGGCGTTCGCGTAATGTTCTCAAATATTCGCTTGATGTTTGTGGGCTTCTATTGAAGCAAAAAGTAATAATCTTCTTGTTAGGGTCATAATTTGCTTTTGTGCCTTTGCCAAGTTTTTCCACTTTACCCCACATGCTTTTTTCATTGGAGCTTCCCAAGTTTTCACCCTTTTCTATTTCTCCCTCTTAAAAGACCCCTGTCCGCCCGCCTTGGTAATGTTCGTAATCACACTTTCGCTTACCTTTTCGAGAAGCTCTTCCGCAAGTTTCCAATTATCAGCTGAAACTTCTACACTGTATCTGGGAGCAGCGATTACGTAGAATCCGATTTTGGCGTCTTTCGCTTTATGTGATTTCTTGGCGCTAATTAATGCCTCTTGGATACATTTTACACCGTTGGGCGTCATGCAGCGAACTTCAAGGACACCCCTGACTTTTACCATCTTGATTCTTATACGGTCTTCTGCAACTTGGGCCATGACTTTCGCGAGGTCTTCAGGTATGTCGAGCTTAGTTAGGACTTCTAAGCCTTCTCTCACTACTTCTTCGAACCCTTCGTATAAGCCGTATTTTTCTTCGAGAATTACTCCAGCTTTCTGGTAGACTTCATGTATGGGTAAGCCAGCTTTTTCTGCTACTTCATTCAGGATTGCTTCGCCTTTGCGGTTTTTTTTCCAGCTTTTGTTTTTTTCAATTCTTTCGCGTTTTGTGACGCGTCTAAGTGACAAGTTAATTTGGCCTTTTTCAACGTTTACACGGATAACTTTGAGCACCATTTTTTGGTTTTCTCTAACATAGTCGCGGATTTTTCTTATCCTGCCGCTGGCGATTTCGGAGATGTGAAGTAACCCTTGTCTGTTGTACTCTTCAAGCTTAGCATAGGCTCCGTAATCCATCACCTTTTCTATTGTAGCGATCACAAGGTCGCCATATTCAGGCCACTCAGGTTTATGTTCAGACATTATTTAGATCCTGCTCATTGAAAGCCTTCTTTTCTTAGTTCCGAATTCGTCTGTCTAAGAGAAAAAAATATTTTCCCTCTTTAACTGGCGCAGGAACTCCTGCAATAAACTTGCCTTGTTGAAGATAAGGGTTTCTTCCTTCAAAACGAAATTGTTTCTACTCAGGTTCAGAAAATGCTTAATTATGAAGTCACCTATTAAAAGCTGGTATTAATTCTTGGAAATCAGCAACAAGGGGCGGCTCCTAAATGCGGTTTGATAAAATTTCGTGAGGAATGTTTTTATGAAAATAATTGAAGGGTGGAAGAAAATCGACAATGAGCGAGGATACCTGAATGCCACAACAGGGCAGAATCTTGTTGTTTCAAAGAAACAGTTTGGACAGCACTACATAGTGTTACTGTTCCCAGAAATGAGACGTGGTGATGAAGGGACAAAAATTTCACCGGAATACGCAACTGAGTCAAAAGCTGAAGCGTTTGCGTTTGATTGGATGAAAAAGCACCCGAAGGGCACAAGGGAATCTGAACAGAAGTAGATAGCACACAATTATCCACATTATTATTGCTAAATATGGTCAAGCATCATTAATAAAGAAACCGAAAGTATTAGCGAAGAAGACACCAAAAAGCCTTTTCTTCTGTTTCAATAAATATCGCGCTGGAAATTTGATCCCACCCCAAAAACCGAGCAGGGAATACAATAAAAAAATAAATTTCAGTCTTACTTTTTTAACTCGCAGAATTTTTTTTTCTGCATCTAACACTTGAATATTTTACTGCAACTTTCTTGTGGCCTTCTTTTTATGCAACAGCCTTCTTAGCAATCTCCACAGCTTCTTCTTTGCTTTTGCCGAATATGGCTCCTATAGCATCGGCGTCAGCTTTCTTTACGGCTGCGCCGCCAATCATTACCGTAACTTTTCCTTTCAAATCAGCATTCTTTAACGCTTCATCAAGTTTTGGGATATTTTGTTTTGATGGCTGGGTATTGGCTGAGACAGCTATTATGTTAGCGTTGTTTTCTTTTGCCTTAGATATAAATTCAGAGGCTGGGACATTTTTACCAAGATCAATAACCTTGAATCCGTTTCTTTTCAGCGCTTTTCTGACCATACCTTTAGGTGTATCATGAACTCTGTCGCCCTCGAGGTTTCCTATAACCACGATTCCTATGGGATTTTCTGGTTCAGGCGGTTCTTTTTCCATCATGGCTTTTAACCAAGACATCTACACACCTCCCAAAAAACATAAAAGCGTTGGAGGTTCAATTTTTTTGAACAAAAACACCTTCTAAATAAATGTGTGTTTTTTGTGGCAAATAAAGTTTCCCTTTAGGCGTATAACCTGTACAACACATTGTCCAATAAAGGGGCAAGTTTTTATGCGACACCCATGAAACTGCACTACAAAAATACATTAACCTTCGAAACCAAGCGTAACCCAAAACGTGCTTGTTTCCACATGTTGACTATTAGCTAACACTATTGCTAAACCCATAAACCTTTAATTAAACAAAAGCAAATTCTCATTTTGTGATATAATATGAAACTTCCAGAGTATGTTTCAATCAAAGAAGTAGCAGAGGTCTGTCGGAAACTTAAGATTAGAGATTGGACAAAGATGAAAAAAGCTGAAGTAACAGTCCAAGAAGCAGAAACAATTTTAGCAGAACTTGAGACAGGAAACATGAAAATATCTGTAGAGAACTTTCGTATTGGGTTGGAAGTGGAACTGGAGCATGGAATTCGCTTTCCAGAAGCCAACGTCACAAACAACCATCCGATGTTAACTGCAAAAATCGTGCTGGCTCACTTCAAAGAGTCCTTAGATTATTATCAGCGGTTAGAAGTAGCTGAAATTGAAGGAGACCTGTTGAAAGCAGTTGTCAGCAAGAACACTCCGAAGGTTGCTGCTCT
>Ga0272442_10004411_pt1 | contig 19264 bp, 20 predicted proteins | sample SSMForm2O_FD_200262 | JGI IMG/M metagenome (GOLD analysis project Ga0272442, IMG submission 200262) | Marine sediment archaeal communities from Little Sippewissett salt marsh, Falmouth, MA, United States - SSM-Form-2O | ecosystem: Environmental > Aquatic > Marine > Wetlands > Sediment ... | reverse complement strand
CTCGGCGGTCGCCGGCTCAGGGCTGGCTGCCGTCTCTGCCTCCGGTGCTTCCGGCTCGGCGGTCGCCGGCTCAGGGCTGGCCGCCGTCTCTGCCTCCGGTTCTCCCGGCTCGGCGGTCGCCGGCTCAGCGGTCGTCGGCTCAGCGGTGGCGGCCTGCACCGTGGCTGTCTCGCCGGCCTCTGACTCGACAGTGGCCGGGGCCTGCGCAGCAGGCGACTCCGCGGCGCCGGAGAGCAGCTCCTGCTCCCACTCGGCCAGCGGCTCCTCGGCCGCGGTCCCGGCGCCGTCTGCGCCCCCGGCGCGCTCGGAGCGCAGGCGCAGCCCATCGGCCACGGCGTCGGCGACCACCCGGGTGAGCAGCTGCACCGAGCGGATGGCGTCGTCGTTGCCGGGGATGGGGTAGTCGACCTCGTCGGGGTCGCAGTTGGTGTCGAGGATCGCGACGACCGGGATGCCCAGCTTCTTGGCCTCGGCGACCGCCAGGTGCTCCTTGTTGGTGTCGACCACCCACACCGCGCTCGGCAGCTTCTGCATGTCGCGGATGCCACCCAGCGTGGTCTCGAGCTTCTCCTTCTCGCGACGCAGACGCAGCAGCTCCTTCTTGGTCATGCCGGAGCCGGGGACGTCGTCGAAGTCGATGTCCTCGAGCTCCTTGAGCCGCTGGAGCCGACCGTGCACGGTGGCGAAGTTGGTGAGCATGCCGCCGAGCCACCGCTCGGTCACGTACGGCATGCCGACCCGGGTCGCCTGCTCGCGCACAGCCTCCTGGGCCTGCTTCTTCGTCCCCACGAACAGCACCGAGCCGCCGTGGGCGACGGTCTCGCGGACGTACTCGTAGGCGCGGTCGATGTAGGACAGCGACTGCTGCAGGTCGATGATGTAGATGCCGTTGCGGTCGGTGAAGATGTAGCGCTTCATCTTCGGGTTCCAGCGCCGGGTCTGGTGCCCGAAGTGCACGCCGCTCTCAAGAAGCTGGCGCATGGTGACGACGGTCATCGTCGTTGTCTCCTTCTGCCCCTGGCGCAGGGGCGCGTCGGTTCGTGGCGTGGCCGGCCGGCCACGGCCCCTGGCATCCCTGCTCCGGCGCCGACCCCGAGGGGACCGACAGCACCGGAAGCACCCGTGATGCGGGCACGGGATGCGCGATGTCACCAGAGGACGTACCTCGGGTGCAGATCTCAGTGTACCCAGCCCGCGGGAGTGCGGTGTGTCGCGCACAGCCGGGCGCACACCCCTTCTCGTCACGGCCGCCGAGCTCGACGGTGGGTGCCATGACCGCTCTGTCTCCCCTGCTGGTGGCGCTGGCCGTCGGCGTGCTCGGCTGGTCGTGGCCGCTCGGCACCCCATCGGAGCCACCGACCGTGCTCGCTGCGTTCGACCCCCCGGCCGCGGACTGGCTGCCCGGCCATCGCGGGGTCGACCTTGCCGGCTCGCCGGGCAGCGCCGTTCGTGCCGCCGGGGCAGGTGTCGTGGTGCACGCCGGACCGGTCGCGCACCGCGACGTCGTGAGCATCGCGCACCCGTCGGGCCTACGGACGACCTACGAGCCTGTCCACCCGGAGGTCGCCGTCGGCACGATCGTGCGGGGCGGGCAGGTGATCGGAACGTTGGCGCCGCCCGACGGCGGCCCCGCCCACGTCACGTGTGGTCGTCGACCCTGCCTGCACTGGGGCGCACGGCGAGGCAGTGACTACATCGATCCGCTGTGGCTGGTCCGGCCCCCGCGGGTGCGCCTGCTACCCGCGCCACGGTGCCTGTCATGCGCGCGGATGGGCCTGCCGGTACGCAGCACGCAACCGTTCGATCGATACGTGCGTGTACCGCTGAGTGGTGGCGACCGAGGCGTGGCCCAGCAGCTCGGAGACGGTGCGCAGGTCCGCCCCTCCCTCCAGCAGGTGCGTGGCCGCGGAGTGGCGCAGACCATGAGGCGAGAGGTCGGGGGCTCCCGGCTCGCTCGCCATGGCCCGGTGCACGACGCGACGAGCGACTCTGGGGTCGAGTGCGCCCCCCCGCACGCCCAGGAACAGCGCATCGGGACTGGTCGCGGTCACCAGCACCGGGCGACCCACCGATCGCCAGCCGGCGAGTGAGTCGGCGGCCGGCACCCCGAACGGAACCGTGCGCTCCTTGTCTCCCTTGCCTCGCACGCGGACGGTGCGGCGTTCGTCGTCCACGTCGCCACTGCGTAGCCCGCACAGCTCGGCCACGCGGATACCGGTCGCGTAGAGCAGCTCGACCACGGCACGGTCCCGCAGCGCCACCGCGTAGGCGGCGGGGTCGAGGCCGGGCTCAGCAGCGGAATCGGAGGTGAGGGCGGCGTCGGCGGCGGAGTCGAGGCCGGCCAGCACGTCGGCAGCCTGGTCAGCGGTCACGACCTGCGGCAGGGTCTGCGGCACCGACGGTACGGCGAGCCGGGACCCGACGTCGTGCGCGGCACGTCCGCTGCGATGGGCCCACGCGGTGAACACGCGGGCGGCGCTGGCGCGGCGGGCGAGGGTCGCGGGCGCCAGCCCGCGCCGACGAAGATCGGCCAGCCACGACCTGATGTCGTCCAGACCCAGGTCGGCAACGTCGCTCACCCCGCGGTGCTCGGCGTGCTCCAGCAGGCTGCCGATGTCGGTGCGGTAGGCGGTCACCGTGTGCGCGGAGCGGCCACGCTGTGCGCTGAGGTAACGCACGAAGTGCTCGAGAGTCGCCTCCCGGCCACGCTGCTCCTGCGACACCCACCCACCGTGCTGGTGCGCCGACCTCCGGTCAAGCATCAGCGCCGCGTGGCGCCGCTCGGCGTGCCCAGACTTCGCCCTCCCCACGCACGAGACCCCGGCCCGACAGCTCGGTCAGCGCACGAAGCACGGGCGCCACCCCGATACCGGTGGCGGCCATGAGCTCGGCGACCGTCACCGGGCCCCGGGCGGGGAAGGCCTCGTGCACCGCGGCCGCGTCCGTGCTCAGCGTGTCGATCGCGCCGTCGTCGACCAGCGGCAAGGGCGCCGCCTCCGACCCGAGGTCCCCGACGAGCTCGCGCACCTCCTCGGGCCGGGAGACGAGCAGCGCGTCGGACTCCCGTGCCAGCTGGTGCACCCCGAGCGACAGCGACGAGGTGACCGGCCCGGGGACGGCTCCCACGGGGCGTCCGAGGTCGAGCGCCCAGCGCGCCGTCGACAGGGCACCGGAGCGCACCCCTGCCTCGACCACGACCGTCGCTGCGCCCAGTGCGGCGATGAGCCGGTTGCGCGACAGGAATCGTCCCCGGTTCACCGTCGTGCCCGGCGCGGCCTCGGACAGGACGGCACCGCTCTCCGCGATGCGCTCGATGAGCGCGGCGTTGCCGCGTGGGTACGCCTCGTCTAGGCCGCAGGCCAGCACAGCGACCGTGGGGCCGGCCACCGCCAGGGCACCGCGGTGGGCAGCCGCGTCGATGCCGTACGCGGCCCCGGACACCACGAGCACGTTCGCCTCGGCAAGCCGGGCGCTCCAGTCGGTGGCCACGGTCGTCCCGTAGGCGGTGGCCGCACGGGACCCGACGACGGCCACCGCCCGCCGCAACGCGGAGGCGTCCAGGCGGCCTCGCACCCACACGCCGATCGGGAGGCCGCCCCGACGGTCGCGGAACACACCGGCGAGCACATCGAGCGGCGTCGGCCAGTGCGGGTCACCGGGGAAGACGAACGACAGCCCGGCCCGCAGCGAGCGCCCCCACACCTCGTCCGGGTCCACCTGGTGCAGCCGTCGCCGCTTGCGGCCGTCGGGGTCGAGACGGTCGTGGCCGGACAGGAGCATGTCCAGCACGTCGGTCGCCGACAGCTGGGCCACGGCTGTGGCGACCAACGGGTCGCCGGGCTCGAGCGCCGCGCTCAGGTGCACGCGAGCCGCGCGTTCCTGCTCGGTCATGTCACCGTCACCCCGGCGGCAGAACGGTGGTAGGCCATGGCCTCGGTGACGTGGTCGAGGCCCGGACGTGCGTCACCGGCAAGGTCGGCAAGGGTCCATGACACCCGCGCGACGCGGTCGCGCCCACGCGCGCTGACCACTCCCCGCGCGAGGGCGTCGGCAAGCATCGCGACTGCCGCCGGGTCCGGGGCCCAGGCACCGGTGAGCCCCGATGGCGGGATGTCGGCGTTCGACGACCACGGTTGGTCGGCAAACCGTTGTGCCTGCCGGTCACGTGCGGCGAGCACCCGCTGGGCGACGGTGGCCGAGGACTCCCGCTCCCCGGCGTCGGCGGCGAGGGCGGCGGGAGTCGCGGGCACGACCGTCCCGTGCAGGTCGACGCGGTCGAGCAGTGGCCCCGAGAGCCGACCCTGGTAGCGGCGGACGGCCATCGGCGCGCACGTGCAGGCCCGCACCACCGAGCCGGCGAACCCGCACGGGCACGGGTTGGCCGTGAGCACGAGCTGGACATCGGCGGGGAACCGGCTGGTGGAGCCGGCGCGCTGGATGAGCACGTGGCCGCGTTCCAGCGGCTGACGCAGGGCCTCCAGCGCGGGCCGGGGGAACTCCGGTGCCTCGTCGAGGAGCAGCACGCCGTGGTGGGCCAGTGACACCGCACCGGGGCGCACGATGCCGCTGCCGCCGCCCACCAGCGCCGCGGCCGAGCTCGAGTGATGCGGGTCGACGAAGGGTGGGCGCCGCACGAGCGGGTCGGCCGGGTCCACGAGACCGGCGACGGAGTGCACCGCCGTCACCTCCAGGGACTCCTCGACCCCCAGCGGAGGAAGCAGCCCCGGGAGCCGTCGGGCCAGCATCGTCTTGCCCGTCCCGGGCGGCCCGGCGAGCAGCAGGTGGTGCCGGCCGGCGGCGGCGACCTCCACGAGCCGACGGGCCACCGGCTGACCGGCGACGTCGGCGAGGTCTCCGTCGTCCCCGCGAGGCAGAGGGGCGCTGCGTGGTACCGCGGTCGAGGGCGTCGGCTCGTCGCCCGAGGGCACCTCAGCGGGCACGGGCTGCCCGGTCATCCGCGCCAGCAGCGTCGCCAGGCTCGTCGCCCCCTGGACCACGACCCCGGAGACGACATCGGCCTCGGCCGCGTTGGCGGCCGGCACGATGACCCGGGTACCACCCGCCCGTGCGGTGGCGAGCACGGCGGGCAGCACACCCGGCACCGGGCGGACCCGACCGTCCAGCCCGAGCTCACCGAGCACGGTCAGCCCGTCGAGCGCCTGCGCCGGGACGGTGCCCGAGGCAGCCAGCACGGCGAGGGCGAGGGCGAGGTCGAAGTGGGTGCCGTGCTTGGGCAGGGACGCCGGCGAGAGGTTGGCGGTGATGCGCTGCTGCGGCCACGTGCCACCACTGCTCAGGACGGCGGCCCGCACGCGGTCACGGGCCTGGAGCACGGACGTGTCGGGCAGGCCTCCCAGGCTGAAGCCAGGCATGCCACCGATGTGCACCTCGACCTCGACCGGATGTGCGCTGACCCCCAGCAGCACGACCGAACGGCACCGTGCCAGGGCCACTCACGCCGTCCCGCGCACGTGCTCGACGCTCATGCGTCCGTCGGGACCGATCAGCACCCCGACGACGTCGATGCGCAGCGGGCACGGCGCCAGCTCGTGCGAGCGTCGGTACTCCAGAGCCAGCCGGGCCAGTCGGCGCGCCTTGACCGTGGTGACGGCCTCCAGCGGCGACCCGAAGCCGAGGCCGCGGCGGGTCTTCACCTCGCAGACGACCAGGACGTCGCCGTCGCGGGCGACGATGTCGATCTCGCCTGCGCGGCACCGCCAGTTGCGCGCCAGCACTGTCATGCCGGCCTCGCCCAGCCGGGCGGCCGCCACATCTTCCCCGAAGCGCCCCAGCGCCTGTCGTGCACGCATCCCGTCACCACCTCTCGCCCACCACCATGCTGGGTGGACGGGGACGCGACGGGGCCGTCGGGCGTGCCTGGGGACGACACGCGGTGTGGTCAGGTCTTGGGGATCTCCAGGTCGGACTTGGAGAGCTCTTCGATGTTGACGTCCTTGAACGTGAGCACCTTGACGTTCTTGACGAACCGCGCCGGGCGGTACATGTCCCACACCCACGCGTCGCTCATCGTGACCTCGAAGAACACCTCGCCGGCATCGGAGTGCACCTTCATGTCCACCGAGTTCGTGAGGTAGAACCGACGCTCGGTCTCCACCACGTAGGAGAACAGCCCGACGACGTCCTTGTACTCGCGGTACAGGGACAGCTCCATGTCGGCCTCGTACTTCTCGAGGTCCTCCGCACTCATCCGGTCTCCTTCAGCAGCACAGCAGAAACGTTCGCATACGAGTGGCGATGCTGGTCGCACGGCCCGCGCTCGCGCAGCTCGCGCTGGTGCTCGGGCGTGCTGTAGCCCTTGTGCACGGCGAACCCGTAGCCCGGGTGCCGGGTGTCAAGCTCTTCCATCATGGCGTCCCGGGTGACCTTCGCGACCACCGAGGCAGCGGCGACACTCGCCGAGACGCGGTCGCCCTTCCACACCCCCAGGCCGGGCACACCGGTCCCCGCGACGGCGAAGCCGTCGGTGAGCACGTACGCCGGCCGCTGGGCGAGCCGGGCCAGCGCCCGTCGCATGGCCTCGAGGTTGGCGCGGTGCACACCGCCGCGGTCGATCTCGTCCGGCGGGACCACGACGACCGCGAGGTCGAGCGCGGTCTCGCGGACCCGCCGGGCGACGCGCTCCCGTGCGGCGGGCGTCAACAGCTTGGAGTCGGCGAGCTCGTCGATCTCACGACCGCGACCGAGCGGCAGGACGACGGCTGCCACCACCAGCGGACCGGCGCAGGCACCTCGCCCCGCCTCGTCCGCCCCGGCGACGGGGGCCAGGCCGAGCCGATCGAGGGTGCGGTCGTAGCCGTACAGGCCGCGCCCACGGCGCACCTGTGCCCGGGGCGGCAGCGGTGTCACGACGACCCCGCCGCGTCGTAGGTGTCGGGACGGCCGACGGCTCCCCAGCGATCCGGTGGCCAGACGACGGCGAAGGTGCGCCCGACCACGTCCTCGAGCGGGACGGCGCCGTGGACGCGGGAGTCCCCGCTGTTGGGCCGGTTGTCCCCCATCACCCACACCGATCCGGCCGGCACGGTCACGTCGAACTCCCGCTGCGAGGGCACGACACCGGGCTTGAGCAGCTCGGTCTCGTCCACCGCGACACCGTTGACGGTCAGTCGGCCGTCGTCGTCGCAGCAGGCGACTTGGTCGCCGGACACTGCGACCACCCTCTTGATCAGGTGGCCCTCGGCATCCGACGGCAGCACGCCGACGAACTGCAGGGCGTCGGAGAGGGCGCCGCGCACCCCGCCGGGGCCGGGTGCCGTCGGGCCGAGCCAGCCTCCGGGGTCGGTGAAGACCACCACATCACCCCGCTGCACCTCGCCGAAGCGGGTGGTCAGCTTGCTGACCAGCACCCGGTCGCCGATGAGCAGGGTGTTCTCCATGGACCCGCTCGGGATGAGAAACGCCTGGAAGAGAAAGACCCGCACGACGGTGGCGAGCAGGAGCGCCAGCACCATGACGATGACGATCTCCTTGACCGCCGCCCACATGCCGGACAGCCGCGAGCGTGGGCCGGCCGAGGTCTCCTCGCTCACCGCCACCCACTCCCCCACACGCCTGCCGAACCTACCTGCACGTTCTCACCAGGACGCGACGACGCGGCCGATGACGACGTCGGTGGGGACCGTCCCACCACCAGGTGAGCCGAGGTGTGCCCGTGAGTCCTCCGAGACGTCGCGGTTGTCCCCCATGAGCCACCAGCGTCCGTCCGGCACGACCAAGTCGAAGCGGTCGGTGGAGGCAGGGGTTCCCGGGGGCAGGTACGGCTCGTCGAGAGGCTCTCCGTTGAGGACGAGGCGGCCGGTCGAGGTACAGCAGCGCAGCCGGTCCCCCGGCCCCGCCACGACGCGCTTGACGACGTAGGCGTCGCCCGGCGCCGGGGCGAAGACGGTTCCGGCACGCAGGCCGGTGTCCGGGCTGCCCGTGGTGAAGGTGCCCCGCACGTCAGCCACCACCACGTCGCCGCGGGTGATGGCGCGGTCGATCGTGGGGCGCAGCACCAGCACGCGGTCACCTTCGGACAGGCCGGGTTCCATCGACGCCGCCGTGACCGTGAAGACCTGGCCGACGGCCATCTGGAGGGCGAGCCATGCGGTCAGCGACACAGCCGCGGCGATGAGCAGCCCGCGCAGCACCCTCTGCGCGCCAGGCACGCGAAGGGCTCCGGTGAGCCGTCAGCTCGTCTCGCGCTTCTCGCGGATCTTGGCGGCCTTGCCGCGACGATCGCGCAGGTAGTACAGCTTGGCGCGGCGGACGTCGCCTCGGGTCAGGACCTCGATCTTCTCCACGACCGGCGAGTGCACCGGGAACGTGCGCTCGACACCCACACCGAAGGACACCTTGCGCACGGTGTAGGTCTCGCGCACGCCGTCTCCGCTGCGGGCGATCACCACGCCCTGGAACACCTGGATACGGGAACGGTTGCCCTCGATGACGCGCACGTGCACCTTGACGGTGTCGCCGGCGCGGAAGTCGGGGACGTCGTCTCGCAGGCTGGCGGCGTCAACGGCGTCGAGCGTGTGCATGAGAAGGTCCTCGGATGTCGCGGTGGAGCAGGAAGGCCGCCTGATCCGGCAGCCGCCCTAGTGTGCCACAGCGTCGGGCGGGGGCCGAAACCGACCGCCGGGGCCGGAGGTCCAACCGAGCGCGCGAAGCACCTGGGCGTCCCGCTCGGACAGGGTCGCGGGGTCGACCCGCTCGAGCAGATCCGGGCGCCGCCGGGCCGTGCGCTCCAGCGCCTGCTCGCGACGCCATGCCTCGACACGGGCGTGGTTCCCCGAGCGCAGCACGTCGGGGACGTCGCGACCCCGCCACCGCGACGGCCGTGTGTAGACCGGGTACTCGAGCAGGCCGTCGCTGTGCGACTCCTCGGCCAGCGAGGCCGGGTTGCCCAGCACCCCGGGCAGCAGGCGCACCACAGCCTCGGCGATCACGAGTGCCGCGGCCTCTCCCCCGGCCAGGACGACATCAGCCACCGACACCTCCTCGGTGGGCATGCGGTCCGCGGCCGCGTCGGCGACGCGGGCATCGATGCCCTCGTACCGACCACAGGCGATGACCAGCCACGGCTCGCTCGCGAGCTGCTCGGCCCACTGCTGGGTCAGCGGCCGACCGGACGGCGAGGTGATCAGCAGGTGCGGCGTCACACCCGGGTCGTCCTCGGCGATGCTGTCCAGCGCCCGGCCCCACGCGACGGGGGACATCACCATGCCGGCCCCGCCACCGAACGGGGCGTCGTCCACGGTGCGGTGCGGGTCGTCGGTCCAGTCACGCAGGTCGTGCACCCTCAGGTCGACCACCGCAGAGCGCACCGCCTTGCCGACCAGTGACAGCTGCAGCGGTGCGAGGTAGTCGGGGAAGATCGTGACGACGTCGAGCCGCATCCGCGCCTGCCTCCTCAGCTCGGCTCGTCGAGCAGGCCGACTGGTGGGTCGACCACGAGTACCCGTGCACGAAGGTCCACGACCGGCACCAGAGCGCGGACGAACGGAACCCGTACCTCTGCACCGGACGGCCGGTCGACGACGACCAGGTCCTGCCACGGCGCGTGCTCGATGGCGGCCACCGTGCCGATCGGGTCGCCGGAGACGTCCTGCACACTCATGCCGACGAGCACGTGGTCGGGATACTCCTCCGCGCCCTCCGAGCTGCCGTCGCCGGCCGGGGCAGGTGGATCTGCCGGGGCGGTGAGCTCGGTGCCACGCAACGTCTCCGCCGCGTCCCGGCTCGCTACGCCGACGAAGCGCAGGAGCCAACGCTGCCCGTGCGGTCGTGCGGCGGACACGGTCAGCGGCGGGCCGTCGGGCCGATGCAGCGCAGACCCAGCCCCGAACCGGTGCTCGGGGCGGTCGGTTCGCACGTCCACGACCACCTCGCCCCGCACGCCGTGAGGGCGCAGGATGCGCCCCACGACGACCTGCATGCGCTCAGCGACCGCTGGTGTCGACGAAGTCCACGCGCACGGGCCCGCTGTCGGAGATGGCTCCGACGACCGTACGAAAGGCGTTGGCCGTGCGGCCGCGTCGGCCGATGACCTTGCCGAGGTCGTCGGGGTGCACGCGAACCTCGAGCATCAGGCCGCGTCGCGTCGTGCGTAGCCGCACGGCAACGTCGTCCGGCTGGTCGACGATGCCCCGCACCAGGTGGGCGACCGCGTCGACAAGCATGGATCAGGCCTGCGAGGTCGGCTCGTCCGGCGTGTCGCCGGAGTCCGCATCACTCGCGGACGACGAGGACGCAGCAGCTCGGCCCGTGGCCTTGGGCGCGCCGTCACGCTTGTGCGCCTCGGCGAGCACCTTGGCGAACACCTCGGACTTGTCCGCTGCCGCCGGCTTGGTCTTGAGCGTGCCCGACTCCCCTTCGGCGCCGGTGAAGCGCTGCCAGTCGCCGGTGATCTTGAGAATGGCCCGCACGGGGTCGGTCGGCTGGGCACCGACGGACAGCCAGTACTGCACCCGGTCGGAGTCGACGGTGATGAGGCTGGGCTCCTCCTTGGGGTGGTAGAGCCCGATCTCCTCGATGGCACGGCCGTCGCGCTTGGTGCGCGAGTCGGCAACGATGATGCGGTACTGCGGGTTGCGGATCTTGCCCATCCGCTTCAGCTTGATCTTGACAGCCACAGGGCCTGGTACTCCTTGGACATCGGCGTGGTGTGGCCGCCCGACGCGGGTGGGGTCCGCGGTCCGGGGTGCGACCGGTGGGTGCGACACGTGACGGTGAGAGGGCCGACTCGCGTCGGCCCCTAGTGTGCCAGACCCTCCCGGCGCCACCGAATCAGGAGGAGAGGATCTTGGCTTTCATCGCCGCGAACTCCTCGTCGGTGAGCACCCCGGCGGCCTTGAGCTCGCCGAGCTCCTTGAGCTTGGCGACCGGGTCGTCCGCCGGCGCGGCGGCGGGTGCGGGAGCCGGGGCGGCCTGCGGCGCGGCGGCCTGCGCCTGAGCCTGCAGCGCGGCTTGGCGTTGCGCCTCCTCGTAGGCCTCCGCCTGGGCCTTCTGCTGCATGTTGGCCGACTGCCGGCGCGAGACCCTCCCGCTCACGGCTGTGGCCGTGCCCGATATCACCGCGGTGCGGGCCATGGTTCCCACGACTCCGGGTCGTCCTGCACGTCGCATGAGATCTCCTACTGCTCGTCGGCGGCCTCGAGGGCCGAGATGATCGCGTTGACCGGGATGCGCCCGCTGCTGACGAGCTGTCCTCCCGACTCACGGATGGCCGTGGCCAGGGGTGCCGCCCAGGTGTTCTCCCAGACCAGCATGAGCGCGGAGCTGCCGGGTTCGACGATGGCGGCGGCGGCCTCGAGATCCTCGTCGGCCAGCAGGCCCGCGTACCCCACCTCCGCCGCAGCCAGGTCACCCGCCTCGGCTGGTGCGACGTCGGTCAGCTCGAGGGTCTCGATGGTTCCGTCCTCGGTCTTGTGCACGAAGACGAGGTCGAGGAGCCGAATGGTCTCGCTGTTGACGAGCTCGAGGATGTTCGGAGCGATCTGCCCGTTGAACTCACTGCCGGGGAACTCGATGAGCACGTAGTCGATCGGTCCGACACCGATCGACTCGGCTGCCGGTGCGTCTGTCATGAGCCGAACCCTAGGCGATGACACGGCCGCGCAGCAGGATGACGTCGGGGTCGAGCAGGGTGCGGGGGTTGCGCCGCGGGTCGTCGTTCAGCACCACGAGATCCGCGCTGGCACCTGGGGCGAACCAGCGCGACTCCTGGAGCAGGAACCGGCGGGCCTCCCAGGACGCGGCCGCGACCGCCACCTCGGCGGGCAGGCCGGCCTCGTGCAGGGCGACCACCTCGCCGGCCACGAGCCCGTGCGGGAGCGTTCCGCCGGCGTCGGTGCCCGCGTAGACCCTGATCCCCGCCTCGTACGCCTCGGCCACGTTGCGCCGTGACCCGGCGTGGAGCTGGCGCATGTGGGCGGCGTAGCGGGGGAACTTGGCCTCGCCGGCCTGCGCGATCTCGGGGAAGGTGTCTATGTTGATCAGCGTCGGCACGATCGCCACGCCGCGGGCGGCCATGTCGTCCCGAAGACCGGTGTCGCACCCCAGAAGACCGGTGGCGTGCTCGATGCAGTCGATGCCGGCGGCCACGAGGTCGCCGAGCGCCTCCTCGCCGAAGACGTGCGCGGTCACCCGGGCCCCGCTCTCGTGCGCGGTGCCGATGGCCTCGTCCAGCGCCCACCGGGGCCAGCAGGGGCCGAGATCCCCCGTGGTGCGGTCGATCCAGTCGCCGACGAGCTTGACCCAGCCGTCGCCGCGTCGAGCCTGCACGGCGACGTAGTCGGCGAGCTGCTCCGGCTCGATCTCGTGGGCGTAGTTGCGGGTGTACCGCTTCGTGCGGGCGAGGTGTCGACCGGCCCGGACGATGCGGGGCAGGTCGACCCGGTCGTCCATCCACCGGGTGTCGGCGGGCGACCCCGCGTCCCGGATGAGCAGCACGCCGGCGTCGCGGTCGGCCAGCGCCTGGCGTTCTGCCTCGTCGTCGGGCACCGCGCCGTGGGCGGACAGACCGACGTGGCAGTGAAGGTCGACCAGCCCCGGGATGATCCACGACACGTTGTCCGACGGGGTGTCGGCGCGGGTGACGGTCACCGCACCAGCGACGGGCTCGTCCTGCAGCACCCCATCACGCACCCACAGGTCACGACGCTCGCCGTCGGGCAGGACGACACCGCGCAGGTGCAGCGGTGGCGACGGGGGGTGCGCGGGAGTGGACGACACGGTGGGGAGTATGCCGCGCGTCCTCAGCGCGAGGGTGGCAACAGGTCGCGGAACTCGTCAGGCAGGTCGATGGACTCCGCCGGCGCGCCGGACGTGGCGCGCCGCTGCTCGGCCTCGGCCAGCTGAGCAGCCCGCTTGGCGGGGTTGCCGGAGCGGGCGCCACGACCGGACTTGCTCTTGGCCTTGCCACGCCCTCGTCCGGGCGACTGCTGCTGGGCCCGGCCCTTGCTCTTCTTGCCGGTGGCTCCGGGCATGCCGGGCATCGTCGGGACGGCGCCGCGCGCTGCGGACGACATCATGTCGCGGGCGACGAAGAACCTCTCCACCAGCTGGTTGACGTCACCGACCGTGGTGCCCGACCCCGCGGCGATGCGCGAGCGCCGCGAGCCGTTGAGGATCTTGGGATCGGCACGCTCCGCAGGAGTCATCGAGCGGATGATCGCCTCGACACGGTCGACCTCCCGCTCGTCGAACGCCTCCAGGGCGTCGGCGAACTGGTTCGCACCCGGCAGCATGCCCAGCAGCTTGTTCAGCGGGCCCATCTTACGTACGGCCTGCAGCTGAGACAGGAAGTCGTCGAGCCCGAAGCCGGTCCCCTCGGCCAGCTTCGTGGCCATCTGCTCGGCCTGCTCGGCATCGAAGGCCTTCTCGGCCTGCTCGATCAGGGTCAGCATGTCGCCCATGCCGAGGATGCGGGAGGCCATCCGCTCGGGGTGGAAGGCGTCGAAGTCCTCGAGGCGTTCGCCGTTGGAGGCGAACATCACCGGCTTGCCGGTGACGGTGCGGACCGACAGCGCGGCGCCCCCGCGGGCGTCACCGTCGAGCTTGGTCAGCACCACCCCGTCGAAGCCGACGCCGTCGAGGAAGGCCTGGGCGGTCGTGACGGCGTCCTGACCCACCATGGCGTCGAGGACGAACAGGATCTCGTCGGGAGCGACGGCGTCACGGATGTCAGCGGCCTGCGCCATCATCTCGGCATCGATGCCCAGCCGACCGGCCGTGTCGACTACCACGACGTCGTGGTGCTGGCGGCGGGCGTGGTCCACGGCGCTGCGGGCCACGCTCACCGGGTCACCGACACCGTTGCCGGGCTCGGGGGCCCAGACGGGTACGCCCGCTCGCTCACCCACCACCTGCAGCTGGGTGACGGCGTTGGGTCGCTGCAGGTCGGCAGCCACCAGCAACGGGGACCGGCCCTGGCCGGCCAGCCAGAGGCCCAGCTTGCCGGCCAGCGTGGTCTTGCCGGTGCCCTGCAGCCCGGCGAGCATGATGACGGTGGGCGGTGTCTTGGCGTAGCGCAGCCGGCGGGTCTCCCCGCCGAGGATCTCGACGAGCTCGTCGTTGACGATCTTGATGACCTGCTGCGCCGGGTTCAGCGCGGCAGAGACCTCGGCACCACGGGCCCGCTCCTTGACCGCCGCCACGAACTGCTTGACCACGGGCAGGGCCACGTCCGCCTCGAGGAGGGCGATACGGATCTCGCGGGCCGTCGCGTCGATGTCGGCGTCGGACAGCCGCCCCTTGCTCCGCAGTCCCTTGAAGGTCGCGGCGAGCCGGTCGGACAGGGTGGCGAACACGAGACCAGGGTATCTGCCGAGCGGAGGTGGCCGGCGCGTCAGGCGCGGCTGCCGATGGCCTCCGAGACCTGGTCGCGCAACGCCTCGGCGACGTCGTCGGGGAGGGGACGCTGCTGGCTGTCGGTGAGGTAGAAGACGTCGACGACGTCGGCTCCGAGGGTGTCAACGAGCGCCGAGCGCACCTGGACACCTGCTGACGCGACGACGGAGGCGATGGTGTGCAGCAGTCCGGGCTCGTCGTGGGCCCGCACCTGGAGCACGGTGGCAGTCTGGGACGCCTCGGGCACCAGGCTCACGCGAGGCGGGGCGGTGCGCGTGGCCGGGCGACGTTGGTCCCCGGCCCGGCGGCGCAGCTTCGCCGCGACGTCCAGGCTTCCGTCCAGCGCACGTCGCAGGTCCTGACGCAGCACGTGGTCGTCCGGTGGGGCGCCGTACTGGCTGACCGTGCGCCACACCTGCACCGCAGAGTCGGACACCGTGTCGACCGACGCGCCGCGCACCTCCAGCCGGTGCAGGGTGAGAACGCCGGCGACGGCGGCCAGCAGGCCGACCCGGTCGGGGGCCACCACGGTCACCTTGGCGACGTGGTCGAGGTCCGGAGCGCTGACCATGACGTCGAACGCGCCGGAGGCGGCAAGTGTCCGCGCCCACGGCTCGACGGTCGACGGCCGTTCGCCCTGCGGCCGGTGACCGGCGAGGTGGCCGCGGACCCGGGTGACCAGGTCGCGGACGAGGGAGGCCCGCCAGGGCGTCCACGCGGTGGGGCCGGCGGCTCGGGCGTCGGCCTCGGTGAGGGCTGCGAGCAGGTCGAGCCGGTCTGTCGTGCCGACGAGATCGGCCACCATCGCCACGGTCGCCGGGTCGTCGAGATCTCTGCTCGTGGCCACCGTGGGGAGGAGAAGGTGGAAGCGGACCAGCTCGGACAACGTCTCGACGTCGTCGTCGTCGAAGCCCATCCGGGCGGCCAGCGTCTGCGCGATGACGGCTCCGGTCGAGCTGTGGTCGCCTGGCCATCCCTTGCCGATGTCGTGCAGCAGAGCGGCCACGAGCAGCAGGTCGGGCCGGTCGACCCGCCGGGTGAGGGCAGCCGCCTCGGCGACCGCCTCGATGGAGTGGCGGTCGACGGTGTGGCGGTGGACGGGGGTGCGCTGGGGGCGGTGCCGGATGCGCTCCCAGTCAGGCAGCCACCGCACCACCATGCCCGCGGCTTCAAGGTCTTCCCACACGCCGACGCTGTCGGCGCCGGCACCCAGCAGGCGCACGAAGTCCTCACGGACCGACGCCGGCCACGGCACCGGGAGGTCGGGGGTCTCGGCGACAAGGCGTTCGAGCGTGGAGACGGCGAGCGGGAGCCCCGCCTGGGCCGCTGCGGCGGAGGCACGCATCGCCAGGCCGGCGTCGTCGGCGATGTCGGCCTCACGGGCGAACACGACCTCGCGCTCGTGCTCGACGACCCCTTCTGCCAGGGGACGGCGGGTCGGCTTGCGTCGCAGTCTGGGACGCCGGGACCGCGCGGTCAACGCGCGGTCGACACTGCGCCAGGTGACATCGCTGGCGTGGGCGATCGCGCGCCCCGCCTCCGACACCCGACGCAGCAGAGCATCGGCGTCCAGCAGTCCGAGCAGGTCGGCCACCTCGTCCTGCTCCTGAAGCAGCAGCCGGTCCGAGCGGCGGCGGGTGGTGCGGTGCAGAGCGTCCCGCACGGTCAGCAGCCAGCCCCTGGACTCCTCGATCGCCGCCGAGTGGGGCCGGTCCGCCACCCACGACGCCGTGACCGCCCGCAGCACGATGGTGTCGCGCAGGCCGCCGTAGGACTCGACGAGGTCGGGCTCGATGAGGTAGGCCAGCTCCCCGGAGCGCTCGGCCCGCGCCCTCACCGCCTCGCGCAGCTCTGGGAGCCGTTTCGGCGCGCGTCGTCGCCAGTCGGCGGTGACCCGCTCGGCGATGGCCCGGCTGACGATCGGGTCACCGGCCACGTGCCGGGCGTCCAGAAGTCCGAGCGCCACCTTGTAGTCGTCGCCGGCGACCCGAGCCGCCTCGTCGAGGCTGCGCACGGAGTGGTCGAGGGGCACCTTCGAGTCCCACAGCGGGTAGAAGAGCCCGTCGGCCACGGCCGCTACCGCATCGTCGGGACGTGACCCGTCGTGCACGAGAAGGATGTCGAGGTCGCTTCCGGGGACGAGCTCCCGACGCCCGTACCCGCCGACGGCGACGACAGCGATACCAGGAGTGGCGGCCGCTCCGAACAGGTCGCGCACCCATCGGTCGGTGAGATCGGTGAGAGCCGAGCGGCGCTGCGCCGCGGCCAGGTCCGGGGCGTCGATGACGGCGTCACGTGCCTGGCGGTAGCGGCGCGTGAGCGCAGCAGGGTCGGCGCCGAGAACCTCAGTCCCCGGCGCCGACCCTGCTGCTTCCATCTCGACGATCGTGGTGTCCGACGCGCTACAGGGCGTCGATCCCACGCTCTCCCGTGCGCACACGGACGACCGTGTCGATCGGTGCGACCCAGACCTTGCCGTCCCCGATCCTGCCGGTCTGGCTGGTCTTCACGATCACCTCGACGACGTCGTCGACGTCGGCGTCGTCGAGCAGCACCTCGAGGCGCACCTTGGGCACGAGGTCGACGGTGTACTCCGCCCCCCGGTAGACCTCGGTGTGGCCCTTCTGTCGGCCGTAGCCGCTGGCCTCGCTGACCGTCATGCCGTGGACCCCGAAGGACTCCAGGGCCGAGCGGACGTCGTCCAGCTTGAACGGCTTGATCACTGCGGTGACGAGCTTCATGCGTTCACCTTCCCCTGAGCGGGAGCGGACGCGACGGCGGGCCCACCCTTGGCGAGCGAACCACCGGCGGTGAAGAACTCGTATGCCGTCTCCGCGTGGGTGGTCATGTCGATGCCGGTGATCTCGTCCTCATCCTTGATCCGGAACCCGAGCGTCTTGTCGAGCAGGAACCCGAGGATGTAGGTGACGATGAACGAGTAGCCGAGCACCAGGAACGATGCTGCCGCCTGGCGGCCGAGCTGGCTGACGCTGCCGGCGGTGCCTCCGAACGCCTCAGAGGCGAGCAGACCCACCAGCAGGGAGCCGACGAGACCGCCGACCATGTGGATGCCGACGACGTCGAGCGAGTCGTCGTACCCGGCCCGGTACTTCAGGCTGACCGCGAACGCGGTGATGACGCCGGCGGCGAGACCGATGATGATCGCGCCGATCGGGCTCACGTTGGCACCGGCCGGCGTGATGGCCACGAGGCCACCGATGGCGCCGGAGGCGGCACCGAGGCTCGTGGCGGCCTTGTCGCGCACGACCTCGACGACGAGCCATCCCATGATGGCCGCCGCGGTGGCGACAGCGGTGTTGAGCAGCATGGCCGCGGCCGTACCGTCAGCCGCCAGCTCCGAGCCGGCGTTGAAGCCGAACCAGCCGAACCACAGCAGCGCCGCGCCGAGCATGACGAACGGCAGGTTGTGCGGGCGCATGGGGTCCTTCTTGAACCCGATGCGCTTGCCGATGACGAGCACCAGTGCCAGCGCCGCTGCACCAGCGTTGATGTGCACCGCCGTGCCGCCGGCGAAGTCGATGATGGGATCGAAGGTCGTGGCCAGCCAACCGCCACCCCAGACGTTGTGGGCGACCGGGAAGTAGACCAGCGTCACCCACAGCACCGTGAACAGCGTCCAGGTGCCGAACTTCGCGCGGTCGGCGATCGCGCCGCTGATCAGGGCGACGGTGATGATGGCGAACATCATCTGGAACGCCGAGAAGGCGAACTCGGGGATGCTTCCGGACATGGACTCCGGGGTGACTCCCGACATGCCCAGGGCGTCGAAGCCGGCGATGAAGCCGGTGCTCTCCCCGCCGAAGGCCATGCTGTAACCCCAGAGGACCCAGACCACAGGCACCGTCGCCAGAGCGATGAAGCTCATCATCATCATGTTGAGCACGCTCTTGGCGCGGGTCATGCCGCCGTAGAAGAACGCCAGTCCTGGCGTCATGAGCAGCACCATTGCGGCGCTGATGAGGATGAACGCGGTATCGCCCGCGTTGAGCTCATCCATGTGTGACTCCCTCGCATCGTGTGGACGAGGCCCCAGGACGCCGGCGGCGTTGCCGGTGGGGCCGTACGGTCTCGATGGAGTCAGAGCATGGACGGGGCGTGTTGCACGCCACGGCGTGCCGTGTTTCGTTCCGGTGACAAGTGGACCGACGTGTTACACGTCAGTGAACGCCACGGGCGCAGGGCTCAGGCGGCCTGCGTGGAGTCGCCCAGGATGCCGTCGACGAAGGAGTCCGGGTCGAACGGTGCCAGGTCGTCCGGGCCCTCCCCCAGCCCGACGAGCTTGACGGGGACGCCCAGGTCGCGCTGCACCGCGACCACGATGCCCCCCTTGGCGGTGCCGTCCAGCTTGGTCAGCACGATTCCCGAGACGTCGACGACCTCGCCGAACACCTTGGCCTGGGTCAGGCCGTTCTGGCCCGTCGTGGCGTCGAGCACGAGCAGCACCTCGTCGACCGGGCCGTGCTTCTCCACGACACGCTTGACCTTGCCGAGCTCGTCCATGAGGCCGACCTTGGTCTGCAGTCGTCCTGCCGTGTCGACGATGACGACGTCGACCTCCTGCTCCGTTCCCGCCCGCACCGCGTCGTAGGCGACGGACGCCGGGTCCGACCCCTCGGGGCCGCGAACGGTCGCCACGCCCACCCGGTCGCCCCACGTGGTGAGCTGGTCTGCGGCAGCCGCCCGAAAGGTGTCAGCGGCTCCCAGCAGCACGTCCTTGTCCTCGGCGACCATCACGCGGGCCAGCTTGCCGACGGTGGTGGTCTTGCCCGTCCCGTTGACGCCCACCACGAGGACGACGGCGGGGCGCGCACCGTTTCTGCCGGTGCGCAGCTCGCGGTCCATGGTCGGGTCGACCAGCCTCACCAGCTCCTCACGGAGGATGGCCCGGGCC
>Ga0272442_10004410_pt1 | contig 19265 bp, 11 predicted proteins | sample SSMForm2O_FD_200262 | JGI IMG/M metagenome (GOLD analysis project Ga0272442, IMG submission 200262) | Marine sediment archaeal communities from Little Sippewissett salt marsh, Falmouth, MA, United States - SSM-Form-2O | ecosystem: Environmental > Aquatic > Marine > Wetlands > Sediment ... | reverse complement strand
TGGCGCGGGTGCTCGGCGCGATCGCCGACGCGGGGTTGGCCGTCGGGGAGGTCCGGCTGGACGACGTGCTGGACGAGTCGGCCGTGTACGGGATGCAGGTCTTCGCGGCCGACGACGACCAGATGGCCTCGGCCCGGTCGGCCGTCGGCGCGCTGGACGGCGCGGCCGTCGTTTCGGTGGAGGACCTGGCGATGGAGACGCACCGCGGCGGGGCCTGCGAGATGCGCGGGCGGACGCCGATCCGGTCGAACACGGACTTGCGGATCGTCTACACGCCGGGCGTGGCGCGGGTGTGCCGTGCGATCGAGGCGGACCCGGCGTTGGCGAACGAGTACACGAACCTGCCGAACAAGGTGGCGATCGTCACGAACGGCACGGCGATTTTGGGTCTGGGCGACATTGGCCCGGTGGCGGGTCTGCCGGTGATGGAGGGCAAGGCGGCGATTTTCTGGGAGTTCGCGGGCATCTCGGCCGAGCCGATCCTGATCGACACGCACGACGCCGGCGAGTTCATCGACGTCTGCGAGCGGATCGCCTGCACGTTCGGCGCGATTCAGATCGAGGACGTTGCGGCCCCGGAGTGCTTCGAGATCACGCGGACGCTGGACGAGCGGCTGGCCATGCCGGTCTTCCACGACGACCAGCACGGCACGGCGACGATCGTTCTGGCGGGGCTGTTCAGCGCGTTGAAGCGGACGGGCAAGCGGATGGTGGACATGACGTGCGCCATCAGCGGCGCCGGCGCGGCGGGCACAGCCATTGCCGAGCTGCTCACGCAGGCCGGCGTGCCGGACATCGTGCTGTGCGACTCGGCCGGGGCGATCTACCGCGGGCGCACGGAGAACATGAACGCCGAGAAGGTCGCGCTGGCCGAACGGACCAACGCCGAGGGGCTCCGGGGCACGCTCGCCGACGTGATGGCCGGACGCGAGCTGTTCATCGGCGTCAGCCGCCCGGGGCTGGTCTCGCGAGAGATGGTGCGGTCCATGGCGCCGGAGCCGATCGTCTTCGCGCTGGCGAACCCCGTCAGCGAGATCACCGTCGCCGAGGCCTACGAAGCCGGCGCGTCGATCGCCGCCGACGGGCGCATGATGAACAACGCGCTGGCCTACCCGGGCATCTTCCGCGGCGCGCTCGACGCCAGAGCCGAGGCCATCACCAATCCCATGCTGCTCGCCGCCGCCGATGCGCTGGCGGCGGCCGTGCCCGAAGGGGGATTCATGCCCGAGATGATGGACCCCGCTACGCACCAGGCCGTCGCCGCCGCCGTCCGAGGCGCCCGCCCCGAGTGATGGAACAGGAACAGGAACAGGAACGATGAGAGCATTGATCGTCTACGGCGGCTGGGACGGGCACGAGCCCGGGCCGGTCAGCGAAGTGTTGGCGAAGGCCCTGACCGAGGCCGGCGTGGGTGTCGAGCGGTCCGACACGCTCGATTCGCTCAACGAGCTGAAGCCGCTGCTGGAGCTGGACCTGATCGTGCCGGTCTGGACGATGGGCACGATCGCCGGCGAGCAGGCGGAGAACCTCTGCGGGGCCATCGAGCGGGGCGTGGGGCTTGCGGGGTGCCACGGGGGGATGGGCGACGCCTTCCGCGACGCGACGAACTACCAGTTCATGGTCGGCGGGCAGTGGGTGGCCCACCCGGGCAACATCAAGGACTACCGGGTGCATATCGTCGACCACGCCGATGCGATCACGGCGGGCCTGGACCATTTCGACGTCCACAGCGAGCAGTATTACATGCACGTCGATCCGTCGAACCACGTGCTGGCGACGACCACGTTCGAGTGCAACGGCTGCACCATGCCCGTCGTCTGGAAGCGGATGTGGGGCGCCGGGCGCGTGTTCTACTCGTCGCTCGGCCACGCCGCCAACGAGTTCGACGTGCCGGAGGTGATGGCGCTGACCACGCGCGGGATGCTCTGGGCGGCCGAGGGACGCCGGGCGGCGCGCTGAAAGCTAGCGCCTTCGCCGGAGGGCCTTCTTCGAGGCCTCGAGCCACTTGGCCAGCAGTTCCTCTCGCGAGAGCCCGTAGGCGTACTTCAGGGCGGCGGCATCCGACGCGCCGACCTTCATCAGCTTGATGAAATGGACGAAGCGTTTGCGGTCGCGGGCGATCAGGAAGCGCACGAGGCTTTGGGCGATGCCGTAGTCGCTGGCCTTCAGGCGGACGTCGCGGAAGATGCCGGAGACGTTCTTGCCTCGCCGGACGGCTTCGGCGGTGGCCTGGACATACCTTTCCGCCGCCTCGCAGCCGGGCACGAGCTGGGCGGCCATCGTCTCGGCGAGTCCCTCGTTGACCCACGTGACGATGGGCGCGTCGGTCCGATACCGCGCGAGGAACGCATGCGTGCCCTCGTGGACGAGCAGCCCGTAGAAATGGGTTCGGCTGTAGACGCGGTTGAGGACCATGTAGCAGAACCCGTCGGACCGCTGGGCAAGGTAGCCGCCGGCGTTGGGGCTCTTTCGCCGATCGACCTCGTTGGAGAACCGTTTGAAGTGGTCGGTTTTCTCGAAGATGAAGATCGGCAGCTTGCCCGCCCAGACAACCTGGCTGCGAGGCAGGACGAACTCGCGCCGCAGGTGGGTGTACATGGTTTCGCAGACCTGTCGCAGGCGGCGGTCGACCTTGCGGGGCCAGGTCGTCACGAGCAGGAAGTTCCGCGTCTCGACGAGGCGCAGGCTCGGGGCGAAGCTCTTCTGCGCCTTGTGGTACCAGTCCATGGCCTGGCCACGGAACGCGGCGATCTGCTCGGGCGAGGCGGGGGTGATCTTGTGGATAGCCCACCGCGCGCCCGGTGGGCGGGTCGGGCCTTGCCCCGCGGCGGGGATCGACGCGAGAGACAGCACGGCGCACGTCGCCAGGATTCGTCTCGTGGAACTCATCTGTTCCATTATACGTCCGCGCGCCGGCCGGCTGCACGGGCCGAGAATTCTCTTGAAGCGCCGACGTGCCCCACGGTAGGCTTTCGAGACAGCGACCGCAAACCGGACCGAAAGGACGCCGCGAGCGTCCTTTCTTGGTATACGCGACGGGCCCGGCCCGGACACGTTGAGAGCCATGGCCAAGAAGAGCAACTCCGCCTTCGACGAGGGCTACTACCTGCCGTTTGAGAAACCCATTGTCCGTCTCCAGAAGCAGGTGGCGGACCTGGAGGCCGAGCAGGTCAAGGCCGGACGCGACTACGCCAGCGAGATCCGCCAACTCCGCGCCCAGTATGTCTCGCTGCTGCGCAAGACATACCAGAACCTGACGGCCTGGGAGACCGTGCAGGTGGCTCGCCATCCGCAGCGCCCGATGGCGCGGGATTACATCGAGCGGATCATGAAGAGCTTCGTCCCGCTGCACGGCGACCGCCGGTTCGCGGACGACAAGGCGATGGTGTGCGGCCTGGGGCGTGTCGGGACGGAGAAGATCGCCCTGGTCGCTCAGCAGAAGGGGCGGGACACGAAGGAGAAGATCGCCTGCAACTTCGGCTGCCCGCATCCGGAGGGCTATCGCAAGGCGTTGCGGGTGATGCGGCTGGCGGAGAAGTTTTCTTTGCCGGTGGTCTGTTTGATGGACACGGCCGGGGCGTATCCCGGCATCGGCTCGGAGGAGCGTGGGGTGGCCGAGTCGATCGCCCGGAACCTGATGGAGATGAGCCGCCTCCGCGCGCCGATCCTGTGCGTGGTGATCGGCGAGGGTGGATCCGGCGGGGCGCTCGGCATCGGCGTGGGCGACCGGCTGGCCATGATGGAGTTCGCCTGGTACTCGGTGATCAGTCCGGAGGGTTGCGCGGCGATTCTCTGGCGAACGGGCGAGAAGGCCCCCGAGGCCGCCACGGCCATGAAGGTCACCGCGCGCGATCTCAAGGCCCTCGACGTGATCGACGACATCGTTCCCGAGCCACTCGGGGGCGCGCACCGAAACCCGGCCGAGGCCGCCAAGAACCTCGAACGGCACATCGTCCGCACCCTGCGGGAGCTCGCGCGCGTGCCCATGGACAACCTCGTCAAGCACCGATACAACCGCTGGCGGCGAATGGGCAAGGTCATCCGCCTCCACGAGGCCCCCGCCGAGGACGCCCGGACCTCGCAATCGTAGCGCCTCGCGAACCGATCCCGGGCTGGGAGACAGCGATGAAGGCGATCAGCCGACGGGCGTTTCTTCGTTCAGCCGTCGGGGCCGGCGCGGCCCTGGCCGGCGGGGCCGGACTGCGACGACTCGCCGCCGCGGCCAAGACCCAAACCGGCGCGAAGCTCAACGTCGTGTTCATCCTTGTCGACGACCTCGGCTGGACCGACGTCGCCTGCTACGGCAGCCGCTTCTACGAGACCCCCGGCGTCGACCGGCTCGCGGCGATGGGCATGCGATTCACCAACGGATACGCCGCCTGCACCGTCTGCTCGCCCACCCGCGTGAGCATCATGACGGGCAAGTACCCCGCGCGGGTCCACCTGACCGACTGGATCAGCGGGCACCGACGCCCCTACGCCAAGCTCAACGTGCCCGACTGGACCATGCACATGCGCCACGAGGAGGTCACGCTCGCCGAGGCGCTCAAGCCAGCCGGCTACACGACGTGCTTCATCGGCAAGTGGCACCTCGGCAACAAGGAGTACTATCCCAAGAGCCAGGGGTTCGACGTCAACATCGGCGGGTACTCGCGAGGCCAGCCACCGAGCTACTTCGCGCCGTATCGCATCCCCACGATGCCCGAGGGCCCCAAGGGCGAGTACCTCACCGACCGTCACGCGGACGACGCCGAGAAGTTCCTCGATGCCCACAAGGACAAACCCTTCCTGCTGTACCTCTCGACGTACGCCGTTCACACCCCGCTCCAGTCCAAGGCCGAGCTGACGGCGAAGTACAAGGCCAAGGCCAAGGCCATGAAGGACTACCCCCAGAAGAACCCCGTCTACGGCGGCATGGTGCACAGTATGAGCGAGTGTGTCGGGCGCGTGCTCGACAAGCTCAAGGCACTCGATCTGCTCGACCGGACGGCGGTCTTTTTCATCGGCGACAACGGCGGGCTGGCGCACGTGACGTCGAACGCCCCGCTCCGCGCGGGCAAGGGCTCGTCGTACGAGGGGGGCGTCCGCGAGCCGTTTGTGGTCTACTGGCCCGGCGTGACGAAACCGGGCAGCGTCTGTCACGAGCCGGTCATCAGCGTGGACTTCTATCCGACGATCCTCGAGATCACCGGCGCAGCCGGCGACGCGGGGCACAACCGAAACGTCGACGGCAAGAGCCTCGTGCCCCTGCTCCGCGGCGACGGCAAGCTCGACCGCGACGGGATCTACTGGCACTATCCCCATTACCACCCCGGCGGGGCCACACCGTACGGCGCGGTCCGCGCCGGCGACTGGAAACTCATCGAGTTCTACGAGGATATGCACGTCGAGCTGTACAACCTGCGCGAGGACATCGGCGAGACGACCGACCAGGCCGCCAAGATGCCCGCCAAGGCCGACGAGCTGCGCAAGAAGCTCCACGCCTGGCGCCGGCGCGTCGGCGCGCAGATGCCCACGCCCAACCCCAACTACGATCCTGACCGCGGCCGCGGCCGACGACGCGCCGGCAAGGACCGCAAGAACAGGAAGCACTCCGACTTTGCCATTCTGCGAGGCGGGTCGATCACGAAGTCGGCCAGCGGGTACGACTTGAAAACGTCCGGCGAGGCGACGGCGATGAAGAAGGCCGAGAAGCCCTGGACGAAACGGGTCGTCTTTGAGATGACCCTCCAGGCGCGCCTTCGCCGCGAGCAGGGTTGGCAGAACGGCTTCCTCGCCCTGGGCGATTCCGACAAGGACGCCGAGCTGCTCGTCGCGGGCGTCTACATCGGCGGGCAGAACGTGGCCATCTTCGAGGGCCTCAGCGACGGCAGCGCCAAGACGTCGCGCCCCGCGGCGTTCGACCGCGACAAGGGCCTCGACGTGAAGGTCACCGTGGACTTCGCCAAGCGGACGATCGAGACCTCGGCCGCCAAGACCACCGTGACGCGCCCGCTGCCGAAGCACTTTCGCGCCGTGCGGTACTACGGCTATCACGCCATGCAGACGACGACGTCGTTCAGCGAGATCAAAGTCAGCGGCGAGTGACTTGGCCGGTGCACGGCCGGGGGGGCGGATCACTTCGGCGAGGGTTTCGTCTCGCCGTTGGCTTGCTCGCCGTTGTCGGCGTGGGGTTTGGCGGGGCCGTTGGCGCGGGCGGCCTGGTTGGCCTCGCGTTCGCCGGCGGAGGGTTGCTGGCCGGCGGGGGTGGGGTAGGCGATGCGGGCGTGGTACATGCTGCAGAGGCTCTTGACCAGCGACGCCTCGATCTGGTGGACCTGGTTGAGGGTCAACTCGCATTCGTCGAGTTGGCCGTCCATCAGGCGGCGGGTGACCATGGCGTGGACCTGGTTCTCGATGCGTCCGGGGGTGGGTTCGCTCATGGAGCGTACGGAGCTTTCGGCGGCATCGGCGAGCATGAGGATCGCCGGTTCCTTGGAGTGCGGTTTCGGGCCGGGGTAGCGGAACTCCATCTCGTCGGGCGCGCGGTCGGTGTCGCTTTTTCGCTGTTCGGTGGCGGCCTGGTAGAAATACTGCACCAGCGTCGTGCCGTGATGGGTGGCGATGAACTCGTGGAGGACCTTCGGGACGCCGTACTCGCGGGCCATCTCGATGCCGTCCTTGACGTGGGCGATGATGATCAGCAGGCTGATCGCCGGGGAGAGCTTGTCGTGCTTGGAGTCGCCGGCGCCCTGGTTCTCGATGAAGTAGTCGGGCTTGTTGATTTTCCCGATGTCGTGGTAGTAGGCCCCGACGCGGGCGACGAGCCCCCGCGCGCCGACGGCCTCCGCGGCGGCCTCGCACATCGCGCCCAGTTGCAGCGAGTGGTTGTACGTGCCGGGCGCCTCCATAGCCAGGCGCCGCAGCAGCGGCTTGGACGCGTCGCACCATTCCAGCAGGGTCAGGCTGGTCGCCACGTGGAAGACGCGTTCGATCAGCGGGAGGATTCCCTGGACGACGAACCCCGCCCCCAGCGCGCAGCCGGCCGCCCAGAAGGCGTCCGTCAGCGCGAAGGACCACGGGACGGCCCCGGCCAGCCCGGTGATCCAGACGGCGAGGAAGACGATCCCCCCCGAGACGCCGGCTGCGCGGATCAGCTTCGTCCGGGTGCGGATCTCGTCGAGCTGGAAGATCATCGACGCCAGGGCGGCCAGCAGCACAAGGAACAGCCCCATCCCCGCGCGGAGTTGGAGGACGACGACCATGGCCATCAGCGCCCCGATGGCCAGCGCGAACCGCTCGTTCCAGGAGATCACCAGGACCGCGCCGGTCATGCTGACGCCCAGGACGGCCACGTGGGGGTTCAGGCCGACCACGGCGACGAGGACCTTGCTCAACAGGAGCATCGCGAGCAGGACGATCAGCAGGCCGATCATTCGGCGGGTTTCCGTCATCACGCGGCGTTGGTACCTGGTGACGTAGATAGCCAGCAGGGCGAAGGCCACCGCGAGGATCGCCGCTCGCCCGGCGATTCGTCCCCAGAAGCGAACGGGTTGGGCCGCCTCGGCGGCGCAGAACGCCTCGTGCTCGTACTGGAGCACGCGAAGGACGTCGGGGTCCTTGGCGCCGAGGGCGATCACGTGCTCTCCCAGGGCGTTCTTCTGGCGGCTTCGCGCGGCGATCCGTTCGCCGACGTCGTACCGCCGGTGGGCTTCTTCGGGCGGGTGGGCCGTCACGGCGGCGGCTGCGGCGTCCATCAGGGTCTGCGTGGCCTCGGCGTCGTACCGATACACGCCCCGCGTGGCCAGGGCCGCCAGGAGTTCCCCGGCGACGGCCTTGCGCTGGGGCTCCGGCAGGGCGCTCGCCAGCCGGTTGGCCTCGGTGGCAATGCGCTCGGCGTCGCGCTGCACGTCCAGCAACTCGTTGACGTCCTTGGCGACCTTTCCCTTCGGGCCGTAGAGCAGGGCGTCCTCGGGCCAGCGGTAGAGCTTTTTGTGCTCCTGGGGGTCTTTCAGGCGAACGATGGTGATGGCGGGCAGGTCCTCCAGCATCCGCGAGACCTGCTGCTGGTAGGCCTTGACCGCGTTGGGGTCGTCGGCGAGCGTTTGCCAGATCGCGGGTTGGTTGGCGTCGGCGGGTTGGGTCTCGGCCGCGGCGCGGCGTGGGAGGCGCTTGAGGGCGGCTGCGAGGTCCTGGATCAGCGCGTCGTCGAATTGGAAGACCGCCGGCGTGGCCTCGCGGGCCTTGGCCTTGGCCTTGTCGATCAGGTCGGGGATGGGGATGCGGAAGGCCACGCGGGCGCGTACGTCGTCTTCGAGGTATTGCCCCCGGCGATAGTCGAAGGGCTGGACGGGGGACAGGTCCATGGCCAGGGCAGCCAGGTAGAGCGTGCCCGCGGCGACGGCGGCACCGATCCCGCCGGCGCGTCGGAACCGCACCCAAAGCGACTGGGTCGTCCGAGGAGGCTTACGGACCTCCAGGCGTCGCTGTCGAGCTGTCTTCTTGAACGGCCACATTTGCCTGGCGGCTCCCGCGTGCGGTGGGGTCCCGCAATACGGTCCATCCCGGTTTGCCGGGTCGGTCGTTGCGCCACAGAGGCACGCAGGCGCAAAGTGAGTTTTCTCTTAAGGAAGTCTTACCCGGGCTCTTTCTCAGTGCCTCCGTGTTTCCGGGGCGAATCCGGGGATCGTCCTGTGTCCTCATCGGTCTGTCCGGCGTAGGCCTCCACGATCTTCTGAACGAGCCGATGCCGTACGATGTCGGCGGTTTCCAGCCGGATGATGGCCAGCTTCTTGATGCTCCGCAGTCGGCGCATGGCGTCCAGCAGTCCGCTGGGGACGTCGTCGGGCAGGTCGACCTGGCTGTCGTCGCCGGTGACGATGACCTTCGAGCCGTGCCCCATCCGCGTGAGGAACATCAGCATCTGCGCGACGGTGGTGTTCTGGGCCTCGTCCAGGATGATGACCGAGTCGTTGAGGGTTCGCCCTCGCATGAAGGCCAGCGGGATCACCTCGATGAGGTCGTTGGCCAGGAAGCGCCGGATCTGCTCGAAGTCCATCATGTCGTGCAGGGAATCGAACAACGGGCGGAGGTAGGGGTTAACCTTCGCCTGCATGTCGCCGGGGAGGAAGCCGAGCTTCTCCCCCGCCTCGACGGCCGGGCGGACGAGGACGAGGCGCTTGGCCTGGTGGTGCTTGAGCATGTGGACGGCCACCGCGACGGCGAGGTAGGTCTTGCCGGTGCCGGCCGGGCCCGTGCAGAAGACCAGGTCGCCCGCACGCATGGCGTCGATGTAGCGTTTCTGCCCGGGTGTCTTGGGCTGGACGAGCTTCTCGGTGGCGTAGACGTCGAGGATCTCGGAGGCCTGCTTTTCGCGTTCGGCGGCGACGGTGCTGATGGCCTCGGCGACCGACTCGCCCGTGACCGTACGGTGGTGGCGGAGGTTCCGCTGGAGCGTCTCGAGCACCGCAGCCGCTCGCGAGACGTTCTTCGCCGAGCCCGTGAGCTTGACCTGCCCCTGCCGGGCGAAGACCTGCACCCCCAGCGCCTCGCGGATCATCTTCAGGTGGCGGTCCATCGGGCCGAACAACTGGCCCGCGTGCTGGGGATCCTCCAACGTGATGCTCAGTTCCACGGCGTCGCCTTCCAGCCGGGGGAGCCCGGCGCATCGAGGCGCCGGGCCAACCCGCGATATCTTGTCGCCCGACACACCCCGCGCCGGGGCGAGCGGACATCAAGACAGCTTAGCACGGACCGGGTCTTCTTTCACGTTGCCGGGGGGACATTTCCGGCTCGCGGGGCCGTCTGCGGTGTTCATAGAATCGGACCATGCCGCCGAGTGCGCGGCGCGGTGCACGCGGCGAGGCGTATTGGCTTCCAGAGGAGACCCGAGCGATGCGTAGAGATCTGTCTTGCATGAAGGTAGTGGCCATCCTGGTGATAGGTCTGGCGGTGTCGGTTTCCGCCGCCGACGTCAAACTGCCCGGCGTGTTCGGGGACCACATGGTTCTCCAGCGTGGCCAGGCCGTGCCCGTCTGGGGTTGGGCCGAGGCCGGCGCGAAGGTGACCGTCTCGATGGGCGGGCAGTCAAAGGCCGCCACGGCCGACAAGAACGGCGCGTGGTCGGTCAAGCTCGACGCCCTCGAAGCCGGCGGGCCGCATACGCTGAAGGTCCAGGGCGGAAACACCGTCGAGATCAAGGACGTGCTGGTTGGCGAGGTCTGGCTCTGCTCGGGGCAGTCGAACATGGCGATGTCCGTCCGCGGGTGCTTGAACTTCGAGGCGGAGCAGGCCGCCGCGAAACTGCCGAACATCCGCATGGCGACCGTCTCCCGGAAGCCCGCCGAGACGCCGCAGACCGACTGCAAGGCCTCGTGGGCGGTCTGTGCCCCCGACACGGTGGGTGGCTTCTCGGCCACCGCCTACTTCTTCGGACGCGAGCTGCACAAGGCCCTCGGCGTGCCGGTCGGGCTGATCAACTCCTCCTGGGGCGGCACGCCGGTCCAGTCGTGGACGTGCCTCGAGGACCAGCAAGCCGAGCCGAAGCTCAAGGAGCTCATCGACAGTTGGACGAAGCGCATCGAGGCCTACGACCCGGACAAGGCCCAGGCGGCCTACGCCAAGCAGCTCGCCGCCTGGCAGGAGCGGGCGAAGAAGGCCAAGGCCGACGGCAAGCGAGCCCCCCGCCGGCCCCGCAAGGCGGGCGACCCGCGGATGAACTCACACCGACCCGCGAACCTCTACAACGGCATGATCGCGCCGTTGGCGCCCTACGGGCTCCGCGGGGCCATCTGGTACCAGGGCGAGAGCAACGCCGGACGGTACAGCGCCGAGCTCTACGGCATGCAACTGGCGATGATGATCTCCAACTGGCGGCGCCTCTGGGGCCAGGGCGACTTCGCCTTCGAGTGGGTCCAGTTGCCGAACTTCCGAACCCAGCAGACCCAGCCCGTCGAGACCAGCGGCTGGGTGATCGTCCAGGAGGAGATGCTCAAGGCGCTGAAGGTGCCGAACACGGGCATGGCCGTCACCATCGACATCGGCATGGCGAAGAACATTCACCCGAAGAACAAGCAGGACGTGGGCAAGCGGCTGGCGCTGTGGGCCCTGGCGAAGACCTACGGTAAGGACAACGTCGCGTGCGGGCCCCTGTACAAGTCGATGAGCAAGCAGGGCGACAAGATCGTCGTGACGTTCGACCACGTCGGCGAGGGGCTGCTGGCCAAGGGCGGGGAGAAGCTCAAGGGCTTCGCCATCGCCGGGGCGGACAAGAAGTTCGTCTGGGCCGACGCGAAGATCGAGGGCAAGACCGTCGTCGTCTCCAGCGCCGAGGTCAAGGACCCCGCCGCCGTCCGCTACGCCTGGGCCGTCAACCCGATCTGCAACCTGTACAACCAGGTTCACCTGCCGGCCTCGCCGTTCAGGACCGACGACTGGCCACTTGTCGAACCGCCGAAAAAGTAGCCCTTACCGCCGGCTCGCCGTGCCGCGGAGCGGGCGGTACACATAATCCGGCCAGAGCGGGCAGTTCAGGTCGATCCAGCACTTGATCCGCCGGGTCTCGTCGGACGTGAGCTTCACGTCGTGGTGGCCCGCGCCGAGCACGGCCCAGAGCTTGCTCCGGACGGTCCCGAAGCTCAGCGGCGCCGCCTTCTGATGCTCGCGGCCCCAGGTGTAGTCGAAGTAATGCACGAGCCCGCGCGCGATCAGCGTGCGGTACGAGGCGGGCACCTTGTCGGCATCGAGCCGGGCCGTCAGGTCGATCTTGCGCTTGTGGGTGGCGTTGTGGCAGCGAACGCACCGGGCGTTGAAGACCGGCTGGACGACTCGTTCGTAGGCGAAGGCCCCGGCCCCCCACGGTGGCGGGGCCAGCCGGCTCGGCTCGCGACGAAGGGCCGCCGGCCGACGAACCGACGCCGTCGCCGACCGGTCCTCGTGGCATCCGACGCAGCTTCGCTTCTCGCCCGGCTGGAGCTGAATGACGCTCCGCATTCGCTGGATCTCGTTGAAGTCCTTATCCAGCGCCTGGAAGTACAACTGTTTGCCCGCCGGCGCGAGAAAACTCGCGGACCCGTCGGGCGAGACGGGGGCCAGTCCGAACGTGCCCTTGGCCACGTAGCTTGGCCAGCCGTGCGGGCCCCGGACCTTGTGCGTCGGCGTGGCGTACCAGTCCTCGAACGAGCGGTGGTCGCTCTGGTAGGTCCCGTCCGGCAGCGGGATCAGGTCGGCGCGGACTTCCTGGCAGACGCGGAGCCAGCGAACTTGCCCGCGGCCGACGGCCGGCGCGAGGCCCTCGTAGACGTCGGCGAGAACGAAGTGCCCCAGCTTCTCTTGCCCGGCCGGCCGCTCGACGGACGTGCTCAGCACCGGCGGGCGAGGCACGGGCCGAAACGGCGTCGGGCACATGCTGCCGATGTTCGGGTCCAGGTACAGCAGCTCGCGGTTGCCGAACCGGTCGATCACGTACAGGCCGAACCGCTCGGCCGGGGCGTGGCTGCACAGGATGTAGTCTCGCGAGATCGGCACGGGGTCGCGGAAACACTCCCGCCGGGCCCAACTCATGTGGTAGTGCGCCCGGGCGTCGGGAGTGATCGTGCGGATGGCCTTCGGATTGAACCGCCCCTTCGTCGGGTCGATCAGGGCGATCGGGCCGTTCAGGTCGCCCCCGTGCGAGACGAGGGTGCAGCAGATCTCGCTCGTGCCGGGCACGTCTCGGCCGTTGGCGTAACAGTTTCGCGTGTCGTTGCCGAAGATCAGCTCCGGATGCGTTCCGTCGGGGCGGATCGCCCAGAGCGTATGCCCGAAGTCGGCTCCCTTGTCGACGTACTCCGACCGCATCCAGATAATCCGCCCGTCTCGCAGGACCGACGGCGTCCACTCGCTGAGGTTGGCGAACGACAGCGGGCGGATGTCCTCGCCGGAGGCGCTCATGCGGAACAGCACGAACGCCTGCGGGCGCCAGCAGAGGAACCGCGCCCGGCACCGCGTGCTGATGAAGGTCAGCGCGCCGTCCGGCAGCGGGCACGGCCAGGTGTCGTGGAACGGCCCGTCCGTCAGTTGCCGAACGCCCCCGCCGGCGGAGTCCATCCGCATGACGTGGAAGTACCCTCGCCTCGACGGGCGATAGGAGAAGTAGACCGTGCTCGCGTCGAAGCCGGCCATCGGGTTGCGGGCGATGCCGTCCCGGGCGTCGAACAACACGCGAACGCCGGCGGAATCGACCTGGAGGCGCCCATCGCGGCGGGGGATCTCCAGGACGCATACCCCGCCGCCGGACGGGCCCTGGGCGTCCAGGATCACGCTGTAGTTGTGCGAGGGCACGAACGGGTGGCGCCGGACGAACAGGACCCTTTCGACGGCGGCCAACTCCGGCTCGCGCAGCAGCAGCCGCCGCTTGGCCCGCCGGGCGTCCAGGAACAGCGCCCGCTCAGCCGACGGGTCCGCGGGGCCGGGCCGGGCCTCGCGAAGACGCCGCAGCCGGGCCAGCTCCGCCCGTTCGGCCGAGACGTCCAAGCCCCTGGCCGCGAACCTCTCGGCCAGGGCGGCCATCTGTCGCAGCACGCGCCCGACGGGGTCGCCGGCGTCCAGGTGACGCCACGTGTACTTCTCACAGAGCATCGCGTAGGTGACCCGTTCGCCCCGGGCGAGCGCCGCTTCGGCGGCGATTTGGTCCGGGTGCGGCGGCGGGGGCGGGCGCCGGCCTGGCGGCGCCGGCGGGGTGGCGCGGACCTGCTTGACGGTTCGCCACGTTCGCCCGTCCGTCGAGAGCCTGACCTCGAAGTGAACCGGCAGGCGGTCGGCGAATCGGCCGGCGCGGTCGCGCGAGAAGACCACCCGCGAGATCTTCGCGGCCTTGGGCAGCTCGATCTGTGCCCACTCGTCGGCTGTGCCGGCGGCGATCCAACTGTGGTCGTTCCCGTAGAGCCCGTCGTTGAGGTGCGCGACCTGGTGGATGGCGTAGCCGGCCAGGCAGGACGAGGCGGTTGCCTTCGCCCCGTGGCCGGCCAGGGCCAGGTTCGTCTTGTCACCCGGGCCGTAGACCTCCAGCTCGTCGATGCACGGCTGGCCCCGGACGCCGGCGCGGATCACGAAGCGGACGAACCGGGCCTCCCCGGCCGGGAAGCTCACGACGTTGGGCTTGGCGGGTTCGATCGTGGCCCCGGCCAACGCGGCGGCGAGACAGAAGCTGGCAACAACATTCACGGGCATGGTCCTTTGCTGCGGAGTCCTACCGTCAGAATCCATTATCGGCAGGGGCTTCGATGGGCACAAGGCCGGCGTCGCCCCCGACTTGGCCGAGGCGCGGCGAGCCGTTCCTGGCCGACTCGCCGCGCCCCGGACCCTGCCGGAGACGCCGGCTACGTCAACGGGACCTCAGGGGCCGGCGTCGGCGTCGTCGTCGGTCTCGCCGACCGGGCCGATCAGGAAGCTGTCGGCCGGCGAGAGGTGGTCGGCCAGGTCCAGGCTGGTGGCGCCTCGGCTGCCGCCCGCCTTGAGGCCCGAGGCCGTGTAGATGTTGTCGCGGTCCACGCCCACGTCCGGGCGCTTGACCCGTTTGACGGCCAGGTCCATTCGCAGCAGGTTGACGACCTCGCCGGCGTGGTTGAGGCTCATGTTGCGGCGGATGTCCTCTCGGCTCGCCTCATCGCTCATGGCCAGCGGCTGCCAGGCGTCGTCGTCGCTGGCGGGTGTCCGGTCGGCCATCAGGACCGCCGCCGGCTCGTCGTCGCCGACGCCGTGGACGTACCGGTCGCCCTTGCGGACGGGCGCCTGCCAGGAGAAGCTGACGTTGCCCGCTTCGGAGAAGTCCCAGTAGAACTCGCTGGCCGTCGTGTCGTCGCCGTCGTGGTCCCAGCGGACGTGGGTGTCTTCGACGGCGGTGTCGTCGCTGGGGCAGAGGAACAGCCCCGGACTGTGCCCGTCGCGGACGAGCAGGAACATGACGGCCGTGATGCTCCGCTCGCCGGCGGCGTCGGGATCCTCGCCGGGGTCCCTGTCCCGGTTGGTGCCGGTCGCCACGGCGGCGAAATCGCTCGACACGTTGGGGATCCACGGCACCCTTTGGTCGTTCCGTTGACGGTAGACGTGTACGGCCGTCCCGAGGTTCCTGAGGTTGCTCATGCACATGTTCTGGCGGACCATCTCCATAATGGCCACGGCCGAGGGCATGAGCATGGCGGCCAGCATCCCGATGATGCCGACCACGACGAGCAGCTCGACTAACGTAAAGGCTTTCGTTCGGCGCATAGCGCGACCTCCGTGCCCCATGGGGTCGCCGAGGAGCCGCACCGAGCATGCGGTATGAAGAAATGATAGCTGGTGTATCTTGCTCGGGGCCGCTCGGCTGTCAGGCTTCCTCGACTCGGCCCCGCGCCGCCAGGACGGCGCGGGCCTGAACCACACATCCCGCCCCGGACGCCGTTCGCCCGGGGTCCGGTTTTGCTGCCGTCGAGGGGTCGGGGCCCGGGGCCTGAGGCGCCCGGCCCGCGGCAGGTTGCATCCGTCATCGGCGGGGCAGCGCCCCCGGCGAGGGGGCAACTCCCGCCTCTATATTATAGGGCCGCCCGAGTGTCCAAGTGGTTTCCGAAGCGTCCCTTAGCCAGGCTGTGGGCCCGGGGCGCATACAAAACGCGAGGCGAACTCGCAGGTCGCGAATTCGCCTCGCGTGAATCGGCGATGCAAGAAGCCTGCCGTCGATCAGGGCTCGTTCGGGTCGCCCACCGGACCGATCAGGAAGCTGTCCCGTGTCGACTTGTGGTCCGACATCGACAGGCTCGTCCCGGACCGGGAGCCCCGCTTCTGGTTCCCGGAGGCGGTGAAGATCATGTCTTTCTGGTAGCCGATGTCCGGGCGATCGCCCTTGTCGACGTTCATGCCGACGTACAGGACATTGACCTGCTTGCCGAGATGGTTCGGCCCGACGTGGGGCTCGACCTCCGCACCCTTCATCTCCGGATCCCAGTCGCCGGCGTCCCACTCTACCAACGGGTCGACGTCGGGGGTCTTGTCCGACATGACCACGGAGTCATTGTCGTTGTCGTTGATGCCGTTGCGATAGTTGCCGTTCTTGTCCTCGATCGGCGCCTGCCAGGAGTAGCTGACGTTGCTGTAGGACGTGAAGTCCCAGAAGTACTCCGGCTCCTCGTCGTCGCCGACGTTGGCGTCAATGATGAGCTCGTCCTTGGTGTCGTCCGTGCTCGGGCAGATGAACAGCTTGACGGGCTGGTTCTCGCGGACAAGAAGGAACATCATCGCCGTGACGCTCCGGTCTCCGGGGTCGTTGGCGTCCTCGAAGGGGTCCTTGTCGAAGTTCATGCCCACGTGGTTGGTATCCCAACTGGTGAGCTTGTCGGAGAACCATGGCCAGAGGTTGTCGTTGGCACCCTTGTAAATCTGGAGGGCCTTGCCGATGTTCCCGAGGTTGCTCATGCAGACCGTTCGGTTGGTCAGCTCGTTCACCTGGGAAAACGCCGGTACGAGAATCGCCGCCAACAGCCCAATGATGCCCACCACAACCAACAACTCGACCAAAGTAAACGCTTTCCTTCGTCGCATTATGCGACCTCCTTCCCCACACGTGACGCCAAGTGTCCGTACCCTGCGATGAGAAGCAACATTATGATGATACCGTACAAGGATATCGCTCGGGAACCAACCACTCGACTTGGCGGACAGCCACATAAGGCCCCGCCTCTGGTCACTGACTCACCCAGGCGACGCTCGCCCGGGATTCTATCGTCCGTTCTCAGTTCGTCAATATGCCGGTCTTCGCGAATCGAGTGTCCTGCGAGGCCGGGTAAACGGCTGCGACCCGAGAAGCCTACCCTTCGCCCTGCGGGCGCTCGCTTCAAGGACACACCATCTCGCGAGTCTACACAAGTGTATTTTATTCTCCCCCGCGAGGGGCTGTCAACAGGGTAGGTCGAAATCAGACCGAAAAACCTCCCCCGCCGCCCGGTCGAAGGCGACGGTTCGCCCCGGTCGGACACCCGGGGCGCCCGCGAGAGCATTTGCGCCCCAAGGCATTGACACCGCCGATGCAGCCATCTACTCTGCGGGCGTCCGGGGTGCGATGCTGAGGAGATGGAGACGGCGATGGGACCACTGGAGACAATCCGCCAGGAGTTGCGGCGCTACGGCCAGGAGCACTTGCTGAGGTTCTACGAGGACTTGCCCGAGGGTCGGCAGAAGGCCCTGCTCGACCAGTTGGGCGACATCGACTTCGCCGCCCTCCAGGAGCTCATCGACCGCTACGTCCTCCAGAGGCCCACCGTGGTGGTCCCCGAAGACATCCAGCCTCCCTCGATCGTCCCTCACCAGGCGGCCGGTGCGCTCGCCGAGGAATGTGCCGAAGCGACCCGCCGCGGCGCCGAGCTTCTCGCGGCCGGCAAGGTCGCCGCGCTGCTCGTCGCCGGTGGGCAGGGCACCCGCCTGGGCTACGACGGACCCAAAGGCTGCTTCGAGATCACCCCGGTGACCCACAAGCCGCTGTTCCAGGTCTTCGCCGAGCAGCTCCTGGCGGCCGGGCGGCGAGCGGGCAAGCCCATCGCCCTCTACGTGATGACCTCGCCGACCAACGACGTCGTCACGAAGGCGTTCTTCCGCCAGCACAAGCACTTCGGTCTCGACCCGGACGACGTGGTCTTCTTCACCCAGGGCACCCTGCCGGCGATCGGGACCGACGGCAAGTGCCTGCTGGCCAAGCCCGGCGCGGTGGCCGTCAGCCCCGATGGCCACGGCGGCAGCCTGCTGGCCCTGCGCAAGAGCGGCGCGCTGGACGACATGGCTCGGCGCGGCGTCGAGTTGATCAGCTACTTCCAGGTCGACAATCCGCTCGTCCGCTGCATCGACCCGCTCCTGCTCGGCCTGCACGATTTGCGCGGCGCCGAGATGAGCGCCAAGTGCCTGCCCAAGCGCGACCCCATGGAGAAGCTGGGCAACTTCTGCCTCGCCGACGGGAAGGTCACCGTCATCGAGTACTCGGACCTGCCGGACGAGCTCGCCCTGGCCACCGAAGACGACGGGCGCTTGCGCTTTAGCGCCGGCAGCATCGCCATCCACGTGCTCAGCCGGAGCTTCGTCGAACGCCTCACCGCCGACGGCTCGTGCCGCCTGCCGCTGCACCGCGCGGACAAGGCCGTCGCCCACGTCAACGACGCCGGCGAGGTCGTCAAGCCCGAAAGTCCCAACGCCGTCAAGCTGGAAATGTTCGTCTTCGACGCCTTGCCCCTGGCGAGCGAGACGGTCATCCTCGAGACCGACCGCGCCGAGGAGTTCAGCCCCGTCAAGAACGCCACCGGCGAGGACAGCCCCACCACCTGCCTGCACGACCAACTCCGCCGGGCCGCGACCTGGCTCGAAAACGCCGGCATCTCCGTGCCCCGCGACGCCGACGGGCAAACCGCCGTCGCCATCGAGATCTCCCCCCTGTTCGCCGACAGCGCCGAGGAGCTCGCCCGCAAGGTCGATCCCGAGTTGACCATCTCCGCCGGTCAGAGCGTCTACCTCGGCTCACGCGGGCAGACCGGGGGACTGCGATAGGACCGCCCACGGGGCCGCGGTGACCATCATGCCCAGACCGATCATCGGCATCACGGTAGGCCGGCGGGATCTGCTGAACACCGCCGGCGACAGTCACATGCCCGCCGTCGCCTGCCCGCTGAGCTACCTGCGGAGCGTCGAGCGGTCCGGCGGGACGCCCGTCCTGCTGCCCCGCAGCGACGACGAGGACGTGGTGGCCTCCGCGCTGGCTGCCGTCGACGCCCTGCTGCTTGCCGGCGGCGGCGACGTCGTCTCGCTGCTCTACGGCGTCGAGCCCCACCCCAAGACCACCAACCAGGACCCCGTCCGCGACCGGATGGAGTTCCGGGCCGTCGCCCTCGCCATGCGGCGCGGCCTGCCCATCCTCGGCATCTGCCGCGGCATCCAGTCGCTCAACGTCGCCCTCGGCGGGACGCTTGTCCAGGACATCGAGGCCCAGGTCTCCGGCGCGGTCCAGCACTACACGCACGAGCGGGACACCACGCTCGGGCACACCATCGACGTCGAGCCCGACTCGCTGCTGGCCGAGGTGCTGGGCGCGACGAGCCTGGCCGTCAACAGTTGGCACCACCAGGCCGTCGCCGACGTCGCGCCGGGCCTCCGCGTCAACTGCCGCGCCCGCGACGGCGTCATCGAGGGCCTCGAGTCCGACGACGCCCGCCCCATCCTCGCCGTCCAATCCCACCCCGAGGCCTGCTGCGAAGACTACCCCGTCTTCCAGAAGCTCTTCGACTGGCTCGTCGCCG